>JGI2924J29684_1076734_pt1 | contig 11067 bp, 8 predicted proteins | sample BenlonsequencITS_FD_29684 | JGI IMG/M metagenome (IMG submission 29684)
GCAGTTCGTCGATCCCGAACTCTCCTTTACGATCGCGACGATCATCGGCATGATCGGCGTCGTCTACTTCGCGATCTTCGGCCAGGAGTTCGAGGCTTACCGGTAGCCCGCCGTCCGCATCGTCGCCGACCGCGGGTGGGCGCTCTCGCTTCTCACCCCTCTACATGCAGCTCCGACCACGGTCGCACCTCGCCGTCGTGCTCGTCCGCGAACGCCGACGCCTCCTCTCGATCCGAGAACGGCAGGAACTCCTCACCCATCGCTCCCTCGACTCCGCTGTCGACGACGTATGACAGCTCCGTCGCGTCGGCAAACGCCGACGCCTCGGCGTGGGTAGAGATATATCGCGTCCCCTCCCGCTCTTCGAGGCGGTAGTCGACGCTCGAGTAGTCGGTCGCGAAGGCCGCACGGAGCTCGTCACCCCGAGCGCGGCGTTCCTCGTGGACGGCGACGAGTTCGCGGAGACTGTCGAATTTTGCGGGACCGTCGTCCTCGCTCGCGTAGAAGAGCTGTCCGGCGGGACCGTGGTGGTCCGCGATCACCATCCCGCAGGCGTCACACGTCGCTCCGTCGTCGAGGGTGATCGGCTCGACCGACTCGTCGACGGCCGTCCCGTCGTCCCCGAGACAGCCGGACAGGCCGATCGTCGCTGCCGTCGCGAGCGTTCCGGCGCCGACGAGAACGCGGCGTCGCGGACACGTCATAGCCGTCGCCTCCGTATCGCGAGTGCCGCGAGGACAGTCGGAACGACGATCCAGGCGACGAGCGCTCCCATGAGCACCCCCGTCGAGAGGCCGGACTCGGCCAGCACCGTGGCGAAACCGGCGTCGCCGGCTGCGCCCAGCGTCCCGAGGACGAGCGCACGGAAGATTCCCGTCGGGTTCGCGAGCAACATCGCCGAGACGGCGGTCCCCGAGAGGTCGAAGGCGGCGACGATCCCGAGCCCGAGCAGGTCGTGGACGAGGACGAACCACGCCCAGATCAGCAGGGCAATCCCGAGCGCGTGGGTCTTCTCCCGGGCGAGCGTCGAGACGAGGACGGCGATCGCGAGGAAGACGAGCCCGAGCCCGACGGCCGCCAGCAGGAACTGGACGTAGGCGTCGAACCCGCCGAGGCCGAACTCGAGCAGCAGAAAGCTCCCGGCGATCCCGAACCCGAGGATCGTCGCGCTCGCGAGGACGACCGCCCGCCCGAGCAGGGTTCCGACGACGATCCAGGCCCGCTCGACGGGGAGCGCGAACAGGGTCCGGAGCCAGCCGCTCTCCTCGCGGCCGACGACGGCGTCGTAGCCGAACGCGAGCGCGACCAGCGGGACGAGGTAGACGGCGAGGACGGCCAGGCTCGCGACGGTCCGTTCGAACCCCTCGGGGCTGGCGTCCGAGCCGCTGAACGTCGTCAGCCCGAGCGCGAACGCGGCGAAGACGACGGTGAGCGCGATCGCCCACCGTCCGCGGACCGCGAGCCGATACTCGGTTTCGGCGACGACCAGCAGCTGTCGGTACCAGTCGCCCGACTCGCTCGTTCGACCGAGCCCGGCGTCGGCTATCGTCCCGTAGCCGCCGTCGGCTCTCGGTCGCGGCTCGTCCTCGTCGCCTTCCGTCCGTCGCCGGGCCGCCTGTGGGTCCGTCATCGCGCGTTCACCTCCGCCGTCTCGGTCGGTTCGTCGACCGCTCCGCCGTCGTTCGTCCCGGTCGTCACACTGTCGCCCTCGCTCTCGTCCTCGCCAGCCGCGAGCGCCTCGTGAAACGCCGCCTCGAGTCCCGGCTCGCGGACTTCGAAGCGATCGATCAGGTCGGACTCGAGGGCTCCCGAGAGCGCGAGGGCGTCCTCGCGCTCGCAGACGACCGCGATCTCTCCGCCGGAGTTGGTCACCTCGCCGTACTCTCCGGCGGTCTCGAGGACCCGCGTCCGATCCCGTTCGCTCGCGGGCCGGACGGTGACGGTGACGCCGTCGCCCGCCGCCCGCAGCTCGTCGACGGCGCCGACAGCGCGGAGCTCGCCGTCCTCGAGGACGGCGACCGCGTCGCAGAGCCGTTCGACCTCGCTCAGGACGTGCGATGAGAGCACGACGGTTGCGTCGGTCTCGCGGTCGAGTCGCTCGATGATCTCGTGGAAGGTGGCGACGCCGCGGGGATCGAGTCCCGCCGTCGGCTCGTCGAGGACGAGCACGGGCGGTTCGGCGAGCAGCGCCGACGCGAGCCCGAGGCGCCGTCCCATCCCGTTAGAGTAGCCCTCGACGGCCCGGTCGGCCGCGTCGGTCAGCCCGACGATTTCGAGAGTGTCGTCGATACGTTCCTTGCGAACGCCGAGCCCGCGGATGCGGGCGTGGACCGAGAGCACCTCGCGCCCGGTCATCGATGGTGGGAACCCGGCGTGCTCGGGCAGAAAGGCGACCCGCTCGCGGACGCGGTGGCCCGCCCGTTCGACGTCGATCCCGCCGACTTCGATCCGCCCGGCGTCCGGGCTGTCGTGCCCGACCAGCAGCTCGAAGAGGGTCGTCTTTCCCGCGCCGTTCGTCCCGAGGACGCCGAACGTCGATCCGGACGGGATCTCGAAGGATGGCCCGTCCAGGGCGACGACGTCGCCGTAGCGTTTGTGTAGGTCAGTGATCGTGATCTGCATAGTCGTCCCTCCGGTCGTCGTGTGGCGGTTCGGCGAGCGGTCGGTGGTCGACCACGCCGGGCGATTTGATGACGGGGAACGAGCTCTCGGCCATCCGGACCGCGTCGAACGCCGGGCTCTCGGCGAAGACGGCGGCCTGGGGCTGCTCGCGGACGAGCGTCTCGACGCTGCCCGCGGGCTGGTGGCGGGTTTCGCTGAGTCCGTCGCCGTCGAGGTCGACGGCCCGGGCGTCGGACCAGTAGTTGCCCCGGTCGGAGTCGTTCCAGGCGATCTGTGCGGTCGTCGGCGCGTACGCCGACTGGCCGTTCGCGACGAAGCTGTTGCCGACGACCAGTTCGTCGGAGCTGCCCGCGGTGAACTGGACGCCGACCTCGTTCTCGAGGACGAGGTTGTCGACGATCTCGTTGCCGTGGGCGTTGTAGACGTAGAACCCGTTGCGGTTGGCGACGACGGCGTTGTCCCGCAGCTCGGTACGGTCGACGTCCTTGACGAGGATGCCCTGGCCGCTCGGGCCGTCGTTGTTCGCCGCGACGTTGTCGACGATCGTCAGGTTCGCCGAGACCATGATCGCGAAGCCGACGTCGTTGTCGAAGGCGACGTTGCTCTCGAGGCGGTTGTCGTCGGAGTACATGTAGTGGACGCCGTAGCGCAGCTCCCACATCGTGTTCTGGGCGGCCTCGACGCCGTCGGACCACGAGAAGTAGATCCCGTCACGGACGGTCGTGATCTCGTTGGCCCGCAGCTCGGCGCCGTCGGCACGGTCGAGGTGGATCCCGTTACCCCGCTCGGACTCGGGGACGTCCTCGCGGCCGACGATCGTCGCCTCCTCGACGGTGACGTCCTCGGCTTCGCCGATCCAGACGCCGTAGGTCACATCGGTGAGTCGAACGTCAGTGAGCACCGACTCGGAGCCGTTGACGAGGACGCCGGCGTCCTCGTTTCCGCGGTCGTAGCCCGAGCCGCGGATCCACAGCTCCTCGAGGGTCACGTTCTCGGCCGCGACGTGTACGACGGTGTCCTCGTCGCCGCCGTCGATCAGCGCGCCCTCGCCCGCGGCCGCGAGCGTGATGTCGGGCGTCTCGATCGTCACGCGCTCCTCGAAGGCACCCTCGAGGACGACGGTGTCGCCGGGCTCAGCGGCGTCGACGGCGTCCCCGACGGAATCGAACTCCCGATCGTCGACGGTCGCGACGCCCGGCTCGTCGGGGGGTGTCTCCTCGCGGACGTCCGCGGCGTCGACGTCGGGCGTCCAGCGCTCGGCGACGTCCTCGCGATCGTCGGCGTCGTCGGTCGCGGCGACGGCGGCTGCTGCAAGCGAGACGACGAGCATCGCCGCGGCGGCGACGGCGAACCAGCGCTCGCGGTCAGTCATCGCGGCTCACCTCGGCATCGGGATCGGGATCGATGTCGCCCGCGGCGGTCGGCCGTGGCTCGTCGTTTCGGTCGCGTCGGTTCCGAATCCACGTTCGAGCCCGCTCGAGACGGGTCACGACGAGCGTCGGTGCGTCGCCGACGGTCGCCGCCGAGTCCCGGAACGCGTAGGCCGCGACCAGCAACGCGATCGCGACCAGCGCGAGGTAGCCGCCGGGACCGAACCAGGCGAGCCCGCTGATGTTGGCGATCTCGTAGGAGCCGAGCAGCGGCGGCGTGAATCCGTCGATGCCGCGCATCGGCGCGTTGGGATCGAGCGCGTGGCCAGCCTGGTAGAGTCGGTACTGGATCAGCGCGAACATCGTAACGAACACCGCTATCGTTCCGGCGAGCTGGGCGGTCAGGCCGAGCTTCAGCTTCCGGACCGTCGGCGCGAGCGCAACGAACACACCCGCTGCAGCGACGGCGACGAACGCGAGCGGCCCGATCGACCACTCGGGGACCGCGATCGCGTTCGGGTGGACGTCGTAGTTGGGGTCGAGATACACCGGATCGGGGTAGTAGAACCCGACGTAGTGGTTGAGCGCCTGCGTTTCCGCGACGTCGCCCTCGAGACGGGGGTACGCGTACAGCTCGACGAACAGCCCGTCAGGGTACTGGGGGGCCTCGAGCGTGATCCGCCACATCGGTACGGCGATCGCGACGAGTAACAGCGCCGCCGCTGCGAGCGGGAGCGCGCGACGGAGTTCGGATAGTTTGTTGATCTTTGACATGGCGGATAGATGGGGGTGTGGTCAGTCGGCCGGTTCGACCAGCAGCCGCGAGCGCATCTCGAGGTGGAGTGCGCTACAGAAGTACGCACAGTAGATCCAGTAGACGCCGGGCTCGTCGGCCGTGAACGTCACCTCGCGGGTCTCCTGTGGTGCCAGCTTCACGTTGACGTCGTGCTGTGGAATCGCGACCGAGTGGATGATGTCTTCCTCCTGCTCGATGTTGGTCGATCTGATGGTGACCTCGTCGCCCTCCTGGACGGTGATATCGTCGAAGCCGAAGTGGTTGCGCTGGTTGTACATCTCGATGTGGACCTGGTCCCCGTCGCGCTCGATGAAGTTCTCCTCGTCGTCGGGCGAGATGAAATCCAGCTCGAGGTCGTCGGGATCGTACACGCTGGCGGGATCGAGGCGGTCGGCCCGGACGATCGAGGCGTCGTGGGGCTCGGGGTAGGCTGGCGTGTCCTTGACGAGCTCCATCCCGGCGTCGTCGTCGCCGATGTAGAACAGCTGGTCGTTCTCGGGAAACACGGGCCCCACGGGGAGGAACCGATCCTTCGAGAGCTTGTTCAGCACGATCAGCCAGTCACCCTGCGGGTCGCCGGTGTAGGACTCGGCGGCGATCAGGTGACCCGGACTGTAGTGAACGTCGTGTTTCTCGATCACCGGGTCCTCCGACCCCATCTCGGCGTCGACGGCGGCCTCGATGTCCCACTTGACGACCTGGGAGTCGACGAACAGCGTCGTGTAGGCGTGGCCGCGGCCGTCGTAGGCCGTATGAAGCGGGCCGTTCCCGACGTTGACCCGGCCGACAACGGCGTCGTTGGGATCGTCGACTTCGTTCAGCCGATCGATCTCGATGACCGTACACGTGGGATCGAGCTTCCCGGAGGCGATCGCGTACCGTCCGTCCGGCGTGACGCTTACCCCGTGGGGGTTCGTCGGGACGTCGACGTACCGCACCAGGGGTTCGTCCCCGTCGTTGAGCGGGCTGTCCTCGGTCCCGTCGACCACCGGGACGCCGTTGATCTCCTCGTACTCGCCGGCGTCGACGGCGTCCTCGATGCGGGGGATGTTAAAGGCGACCACGTAGTCGGTGTCGGCCGCCGTCATCTCCTGTTCGGTGACGCCCTCCTCGCTGTTGTAGCTGGTCGTGAAGAACCACTCGCCCTCCTTGCCGGAGTCGCCGTTGTCGAGGTTGCAGTCGACCATCACGTCCCACTCGTGGTCGAACGGGTCCGCCGACATCGCCGAGAGCGTCGACCCGTACTCGCTCGGATCGTCGAGGTCCCGCCCGTCGTTCGGAATCGGGACGCGGAGTTCGCCGACGCCGAAGACGAGTCGCGTATCGGGCATCAGCGCGCAGGCGCCGTGGGTTCCCTGGTGGTTCGGCAGGTCGATGATCGCGTCCGTCTCGAAGTACTCGAGATCGATCCGGGCCATCCGGCCGTTGGCCTTGTCGTTGACGAACAGCCACTCGCCGTCGTAGGTGTTGTCGGTCTGACTGACTCGGGGGTGGTGGGTATCACCCCACGTGTAGCCACCCGAGTTCTGGAGCATCTCGTGGGTTTCGTCGTCGAACCCGTAGCCGCGCGCGCTCTCGACGTTGAACACCGGGATGCGCATGAGCTGGCGCATCGAGGGAACGCCGTAGACGCGAATGTCGCCGGAGTGGCCGCCCGAGAGGAACGCGTAGTAGTCGTCGTGTTCGCCGGGCGGGACCTCCGTGTCGACGTCGGCTGCCGAAGTCTGGTCGTCGCCGCTAAGCAGTCCCGTACAGCCCGCGAGCGACCCCATCATCCCGGTCGCGGCGCCCGCGACCATGAAGTCCCGCCGCGGAATCCGCGCGAAGAGGGGATCGCGTTCGTCCCCCGCTGTCGTGTCGGTCGATCGCTCGTCGCTGGTCGGTTCGGTCGCGTGTTGGTTCGTCATTGGCTTGGGTCGTGTCGCGTCGGCGTGTGGTTACTGCACCTGTACAGGTCACACTTGGATCGGGACGACGTTATGGCTGCTTCAGATTCCCGTTCAACGGTAATACGCGGGAACAGGTTCGGCCGAAACGACACGTATCGAGCCGGCGTAGCTCTCCGGAGCAAACAGACCGAGTGCGGAACTGTCGATCGACGGACTCCCCCGAAGGAGGCGAGCGCTCGCCGACCGTGTCGACCCACCGCTGCGACCGCTCGGACCGCTAGCGCATCCTCAACACCACTCCTCGTACTGGTGGACGCGCGCCGGGTTCAGCGGCTCCGGCTCCCGGTCCGTCCCGTCGTACGCCTCGCGGTGGCGCTCGTATGGGATCCCGACGTCGCCGTCGGGATCGAACTCTCGGGGCATGAGCGCCTTCGCTCGCCGTCGATTCCAGTCCGCCAGTCGCTCGAGCGTCTCTGGACGATCGATCGCGGTCGTCTCGAGCGCGTCGCTCGCCCGCTTCCAGGCGCGCCGTCCGTTTTCGGTGCGAACGATCGCCGTGGTCGTTCCGGGATCGGTGCCGACGTTACCGACGCTGAGGTCGGCCGCGGCGCCGACGAAATCCGCACATTCGTCACAGCCGCGCAGCCCCGCCGCGTCGAACGCGTCGACGTCGGCCTCGAGGACGCTCTCGCCGTCGGCGTCGAACGCGGAGAGGACGCCCTCGGAGATGTCCAGGCGCTCGATCTCGTTCGGGTCGAGGTCGTACCCCTCGAGACTCGAGCGCAGCCGATCGTACTCGAAGCTGCGGGTACACAGCAGGGCGACCGTCAGCGAGATCGGATCGGCGGGCGCGTGGTCGTACCGATCGAGTGCGGTGGCGCCCTGGATCATACACGGCGTCCCGACGAGCGCGAGCTCTGCCGTCTCTGGGTCGAGCTCGCTCGCCGCGAGCAGGTCATCGAGCTCGCCCAGTCCCATCGTCTGGTTGTAGCTGCTGCCCGCGGCCGCGAGCAGTTCCTCGCGGGAAGTCGCCAGGAACGGAACGCCCCGAAGGGGCTCGTCCTTGCTCTCGCGAGCGACCACCGCTCCGTCGAGCTCGTCCCGTTCGATCAGCTCGGCGAGCAGCGCCGTCACGACGCCCCCGTCCTGGCCGACGGCTGCCGCCTCGCCCGTCGCGCTGGCGGCGTACGTCTCCGGGGTCTCGAGCGCGCGTTCGTCCTCGAGCAGCCCGAGGACGCGCTCGTACCGGAGCCCGCTGCGGGGACAGAAGTCCCAACAGCGCGAGCAGCCGGTACACATCCGGACGAGCGTGGGACGGCGCTCCTCTTCGTCGATCCCGATCGAATCGGAGGGACAGGCCGCAACGCAGGAGGCACACTGCACGCAGCGGTCGGCCTCGATGACGGCCTCGTCGAGGTCTCGGAACCAGATCTTCCCCGGGGGTTCCGCGACGTCGTCGTTCAGTTCGCGGGGGTCGCCGCCGACGCCCTTGGGGTCGGGGACGGACGGGCGGTTGTCGGCCGCCATCTAGCTCACCTCCGTGCCGGCAGCAGGTGGTTTCGGCTCCGGCCGCTCGGCCAGTATCGTCCGCAGCTCGGCATCGGATTTGCGACGGCTCCACTCGGCGAACGACTCGTCCGCGCCGCTGTCGTCGTCGTAGGCCAGCACCGTCGCTCTGATCACGCTTGGGACGTCCTCGATCGGAACCTTTCCGACCAGCCAGTCGATGAACTCGTCGTCGGCGAGGTCGCCGCCGAGGCCGAGATCGGCCGCGCGGCCGGAGTCGAAGTCGTCGCGGTACACCTCGCCGCGCAGCCCCACGTCGCCGAGCTGGGGCTGGGCGCAGGAGGCCGAGCAGCCGGACATGTGGACGCGGATCCGCTCGTGCTCGTCCGCAATGCCGACCGCTTCGGCCCACTCGTCTAACTCGCGGGCCCACCTGATCGCCCGGTTTTTCGTCTCGATGATTCCGTAGGTACAGAACTCCCGGCCCGTGCAGGTGACGATTCCCCGGGTGAACGGGCCCGGATCTGGACCGTAGCGGTCGACGACCGCGCTGTCGAGGAAGGTCTCGAGGACGTCGTCCTCGAGGTGGGGAACGAGGACGTTCTGGTTCGGCGTGAGCCGGAGCTCGCCCTCGCTGAGCTCCGCCGCGAGTCCCGCGAGCTCGCGGAACTCGTTGCCGCCCATCCGTCCCGTGGGGACGTTCAGTCCGACGGAAGAACGGCCGTCGCTCTGGTCGTGGATCCCGACGTGGTCGTTGCGGTAGTCGGTCGTCAGCGACTCTCCCGCGGGTTCGAACTCGAAGTCGGCGTGGGACGCGAGCTCGTCGCGGAACCGCTCGACGCCCCACTCCTCGACGAGGAACCGCAGGCGGTTGACCGCGGTGTCGAGGTAGCTGCCGTGGTCCATGTAGAGGTCGGCCATCGCCTCGACGAGTTCGACGACCCGATCGGGCTCGACGAAGAGGTCGAGCTCCGAGGCGACCCGTGGCCCGTCGGAGAGTCCGCCACCGACCCGAACCGCGAACCCGTCGCGCCCGTCCTTGACCGCGGGTGTGAGCGCGAGGTCCTGGATCTGTGCGCGGGCGCAGTTCTCGTGACAGCCCGCGATACTGATCTTGAACTTCCGGGGGAGGTTGGCGTACTCGTGGTCGCCGAGGAACCGCTCGCAGATCCGCTCGACGATCGGTCGGACGTCGACGGTCTCGTTCGGGTCGATCCCCGCGGCTGGGCAGGCGACGACGTTGCGCACCGAGTTTCCGCAGGCCTGCATCGTCTCGAGACCGACGTCCTCGTACCGGGACCAGATCTCGTCGATGTCCTCGATCCGGATCCAGTGGAGCTGGATGTCCTGTCGGGTCGTGACGTCGAGGTAGCCGTCGCCGAAGACGGGGTTCTGGTCGACGCCGCCGTACGCCTCGGGCGCACGGGCGAACTCGTCGGCGACCTCGCCGATCGTCGCGGCCTGTTCGGCGGTGAGGACTCCGCCCGGGGCCCGCGTCCGGAGCATGAAGTAGCCCTCCTGTTTCTGGTGGTAGAGCCCGATCAGCTTCAGGCGATTGAGGACGTCCTCGCCCAGCTCCGCGACCATCGCGTCGAACCCGCCCGCGTCGGCGTAGGCCCGGACCTGGCGCTTGAGTTCGACGGGGTCCCACTCGGGGGCCTCGGCGCGCACCCAGTCGGTCAGGCTCCCCTCGTAGAACGCGACGTCCTCGTAGCCGAGGTCGCGGAGCACGACGTACGTGTGGCTCAGCCGCCGGGCCGTGTTACAGTAGAGGACGATCCGTTCATCGCGGCGGATCCCCTTCTTGGTGAGCAGCGCCTCGAGCTCATCGTTGGGTTTCAGCCGCCCGGTGTCGTCCTCGAGGAGGTCCTCCCACCCGAGCTGGACCGCACCCGGAACGTGAGACTGCGCGTACTCGGCGGCGCTTCGGGTGTCGACGACGACGGCGTCACCCTCGACGGCTGTCTCGACGTCCTCGCGGTCGACGAGCGGCGCGTCGGCCCGCAGCGTGGCGTCATACGCGGTCGGCTCGGGATCGGGGTCGGCCTCGCTCAGTTCGCCGTCCTCGTCGGTCCAGGCCTCGAGTCCGCCATCGAGCAGGTAGAGGCCGCCCTCGTGGCCGTAGACGGCGGCGGTAAGCAGGAACCGGGCCGCGTCGACGCCGTTCGCGTCGTCGACCGCGACGATCGGATCCTCGGAGGCGATCCCGGCCTCGCCCAGCGCCGTCCCGAAGGTCTCGGCGCCGGGCAGCTTTCCGACCGCGACGCTGCTCGGATCCCGAAACGTCTCGGTCGGTACGTTTACCGATCCCGGAACGTGGCCGAGGGTCGCGTAGTCACGCTGCGAGCGAACATCGACGACCGTTACCGACTCGCGGTGGGCCGCGAGCCAGGACGGGTCGACGACGGTCGGGGTGCTCACGGGCGACCACCCGTCTCGTGGTGGGGTGGCTGCCTCGGCGCGAGCGGTGGCGTCTCCGCGGACGCCGTCCGCCGTTCGGTTCGGTCTCCGCGCGGAACTGGATCGATCATGTCGTACCCAGGGATTGACGCGAGGGCCCCTTTCAGCTACGCGTACGGGTAACGGCTGCCGTCGCTCCGAAACGACGGCAGCCAGCCGTCGCAGACACTGACGACGACCCGTCCCGTCATACGAACCGATCTTATCTCTCGATTCGGATCCGATCTCCCGACAGCGACCTCGACGCGCCCGTTCTCTGCGGTAGGGGTTCGGTCGTCGGACCCGGCAGCGGTTTCCGGAACCTGGCTGACAGTTCGTTCGGCAGGGCTCTCCCGCTCGTGGCGCGTCGATCGACGCCTCACTGTTCCGTTTCTATACGTTGATCTCATGAACGAACGTCTACGTATACGTTCGCAAGTATGTC
>JGI2924J29684_1076733_pt1 | contig 11051 bp, 6 predicted proteins | sample BenlonsequencITS_FD_29684 | JGI IMG/M metagenome (IMG submission 29684)
CTCCGTAGGCCAGGGCTGCCGTGATCGGCAGGGTCAGGACCCAGGCCCAGACCATCCGCTCGACGATGGACCAGCGGATGGCATTGAAGCGCTTGGCTGCGCCGACGCCCATGATCGAAGCCGACACATTGTGGGTAGTGGATACCGGAATCCCCAGCATCGAGGCCGACAGGATCACCAAGGCCGAGCTGCCCTCGGCTGCAAAGCCGTTGATCGGATGCAGCTTGACCATCTTGTGGCCCAGGGTCTTGATGATGCGCCAGCCACCGCCGGCCGTACCGCCGGCCATGGTCAGGGCGCACAGGATCTTGACCCAGGCCGGCACCACGAAATGATCGCCGGCGGTGGGAATCCGCATAAAGCTCAGCCAATGCGGCAGGTGGTCCAGAGTGCCCGCGGTGGTGGCGCTGGCCAGGGCCAGGGCGATGATGCCCATGGTCTTCTGCGCATCGTTCATGCCATGGGCCACGCCCATGGCGCTGGCCGAGACGATCTGGGCCTTGGCGAAAAAGCCGTTGACGAAGGGCGTGCGGCCGAAGCGGCGCAGCCAGCCCTGGCGGTCAGCCAGCCAGGACAGCAGGGCGTACAGCGAACCCATGACCAGGAAACCGATCACGAAGCCCAGTGCGGGCGAGATGACCATCGGCAGAATCACCTTGGGCACGACGCCGGCCCCCTGCCACCAGTGAGCACCGGGCTGCCACCAGATCACCGAACCCAGATCATTGCCTGAGCTGGCGATGGCGGCACCGACCAGCGCACCGACCAGGGCATGGCTGGAGCTGGAGGGCAGGCCCCACCACCAGGTCAGCAGATTCCAGATCGTCGCGGCCAGCAGGGCGCTGATCAGCAAGTCTGCACCGACCTGCATGTTCAGCAGGCCGGCCGCAATGGTGGCGGCCACGGCCGTGCCCCACAAGGCGCCGAAGATATTGGTGATGGCGGCCAGCAGCACCGCCTGGCCTGGCGTCAGCACCTTGGTGGCCACTACGGTGGCAATCGAATTGGCAGTGTCGTGGAAACCGTTGATATAAGTGAAGATCAACGCGATCAGGATCACCGCAGCCAGCATGGTCAAGGTCATGAGCGGATATCTCTGCGCATGATGAGGGCAGAGTGCATTATGTAGCCCGACATGCCTTGCCTCAGGAATTCTTCAGCACGATGGAATACACCGTGTTGCCGACGTCACGGCATTTGTCGATGGCCTTTTCGAGCAGTTCGAACAGGTCCTTGGCCAGGATGGCACGCATCGCATCACCCGGCTCCAGATACAGGGCGCGATAGGGTGCCAGCAGCAGCCGGTCGCCTTCGGCCTCCAGTGCCTGCAGGCGCGACTGCAGCTTCTGCACGGGGTCGATCCGCAGCCCCTTGCGCAGCTCGCCGATGATTTCGGCGACCACGATGGTCGAGCGCTCCAGCAATTCGGTGCGCTTGGCGAAGTCGATGCCCTGCAGTCGCTCGGCCACCAGCACGTAGCGTTCGGCGAATTTCTCGATGGTCTTGGGAATCTTGTACAGCGCCGAGTTCAGCGCCTCGATGTCTTCACGGTCCAGTGCCGTCACGAAGGTGTTGACCAGCTCTTCGCTGATCTTGCTGGCCAGTGCCTTTTCGCGGGCGCGGGCCGCGGCAAAGTGGCTGATCACCGGCGCCCGGTCGGTCTGGGTCACCAGTTCATGCAGCGCCTTGGCGCTGTCGCAGGCGGCGTCGGCGCTCTGCTCGAGCAATCCGTAGAACTTGTCGCCTTTCCCAAAAATCGTTTGCAGTGAAAACATGCAGTACCTGATTGCGGTCGCGGTGGGATTCCCCAAAGGGGTATGGTATCAAGACCTGCCCGGCCGGGCGATGGGCACCCCTGCTGGAGCGGGGGCGTAGCGGTTACACTGTTCTCATCTCGATCCTTTTGGGTTTGCTTCGCAATGCTGATTGAACTGGCGCTGGTGGTCCTGCTTGCCCTGTGCAACGGATTTTTCGCGCTCTCGGAAATGGCCTTGGTGGCCTCCCGCAAGATCAAGCTCAAACAGCGCGCGCTGCACAGTCGTGGCGCAAGGGTGGCCTTGCGTCAGATGGAGGCGCCGGAGCGTTTTCTTTCCACCGTGCAGGTGGGCATCACCTTGGTCATGCTGATCACCGGTTCGGTCGCCGGTGACGCGCTGGGCGACCATATCGCCCGGCTGCTGCAAAGCCACGCCATGAGCGGCTGGAGCCGCTATGCGCACGCGGGCGGCATCGTGATCGGTTTTGCGGTGATTTCCTTTCTGCAGATCGTGGTCGGGGAGCTGGTGCCCAAGCGTCTGGCTCTGGCCGCGCCTGAGCGCCTGTCCAGCATGGTGGCCTTGCCGATGCTGCTGTTGTCGCGGATATGCGCGCCCTTCGTATGGCTGCTCAATGCCTCCAGCGGATTGATTCTGCGCTGGATGCGGGTCGGCCAGCAGCGCAGTGACGCGATCAGCGAGGACGAGATCCGCCTTCTGGTGGCCGAAGGCACCGAGCAGGGCGTGCTGGATCCCGACGAGCAGAAGATGGTGAACCGGGTGTTGCGTCTGGGCGACCGCACCGTCGACAGCGTGATGACGCCACGCATGCGGATCAGCTGGCTCAATATCGAGGACAGTGCCGAGGACAATCTGGCGGTGATCCGCAGCACCGCCTATGCCCGCTATCCTGTCTATCGCGGCGATCAGAGCGACATTGTCGGCGTGGTCGAGGTGCGCAGTCTGCTGCGCGGGCCGGACGAGCCGGCGCGGACGCTGTTCCGTTCGCTGAAGCGGCCGTTGTACGTGCCGGGCGCGGCACGGGCGCTGGACCTGCTGAACTCGTTCCGTGATGCGGATACGGTGCTGGCGCTGGTGGTTGATGAATACGGCGAGATCGAAGGTCTGATCACCATCAACGATCTGCTGGCGGCGGTGATCGGCGCCAGCCAGATCGGCCACGGACCTCACCCCGGGGACGACCCGGGCGATGGCGGCCCGGCCCCGGCTATCTCGCCGCGCGACGAGGGGGGCTGGTTGATCGGCGGCTCACTGTCGAATGACGACCTGCGGGAACTGCTGAAGGTCGATCAGCTGCCCGGCGAGAAGGAGCATGAATTCCACACCGCCGCCGGCATGGTGATGAGCGCGCTTGGCCATCTGCCTCAGGCCGGCGAGGTCTTCATGTGGCACGGCTTCCGTTTCGAGGTGCTGGAGCTGCGCGGCGCCCGCATCGAGCGTCTGGCGGTGATTCCCCCGTCCGAGCAAAGCCCGGCCGACGACGCGCAGTAAGCCGATTCGAACGCAGCGAGGCCGCTAGGCCGGTTCGCGTCGGAGGCGCCGAGCCGGGGCCTGGCGCCCCGGCATGCGTTCAGGCGTTGCCAGCCTTGCCGGCCAGCTGGGCCATGCGCTGGGCATCGGCCAGCACGCCGTGCAGGATCCGCAGCTCGCGGGCATCCGGCCGGGCCCGCTGGAACAAGCGGCGCAGGCGCAGCATGATGGTTTCCGGCGCGCGGCCCTTGTGGAATTCGATGTCGTCCAGGGTTTGTGCCAGGTGCTGGTAGAAGCGTTCCATGAGGGCGGCATCGGCTGGCGGCTCCTCGTCGGTCGGTGTCGGCACGGCCGGTGCCTCGGCCAGGCCCGCCTTGCGCAGTTCATACGCCATGACCTGTACCGCCTGGGCCAGGTTCAGCGAACTGTAATCTTCCACGCTGGGAATCATGACCATGGCATGGCAGCGGGCCAGTTCGTCGTTTTCTAGGCCGGTACGTTCGTTGCCGAAAATCAGCGATACCTCCTGGCCGGCGGCGGCGGCCTGCCAGGCCTTGGTCGCGGCTTGTTCCGGCGTCAGTTCGGGCAGGTGCACATCGCGGCGGCGGGCGGAGAGGCCCAGCACCAGCTGCGAGCCGGTCAGGGCATCGGTCAATTGAGGACTGACCACGGCCTGGTCCAGTACCGCGTCGGCACTGGCGGCCAGAGCATAGGCTTCCGGGTCGGGAAAGCGGGCCGGATCGACCAGATGCAGGCGGGTAAAGCCCATGGTCCGGATCGCGCGCGCGGCACCGCCGATATTGCCGGGATGGGAGGTGCGCACCAGTACGAAGCGCAATCTTGCCCGCAGGGTTTCTAGATCAGACATTGAATCAGGTCGTTCCGGCATGAAAACCTGCATGCTACCGCGCCCGGCGTCTTCGCGTACGCCCGGAAGCTGAAGGAATGTCCCGGGTCTGGTAAACTGGAGGTTTGCTATCAACGCATACTAAAGTCCAGATCATGCCAAGACCCGCCGTCAACGTTGCCTCCAGCGCCGCTCGCGCCGCAGGAAAAATCATCCTTCGTTACATGAACCGCGTCGAAGGTCTGACCGTGGTCGAAAAGCAGCGGTTGGACTTCGCCTCCGAGGTGGATCGTCTGGCCGAGGCCGAGATCATCAAGGAGCTGCGTCGCGCCTATCCCAGTCACGGTTTCCTCGCCGAGGAAAGCGGCGCCCAGGGCAACAAGGGGCCGCTGACCTGGGTCATCGACCCGCTGGACGGTACTCACAACTACCTGCGCGGTATTCCGCATTTCTGCGTCTCGATCGCGATGCTGGATCACGGCGAGCCGGTCTACGGCGTGATCTATGACCCGCTGCGCGATGAGCTGTTCACCGCAAGCAAGGGCGATGGCGCCTATCTGAATGATCGCCGGATCCGGGTCAGCAAGCGCGAGTCGCTGGATGGCGCCTTGATCTCCACGGGGTATCCCTATCGTCAGCGCGAAACCATCGACAGCCAGATCGCGATCACCCGCGCTCTGCTCAACCAGGCCGAGGACATCCGCCGCAGCGGTTCGGCCGCGCTGGATTTGGCCTATGTCGCCAGCGGTCGTCATGACGGTTTCTTCGAGAACGGTCTGAATGTGTGGGACTTCGCTGCCGGCGCCCTGATGGTGCGTGAAGCCGGCGGCAAGTACTGCGATTTTGCTGGTCGCGATGGCTTGCCGGTCAGCGGCAACCTGGTCGCCGGCAACCTGGGCGTGGCCAAGGCCATGGTCGAGGTGATCGCTGATCACGCTGTCCCGGCGCTGTTGCGGGGATAACCATGGCTTCGCCCGTTTCGGGCTGAACCGGTTGCAGTGCATGCCATAAGCCGCCTCCTTCGGGAGGCGGCTTTTTTGCGTCATGACGGAACCGTGGCGCCCCTTGGGCTATCCAGGTCTGGTTATGCCGGCTTTATCAGTACCTGTGCTGCAGATCGATTCAGCCCGGGCCAGTGTTTTCATGCCTGCGGTCCGGGGCGGGAGCGAGGTCATCGCCTGTCGGGCGGGGTATGGGGCCGCCCGCTATCTCAGCCATCTGGACTTGCGTCTGGTGGAAGTCCGGGATCGCCTTGTCTCCGCGCCAGGCACGAGAGAGTGGGGCATAACTTGCGGAATTTAGCTTATGTATTTTTGTTATGGCCCGTCTGGAGTAAATCGGTCAGTTTGCGTTGAACCTTTGATTTCATGGGTTTAACCTCGACGGCCCTCCGAAAGCATGACGAAACGCCATGGGATATGGGCTGACATGGTCGCCCGGTCCATGCGGTGTTTCGCCTGTTCCGGACATTTTTGACGAGGTTGTGAGACATGGCTGTAATCAATGGAACGCGGCAGCTGCTGGCTGTCGCCGTGGCGATGAGCCTGCAGGCTCCGCTGTGGGCGCAGAGCGCCTCAAGCGACACGGGGGCCGCTGTGGCGTCTGCGAAGCCGGCCCCGGCATCGCGGAAGCTGGAGACGGTGATCGTCACCGGCACGCGAGCCGACAATCGCACCGAAAGCAGCTCGCTGACCCCGATCGATGTGGTTTCGGCGAAGCTGTTGCAGCAGACCGGCACCACCGAGCTGACGACGGCCTTGTCGCGGATCATTCCTTCGCTCAATTTTCCGCGGCCCTCGGGTGGCGATATGGCCGATCAGCAGCGTTCGGTGCAGCTGCGCGGGCTTTCGCCGGATCAGGTGCTGGTATTGGTGGACGGCAAGCGTTGGCACCCCGGTGCCTTGATCGCGACCAGCGGCGTGATCGGTCGTGGTGCCCAGGCGGTGGATCTGAACACCATTCCCATGGCGGCCATCGATCATGTCGAGGTGCTGCGTGACGGGGCCTCTGCACAATACGGTACGGATGCCATCGCCGGCGTGATCAATATCATCCTGAAGAAGGGGGCCAAAGGCGGTGTGGTCGAGAGCACCTTCGGCGAGTACTACAAGGGCGACGGGCGGCAGTGGCAGGGCGATGCCAACTTCGGCATTCCGCTGAATGACGACAAAGGCTGGCTGCGTTTCACTTTGCAGAGCGGCAACAACGACTATACCAACCGTGCCCGTTACGAGCTGACCGCGCCCTACGAGAAAGGGCAGCGCTTCGGCGATCCCGCCTCGCACAACCAGAATGTGTTTATCAACGGACAGTACGACTTCAGTCCGCATGTGCAGGGCTATCTTGAGGCCCACTATTCGCATCGCAATACCACTTCGGCGGCGTTCTTCAGGGATACGGCCAGCGGGAATGCCGCTCTGTCGATGTATCCCAACGGATATCTCCCGCTGGAACAGGGGCAGTCCATCGATCAGTCGCTTCTTGCCGGCTTGCGAGGCACGGTCGGCAATGGCTGGCATTGGGATCTGAGTGGCAGTTACGGCGGCAACCGGGTCTCTTACAGCACGATCAATTCGGTGAACCTGGCCTGGCTGCATGATTACGGCAGCAGTCCGACGCGTTTTCACGACGGCATTCTGGCAGCGGCCCAGGAGTCGGCCAATCTGGACATCAGCAAGGGTCTGGATCTGAGCTGGTTGCCGAATCCGGTCACACTGGCTTTCGGCGCTCAGTATCTGCGGCAGAGCTACAGCATCAAATCTGGTGACCTGGATTCGTACTATACCGGCACCTCAGGCGCGGCTGGTGGCGCGCAAGGTTTTGGTGGCTTTCAACCGGCCGATGCCGGCTCCTGGGCGCGCAATGATTTTTCGGAATATATCAATGCCGAAACCAATCTGACTGACAAGTTTGGTACCTCGTTGTCATTGCGTCATGAAAACTATAGTGATTTTGGCGGCGCGACCATCGGTTCCGGCGCTTTCCGCTATGACTTTACTGATCGTTTCGCTTTGCGGGCCAGTGTCTCCAATGGCTTTCGAGCGCCGTCCCTGGCTCAGCAGCACTATGCTTATACCTCGTCCAGCTATTATGGTCCGGGCAACTCGATTGGTGTGACGCCCGGCATTTACGACAGTGCCCTGGTCTCGCCGACCAGCCAGGTGGGGCGCTTGCTCGGGGGGCAGGCGCTGAAGCCCGAGCATTCGCGCAATTACACCTTCGGCGCGGTCTGGAATCCGCTGGATGCGCTGAATCTGAGTGCTGACATATATCAGATAAGCATCAGCAACCGGGTCGTGCTCTCCAATCCGCTGGGCACGACTTCGGCGGTGGTTCGTGATTATCTCTCCACCCATGGCGTGACCGATGCCAATTACAGCGGAGTGACCTATTTTACCAATGCCGGCAATACCCAGACCCGAGGTATTGATCTGGTGGCCGGCTATCTTTTTGATTTCGGAAGTGCAGGCAATCTGCAGGCCAATCTGAGTTACAACTACAACCAGAACAAGGTGACCCGTGTCTACGGCAATCCGTCCGTACTGGATCAGTTGGGAGTAAATCTGCAGCGTATTGGGCGTAGAGATATCAAGGGCTTGTTGGCGAACAGTACTCCGCGCAGCAAGCTGGTGCTGAACGGAAGCTACAATGTTGGCAACTGGGCATTCAATGCCAGTGTGACCCGCTATGGCCAGTTCACCTCTTTCAGCTCGACCAGCTATATCTATGACCAGATCTATGGAGCGGCATGGATCACGGATCTTTCGGCCAGTTATCACCTTGGCGGATGGACATTCACTGCGGGTGCGGACAATGCGATGAATCATTATCCGGATGGCGTAAACAAGATAAACAACTACGGGTCGAACAAGGGCACCATGCCTTACTCGCTGTTCTCGCCCTATGGTTTCAACGGTGGGTATTACTACACCCGCATTGCTTATCGCTGGTAAGTCGGTTCAGCGCGTATGCCGTGATTGAGAGAAAAGGGAGGGGGCGGCGACGCCCCCTTTTTTTGAATCTCAGGGACGGGCGCCGGCAGCCGGATCTGGATGACATGTGATGGCTTGGGTACTCAGGGCGTGACATTGATGCCGAATTGAGTTAGAAAGTTGTGAAGGCATCTGACATGTCGCGGGGTTGTGATTGTTTTTTATGGACGTCTAAACGCCTGTTGACGCAGTCGGGTGAAATGGGTAGTCTCGATCTTCACGAGTTCAACATGGGGTGGTCCAAGGGGTGAAGGACCTGTTGAATTCGGTAGTTCATGCAGTTGATCATTATTTTGAGGGGTGGGTATGGCAGTGATTCAAGGGTCCAGGCGCTGGATGGCGGTTGCCGTGGCGGTGGCTTTGCACGGAACGGCGTGGGCGCAGGACAGTGCGGCGGATGCTTCCGCCCAGAGCAAGGCCAAGCCGCACAATCTTGATACGGTGATCGTGACGGGAACTCGTGCCGAGAACCGCACCGAGAGCAGTTCGCTGACGCCGATCGATGTGGTATCGGCCAAGGTGCTGCAGCAGACCGGCACCACCGAGTTGACTACGGCGCTGGCCCGCATCATCCCATCCCTCAATTTTCCGCGCCCGTCGGGCGGTGATACGGCCGATCAGCAGCGGCCTGTGCAGATGCGTGGCCTCTCGCCCGATCAGGTGCTGGTGCTGGTCGATGGCAAACGCTGGCATCCAGGGGCACTGCTGTTGACCAATGGCGTGGTCGGACGTGGCTCACAGGCCGTGGATCTGAACACGATTCCTATGGCGGCCATCGACCATATCGAAGTGCTTCGTGATGGCGCTTCGGCGGAGTATGGCTCGGATGCCATCGCTGGCGTGATCAATATCATCCTGAAGAAAGGGGCCAAGGGTGGTGAGGTCTCCTTCAATGGTGGCCAGTATTATCAGGGTGACGGACGCGCCTGGCAGGGCGATGCCAATTTCGGTATTCCCCTCAATGGTGACAAGGGCTGGCTGCGCTTCACCTTGCAGAGTGGCAACAACGACTACACCAATCGTGCCAATTACGAAAATGCGGCGCCTTACGAAAAGGGACAGCGCTATGGCGACCCCGCATCGCACAACCAGAATATCTTCATCAACGGGCAGTACGACTTCAGCCAGTATGTGCAGGGCTATGTGGAAGCCCATTACTCGCACCGCAATACGACTTCGGCGGCATTTTTCCGCGATACGCTGAGCAGCAACTCCGTACCTTCCATGTATCCCAACGGCTATCTGCCTCTGGAGCAGGGGCAGTCCAACGATCAGTCGCTGGTTGCCGGTCTGCGTGGCACGCTGCATGGCTGGCGCTGGGATCTCAGCGGCAACTACGGCAGCAATCGCGTGTCGTACAACACCATCGACAGTGTCAATCGGGCCTGGCTGCATGATTTCGGATCCAGTCCGACCAGCTTTCATGACGGTGTGCTCAAGGCATGGCAGGAATCGGCCAATCTGGATGTCAGCAAGGACCTCAATCCTTCCTGGTTGCCGAATCCGGTCACGGTTGCCTTCGGTGCACAGTATCTGCATCAGGCCTATTCGGTACAGGCCGGTGATCTCGACTCGTATTATACGGGCACCTCCGGGGTGGCCGGGGGGGCTCAGGGCTTCGGCGGCTTCCAGCCGAGCGATGCCGGCAATTGGTCCCGTGACGATTTTTCCGAGTACGTGAACGCGGAAACCAATCTGACCGACAAGTTTTCGACCTCGCTGTCGTTACGTCACGAAAATTACAGTGATTTCGGCGGTGCCACCATCGGTTCGGGTGCCTTCCGCTATGATTTCACTGATCGCTTCGCCTTGCGGGCCAATGTCTCCAACGGCTTTCGAGCCCCGTCCCTGGCACAGCAGTATTATTCTTATACCTCTTCGACCTATTACGGACCAGGCAACTCGATCGGTGTGACGCCAGGCATTTACAACAGTGCCATCGTGTCATCCACCAGTCAGATCGGTCGCTTGCTCGGTGGTCAGGCCTTGAAGCCCGAACATTCGCGCAATTACAGCTTCGGTGCGGTATGGAGTCCGATTGATGCGCTGAATCTGAGTGCAGATGTATACGAAATCGACATCAGCAATCGCATCGTGCTGTCCAATCCGCTGGCGGCGACCTCGTCGACGGTGCGCGACTATCTCGCCGCCAACGGCGTGACCGATACCAACTACAGCAGCGTCACCTACTTCACCAATGCCGGCAATACCCGTACGCGAGGTATTGACCTGGTCGCTGGCTATCGCTTTGATTTCGGTTCTGCTGGCAGCCTGCTGACCAATCTCAGCTACAACTACAACCAGAACAAGGTTACCAAAGTCAATGGCAATCCGGCCGTGCTCGATGCCTTGGGCGTCAATCTGCAGCGCCTGAGTCGGCGTGACATCAAGGGCTTGCTGGCTGACAGCACGCCGCGCAGCAAGCTCGTACTCAACGGTACCTATACTTTGGGCAACTGGTCGCTCAATGCCAGTGTGACGCGCTATGGTCAGTACACGTCCTTTAGTACCAGCAGTTATATCTACGACCAGACCTTCCAGCCGACCTGGATCACGGATCTGGCGGTGAGCTACAACACCCACCACTGGACCTTCACTGCCGGTGCCGACAATGCCATGAATCGTTATCCGGCCGGTGTCAATGCCATCAATGGCTACGGATCGAACAAGGGCTCCATGCCGTATTCGATTTTTTCGCCCTACGGTTTCAATGGTGGTTACTACTACACGAAGATCGCTTACCACTGGTAATGGCCGCGGCCCTTGGCTGCGATCAGTCGCGGGCGGAAATTCAACCCGGGGGGCGTCGGCCTTCCGGGTTTTTCATGCGGTCCGCTTGCAGGAAGGCACGGTACTCCGCATGGCGGGATGCGACCGTGTCCGGTGCTGGTGCGGAGCGGACCTGCACAGCTGTACAGGGCGAAGGGGCGTCACTGGCTCGTGGGTGCCCTGTCTTTCAATGCAGGG
>JGI2924J29684_1076732_pt1 | contig 11045 bp, 10 predicted proteins | sample BenlonsequencITS_FD_29684 | JGI IMG/M metagenome (IMG submission 29684)
AGCAATTTCTCCGATATGTCCGCCGGATTCCATACCCTCAGCAATCAACGCATCCGCTCCAGCCTTCTCAAGGCGCTTAGCTAAAGCTACAGAAGCGACCACCGGAATTACCTTCGTCCCCACTTCTTTAAGTTCCGGAACATATTTTCCAGGATTCCCAGCTCCGGTGGTAATAACAGGAACCCTCTCCTCAAGAATCACCTGCATAATGTCCTCTAAAAACGGAGACATCAGCATCACATTAACGCCAAAGGGCTTACGCGTAATCGCTTTTATTTTGCTGATTTCCTGACGGAGCCAGTCAGCGGGGGCCTGCCCCGAACCAATAATTCCCAAACCGCCTGCTTCGGAAACGGCAGCGGCTAACTCTCCGGTGGCGGTCCAAGCCATGCCCCCCTGAAAGATCGGATATTCAATTCCAACTAAATCGCAAATTCTCGTTTTAAACATACTATTTTCCCACTTTCGTCCATTTCAAAACACAGGCTCCCCAAGTCAATCCGGCCCCAAAACCAACCATGACGACAACATCGCCTTCATGCAGCCGTCCGGCTTTCACCGCTTCATCCAGGGCTACGGGAATGGAAGCAGCCGACATATTCCCATATTTATCGAGATTGATGACCACTTTTTCAGGTGAAATCCCCAAGCGCTTAACCGATGCCTCGACAATTCGTATATTGGCCTGATGGGGAACAAGCAAATCTACATCTTCTTTAACTAACCCTGCTTTTTCTAAAACACTGACTGATACGTCCCCCATGATGCGTACGGCAAATTTATAAACTTCCTTACCTTCCATCTGAATGGTATGGAGATTATTCTCCACCGTTTCCCTGCTTGCCGGATGCATAGAACCGCCGGCGGTTTGGGTCAGCAGTTTGCCCCCTGAGCCGTCAGACCCTAACTCAAAGCTAAGGAATCCATAGCCCTCCTCTACAGGCCTGAGCACCGCAGCTCCTGCGCCATCACCAAAAAGAACACAGGTACTGCGGTCATTCCAATTAAGAATTTTGCTCAAAGTTTCGCCGCCGATAACAAGTACAGTTTTATACAGGCCCGCAGCAATATACTGAGAGGCCGTTGTTACTCCATAAATAAAACCGGTGCAGCCGGCTTGCAAATCAAAAGCCGCTGCATTTTTTGCTCCTAAGCGGTCCGCCACTAAGCAAGAAGTTGAGGGAAAAGCATAGTCACCCGTCACGGTTGCTACAATCACGAGGTCAACCTCATCAGGACTTATCTTAGCATCCTCTAAGGCTCTTAACCCCGCCTGATAGCATAATTCGGATACCGGCATATCCTCGGGAGCAATATGCCGTTCCTTGATCCCCGTGCGAGTCACAATCCATTCATCATTGGTTTCAACGAGTTTCTCCATGTCTGCATTTGTTAAAATCTTATCCGGAACAAATGACCCTGTTCCCACAATTCCTACATTTCTCATGGCAAAATATCCTCTCTGTTCATTATTTAAACACCTTACTTGGGGAGATTGTTTTGTATTTGTTCAAGAAGTCGTATTTTTACACATTCTTGAGCGACGCGGATCGCATTATAAATCGCCTTGTTTTTGGAACTTCCATGACAGATAATGCTGATTCCGTTAACTCCCAACAGTGGAGCCCCGCCATATTCGGCATAATCCATCATTTGAGCTATTTCCTTCAGTCCTGGCTTAACGGCAAGGGCTCCTAATTTTCGCAGCATCGTTGAAGTGATTTTCTCCTTAATCTGCTCAAACAAAACCCCTGCAAGGCCTTCTGCCGTTTTCAGCAGCACATTGCCTACAAAACCATCGCAAACAACCACGTCAGCCCGGCCATAAGGAACATCCCGGCCCTCAACATTCCCCGTAAAATTGATGGGAGCATTTTTTAGAAGTTCATAGGCCTTCTGGACTAGATCGTTCCCTTTCCCTTCTTCGCCGCCGATATTCAGCAATCCGACCCGCGGATTGGAGATCCCTAAGATTTTTTCGGCATAGACGCTTCCCATAAGCCCATACTGGCAAAGTTGTTCCGGCGATGCATCTAAATTAGCACCCACATCAAGAATTAATTTTCCCCCCTGTGCTGTGGGCAGGACAGTAGCAATCGCAGGACGTTCAATTCCCTTAATTCTACCCAAGCCCAACAAAGAGGCAGCCATTTGTGCCCCGGTGCTCCCTGCACTGACAAGAGCATCGGCTTCGCCTTGCTTTACCATACGGGTCGCTACTACAATGGACGAATCTTTCTTTTTTCGCACAGCGTTCGCAGGATGTTCATCCATTTCCACGACTTCAGAAGCCTCAACCAATGATAGGTTAGCTGGACATGAGTCGGGCAAGAATGGTTGGATGCGAACTTTTTGCCCAACCAGCAAAAGATGTAACTCGGGATTTGCTTCTGCCGCCCTCAAGACCCCTTTAACGATCTCTTCGGGAGCATAGTCACCGCCCATAGCATCTACAGCAATTCTCATCTATTCCATCTCCATTTCCCGTACTTCCTCTTTCTCTTTGGCAAATAAAATCCATTGTCCTCGAAGCACAACCTCTGTGTTAACCAGTAACAAGACTTCCACCCAGTATTTGTCACCTTTTCGTTGAGAAACCTTACCCTCTGCAACGACCAATTCTCCTAATTGAACAGGACGAATAAACTTAAGTTCCACACTCCCAGTCAAAGCTACCGGTGCATCCACCAAGGCAATGGCTAACGAATTGGCTTGGGCAAACAGATAATGCCCCCTGGCAACTCTCGCTTTGGCCAAGACCATGCTTTCCTCAATCGTCATTGCAGAACGAGCTCTTTCCCCGATAACCAACTCCTGAAGTTCACCAATCACTTCTTGATCATCCAGAGATTTTAACGTTGAATAGGCTTCCTGCGCAACTACTCTGGTTCGTTCTCTTACTTCGGGTATCCCCAGGACACCCCGATCCAATCGAATGGTTGAAACACTTACTCGAAAGCGTCGGGCAAGTTCTTCATCTGTAAAAAAAGGATGTTTGGTTAATTCCGCTTCAAGAACTTTGCGGCGTTCTTCTTTACCATATCGAACCATCGCTATCACCAAATCTTACTCTATATTTCCTACCGCGTTAACCATCCGCGAATTAACTAAAAGGTAAATCAATTTCGAAGTTCGATCATCGCAATTGTGACCTGGTCACAATTATAAACTATCTCAAACGTTATTACAAGAAATTAGCCTGTCGAAATAGGAGGGGAAGAAAGCAATAAAGAAAATAAAAAAACAAAGAACCCTAAATATAGAATTCTTTGTTCTCTCAAAACCTTATAAACCTTAAGCTTCCTTGGAAATAACTACTTTGGAATTATAGTACCCACAGTTTGGGCATATATAGTGCGGCAGTTTCGGTTTATGGCATTGGGGGCATTCAATGTGGTTTGGTGCAGTGATTTTCCACATAGCCCGGCGTTTACGTACTCTTGATTTTGATTGGCGATGTTGCGGAACACCCATAATTACACCCCCTTTAAATTCTCGAAAATTGATTAGTCATTGGCTTGCCACTTGGCCAGTGCTGCAAATCGAGGATCTATAACTTCCTCTTTACACGAACATTTAGTCTGGTTTAGATTCGCACCACAGGTCAAACATAAACCTTGACATTCCTCTGAACAAACAAACTTCATAGGTAAAGCCAACACAAGTTGTTCAAAAATTCGTTGACTAATGTCAACCTCATCCTTTTCTAAAAGAAGTGCCGACTCCAGCAATTCTTCCGTCGCCTGCGCCGGGAAAGCCCATTCATCTTGGTAGGGTAAATTAAGAGGGTAATCGAAAGGTTCCAGACATCGTCCGCAGATTACTTTCAGTTCCGTCTCAATTGTTCCGCTAACCAGCACTGCTTTATTTGTGTTGATTACCTGAAGTTGTACGTGTACAGGCGCTGAGAAGGAGAATGATTCTGTACCTAATTCAAATGGCGAAAAATTTTCCACTACATCAAAATGGATGCTTTCTCCAGATGTGCGACGAACTTGAGCAACATTCACTTTCACCTTAAATCACCCCAATACACATACACCATTATAGTTGGCACATTTTTCTTTGTCAAGGAAAACTCTTTACACCTATTTTGCCGTCAATTCCTGTGCGTCGAGAGCAATCATCAATTCCTCGTTGGTCGGAATCACAAGAACCCGGCAACGGGCATTCGCTTTAGAAACGTCAACTTCTTCACCGCGTACCTTATTTTTCTCCAAATCAAGTTCAATGCCGAAGAATTCCATGTTGGCACAGATTGAAGCACGGGTACTCGCCGAATTTTCCCCAACCCCTGCTGTAAAGATAATGGCATCGACACCGCCTAATTCGGCAACATAGGCTCCAATATACTCCCTGACATCATGAGCAAAAATATCCAGAGCTAACTGAGCACGAAAATTACCATGCGAGGCTGCCACTTCTATATCTCTAAAGTCACTGCTAACTCCAGAAACGCCAAGGGCACCGCATTTGGTATTCAAAAAATCATTCATTTGATCTACATTAAATTTTTCTTTGTTCATAATATAAGTTACAATTGCCGGGTCTAAAGCTCCGGAGCGTGTACCCATAAGCAATCCGTCCAGAGGCGTAAATCCCATAGAAGTTTCCATAGACTTGCCGCCTTTGATGGCGGAGATAGAAGCACCATTTCCTAAATGACAACTGATCAGTTTTAAGTCTTTAAGAGGCTTTTGCAGAAGTACTGACGCCCTTTGGCTGACATATTTATGCGATGTGCCATGAAAGCCATATTTCCGAATGCCATATTTTTGATAAAATTCATAAGGTAAACCGTAAATGTAACTATCCGGTTTCATGGATTGATGGAAGGCGGTATCGAAGACTGCTACTTGAGGCACATTGGGCATGATGGCCTGGCAAGCTTTGATCCCGGCAATATTTGGCGGATTATGCAGCGGTGCCAATTCTATACATTCATCAAGAGCTTTCATCACATCATCATTAATAACCACAGAATTTGCAAATTTTTCTCCGCCATGAACAACCCGATGACCCACAGCAGCAATTTCACCCAGGTCTTTCAGGGCACCATATTCAGGAGATACCAACGCTTTAAGTACAAGTTCAATGGCCACGGAATGATTGGGGATGCTCGTTTTCATAACTTCTTTTTTCCCTGAGGCGGTAGTGTGAGTGAGAACCGAACCTTGAAGACCAATTCGTTCTACAAGCCCTTTGGCGATAGGGTTTTTAGTATTCATGTCAATGGCTTGATACTTCAGTGATGAACTTCCACAGTTTATTACTAGAATTTTCATTTCTAATCCCCTTCGTTTTTCCAGTCTCTTTTAGAATTCTCTTTTTAAGATAGACTTAGTCTTCCCCGGAAAATTTGAATTTTTTCATAACTATAGTCTTCCACATTTTCCCATGGAATCTTCTTTTTCCTCAGTGAGTGTAGCACAGTTTTTAAGGTTATTTCAAGCCCTATCTCCATTTTTCTTCCAATTTCAGAAGATTGCGCTAAAACTTGCTTTCCTGCTGACTGAATTGCTTCAATTGCAAAACCAAGCTGAAAATTACAATATTCCCAATAAAAGGCATGGCCGGAGGACTCTGATATACTGGCAGACTTCTAGAGCCTGATATTTTTCCATATAAATTTAAAAAGAACACCACGAAAGGTCGATCTCGATTCGCTAGCCGTATAAGGTATTTATTTCCACAGCACCAGTTTTCATTCTTTGATGGTCCTCTAAGCGGCATGAGGGTCTGATAGTATAAAGAAAGGTGGAGGAGGGTGATCTTTCTATGTCTGTAGTGATTCGCGTAATAGGTTTAAGTCTCCTTGCCTTGGGCATGTTTATATATCCTCAGGAAGTTCTTAACTCTGCCGGTGCAAGCTTAACTTTATGGTGGCGTTTTGTTCTCCCGGCCTTACTTCCCTTTTTCATTCTTTCGGAGCTTCTCATGGCTTCAGGCTTTGTCCATTTCCTCGGAGTTTTTCTGGAATCATTGATGCGTCCGATCTTTCGGCTTCCTGGTCAAGCAGCCTTTGTGGTGGCTATGGGGTATACCTCGGGCTTTCCTATGGGAGCAGTTCTCACCGCCAGACTTCGCAAAGCGGGCAAAATATCCCGTATTGAAGGAGAGAGATTACTGGCATTTACCAATAACCCAAGTCCTGGGTTTATGTTTGGGGCAGTTGCTTCGGGTATGTTAGGAAAACCATCTCTTGGAGTTGTCCTAGCCGCTTCCGTTTATCTCGCCAATCTCATGGTAGGATTTCTCTTTCGTTTTTACCATTTCTCAGCCTCCCCTGCGCAATCGCTCAGATTGCCCTCGTTCCAACAGGCCTGGCACGAATTAAAAACCGCCCAACTCCAGGACAAACGCACCCTAGGACAACTTCTCAGTGACTCCATCAAGCAAAGCTTTACAACGGTACTCATGGTTGGTGGGTTTATGGCCTTTTTTTCTGTAATTCTCCGTCTCCTAAATATCTGGCGTATTACCTTTTTATTAGCATCTCTGAGTCATTATCTAGTAAGAGCAATTCCTTTATCAATTCAGCAAGCTTTCTTTAACGGCCTCTTAGAGATGACCATCGGTTGTCAACAAAGTATCCAGGCAGTTCCAATTATCAATCAGCAAATAGCTTTGTTGGCCTTGCTCATGGGTTGGAGTGGTCTGTCCGTATTTGCTCAAATTATTGGTTTCATTAGCGGTACTGATTTGAGAATTGCACCTTTTATTGCTGCCCGAACTCTCCACGGAATTTTCGCTTTAGGACTAAGTCAACTCTTCCTAAAATTCGCAAAATTGCCTGTCATGGCACTGCCCTCCCAGAGTCTTAGTCCTCAATCTCAATTCTGGAGTACATGGCACCTTAGTCTTCTCATGTTTCTTGGTGCGTCAGGGATTCTTCTCTCTCTTGCTGCCAGCCAGCGGTTACATCGTTAAATGATATCGAACTCTATAATCCACCGGAATGAGAAAGGGAGAAGGAAGAGCACGATCCTTACTCTTCCTTCTCTCTTTCGTAGTTAACCTTTTGTTCTTTGTCCTCTTTAGCTAAACCTTTTAATTCTTCATGATTCTTCCGCAAAGATTGAAGTGTTTCAAACAAACTCTCTTCAACATGTTGAAGCATATCATCCGCATATTGAACTGCTCCAACCTTCACATTATGAGCAAATGTCTGAGCTTGTTTTACAATCTCTTCTCCATAGGTCTGAGCCTGCCTCACGACTTCATGTTCCACTGCCATCTTGTCTACATAAGCTTTTCCACGATCCATGAGTTTTTGGGCTTCCGCTTGTGCTTCATCGAGGATGCGCTGCCGTTCTTTCAAAACCCATTTGGCATTTTCCAGCTCTTCCGGTAAAGCGGCACGCACTCGATCAAGAAGTTCAAAAATCACGGCATCATCCACAAGGACTTTCCCAGTCATGGGGATTTTAGGTCCATGATCTATAATTTCTTCTACCTCATTGATTAAACTCAAAACATCCTCTTCCACGTAAATCCTCCCCCTCGCTATATATCCATTCTCTGGATATACCAAACTTTTGTATCACCATAGAGACTTATTTTCCGAACTTCTAAAGGATGAGATGTATTATCTGTTACATCCAGTTGTTCATCTTTTGCTGTTTCAGCAATAATAACGCCATTGGTTTCTAAATTTGAGCTGCAACTCAAGACAGCTAAAGACTTTGCTGCTAAATCTTTATGATAAGGGGGATCTAAAAAAATAAGGTTAAAGACTTCATCCGGATTGTTCTCTAAGTACTTGAAGGCATCCACCAATAAAACTTTTGTCTTTGAACCTATGCCAAGCCGATCCATATTCTCTCGGATCACATTATGGGCATTGTGACTCTTTTCAACGAGAACCGCTTCGCGTGCTCCCCGGGAAAGTGCTTCAAAGGCTAAATTTCCTGTGCCTGAGAAGAGATCAAGCACACGGGCATCTTGAACTCGGTCCCCTAAGACATTGAATATCGCACCTTTTACTTTATCCGAAGTCGGACGCGTCATCATTCCTTCCACTGCCTTTAGAATTCGTCCCCGCATTTCACCGGCTATAATTCTCATATACCCTCCAAACTTCATTATAGCAGAGCTTATACAGCTTTTCAGCCAATAATTTAGTTAATTGGACATTTTTCGTTTAGTATAACACAAATACTCTAAACTCGTTCTTTAATTTTCTTTGCATATGATTTATGTTTTTGCCAATACTATCCTTGTATTCGGTGATTTTTTATAATCATAGAATACTCTTCCCCCATCCAGCTCTTCCTTTCGTTTTTCCTCTCTGTTCACTGGGAGCTAATTAAAGCCCCAGTGACTTTTTAAAGTAAAGGAGTTATAAGAAAAATGAACAAATCTCAACTTTATCGCCACCTTAATGTCCAGGTTGATTTAGCGGTTGAAGCGCATCAGATGCTTCGCGGAGAGAGCGGCGAAGAAATTCCGGGGGTGATCATGGATGAGCAAAAACTCGACCATGCCAAAGTAACCATTATTACTGTGGAAACCGATGAAGGTGTTGAAGCCATTGGTAAACCCAAAGGTCAATACATCACCATCGACGCACCGGAAATCAGAAATAATGATTATTCTGTGCATGAAGCTATTACTCAAATTCTAGCCGACCGCTTAATTGACCTCATGGATCTCTCAGAAGATGCCAGCATCTTGATCATTGGTTTAGGCAATTGGAACGCTACACCGGATGCTTTAGGTCCGCAAGTCATTGACAAGACTATGGTAACCCGTCACCTCTATCAACTATCTCCCGAAGAATTAAAGGGCAAAATGCGCAAAGTAAGTGCTATATCCCCCGGAGTCCTTGGTACGACAGGTATTGAGACTGCCGAAATCATACGCGGAATTGTTGATCATGTAAAACCCGACTTAGTCATTGCCATTGACGCCTTAGCAGCCGGCTCTCCGGAACGTATTGGCACCAGTATTCAGTTAGCCGATACAGGGATACACCCAGGTTCAGGCGTTGGAAATCCCCGGGCCGGGATTAATGAAGAAACTATTGGCTGTAAAGTTATTGCTATTGGTCTGCCAACGGTACTGAACGCTGCCATCATTGCCCACGATGCAGTTGAAGGTATCTTCAAAGAATTTGTGACGAGTCCTTCTCTCTATAAACTCTATAAGGGCATCAAGCCCGAGGTTTATAGTAAAATTATTGATGATGTGCTCTCACCCTTTCAAGGCAATCTTATGGTCACCCCCAAAGAAATTGATTCGCTGATTCAAATTTCGGCTAAGATTATTGCCGGCGCATTAACGATCAGTCTACATCCAGGTATTGACCGTGAGGATTATGAACGATATCTGCAATAGTCCGCCGACTTTGACGATCTGACTATAGTTGTCAGAAAAACAGGGAAAAAGGCCAGGTAGTTTATACCTGACCTTTTTCCTTGAATGCCTTATTACGTTATTGGGGAGTATTGGGAAAGCTTTTGTGTTTGCGATTGGCAATCCCAATCTCTTGAGCGACTTCATACTTGAACTTCTCTAATTCCGGTGAAAGTTGGACCATAGGTTTCGTTGTTTTAGCCAAAGCTTACACCCCCATAGATTTATTCAGTAAGGCAGCAGACCTGCTTCGCTGCTGCTTCGCTTTCAACCTTTAGGCTTTGTTCACTCATATTATTCTTCTTTTGGCTTAAAACAATACTCGGCAATTCTTTCCAAACGAATTAGCTTGTTAAAATGAATTAATTCTTCACCTAATGAACTCCGATTTTATCGGGCGGAAACATTTTTTGAACTTCTTGAAAGAGCAACGGATACTTTTTAGGTTCCCGCAAAGCCTTCTGGGCCATCTGATAAGCCTTTTCCACAAGCTGCCCATCACGAGAAAGATCCGCCAGGTGCAGCTGTCCCAGTCCATGCTGCCGGGTGCCTAACAATTCTCCGGTTCCGCGCAGCCTCATGTCTTCTTCTGCGATTTTAAAGCCATCTTCCGTCTGACAAAGAATATCTAAACGACGGCTGTGAGTTTGTTCCGACAGCAAAAAGCAATAGGATTGTTCACTTCCCCGGCCAACCCGCCCTCGAAGTTGGTGCAGTTGAGCTAAACCAAATCGTTCTGCCGACTCTATGACCATAACGGAAGCATTAGGGACATTTACTCCCACCTCCACAACCGTCGTTGCTACTAGGATATCAATATCTCCCGCTTGAAATTCGGCCATAATACTGTCCTTTTCCGAACCCTTCATCTTTCCATGCAGCAATGCCACTCGACAGTGAGAAAATCTCGCTTGGAATTCGGAAGCTCTCTGGGTCGCCGAAATGAGATCAAGCGTCTCTGACTCTTCAACTAAGGGACATACCACATAGATTTGCCTTCCCAAATTAACTTGCTCTTCCAAAAATTTCTCAAGCTTTGGACGACTGCGTTCCGTTAGTTTCCTGGTAACAATCGGTTTTCTTCCTGCCGGCATCTCATCGAGAACAGAAAGCTGCAAATCTCCGTAGAGAGTCAAGGCTAAAGTTCTGGGAATTGGCGTTGCTGTGAGTACTAGTACATGAGGGCTGTCACCTTTGCCCTGAAGCATTGATCTTTGGCGAACTCCAAAGCGATGTTGTTCATCGGTTATTGCCAGCCCCAGAGCTTTAAATACCACCGACTCTTGTATCAAGGCATGAGTCCCCACAATAACCTGGGCGCTGCCCTCCGCAATCCCGGCCAAAACGCCTTCTCTCTCACTTTTACTCTGACTTCCCAGTAAACAAACCACTGTAATGCCCAAAGGAGTGAACACTTTCTCAAGGGCCTGAAAATGTTGAACAGCTAGGATTTCTGTAGGTGCCATCATAGCTCCCTGATATCCTGAACCCACTGCCCGCAGCAAAGCCGCCATTGCGACAGCTGTTTTGCCAGACCCTACATCTCCCTGAACCAAGCGAGCCATCCCCTGAGGTTTAGCCATATCTTGAAAAATCTCCTGAATCACACGCTGTTGTGCTCCTGTCAATTGAAAGGGCAAACTCTTATAGAAACTTTGAATCTCTTTTTCCCCTCCAAGCAGCGGGGG
>JGI2924J29684_1076731_pt1 | contig 11037 bp, 8 predicted proteins | sample BenlonsequencITS_FD_29684 | JGI IMG/M metagenome (IMG submission 29684)
CCATAAATGCAAACATCTAAGCCGACCTCCGGGGTCGGCTTTGCTTGTTGATAAACCAACGTCCGGTTTTTTACGGGCTTCCTTTATTGGGCTGCCGGCATCATGGAGCTTTGGCTTCGAAAAGTATCTCGTTAGCGGTACATGACCCTCCTTGTCTGGGAATCGGCCGTCGGGGCGAGGAGATGTTTGTTCTTCCGCGGCCCGGGGCACAATAGCGTTGATGCCGCATGCGGCGGGAAGCGGAGGTGCTTGATATGACCGGAAAAGACCAATTGACCATACCGCAGGACGAACTGGTCGAGGCGTGGCGTCGCACGCTGCCGGAGCGGCTAAACGCCGGGGATTCGGCCGAAGTCCGGGCGGACGGGACGGATCCGGGGGCGCTGCGCGTAACGATTCACGCGTCCGGCCGGCAAAAGTACAAGCTGGATTTCGCCGTCCGTTATCTGGACAGCCGGGAAATCGATGTCGAGCTGGTGGATGTGGAAAGCGGCGGGAGATCGATTGACGAGCATGCCGAGGCGGTCCGGGAATTGATCTCCGACTACCGGCGCCATCTGCATGAATGCGCCCAGTCGCTGCATGATCTGACCCACGCCTAGGCACAGCATCGCGAAGGAGGGTCAAACCTTGACGAAGCCGAGGTCGCAGGCCGTTCCCCGGCCGGGGCAAGGCCGGGACAGCCGGGACGATGCGTTCGACACGGTGAAGGAACCGCTGTCCGGCTCCAAGAAGGTGAAGAACCATAACCACAGCCGGCAAAACCACGGGGAAGGATCTTGAGCGCATCAAAAAGCCGTCAGGCCGGCCGGGACAACCGGCCGGCCTGACCCGCTGACGGAGCCGTCATGCTTCGGCGGACAGAACCTCTTTCTCCATCACATAATCGTCCATGACATAACCTCCGCCGATGTCCGCCACCTGGGTGCGCACGATCCTGAAGCCGTTGCGCTCGTATACCGCGATCGATGAAGCGTTGTGCCGGTTCACGGTCAGCCAGATCGCGCTCAATTTGCGCTCCTTGCACAAATCCGCCAGGAAGCCGATCGCCCGGCTTCCGAACCCCCTTCCCCGGTACGCTTTCAGCAGGTAGAACTTGCTCAGGAACAGTTTCGACGCCTCCGGCTTGATCGCCAGATAACCCGCGGGATCGCCGTCCACCAGCATCAGGTAATACTCGTACCCCTGATTCCCGATCTGATCGGAAATCGCGGGAACGGACTGGAACTTGTCCAGCATGTAATTGATCTGTTCCGCCGTGATGATGCTGATGTAGTGCTCCTTCCAGATTTCGTCGGCGAGCCGCGCCGTGGTCTCAATGTCTTCGGGTGTCGTGACGAGTCGGAATGAGAGCTCCATGCACAATGTCCATCCTTTCTGTGGTCTTCACTCTTTATCCTAACGCTCGGGCGGCCTTTTGCGAAGCTTGAAAATCGATCAACGCCCCGTAACAGACAACAGATCAACGGATGCCATTGCAGGATTTATCCGCCTTCACATCATAAATGCTGCCGATTCGGCGCCGCCCACTTCCCGCACCCGGACGAATCGTTTAAAATAAGATAGCCATGCATGCGGTTGATTAGGAAAGGGGATGCGGGGAGAAATGCGAAGGAGCCGGTGGGCCGTGCTGCTGGCCGTCCTAATGGCGGCCGCGCTGACGTTGTCGGCTTGCGGCAAGAAGACGCCGGTCGGCGAGGCGATGCAGAACGCCTGGGCCGCGTCGATGAAGATGAAATCTTACACGTTCGACGGTTCGTTCGTTATCGACGAGCTGCAACTGCCGTCCGGCGATCGGGGGATGGCGCTGTCTTATTTTGACTCGCTTCGGGACCTGTCGGTTTCCGTCCGCGGCGCGTACGTCCGGGACCCGTTGCGGATGGAGATGATCCTGAAGCTGAAGATCCCGGGCGATCTGGCGTTCACGATCGAGGTTCCGATCATCCTGACGGCTGACAAAATGTATGCGCGGATTCCCGACATTCCGCTGCTGCCGCTCGGGGACGCGGCGGGCAGATTCGTCGAGTTCGATCTGGCCGAACTGGCGGAATCGACGGGCGAGTGGCTGCTGCCGATCGATGTCGAGACGCAGCGGAAGCTGTCGGTCGATATGCTGAACATCCTCATGCGGCATCTGGACGAGGAGGACTACTTCCGTGAACTGAAGAAGGATGAGGTTCCGGGTCTGCCCGCGGATCTGAAGGCCGACCGGTATGTCCGATTCGGCATTACGCAAGACAACTTCGAATCGTTCATTCAGGCGCTGGTCGATCATATCGCGCCGGAACTCATCGATCTCCTGCTTGAGAACGAAGCCTACCGCTCCGCATTGATGCTTACGGAAGACGAGCTGAGGCAAGCGAAGGATGAGCTTGCGGCGAACGATCCGGACTCGCTGCGGAACCGGCTGGAAGAACTGAAGGATAGCCTGACGATCCACGAGCTCGGCATCACGGGCGCAATCCAGGGCGATTATATGGTCTATCAGGCGTTCAAGGGGAAAATCGAGGCGGCGGAAAACGGCGAGACGACCGTCGTCGGCTTCACGTTCAACATCCGCTACGACAACATCAACCGGGACGTGACCTTTGAACACGACATTCCGTCGGACGCGATGAGCATGGAGGAGTTCGGGCAATCGCTCTTTTCCGGTTTCGCGTTCTGAGACGTCACGGCAAGACGGGCCGAACCGCCGCGATATCCGGCGGCTCGGCCCGCGCCGTGTTCAGGGCATGACCGCCATGCGCATCCGATGCGACGGCGGGCTTGAAGGCGTCAGACGGCCTTATTTGTCGTTCTCGAGCAGTTCGACGAGCACTTTCAACTGACGGAACGTGTCCATGTAAGCGTAGCGTCCGCCGGTGTACTCGCCCTTCTGGATGAGCGGCATGCCGCGGCTTTCGAGCTGAAGCACCTTCTCTTGCATGCCGTCGATGACGAAGGCGATGTGATGCGGGCCCTCGCCGTGCCGGTCGAGGTACTCCCGCCAGGTGCTCGGCTCGTGGTCCGGCTCGATCAGTTCGATCTGCAGCTGGCCGGCATCGATGAACGCGAGTTTCGCGCGGGCCGGCGTCCTGGAGCCGCGATACTCGGTCTGCGCGATGTCGACGGTGTCGGTAACGATGATCTTCGGCTTCTCGATGCCCAGAAAATCGGCCCACTCCTGCGCGGTCTTCTCGATGTCGCGGACGAGAATGCCGATCTGCGTGACGACCTTCGTGCCCAGCACATTGTCTGCCATGGAGGATGACACTCCTTTGTTGGTTTGGGTCCGGCGTGCGATCTGACAGCGCCCCGGCTGCCGGGGCCGGACGGACTTGCATTTTCTTACCTTGTCCCGAAACGGGATGCGGTTATGCGCTCGTGAACACGTGTTCACAATCGTCAGCAGAAAAGCCGGCGCCTACAGCCTCCGGCACGAATCGCGGATGACCAGCTCCGACGACGTGACATAGGGCTCGATGAACGGGGTGCCCGTTTCGATGTAGCGGATCAGCCTGTCCGTCAGCTGTTTCATCAGCGATTCGAAGTCGACGCGGACCGTCGTCAGCGCGGGCTGCTGCATGGCGCTCAGCACGTGGTCGTCGAAGCCGATGAGCGAGATGTCATCGGGCACGCGCAGACCGTGCTCCCTGAGGGCTCTCATGGCCCCGAAAGCGACGCTGTCGTTCGCGGCGATGATCGCGGTCGGCAGCGGCTTGCCGCACGCGAGAAGCCGGTGAATCGCTTCGTAGCCGGCCGGTTCGTGAAAATCGCCCGGCAGCACCCAGTCGGGGTTGACCGCAAGTCCGCGGCGCTCCATCGCGCGGCGGAACGATTCGTACTTGTCCGGGCCCGAGTAGCGGTTCATCGCGCCGTTGATGATGCCGATGTCCCGGTGGTTCAGCTCCGCCAGGTAGCCTACGGCCAGCTCCATGCCGGTCGCGTTGTCGAAGTTCACGACGAGCCGGTTCGGATCGGACTTGCCGGGGAGATGCTGGTCGACGATGCCGACGGCGAACCCCTCGGCGATGAGCGATTCGATCAGCGGCTCCTCGTTCGGCGCGCCGATGAAAATGCCGCCGTCGATGCGCCGCTGATAGAAAATTTCCTTCACGCGTTTGACCGCGTCGCTGTCGGAGGTGCTGCGGAGTATATGCGTCAGGACATAGTAGCCGCAGCCCGACGCGTTCTCGATGACGCCGGAGATGAGCATGTTCGCGACGATGTCGCCGGCCACGCTGCCGGCGCCGACGAGGAAGAGCCCGATCGTCCGCGTCTTCTTGCCGGCGAGCACCTGGGCGGACATGTTCGGGAAATAGTTGTATTTCTCGATGACGCGCATGACCTTCTCCCGCGTCTCGGGAGGGACGTTCGGGTAGTTGTTGATGACGCGGCTGACTGTGCTGCGGGAAACTCCGGCCAACCGCGCGATCTCGATGCTGTTGATCTCGCTTCGTCTCGAGGCCATGCGGCGCAAACCTCCATTGCATTGCAAGCGCGTTCAACTAGATGCTACATGCAGGCCGATCGGCTGTCAATAACGGACGAAGGAAATAAAAAAATGCGGGCATGCCCGCATTTTCGTTGTAAATGGTCGAGACGACAGGATTTGAACCTGCGACCTCTTGGTCCCGAACCAAGCGCTCTACCAAGCTGAGCCACGTCTCGATGTGCCGTCATTTCAAACAAGCAATGATGATTTTAGCACAGCCAGATGCCGTTGTAAAGAGCGGAAAGCTAAAAATTTGTGCCAGCGGACCGAAGATGCGCCCCGCCCGACGGCAATCCCGCCTCGGGAGGGCGCTTCATCGGCGACGGGGCGACAGCATCCGCGCCGTAAGGTCAGGCCGGTTCTCCGGCGCGGCCGTTTTCCGCGCCCGGGCCGCTGGCAACATTGGCGGACAGCGCGCGGATGGATCGGATGCGGGACAGGACGAGCGCCGAAGCCGCCGTCAGCAGGCCGCAGATGACGAACATGAAGCCGATGCCCCTGCCCGGTCCCGTGCCGATCAGCCGGCCGACGGTCGGCGCGAGCGGTCCGCCGTCTTCCAGCAGCGGATTGAACACGTAGTCGGCGAGCGGTCCCGCCGTCGCGTAGGCCGCGATGAAGCCGAGCTGGGACAGAATGCCGATGATCCCCCATGCCCGTCCCTGTATCTCGTTCGGAATGTTCGATCGTATCATCACGTCGCAGCTCATGTTCACGAAGGGCATCGCCGCCAGGAACAGGAAGCCCGAAGCGGTGATGAAATACACGTTCGTCGTCGTGCCGATCAGGCTGAACGCGATGCCCGCGATGAACAGACCGGCCGCCAGGATGTCCGCGTAGCGGCGTCCGACGCTGAATATCCCGAGCAGCAGGCTGCTCGCCAGCATGCCGAGCGCGCACAGCGTCTGGATGGTTCCCAGCGTCCGGGCGTCCGAGAAGGAGAGCACCATCGGACCGATCAGCGTCTCCAGAAATCCGAGGAAGAGCGTGACCAGCGAGATCATGAGGATGAGCAGGAAGACGCCGCGATTGACCGTGACCGCTTGCCAGCCGTCCCGAAGCTCCGCCAGCCAGCGGCCGCCTTCGTCCGCCGCGCGCGCCGGCTTCATCCGCTTCCGGATCAGAAACACCGTGAGCACGGCCGTCATGTAGGTGGCGATGTCGATGGCCAGCACCGTTGCGATCCCGAATTGATGAAGCATCCAGCCGGCGAGGAACGGCGACAGCAGGAAGCGGGCGGATTCCGCGAGCTGGACAAGTCCGCTGCCCTTCGAATATTGCTCCCCGGTGAGCAGGTCGGTGGCCGAGGCCTTGTACGCCGGGCTCTGGATGCCGACGAAGACGGAGCTGACGGTCGCGCCGGCGTAGACGGGCCACAGCCCCGGCTCGCCGGCCGTCATGAAGATCAGGATGAACGCGACGCCGGCCGCGGAGCCGATGTCGCCGATGATCATCATGAGCCGCCGGTCGAAGCGGTCCGCCAGGATGCCGCCGATCGGCCGGAGCAATATGGAGGGGAGGAACGACGACAAAGTCACGAGCGCGGCGTGCGTGGCCATCCCCGTGCGCACGTAGGCGTGCACGCCGAGCGCGAAGCCGGTCAGCCCGCTTCCGACCATCGACAGCAGCTGCCCGGCCCAGACGATCAGAAATTTGCGAAAATCCAAACGGTTCCATTCCTTTCAACGCCGAATTTCGATTGATCCATCCCTATGGCGCCGGCATGTCCTTTATGAGCGGCGTCAGAAGCCCAGGCCGGCGAGCCATTCGGTCAGCTCGCTTTCCCGTTCCCGCTGCTCGTCGTCGCTGCCGCTCGCGGGTCTGCCCAGCCTTTTCTCCGCCGCCAGCCGGCCGTCCAGCATGAACAGCACGCGCTCGGCGCAGGATGCGACGCGGGGATCGTGGGTGACCAGCAGGATCGCCGTGCCCCGGCGGTTGATGTCGGCCAGCAGCCGCATGATGTCGCGGGCGGATTGCGAGTTGAGCGCGCCGGTCGGCTCGTCGCCGAACAGAATATCCGGATCGTTGATGAGCGCCCGGCAGATGGCCGCCCGCTGAAGCTGCCCGCCGGAGACTTGCGAGATGTCGCGGTCCGCCAGACGGGCGATGCCGGTCATCTCCATCAGCTCTTCGGCCCGCCGCAGGATGCGCTCTCGGTCCCGTCCGCCCGCCAGCCAGGCGGGCAGGACGATGTTGTCGAGCAGCGTCAGATTGCGCATCAGATGAAAATGCTGGAATACGAAACCGACATGATGCAGGCGGACGACGGCCAGCGCATCTTCGTCCAGATTCGTCAGATCCCTGCCCTTCAGCAGCACCCGGCCGGAAGTTGCCCGGTCCAGACCGCTCAGGGTAAGCAGCAGCGTGGATTTGCCCGAACCGGACGGCCCCATGACGGAAATGAATTCCCCTTGGCCGATCCGCAGACGGATATCCTGAAGAACGGGAGTTTCCCGGCCGTCGTTCCGGAAGGTTTTGCTTACATCCACGGCTTCCAGCAGCGCCATCGCGCCCACGCTCCTTATTCCTTGATCATCTCGGCAATGTTGACTTTGCGGGCCGATTCCGCGCCAATCCATGCGGCCGCGGAGACCGCCAGCATCAAGATCACGGGACACACGACATAGGCCTGCACCGGCTCAATGACAAAGCGGATATCGGACGCGCCGAGGAGCGACCAGACCGCCCCGGCCAGCGATTGCCCGGCCGTATTGGCCAGGATCGTCCCGGCGGCGATGCCGGCGGCCAGCACCGCCAGCGCCATCGCGACATATTGCGTCCGGATGTGCCGGTGCTGAAATCCGATGGCGCGCATGATCGCCGTATGCGATCGATCCCTGGCCGTCAGCAGGTTCAGGAACAGCGCCGTCATCAGCATGGACAGGAAGATCGCGACGGCGAAGGCGAGCATCGCCAGGCTGCGGAGCTGCGCGATCGTCTGCCCCAGCGTCTGCCGGATGTAGCCCGGAAGATCGGTCGCCTTGGCCGGCCCGAACGCCCGCTCATATTCGGCGATCTTCGCCTGCGGGTCGACGCCGGGCTTGAGATCGAGGCTGATCGTGTACCACAGCGCCGCGTCCGGATCATGGGGCAGCCTTGCCTTCGCCGTGCGCCCGCCGTTCGCGATGTCCTGGTAGATGCCGCTGATGACCATTGTCCGCTCTTCGCCGCCCGCAAGCAGCCGGATCGTGTCGCCGACCCGCTTGCCCATCTCCCGCGCGTTCAGGACGGACAGCGCGATCTCGTTGTCGTCTCTCGGCGCGCCGCCCTGCACATACTCCAGGGGGAAGATGGTGAAATCTCCCGATTCGACGTTCAACTGGCCGACGGTGCCGTCGTCGTTCAGCACGCGGAACCGGCTCGCGACCAGCGGAGAGAACCGCTCCACGTCGGCATCCCGCCGGATCGCGTCCACCGCTTCCCGGAACCTCTCTTCCATCCGTTCCGAATGTTGCAGATCGATCCGCAGGTCGCTCCGGCCGATCCCCAGATAGGCGATAAATCCGGGCGACTCCATCGTATTGAGAAAATGGACCGGCACAAGCATCAGAAAGGCGCTCGCGGCGAACACGAAGAACAGCAGCCCGAACATGCGCGGCCGCTGGAAGACGTTCAGCAGGCCGAGGAACACCGGAACGGGCATCAGCCGGCTGCGGTGCAGCCGCCAGCGGCTCCGGCTGATCTCCGCCTCGCCGATGCCGCCCGAGCGCAGCGCCTCCGCCGCCGGGATCCGGCCGAATCGCCGGAGCACCAGCATGCAGAACAGGATCATCAGTCCGCACAGAACGGCGGAGGCGGCGAACGGAAGGGCGAAGTATGCGAGTCCGCGGTCCGTTTTGCCCAGATACAGCGCGATGTCGGACGACATCAGGCGAGCGGCCGGGAAGGAAGCGGCGCAGCCGCACAGGGATGCCGCCGCGGCGAGAGCGGCATGCTTCGCCAGATAGATGCCGCGGATGTGCCGCCGCGAAGCGCCGATCGCCTTCAGCACGCCGATCTCGCGATAGTCCTCTTCCAACGTCGCCAGCAGCGTGAAGCGGACGCACAGCATCGCGATGCACACCAGCAGCAGGCTGACGAGGATCGCCACGGCCGCCAGAACGCCGTCGGTCAGCGCGTTCAGCATGCGGAACAGGTTCAGATCGACGGACGGTCCGGTCTTCGGCAAGTCCGACGCCTGGTACATCGCGTGGAAATCGGCGATTGTCCCGGCGTCCTTCAGCCGGAACTCGATCAGATATTCGACGGCGCCCGCGCGGCGCTTCAGGGTCTCATAGTCCGCGGGATGGACGACGAATCGCTTCGAATGGACGATGGACGGGTTCATCTGGGCGTCCCGGACGAAATCGCGGATCGCAAGATCCATGACGAAGTCCCGGTGCGCGATGCGGACCCGGTCGCCGATCTCCAGGTTCCGCCGCTCCTTGAAGTAGACCGGAACGGCGATCTCGCCTTGCGCCACTTCCACGCGTTCGTTCGACAGGTTCAGCAGGTAATCGAATTTCTCGTTCTGCTTGACGAAGTAGAAATCCATGACGCTGGCGCTTTCCGGCCCGGCGTGGTCGCCCAGGGTGATGCGGCTTCCCTTCACCGGAACCATCTCGACGATCTGGTGCGCGTCGACGAGCGCATTGTCCGCGGCCCATCGTTCGATCGCCGCCGGATCGAGCGCGCCGCTGTGCATCTGCACATAATGGGGCACGGCCGATGTCCCGAGCAGCCCGCTCACGGCGCCGGCCAGTTCGCGGATCAGCCCGGCGCCGGCGGATGCGAGCAGCGACGACAGGAGGACGAAGGCGAAGAGGATGGCGGAGACGGTTTTTTTCTTTCCCAGGTCCCGCTTGAGCAGATGCAGCAGCATGCGCCGAATGGCTCCTTTCCCGTGCTGTGGTTGACCTAAGGTTGAATTTGCAGGAAGTCATTTGCATTGCAAGACGATTGTAGCAAGACGGCCGTCGGGCTTGATCCGTCCGCGGCATGAACTTGGACTCGTTCCGGTGGACGGCGGGGATCGGTTCGCGGAAGCAGTCCGCGGGGATGTGCGGGGCGTTTGCATCATGAAAAAGCCGCCCGGCGGATCGCGATCCGCGGGAGGGTGCGCACTCCTTTTGTCATAATCGTGTTATATATTTGTCAGATATATGGCATAAATCCATAATAAATGGCGAATTAATGTAAACATAATTGACATACAATTGCGAAGAGCATACAATTAGATAAAAATTCCATATCCGTCCGGGGAGGGGCCATGATCATGGAAAGCGGCAAACAATCGGTTGCGGTCCCGCCTTCCTCCTTCTACAACGAAATGTACGACGGCGGCGCTGTGCGTCCCCACTATGAGCGGGTACACCGGCAATTGTCCGGCATGAGCCGCGAGGAGCGGCTTAACCGGCAGCAATTGATGAACTCCCGGCTGCTTGAGGAAGGCATCACTTTTACTTTGTCCGGTGCGAGCCGGGAAGCGTTGGAAAGGACGATTCCCTTCGATTTTGTTCCCCGCATCATTCCGGCGGAAGAGTGGAGCGTGATCGAGAAGGGAATCGAGCAGCGGGTGAGGGCGCTCAATGCTTTTCTGGCGGATATCTATCACGAGCAGTGCATTTTGAAGGACGGATTGATTCCGAGGCGCATGATTGTGGGCAACCGGTATTTTCGCACCGAGATGATGAAGCTCGCGGTGCCGAAGGGCGTGTATGTGACGGCGGCGGGCATCGACCTGGTGCGGGATGAGAAGGGGGATTATTACGTTCTGGAGGACAATCTGCGCACGCCCTCCGGATTCTCCTATATCTACAAGAGCCGTTCGATCATGAAGCACGATTTTCCGGAGCTGTTCTTCAGCTACAAGGTGCGCGGCATCGACCGGACGCTCCAGGATTTCCACAACGCCCTCAAGGAGCTTGCGCCCTCCGGCAGGAGCGAGCCGGTGATCGTGCTGCTTACGCCGGGCAGCTACAATTCCGCCTATTTCGAGCATACCTTTCTGGCGCAGCAGATGGGTCTGGAGCTTGTCGAAGGCCGCGACCTGGTGTGCCGGGACCATCATATTTATATTCGCCATATGTCGGGACTCAAGAAGGTGGATGTCATCTACCGGCGCATTGATGATGATTTTCTCGATCCGCTGGCCTTTCGGCCGGATTCCCTGCTGGGCGTGGCGGGGCTGATGAACGCGTACCGCTTCGGCAACGTGGCCATCGCGAACGCGCCGGGCACGGGGGTTGCCGATGACAAGGCGATCTACACCTTCGTGCCGGAGATGATCCGCTACTATCTGAACGAGCGGCCGATCCTGAACAACGTCCCGACCTATTTGATGAGCCGGCCCGAGGAACGGGAGTACGTGCTGGAGCGGCTGGAGCAGATGGTCGTGAAGGAGACGTCCCTGTCGGGCGGGTACGGGATGCTCGTCGGCCCGACGTCCACGGAGGAAGAGCGGATGGCCTTCGCGGAGAAGATCAGGGCGAACCCGGACCATTACATCGCCCAGCCGGCCCTGAAGCTGTCCACCTCTCCGGTGGTGATCGACGGGGAACTGGAGGAGCGGCATATCGACCTGCGGG
>JGI2924J29684_1076730_pt1 | contig 11028 bp, 9 predicted proteins | sample BenlonsequencITS_FD_29684 | JGI IMG/M metagenome (IMG submission 29684)
ATTACTGTATAAGAGATTAGAAGGGCCTATTTAAGGCCCTTTTCTTAATGTATCTGATGTATATTATGGGTCCGCCCATAATTCCAATTTTATCCATAATTACCTCTATACTTTATAATTATACATTATTTGTTCAGTTAAAGAAACTTTAGTGATAGATCCTAGGTCCCTTTTCTTTTTAAGTTTTCCATAGATATAACTTTCATGGATTGAATAATAACATCGTTATTTTACCTCAAAATCTTAATAATCGAAAACTTGCTAGTGCTTGAAATGACTATTTTAGTTTTTGAAGCATTAAGAGTTCTGACAACTCATTAATTTTAGCACCTTCCTATGGGCTTCTGAGTTACAGCCACGGAATATCTAATCAAGAATCGGTGGTACTATGTTTAAACAAAGGAATCCCCACATGCCGGTATCCTTGGGGATCTTTTCTGAGAGTTTTAAGGAAGTACTTCTTTTCCAAAACAAAAATTCATGCGTATTGCCGAGAGTTATTACTCACCGTTACTCGTAATTCTTGGTGAGGGCGAAGTGACATCATTAAAAACCCCGTAATGTCAAATTTTCATCTTCTTCCTTAGGTAGCTGTATCCTTATTAAATGCTGGACACTCACTTGGAAATAATTTACATCTTCCGGCATGAAATCGAAATACATTCTCCCTCCATTTCCTCCTAAGATCAACATATATATTCAAGATAAAACAAAAAGCGCCAAGTCGTCAAACCTATCGTTTCTTGTAATCATTAATTTGTATGCATATTTAGTCACGTATCATATAGATATGCTTTACCCCTGCGCTAGTGAAGCCAGTGACCCACTAAAAAAGGGTAAACACAAATGACCTCACTTCGCCTTTAGCAAATTGAGGTCATTTACATCGATAGTTTAAATAGAACTAATATACAGTTACGGAATAACGCGAATTAACCTCTTTTCTGTAAACTCATTGGTCTCCTACCTTCCCTAAATAAAAGATTTATGGTAGTGGAACAGAGTGTTGTTAAGAGAGGAATTTTCCGTCATCGGCTAATTCAATAAACTCCTTTGGAACCGGCTGACTGTTAGCATATCGAAAGCCTTCTTTCTAACGCATTATGAAAGGGTTGACACCAAACGTTCAACCCTTTTCAAAATTATATTTAATATAAATTTCTAAACGAGTTTACTTAATTGATCGATGACCTCAGAAGCTGTGGAACAAGCGAGGACGGCTTCCACTAAGGTTTGTTTTTCTTCGGCCCCAAAGTTCAGTTTGACCAAGGATCGACGGACTTTAGGCAGCGACCCTGGCGCCATACTTAGTTCTTTGACCCCTAAAGCCGCAAAGAACGGTGACAAAACTGGGTCCCCTCCAGCTTCACCGCAGATACCTACCCAAATGCCGGCTTTTTCAGCCGCTTGGCAAACACGGGCAATCATCCCCAAGACGGCTGGATGATAGGGCTGATATAAGTCAGCCAATGTGTTATTTTCTCGGTCAACTGCCAACATATACTGGGTCAGGTCATTCGTACCAATACTAAAAAAATCGACTTCAGCCGCTAACCTCTCGGCATTCCAGGCGGCAGAAGGAATTTCAATCATCATTCCCACTTTAAGTTCCCCCACAGCAAAGCCATCCCGTAAAACTTCCTCACGAGCTGAAGAGAGCATTTCTTTAGCCTTTAACAATTCTTCAAGAGTTGCAATCATGGGGAACATCACTGCCGTCGGACCCACAGCCGAAGCACGCCAAATGGCCCGAAGCTGGGCAAGAAAAAGTTTTGGTCTTTGCAAGCAAAGCCGCAAAGCGCGTACCCCTAAAAAGGGGTTTTGTTCTTTGGGCAGCTTTAAGGCTGGAGCCTTTTTATCTCCGCCAATATCTAAAGTTCGTATCACTGTTAAATGAGGAGCACAGGCCTCAATCACTCTGCTGTAAGCTAAAACCTGTTCTTCCTCGGATGGCAGATCATCACTCATAAATAAAAATTCAGTCCTATAAAGACCGACTCCCTGAGCTTTAAATTTCCGGACCAACGGCAAATCCGCCGGGCTCCCAACATTAGCGGCCAAGACCATCGCACTGAGCATACCTCCGGTCTGGCCCTCCTGCTCTTCGCGGAGATCTTGGCTAGACTTTGAACTGCTAACCCCCTCCGGCGATGGCTTAATCCAACCTTCGTCGCCGTCCAGTTCAGCCCACTGTAAGTTCGTTAATTCCTCCCAAGAACTTTCTATCCCAGTCACTGCTGGAATCCCGTAAGTCCGGGCCAGAATAGCAGCATGGGAAGTCTTTCCGCCTTTGCGCACGATAAAGCCAAGCACTCGTTCCTTGGGCAAAGAAATTGTTTGGGCAGGAGTAAGTTCATCAGCTAGGACGATCCAATTTCTTTGCTCCGGAAACGAAGCATCACTGTTCCCAACGCGGCCAGTGAGATTTTGCAGGAGTTGTTCGAACACATCTTTCACATCGACAGCGCGTTCTTGAAAGTAAGGATCTGGAATCGCTTTGAGCATTTGAATAGCTTCGGCAGCTACTTCTTTCAAGGCTTGCTCAGCTGCAATCTTCTGTGCTTCGATTCGTTTCTGGGCCTCGCCAATAAACGAAGGATCCTTGAGCAAGAGCTTGTGAGCTGTAAATATCTGAGCAAATTCTTCCCCTTTTTCAGCTCGGACTTGTTGCTCCAATTTCGTTAAGTTGTGGTCAGTGAGGTCGATCGCCTTTTGCAAACGTCCTAATTCCTGTTCCGTATCGACCTCACCGGCATGTTCATGGGGCAGGTCTGAAGAAGGAGCCCGAAGAATCCATACTCTACCCGCAGCCCGGCCTGAGGATACCCCTATACCACGCCAATTTCTTTCCTGCATATCCATCTTACTCACCTTGGTTTTCTAAATTATTGATCAGAGTTTCTAAGCTCTCAGCAGCTTGCTGTTCATCTTCACCATCAACAGTCAATTGAAATTGGCTTCCGGAGCTTAAACCCAACGAAAGAATTCCCAGAATGCTTTTACCATCAACCTCTGAGTTATTTGCTTTAATTTTAATACTGCTTTTGTATTGACTGGCCATTTGAACCCATAATGAAGCCGGCCTGGCATGAAGTCCAGATTTGTTAGTAATAGTCATTTCTTTGGTGATCATTTTGTTCCTCCATATCTATCAAGCTCTGTTTAAGTTAAGAAAGGAAACGCGGATAATTTGCAGCCGCGTTTCCTGTTTTGTAGCGAAATCAAGAATCTTAACATTGAAAGCCATGAGGCAGACCGCTATTTTTCGATAGTTCTTTTAACAACGGATAGAATCAAGGCGGTAACAACTGTCCCTGCGACAAGGGCTAAAATATAGGGCCCTAAGTTTGTTACAACATGAGGAATCGCTAACACCCATATTCCACCATGAGGAACGATGATAGTGCTGCCAAACGCCATGGAAATAGCTCCAGTAACTGCTGAACCCGCCATGATGGAAGGAATGACTCTAAGCGGGTCAGCGGCTGCAAAAGGGATAGCGCCTTCTGTTATAAAGGATAGACCCAAGGCCCAATTGGCCTTACCGGCTTCTCTTTCTTCAAGCGTATACTTTTTCTTAGCAATAACTGTTGAAAGAGCTATGCCAAGCGGCGGGACCATTCCAGCAGCCATAACGGCAGCCATGATAGCTGAAGGTTTACCACTCGCTACTGTTGCAGTAGCAAACGCATAAGCGGCTTTATTGACCGGACCACCCATGTCAAAGGCCATCATGCAGCCTAAAATAATTCCCAAGACAACGGCATTGGCCCCGCTTAAGGACGATAACCACGCTGCTAACGTCGTGTTAAAGAACGTCATAGGTTTACCGATAACATAAACCATTAGCAATCCCATGATAGCGGTTGACAGAAATGGAATGATTAGAATCGGCATCAATCCTTGCAGAGATTTGGGAAGTTTAATATATTTTTTAATGGCCAGCACGATATAACCGGCGGCAAAACCCGCAACCATAGCACCCAAGAATCCCGACCCATTATTCGATGCAATGAATCCGCCAACCATACCGGGTACAATACCAGGTCTGTCAGCAATCGAATAAGAAATATAAGCTCCTAAAACAGGAATCATTAAAGCAAAAGCGGCTTTACCCGTTGAGAATAACGTTTCGCCTAAACTTCCGGGAACTTTGAAGACATAAATTCCGCCGATAGCAAATCCTAAGGCAATTAGCAGACCCCCAGCAACCACGAAGGGAATCATAAACGATACGCCTGTCATCAGGTGCTTATAAACACCTTTCTTTGATTCTTTCCCTTCAGATTTAATAGCATTGTCAGTTACGACACGTTCACTTGAACTTGCTTTAGCATTCGCCGCCTTCGTAAGCAAGCCTTTGGCATCATTGATAGCCTCTTTTACAGAAACTTCAACGACAGCCATACCGGCAAATCTGCTCTTATCAACAGAAGTGTCCGCAGCAATAATTACAGCCTTAGCTTGAGCAAGATCCTCTTTTGTCAGAACATCTTCTGCACCAACTGACCCTTGGGTCTCAACTTTTATCTCATGACCCATTTCTTTAGCTGCCAATTGAAGTGCTTCAGCAGCCATATAGGTATGGGCAATACCTGTAGGGCAAGATGTAACGGCTACGAATTTCATTGTTATTCCCCTCCTCTTTTTTGCAAGGTTCGACATTCACCTTGCGGTTATAGTCACTCGATCAAGACTCAGCTCTCTTGAGCTTCAATCACCGCCTTTACTTCTTCTGGTGTTTTAGCTGTTCTGAGAGACTCAAGGAATGAAGCATGTATCAGTAAACGGGCCAATTTCGAGAGTGCGCGTAGATGAATATCCTCTCCTTGGATTGGCGCCGCGATAAGGAAGAAGAGATCCGCTTGAGTGCCATCAAGAGAGTGTACATCAACTTTATTTTCAAGACGTGCCATCGCTAAGGCGGGCCTGGTTACGCCTTCTGATTTGGCATGAGGTATTGCTACACCAAACCCGACTCCGGTAGTCCCTTTCATTTCTCTAGCTTGGACATCTTCCAGATATTTCGATACATCATGAACCGCACCGATTTCCTTTAAGCTGTTAGCAAGAGCTTCCCAAACATCTTCTTTTTTTTCTGCCTTCAGATCTAATAAAATTGATTCATCTGCCAATAGTTCTGTGATCTTCATTCTTTACACCTTCAATTCTTTAATTATTACCTTCGGTAAAAGTGTTAAAACATCTTCTAGTGGCCCCGCTTGAGTCCCCGGTTGAGCTACTGATGCAGCAGCAACAGCTGTTCCCCAGCGAACCTGTTCTTCCAAAGTCATTCCTTTAGCCTCTGCTAAAACCAAACCTGCCACTAGGGCGTCTCCTGCGCCAACTGTACTCCTTACCTGAACATCCGGAGATCGGACCAATAATCGTTGCGCACTGTCTGCTGCTAATGACCCTTTCTCTCCTAAAGACACAACGACTTCTGATATCCCGCTGGCAATCAACTCATCAATCGCTTTCAGCACATCGGCCTCCTGCTCAAGGGGTCGTCCCATCAACTGACTCAGTTCATCGACATTCGGTTTAATTACATCCGGTTTGCCCATGATTCCGTTTTTTAAGGCATCTCCGCTGCTATCCAGAAATACTTTACAGTCATGACTCTTGATAATTCTGATGAACTCCTGATAAATATCTTTTGGTGCCCCTTCCGGCAAACTACCGGATAAAACAAAGATCTTAGACTCATCGGCCAATTTTTTTATGGTGCTTTTTAATTCCAGTAAATTCGAAGCAGAACATTTAATGCCTGGATAGTTTATTTCACTTACCTGCTCATTGGTCTCATCCACAATTTTTATATTTACCCTTGTAGTTCCATCAAGCTTAACAAAATGATTATTTATTTTATGAATTTGAAAATATTCTTCAAAAACACGAGAGTTTTTCCGTCCTAAAAACCCGGTAACCGTTACCTCACAACCAAGGCTATTCAAAACTTTAGCAACATTCACGCCCTTTCCGGCAGGGTCAAGGCGTATTTTGCTAACCCGGTTAACTTGTCCAACATTAAATTGGGTAAAATGGAGGGTTTGATCCACAGCTGGATTTAAAGTAACTGAAACAATCCGAGCCGATTGTTGATTATTCATGAGTACATCCCTTCATCTATAGAGAATTATTTCTTAAGCCGCCAAATTTTATGCCTGGTTCATTTCAACCTATCTACAACATGCACTTTAATATACTTGCTTAATCTTTTTGCATCCTCGTCATCTAACCCATCATCGGTTAGCAATAGATTGATCTCACTCAGACTGCAAATTTTACACATTGATTTTTCCCAGAGTTTAGAGTGGTCTACCACTAAAATTACTTCTTTGCCTGCTCTCACCATATGTCTTTTCGTTTCTGCTTCGGTAAGATTGGGAGTAGTAACACCTAACTCGGGATCTACAGCATTGGCCGCAAGGAATACTTTGTCAAAATGCAACCGTGATAACATTTCATTGGTTAAGAAACCAACCAAAGAACGAATTGGTTTTCTTAAACTTCCTCCCAAAACGATCACTTCAACTTGGAGATCTTCCGAAAAAACTTGAGCAATATCCATACTATTCGTAGCAATGGTAATTGACCTTCCCCGCAGTGCATAAGCTATTTGCAGAGTCGTTGTTCCGGTATCTAAAAAAACAGTTTCTCCATCCTTAACAAGTTCAGCCGCTACCTGAGCAATCCTTTGTTTTTCATTAAAAAAACGAATCTCTTTTTCCTGGTAACTTAACTCAAAACTTGATTGGACGGAGATTGCCCCTCCGTGCGTCCTTTGAATCAGTCCGGCATTCTCCAGTTCCTGTAAATCCCTGCGTATCGTTGATTCGGAGATATCAAATCTCTGGCTCAATTCCCCAACCTTAACCGGTTTGCCACATTCCAAAAGTTGCAAAATTTCCGTTTTACGCTCTTCAGCAAACATATTTTGATCCTTCCTCGAGAACTAGATTCTTGTTTGTGCTTATTTTTTTGCTCACATATGCCCGTTTATGATCATTTATGATCGTTTACGGATATTATAAGCCGTGCATTAATCATTTTCAAGCATAAAATTTCAAATAATCCGTGTTTTTATCCTGGTAATTTATGTAAGGGATTTGCTGTAAATTAAAGAAAACCCGGTTTCACCGAGCTTCAGCGAGAGTCAAACCGTTGGTTGCATTGAAGGGTCCCTAACCAAACCTCAAAACAAATCAATCTGATAGACATTCTACATGTATCTTATGGCGGAAGCGGAACCAAAAACGAGTCAGGACTTAAGGGATTTCCTTTCCCTCGGCATACTAGGAACTATATTTGGAACTACATTTAATATACACACTACCTTAGCCTGTTGAGATTTCTCAAAATGGTTTTAATAATGAGCTATTTTATGAGCTATTTAATAATAAGCCCAATTTTGGTGCACATTATTAACATGACTACTATCGAGCTTTAGCCAAAGCAATTTCGTTATTTTTATCTTTTTTAAGATGTAGAAGTTTATTGTAATACTTTAGATAGGAATGAATAGAGTGTATCGTCTTATTTCCCGAAAATTACGTTTTCTACAGCTGTTAAATCGAAGTTCGTCCGAGGAAAATGGTCGAAAGATACTTTTACCAACTAATCTTTCGGATAGTCTAGCTGAGAACATAACTATGATTAAGAAAATTCTTGGCCAAAACTTCGATTTTGTAATACGCGAGTTTGAACTTGGTTCCTCAGAACAAAATAGAGGCGCTCTAATATTTCTATCGGGCATGACTGACAAAAATATGATAAACGAAAGTATATTAAAGCCCTTAATGCATGAAAGACGATTTAACATAAAGAATGAAAATTCAGAATTTGCCAATATGGAAATGGTCAAAATGTCCATGCTGTCCGTAGGGGAAGTCGATGAAGTTATAGCAATTGATGAGGTGGTTGATGGGTGTTTGTCCGGCAGTACTGTTTTATTGATCGATGGTGCCGCGAAAGCTTTGGTACTAAGCACGCCAGGCTGGCAAACCCGTTCCGTGGAAGAACCAACAACCGAATCTGTTGTCCGCGGACCTCGGGAAGGCTTTACGGAAAGTTTATTGACAAACACTACTTTGTTGCGCCGCAAACTAAAAAATCCCGGATTGATCCTAGAGACCATGAGCATCGGCCGGCAAACCCGGACCAAAGTTTGTACCGCCTATATCAAAGAGATTGCCAATCCTTGCTTAATTGAAGAAATCCGGTACCGTTTAAGCAAGATTTCCACCGATTCCATCCTGGAATCAGGTTATATTGAACAATATATCGAAGACAACCCTTTCTCCATTTTCACTCAGGTCGGCAACAGCGAAAAACCCGATGCAGTAGCGGCGAAACTTCTGGAGGGACGGGCAGCAATCCTAGTGGACGGTACTCCGGTTGTCCTCACTGTTCCTATGCTTTTCCTGGAAGGTTTTCAAAGTGCCGAAGATTACTATTCCCGGCCCTATTTAGTCAACCTGATCCGCTTCCTAAGATTTTTAGCTTTCTTTCTCAGCATTCTGGGGCCGGCCACCTATGTCGCCTTAACAACCTTTCATCAGGAACTAATCCCTACAACTCTTTTGTTGACAATGGTATCGGCCCAATCGGGTGTCCCTTTCCCGGCTGTAGGGGAAGCCCTGATTATGGGAATTACTTTTGAAATTCTGCGAGAAGCCGGTATCCGGTTGCCCCGTCCTGTCGGTCAGGCAATCAGTATTGTGGGAGCTTTAGTCATCGGCCAGTCGGCCGTCTCCGCCGGTCTGGTTGGAGCCCCGATGGTTATTGTAGTCGGCATAACGGCTGTTTCCAGTTTTGTGGTTCCTGTCCACGTTGATTCCGGAAGTATACTGCGTTTAATTTTTACAATCCTGGCTGGATTCATAGGCGGTTTTGGCATCATGATCGGGGTAGTGGGAACATTAATCCATCTCGCATCACTGAGATCTTTTGGTACTCCTTATTTGTCCCCTCTAGCCCCCCTCAGTGTCGCCGATTTGAAAGATTCTCTGATTAAAGTATCGATTTGGGCTATGTTGACCCGTCCAAGAACTATAGGCTGGCATAATACCCAGCGCCAGGACTTAAGGATTGAATCTGAGAAATCACCGGAAGAAATTGAAGAACATCAAAAATAAAGAAACTGTTTGGTGATACAAGGTATGCAAAAAGAATTGAAAATAATTAAACTTACCGCTTCTCTATTGCTGCTTCTCATGACAACCGGATGTTGGAATAGCCGTGAATTAAAAGACTTAGCCATAGTTTTAGGCGTGGGATTGGATAAGCCCCGACAGTCTGCCAAAAATATCCTGGTGACAGCGCAAATTTTCCGCCCGGCTAGTATTCAATCTCCCGGTGCTCAGGGCAGCGGAGGCAGCGGAGGAGTTCAGGATTATGAGAATATTCAGAATACGGGGAGCACCCTGTTTGACACCCTGAGAGGATTTACGCATAAATTAAGCAGCAAGCCCTATTTTCCACACATTGAAGTTTTAATTTTTGGGCGTGCCCTCGCTGAAGAAGGACTACAGAAATATATTGATTTTTTTGTACGGGATCCCGAGACCCGTCTGGGGGTAAAAGTTTTGATTGCCCAAAACAAGGCTGGTGACATTTTTAAGGAAACCCCGTTCCTGGGAACAATACCGGCGGAAGATATTGAGAAAATTATAAAAGCCCAAGAGGCAACATCCAAAACTTGCACCGTTAACTTAGAACAATTTATTACCCGCCTAATGAGCAAAACAACATCTCCCATAGCCCCTTTGGTTGAGCTTACAGGGGAAGGAGAAAAGAAAAGAGTCAGGGTTGCCGGGACGGCGGTCTTCAAAAAAGATAAGTTGGCAGGTCAATTAGACGGAACCGAGACCCGAGGCCTATTATGGGTAATCGATGAAATAAAGAGCGGGATTATTACTGTGAAATGTCCGGATGAAAAAAGTACCGCAGAATTAGAAATTATCAGGGCTCAGAGTAAGATCACGCCTGAAATCGATGGCGACAATATCCGTTTCCGGGTAAGTATCAAAGAAGAAGGAAATATCGGCACCGAATCAGGTTCGGACAATCTGGTTTTACTGCCGGCGATTGAAGCATTGGAGAAGGCGGAAGCAGCAGTGATTCAAAGTGAAGTAATGGCCGCTGTAACTAAAGCCCAAAAACTTGACACCGATATTTTCGGCTTTGGGGAGATAATCCACCAGAGATCCCCCGCCCTGTGGAAAGACTTAGAGAATAAATGGGATGATATTTTTCCAAACATTGAGGTAGAGGTATCCGTTCAGGCAAAACTGCGCCGGTCAGGCCGGATTGGTCCCCCTGTTTCACCGCCAAAGGAGTAAAAGATTAATGAAGCCGGAACAAGGAAAAATATCCAGTTCACAACTCATGTTTTTAATAGCCGGTTTGATCCAGGGATCTTCCCTATTAGTGGCGTTTGCCACAAAAATTACCAAACAGAACACTTGGCTGGTGGTCTTATTAGGATTCGCGATAAGCCTGGGATTAGCTTTGATCTATGTCACCCTCGCTCAAAACTTTCCCGAAAAAAACCTAATTGAAATCAATGAAATCGTCTATGGTAAATATCTGGGGAATTTGATTTCCGGGCTGTATATCTGGTTCTTCTTTTCAATAGGTTCCTTTAATCTGCGCTTTGTCGGCGATTTTTCCTTAACCTATCTGGTTCCGGAAACGCCAATAATTGTAATTCTGGTTATGTTCGCTTTCATTTGCATCTGGGCTGTCCGGAGCGGAATTGAAGTAATCGGCCGTCTCAGTGGGATTTTCGTAATAATTACCTTAATAGAAGTCATCACAACTTCCTTACTCTTAATAAAACAAATGAAGTTAACCAACTTTTTACCTTTGTTTGATCTTTCTCTTCAGGATTTTATACACGGTACACATACCATGACATCCATTCCTTTTGGAGAAATCATGATTTTTCTGATGATTATTCCATCTGTAAACAAGCTTAACCAAGTCAAAAGTGCTACATTATCCGGATTATGTATTGGCGGG
>JGI2924J29684_1076729_pt1 | contig 11018 bp, 10 predicted proteins | sample BenlonsequencITS_FD_29684 | JGI IMG/M metagenome (IMG submission 29684)
CGAAAGTTGAGTTCAGAATTAACCGCTATTTCAGAATTAACCGCTATTTTGTCCTTTGGTACAAGCAGTCAATGTTCCGGGTGCATTTATCGTTGCTAAGGGCGAATGGGCGCCGGCATTCCTGTCCATAATGGTAAAAATAGCCTGAAGCGTACCATGCAGGACAGGAAGGAAGATGCAACATGTGGAAAATGTTCAGCTGGCTGTGGAAGGCGGCGGCGGCCGCGCTCCTCGCCAGTTTTCTCGCGATCTGGACGACCGGCTACATCGTGAACAGTTATGTGGCAGCGCTGCTGGAAGAATACGAGATTCCGCTGGAGAAGCCGCCGTTCGCGCTCTCCGGCATGTGGGGCCGGCTGTGGGGCGTGGACGCGGGCGCGGAGGAGCCGCAGAGCGGACTAACCGCGGCCGAGGCGCCGGATCGGGGACAGACCGGCGGACAGCCGGAAGCGGACGGCGCGTGGAGCCGTTCCGGCGGCGAAGGCAGTGCGGCGGAGCCGGCCGGCGAGAAGCAGGAGCCGGGAGCCGGCGGCACGGGTTCGGGCGACGGCAGCTCAGGATTGCATGAAGGCACAGTCGGCGGCCCGGAAGGTGAAGAACCGCCGGGCGGCGCGTCCGGAGAGCAGCCGGGGAATGAAGGCGAAGGCGGCGAAGCATCCGGCGCGACAGAGGAATCCGGCTTCGGCACGGGGCCGGAAGCGCACGGCGGCGCCGGCGCGTCCGGCGGCACGGTCGTCTCGACCGAAGATCTGCTCGAGGCGAAATCACGGCTCACCGATGACGAACGGAACCGGCTGTTCGCGATTCTGGTCGGGAAGGTGCCGCAGGAGGAGTGGCAGCGAATCTCCGAATTCACGGAGGGAGGCCTGACGGCGGAAGAGCTGCTGCAAGTGCAGCAAATCGTCGCCGCATACCTCGACCGTTCGGAATATGACGAATTGATGGGAATTCTGAACAAATTCTGAGAAAAATCTGAGGAAATATTAATCGTGCTCGGGATATTCCGGCATTGCTCGGCTTTGGAAGCCTGTGCTACAGTTATAGGCGTGACGACATGAATGGGTCGTTGCGCCTATATTTTTTAGATTTTGACAAACCGATCCAGAATCGGATGCATCGATGAAGGAGACGATCATGACCGATTACAGGAAACCGATCCGGGCCGCCGGGGAGAAGGTTCGCGCCTTCGGCACGCGGATGGCAGCCCGGGTTCAGGTCTGGAAAGGCAAGATTCGGAGATTCATCAAACCGGCTGGAAGCGCGTTCTCCCGGACAGGCGTCAGACGGGCGCTGCTGGCGGGCTGCTCGTTCGTCATCCTGGCCGGAGGGGCGGCCTACGGTCACCATTATGTGAAAGCCAATACCGTGTCCTACTATGAGCTGTACCGGGACGGCGAACTGATCGGCACGGTCGAATCGAAAGAAGCCGTCGAAGCGTTCCTCAGCGGCAAGCGGGAAGAGCTGGCGGCGGCGAACCCGGGCATTACGATGGAGCTCGAGACCGGCGAGCTGACCTACGTGGAACGGAGCGAGTACAAGGCGCAGCCGGAGACGGAGGCGTCGCTCGCGGCTCTCGAAGAATTGCTGGACAGCCACGCCGTCGGCGTCGAAGTGAAGGTGAACGGGAAGCTGATCGGAGTGGTGCCGGACGAGGAGACGGCGCGGCAGGTGCTCGACCGGATCAAGTCAGAATTCGCTCCGGAAGCCGCGGACGAAGCCGGCGATGCGGCCGTCAGGCAGCCGGAAGTGACGGCGCTGGCGTACGCGGGAAATGCGGAAGCGGAGCCCAAGGCAGAGGTCGAATCGGTCCGGATCGTGGAGCAGGTCGATACGGGCCGGGTGGAGATCGATCCCGCGCGCATTTCCGATGCCGACACGCTCTATGAGCGGCTGGTGACGGGCACGACGAAGAAGACGACGTATGTCGTGCAGAAAGGCGATTGCATCGGCTGCATTGCGAGCAAGTTCGATATTTCCCCCGAGATCATCTACAAGAACAACCCGCAGATCGAAGACGATCTGATCCGTGTCGGCGACGTGCTGGATCTCACGGTATTGAAGCCGCAAGTGACGGTCGAGACGGTGGAGCGGGTATCGGAGATCGAAGAGATTGAGCCGGAAGTGATCATCCGGAAGAACGACGAGATGCGGGCCGGCCAGCAGAAGACGATTCAGGCCGGCGTGCCGGGTACGAAGCGCGTGACCTACCGCCTCGCGAAGCAGAACGGCTACCTGATGAGCGAGGAAATCGTGGACGAGCAGGTGCTTGAACCTGCGGTGCCGGCCATCATCATGAAAGGCACGAAGGTCATCCGCGGCGAAGGCTCGGGCAAGTTCGCCTGGCCGGTCAGCGGAGCGAAGATTACGAGCAAATTCGGCAAGCGCTGGGGACGGCAGCACAAGGGCATCGACATGATCGGCGGCAAGTCGATCCTCGCGTCGGATACCGGGGTTGTCAAGTTCGCCGGGAAGAAGAACGGTCTGGGCAACGCCATCATCATCGATCATAAGAACGGCTACGAGACGGTCTACGGCCATCTCAGCAAGATCGACGTGAAGAAAGGCCAGATTGTCGAAAAAGGCGAGAAAATCGGCGTCATGGGCAACACCGGAAATTCGACGGGGACGCATCTGCATTTCGAAATCCACAAGAACGGCACGCCGAAAAATCCGCTCAACTATCTGTGACCGCGAGAAACTGTCGTGAAGCATCACTCCTTCGGGGTGATGCTTCTTTGCGTTAAAGCGGCAGACGACACAATCGGCGGGACTCGTCCGTCCGGATATGATACACTGATAGCAAAGAATCTTGACGTGAACGGCGGTGATGGGCATGCAAGGCAAAATTCTGGTCGTGGATGACGAACAGCCGATTGCGGATATCCTGAAGTTCAATCTGGAGAAGGAAGGATACGAAGTCATTTGCGCGTTCGACGGCGGACAGGCCGTGGAGCTGGCGTTCAGCGAGCAGCCGGATCTCATCCTGCTCGATCTGATGCTGCCGGTGAAGGACGGCATGGACGTCTGCCGCGAAGTGCGCGCCCGCATGCAGACGCCGATCATCATGCTTACGGCGAAAGACACGGAGCTGGACAAGGTGCTCGGCCTCGAGCTGGGCGCCGACGATTATGTGACGAAGCCGTTCAGCACGCGCGAGCTGCTCGCACGGGTGAAGGCGCATCTGCGGCGCCAGCGGAAGCTGCAGGAGGCCGCGGCGGGCGGCGGCGCGGATGAAGCGGAACGGCAGCCGGAAAGGCAAGGGCTGAAAATTTTCAATCTGTTCATCGATACGGACATGTACGTCGTGTACAAGAACGGCGAGCCGCTCGATCTGACGCACCGCGAGTTCGAGCTCGTCCATTATCTCGCGCGCAACTGCGGCAAGGTGATGACGCGCGAACATTTGCTGCAGGCGGTGTGGGGGTTTGAATATTTCGGCGATGTGCGCACGGTCGACGTGACGATTCGCCGGCTCCGCGAGAAGATCGAGGACGATCCGAGCCGGCCGGAATACATTCTGACCCGCCGCGGGCTCGGCTACATGATGCGCAACCCGAAAGCGGGAGGCTTCGCGGGCGCATGAAGCGGACGCGCTTCTTCCACACGATCCAGGTCAAGCTGATCATCATCTACGTGCTGCTCATCCTGATCGCCATGCAGCTTATCGGGGTCTATTTCATCAGCACGACGAAAAATTCGCTGACGCGGTCGTTCTCGGACAATCTGAACGATCAGGTCAACATGCTCACCGTGCTGGTGGAGGACTCGCTGACCTCGGAACGCGCGGAAGCGGGCGAGGCGGCCGATGCGGAAGTGGCGGAAGATCTGGGCAACCTGGTCAGCTCGCTGTTCAATATCAGCCAGGCCGAGATTCAGGTGCTGGACGCCAGCGGCCGGGTGCTCGCGACGTCGGAACCCGACCGGCGGGACATCATCGGACGCAAAAATACGACGCTCGCCGTCAGCCGTGCGCTGCAGGGCATCCGGGACAACGAGGAGGAGATCATCGACGCGGACAATGTACGCAAGAAAGTGATCGCCCGCCCCGCCTTCGATACATCGCGGGGGCAGAGCCGGGTGATCGGGGTCGTCTACGTCGTCGCGTCGATGGAAGATCTGTACGCCACCATGCGGGGGATCAACCGGATTTTCGTCACGGGGATGCTGATCGCCCTCGGCCTGACCGGCGTGCTCGGCGTGCTGCTCGCCCACACGATCACGAATCCGATCAAGGGGCTGACCCGCCAGGCGACGGCCGTGGCGGAAGGCCGGTTCGACGAGCAGGTGCCGGTCTATGGCGATGACGAGATCGGGCGGCTCAGCGAAGCGTTCAACTACATGACCGGCCGTCTGCAGGAAGCGCTGTCCGCGAACGAGGAAGAGAAGGAGAAGCTGGCGTCGATTCTCGCCAACATGAGCGACGGCGTCGTCGCCGCGGACGAGAACGGGCAGGTCATCGTCACGAACCGCCGGGCCCGCGAGATGCTCGGGGTGAGGCAAGCGCTCGGCAAGCCGATGGACGAGCTGCTCGGCATTCCGAAGGACCAGCTGCACAAGCTGCAGACGGGCGTCGAGCATTCGACCATCGTTGTGCGGCCGCTTCCGGACGACGGCGGGGAGTGGCTGATGCATGTGACGCTGACGCCGATCTATCGCCGCGACCGGACAATCTCCGGCGCCATCGCGGTGCTGCACGATGTCACGGAGCAGGAGCAGCTTGAGCGTTCGCGGCGGGAGTTCGTCGCGAACGTCTCGCACGAACTGCGCACGCCGCTGACGACGATCAAGAGCTACGTCGAGGCGCTCGACGACGGCGCGCTCGAAGAGCCGGAGCTGGCGAAGCGGTTCGTCGGCGTCATCCGCGGCGAATCGAACCGGATGATCCGGCTCGTGAACGACCTGCTGCATCTGTCCCGGCTCGATTCGAACCAGGAGCGGCTCCGGCCGATCGAGGTCAACGTGCGGGAGATGCTGGAAGAGGTGTCGGACCGTTTTTCGTTCCAGATGAAGCAGAAGGGCATCGGCGGATCGGTGCTGATCGAGGACGGCATCGAGACGGCGTGGTTCGACCGGGACCAGATCGACCAGGTGCTCGACAATCTGATGTCCAACGCCATCAAATATACGCAGGACGGCGGCCATATCGAGATCGCCGCCCGGAAGCCCACGCCCGACACGGTGTCCATCAGCGTGAAAGACAACGGCATGGGGATACCGGAGAAGGACCAGGCCCGCATCTTCGAACGGTTCTACCGGGTCGACAAGGCGCGCTCCCGGAACATGGGCGGCACGGGGCTGGGCCTTTCCATTGCCCGGGAAATTATCAAGGCGCACGGCGGCACGATCGAGCTGGAGTCGGAATTGAACCGCGGCACGACCGTGACGTTCACGCTGCCGCTTCGCCGGGGAGGTGACGCGGAATGATGGAGAAGCTCAAGACCGCGCTTCTGATCGGTCTCGTCATTCTCAGTCTGGTGCAGAGCTATCTGCTCGTCTACAGCTTCCCCGAGATCGGCGCGACCGTCCGCACGGAGCAGGAATACATCTCACCCGAACAGATGGGCGATCCGCTGCGCATCGACGAAGTGCTGTACCCCGAGGACATGGTGCTGCACATGGGCGGCGACCGGCACGCGGTCCTCTATCCGGAGACCAGTTATTACATCCGGATTTATGATCAGATCACGGCCGGCGAATACCGCAACTTCCAGCGGATTCCCTACGCGATGCGCGACTGGGACGAGCTCAGGCGGAACACGCAGGGCGTCGAACTGCGGTACGGCGGCGCCATGCCCGTCGCGCTGCTGCAGAAAACGATGCAGATCGACGGCGACATTCTGTTCCTGAACGATGCCATCGACCGCATCTGGTTGATAAGGCGGAATTTCCCCGGGAGAAGCGCGGCGGAAATCTATTTCTTCAGCGCGGACGGGGAGACGGTGTACATGGCCGCCCGGTCGCCGCTCACCGCTGACGAGATCTCGGATCTCGCCGGGCTGGGCCGCTATATGCCGGCTTACACGCACTGGCGCGGCGACATTTATCTGCCGGAAGAACCGGTCGAGACGGTCGCGTATACGTTCGGGTACACGACATTCTCGCCGCAGCAGATGCAGCGCAGCCTGTTCTTCGATCCGAACAAGACGCGGTACATCGAGGATCGCAGCGGACAGGTCATCTATACGGACGGCAAGCGCGGGCTGCAGCTCGAGTCCGGCGACACGTGGATGGTGTTCACCGACCCGGTGCCGATGCAGGACGGCGCGGACAATCTGGCGGACAACGTGCTGGCGGCGGTCCAGTTCGTCAACCAGCACGGCGGCTGGGACAGCCGATACCGGTTCGTGCCCGGCGCGGTGAGTTCGGACGGGCGGAACATTGTGTTCCAGCAGTACTATGAGCGGTATCCGCTGATCAGCGGCGGCGTCCGGTACGGACAGATCCGGCTGCTGATGCAGCAGGGCACGGCCGTCGTCTATGAGCGGTCGCTGCTCAATCTCGGCGAGCGGCAGAAGGACATCGCGGTCCGCTGGCTGCCGGGCGGGGAGCGGCTTCGGGCGACGCTGGAAACCTTCTCGCGGCTGCGCGAAATCTCGGCGGTATTCCCGGCGCAGTATGTCACGCTCACCGAAGACCGGCGGCTTGTCATGGAGCCGGTGTGGGCGGTGCGGTACACGGACGGCACGGTCCAGTCGGTGGCGAAGGCCGTGATGGATGCGGCCGCTGCTGCTTCGGCCGATGGCGGCGCGGAAACGACCGGGCAGCCCTCCGGGGAACATCGCGCGGAGGACGGGGCGAATGCGGAAAATGCGTCCGAAGGCGAAGCCGCAGATTCGGTTGCCGTGATGCGGCAAGCGGACAGCGCCGATGAAGCGGGCGGAGCGGAAGGCGCGGAAGCCGGCGCCGCAGAGCCGGCCGCCGGCGAAGAAGGCGCGGCCGATGACGCGGCGGGCGCAACCGGCGAAGCGGAGCGGGAAGGCGGCACGGCGGAAGAGGAGGGCGAGCCGTCCGAGCCCGACGTTCCGCAGGCGGATGCGCCGCTCGAGGCCGCGGGCTGACCGCTCCGTGTCCGCGGCGGAAAGCGGGCAGGCGGCCGGCGCGCGCGTTCGGCCTTGCTTCCGGCGGACAAGGCCGCGCTGAAGAACGGCCGGCGTGCGGAGACGAGCCGGCGCGGTTCGGGAAAGCAGGATGCCGTGATGATGCGGGAGGTGGATGCGCAATGGATTGGGGCCGGGCGAAAAGCGTGCTGATTTTCTCGTTCCTGGTGCTCAATGTGCTGCTCGGATACCAGCTATGGCTCAATGTCCGCGATCAGGTCAATCCGAACGTCGATCTGACCGCGCTGCCCGAGGATACGCTGCGCATCATGCAGGAGAAGGGCATCACGATCACGGCCAGCGTGCCGGGCGGCACGCCGAAGATGGGCGATCTGCAGTTTCGCTATGACGGGCGAAGAGGCGCATCCGACAAAATTCCCCTCGATCCGCAGGTCGACAGCAGGATTGTGTTCTCCGAACGCGAATTAGTAGAAGGATTGGGGAATATCATCACCGATCTGGAGCTGTACCGGTTCGATCCGGCGCTCCAGACGGACGAGGCGTTCGTCTTCACCCGCATTGCCGCGGACGGCCGGCCGATCTTCGATGTGAAGCTTGAGCTGTACTACAGCAACCAGAAGATCGTCGCCTACCGGCAGGATCGCATCGAGCCGGTCATCAGCGAAGATTACGAGCGGCAGACGGTGCTGCCCGCCTCCAAGGCGCTGGCGCCGCTGATCGACAACTATCTGCAGCCGGGCGCGGTCATCAAGGAGATCCAACTCGGTTATCACGGGCAGTTGTTCAATACGGACGATATCCAGGCGGCGGAGCCTTCATGGCGGGTATTGCTTGAAGACGGATCGGTTTACTACATCAACGCCATCAGCGGCGCGGTGGCCACCGAGCAGGATGCGGCCGCGGCCGAAACGGACGGGAAAGCGGACGGCGTCTGAACGGATAAACGGACAGCCGGGGCGCCGCCCCATATTGCACAACACAGCGGATGCACGAATTACGGGAGAGGACAGAATCGGATGGGGCTTCGATTTACGATATTGGCCAGCGGATCAACGGGCAACGCGACCATCGTCCAGACGGACGATGTGACGTTGCTGATCGATGCGGGACTGAGCGCGAAGAAGCTGGAGGAACGGATGCGCGAGCGCGGCATCGACGCCTCCGACATCGACGCGGCGTTCGTGACGCACGAGCATGCGGATCATGTGAAAGGGCTGGGCGCCTTCGCCCGCAAATATGAGCTGCCCGTGTACGCGAACGAAGCGACCTGGTCGGCGATGGAGCGGCAGACCGCCGGCATTGCCGACGCGAACCGGAAAATCGTCGCGACGGGCGGGGAGATCGAATTCGGCGGGCTGGTCGTCCGTTCGTACCCGATCTCGCACGATGCGGCGGAACCGGTCGGGTACTGTTTTCATGAGGGCGGGTACAAGCTCAGTCTGGTGACGGATCTCGGGTACTTCAGCGACAAGGTGAAGGAAGCGGTGATCGATTCCGATGTGGTGGTGCTCGAGGCCAATCACGACGTCGAAATGCTGCGGATGGGTCGCTATCCGTGGAATATCAAGCGCCGCATCCTGAGCGATGTCGGCCATCTGTCGAACGAAGCGGCGGGCGAGGCGCTGGCCGAGCTGATGACGGACCGGACGAAGCGCGTTTATCTCGCCCACCTCAGTCTGGACCACAATATGCAGGATCTGGCGCGGATGACGGTGGAGTCTATTCTGGAAAGCCGCGGCATATTTTTGAAGAAGGATGATGACGTCCTGAAGCCGACCTGGCATGACCGGGCTACGCCTTGGGACGATGTGACGAGGCGCGTGATCGGGTAGCGCGGGCGGCGCGGAGCGAGGCTTCGGCTTCCCGGTCCAGACGGGCGGCGCGCTCCTCCAGTTCGCCCGGCCTGAGAAAACCGCGTGCCTCGAGGGCATCGGCCAGCGCGCTGACCGCAAGCAGCAGCCGGTAATGCTGTTCCTTCAGATCGGCCAGCGCGGCGGCCAGGTTCACATGGTCCCATGCGCGATCCGGGGCGGGGGACGTTTGCTTCATGAACGGTCAGCTCCTTCGATTGGGAAAATGCGTCTTTTGACCCAACTACCAGTGCTTTTCGCCGCAGGAAAGTTTCGGAAGACGGATGTCAGACGCCCAAAAATCGTTTATGCTTATCATTGTAGCCCGAGCAGCGGAAATCATTCCAATCCACTGGGAAAAAGGTGTATGCGCCTCGGCCATCGAGAGGAGCGACTGACAGATGAGCTTGTTCGACGACGATTTCTATTCGACTCGTGTCTCCCGGCGCGCACGGGAAGACGGGAGACGGGACTGGCGTTTCGGCGGCCGCGGCGGATGGCGCAGATGGCGGGGCGAGGGCGGACTGCGCCCGGTTCATCTGGCTTTTATTTCCTCGATGGTGAGCGCCCTCGGCGCGGTGCTGCTTTTCGGCTTGATCTTCGGATTCGGGCGGGGCGGCGGCGGATCGGGCGCCGTCGTCAGCGTGGCGGGCGTCTCCTCCGCCGATACGGCGGAACGGATCGTGCAGGCGGCGTCCCGGGTGGAGCCCGCGGTCGTCAGCATTATCAATGAACAGATGCTGCCGGCGGGCGGGCGCTTCTTCCGGCCGGAGAAAGACCGCGATCCGGATGAGGAATTGACGCTGCAGCAGGCCAGTCTCGGTTCGGGGGTCATTTTTCGCAAAGCGAACGGCAAAGCAAACATTATTACGAACTATCACGTCGTGGAAGATGCCGACCAGGTGAAGGCGGTGCTGGCAAGCGGCGAAGTGCGCGAAGCGGAGATCGTGGGCAAGGACCAGATCACGGATCTGGCGGTGCTGGAGATCGACGGCGCGGGCATCGAGACGGTGGCGGCGATCGGCGACTCGCGGCAGCTCCGGAACGGAGAGACGGTGATCACGATCGGCAATCCGCTCGGCCTGAACAATTCGCTGACGATGGGCATCGTGAGCAAGAGCCGGCGGATCATCCCGGTATCGCTCGCCCAGAACGGCATCTACGACTGGGAGCAGGAAGTTATCCAGATCAGCGCCCCGATCAACCAGGGGAACAGCGGCGGCGCGCTCGTCAACCTGAGCGGGGAAGTCGTCGGCATCAACAGCATGAAGGTGGCCGATTTCGGCGTGGAAGGCGTCGGCTTCGCGATCCCGATGCACAACGCGATGCCGGTCGTCGAGCAGCTGCTGGATCTCGGCTATGTTCCGCGGCCGTATCTCGGTGTATATACGCTGGATCTTGAACAATACTGGGAACAGCAAGTTTACGAGGAATGGCTGGGAGCGGAAGAAGACGGCGAGGAAGGCGGAGACGCCGCCGAGGAAGACGATCTGAAGCTGCCGGAGGATGTGAAGCGCGGCGTGATCGTGCTGGAAGCGGTCGGCCCGGCGAAAAAGGCGGGGCTCAAGTTCAACGATGTCATCGTCAAGCTCGACGACCAGCCGATCGGCAGCACGATGGAACTGCGCAAGTACCTGTACGGAAGCAAAAAAATCGGCGAGAAAGTGAAAGTGTCGTACTACCGGGGCGGCAAGCTGGAGACGGTGACGGTGGAGCTGGCCGAGAAGATCGACGAAGAGGAAGAGGAATAACCGGCCGGATCATCGGATCCGCTTACGAATACAGAATGGTGAACGAAGCAGAAAGAAGGCGTTGAATCAGCGGATGTACTGCGTATGCAAAGAACATGTGGAACTGGCGATCGACCGGTTCGTCGACGAGTATGAGGACGCGCCGGATCTGGTCGATCTGAACAAGACGGCGTTCGCCGAGTGGGAACCTCCCGCGACGTGCGACATGTGCGAACGGCCGCCGGAAGTTCTGGTGGTATAAGGGGTGAACCCGCGAGCCTGAGAGGCCCGCGGGTTTTGTTGTACGCCCGGCATGGGCGTCATCTCTACGGTGAAAGTCCGGAATGGGGGCTGGCGAGCGCCTACCATTAGCCGAGGGC
>JGI2924J29684_1076728_pt1 | contig 10997 bp, 10 predicted proteins | sample BenlonsequencITS_FD_29684 | JGI IMG/M metagenome (IMG submission 29684)
ATTTTCATGAAAATAACTTGACGATAAGAAAAAGTGCTCATAAAATAATTCAAGATTTCACAAAGGAGAAGTGCGTATGAAGAAAGCTCTTTTAGTTTTGCTCATGACGATTGGTATGTTCTGGGTAAGTATCAATTCTTTATTTGCAAATGGACAAAACGAAAGCCCCTCTGACGACAATGATGTCACTGTTGAAACTTCTGTACCGATGACAGGAGGAAGTCTAAGGCTCGTATGGCAGCCGATGAATACTCTTGATGTACATTGGACTGGCTCAGATCCTGTATGGCAGCTTGGTTATCATATTTTTGAGACCGTCCTTGCTTTAGACGAAAAAAGCCAACCAATTCCGAACCTTTGCTCCTGGGAATACCAGGATGGGCAGACGACTTTGATTCTCCACGTACGCCAAGGTGTCCTTTTTCAGGACGGCACGGAGATGAAAGCTGAAGATGTGAATGCATCCTTGAAACGTTGGTTAAGTAAATCGTCGTTTGCAAAGTTGGCTTTCAAAAACTTGAAAGATCTTGAGGTGCTAGACGAATATACTATTAAAATGACCTTATCTCAGCCCTCTCCTACGGCCCTGACTGCATTGGCTTTCCAAGATCAAGGACCGTATGTGATGCCGAAGTATGTTTTGGATGAAGCCGGCAATGCTTCGGTCAAGAAATATATCGGGACAGGTCCCTATAAATTGGCGGAATGGAGCCCTGATAGATATATCAAGCTTGAAAGATTTGAAGACTACTGTGGTCTCGATGGGGAGCCAAAAGGCTACGGCGGTGCCAAGAAACAGTATCTTGATTCCATGTACTGGATAGTTGTAAAAGATGCGATGACCCAGATTCAGGCATTAACCAGTGGCGACTGTAAAGTCGGCGTCTACAGTGCTACACAGTTGGATCAGTTCAAGGGATACGATAATCTCGTAATCGAGCCTACTGGCGAGAGGGCCAGTATGTCTATTACCTTTAATCTCAAGCAGGGAATCATGACCAACATCAATATGAGAAGGGCTGTGTTATCGGCCTTAGACATGAATCAGGTTATGTATGCCGCTTGCGGTGGCAAGGAAGAATTTTATGATTGTAATCCTGGTTGGGGTCCTGAGAAAACCATATGGGAAAACAATATTGGATCCGATGTTTACAATAAGCAGGATTTGCAGAAGGTTAAGCAATATCTTAATGCGGCAGGATATAAAGGAGAACCAATCGTATTCTATGGAAATAATTCAACCGATTCCGACAAGAATGCAGCAATGGTTGTCGCCGAACAGCTAAAGCAGGCCGGTATGAATATTGATCTTAGAATTGTCGACTGGGCAACCTTGACACAAGTTAGGACAGACCCTACCGCATACAACATGTGGTGTAACGGTTATACAATAAAGCCCGATCCTGCCCTTATAGCATTTGTAGGAAATAGCTGGCCAGGTTGGTGGAATACCGATACCAAGAATGCCCTACTGAATAATCTGATGACAGAGGCAAATCAGGAGAAGAGGGTCGAGGCATGGCATGCATTCTGTAACCTTATTTGGGAGGAACTTCCAGTTGTAAAAATTGGTGATTTCAATACTGCCATTGTTTATGACAAGCATGTTAAGGGAATTCCTGTTTCTGCTCCATGGAGACGATTCTACTGGAATACGTGGTTGACTAAATAACATTCAAGAATACATACCGGTTTGGATATGTTCTCGACCGGTACGTATTCTTAAAATAAGGGAGTCTATATTGATTACATATATCGCAAGAAGGATAAAGATATCATGAGAAGAATACTAGGTCTTCTCATGGTGCTACTAATCGTAGGGGTACTTGTCTTTACAATTGTCAGATTGATTCCCGGGGATCCTGCAAGTGTTATGCTGGGACCTGAAGCCACTCCTGAAAGCATAGAAGAATTGCGAACAACAATGGGGTTGGATAAACCATTTCTAATACAAATGCTCAATTGGTTTGCAAAGGCTATACATGGAGATTTTGGTAATTCCTATTTCTATGATATGTCGGTGACCAAGCTTATCATCAGCAGAATGGAGCCGACTTTATTACTAATGTCCATGGGGTTGCTCGTTTCAATTCTTTTGGGAATCCCAATGGGAATACTCTCAGCCATCAATCACAACACTTTTTTAGATAGACTTTTCATTTTATTGGCAATGGTCGGTATTTCTGTTCCCAATTTTTGGTTAGGCCTGATGCTTATTTTGGTTTTTGCACAAAACCTACATATTTTCCCAGTGTTAGGTTATAAGCTGATTAGCGAATCCGGGTTCTGGACTTCTATATATTATTTGATACTTCCGGCCTTTGCGCTCGGATTGCAATTAGCTTCCGAAACCGCAAGATTGACAAGATCAAGCATGCTGGAGGTCCTGAGATCTGACTATATCAGGACAGCCAAGTCCAAGGGGGTTAGCAAATTTTTGTTGGTTATGAAACATGCCTTCAAGAATGCCATGATTCCAACAGTGACAGGTATAGGTCTGAATGTAGCGAGGCTGGCAGGAGGCGCGGTCGTCACCGAAGCCGTTTTTAATATTCCAGGAGCTGGAAATCTTATTGTCACAGCCATCTCCCGAAGGGATTACAGTCTAATACAAGGCCATATCATGTATGTGGCATTAATGTTCGTTCTTGTGAATTTGATCATAGATATTCTATATAAATTGTTGGATCCACGAGTTACTTATTCTTAAATCGAAAGGGCAGCATGATGAGAAAAATCAAGAAGCGATATTATCAGATAATCATAGGCAGTGTAATATCTGCGCTTATTTTAGTGATAGCTGTTTTCGGTCCCATATTTGTCAAAACTGACCCCTTAAAAATGGATGTGATGAATAGGTTGACCAAGCCCTGTGTGATTCATTGGTTTGGTACCGACTCTTTTGGAAGAGATTTATTTTCCAGGATAGTTTTTGGTGCAAGAATCTCCTTGGAAATAGGGATAACAACCATGGGTGTCAGTTGTATTCTCGGAGTTGCCCTCGGTCTACTGGCCGGATACTATAAACGGTTGGATTCGATTCTCATGCGAATCATGGATGCTACGCTGGCTTTCCCTTCAATTCTTCTTGCAATGGTTTTGATTGCAACATTGGGTTCTGGCATTCCCAATATTATTGCTGCATTGGCAATTACAAATATTCCGAAGGTGGCACGAATGACTCGTGGTGTTACTTTAAGTGTGAAAGAGATGGATCACGTTGAGGCAGCCTATGCGATTGGGGTTGGTGATTTACGAATCATGGTTCGACACATTTTACCATTGTGTCTTTCCTCAATTATTGTTGTATTGACTTCGATTTTAGCTAGTACGGTTCTTGCAGAAGCTAGCTTAACGTTCCTTGGTGTCGGTTTGCAGCCAGACATTCCCAGCTGGGGGAATATTATTAATGAAGGTCGAATGTTTCTTTCCCAGGCTCCTTGGCTAACCATAATTCCCGGCTTCTGTATCATGATTACGGTCTTGTCATTCAATATGGTGGGCGATGCGCTTAGGGATTTGCTTGATCCTCGATTAAGAGAAAATTAAGGAATTTGGAATGGATAAGGTTCTAGAAATACAAGACTTGCAAGTTGATTTTGTTTCCGAAACCCGACGTCTTCATGCCTTGCGGGGGATAACTTTTCATATTGAGAAGGGAGAAACGCTTGGGCTAGTAGGGGAGTCTGGTTGTGGAAAAAGTCTTACGGCTCTCAGTGTTATGCAGCTCATTCCAACGCCACCGGGAGAAATTTGTGGCGGTAGTATTATGTTTCGAGGTAGAAATTTACTGGAATTCTCGGAAAAAGAAATGCGTGCTGTCCGAGGAAATAGAATCTCAATGATTTTCCAGGAACCCATGACCAGTTTGAATCCCGTATTTACCGTCGGGAACCAGTTGATTGAAGTAATACATCTTCATATGAACAAAACACGATCGGAAGCTGAAGAGCTTGCTGCGGACATGCTTGCTACAGTCGGTATGTCCGATGTACGGAAGCGCTTGAAGGAATATCCACATGAACTTTCTGGGGGATTGAGACAACGAGTTATGATAGCCATGGCCCTTTTATGTCAACCAGAAATCCTTATTGCTGATGAACCTACAACGGCTCTTGATGTCACTATACAGGCCCAGATCATAGACCTTATAGAGAATCTCAAAATGCAGTTTGGTACTTCCGTCTTAATGATTACTCACGATCTTGGTGTTATTGCGGAAAGTTGCTCACGAGTAGCCGTTATGTATGCCGGAGTTATTATTGAGATGGCCAATGTAGATGAGTTATTCAGAAATCCGTTACATCCCTACACGAGGGGACTCTTAAGCTCCATCCCTTCACTAGGAAAGCGAGCCAGACTTACTACCATCAAAGGGATGGTTCCTGATTTGTCGGATATGCCTAAGGGGTGTGCTTTTTTCCCCCGATGTGAATACGGATGTGACAGATGTCTTGAGGAGAGACCCTATTTGAAGAAATCAAACAATCACTATGTAGCCTGTTGGAGGCCTATGGATGAATGATACCATTTTGGAACTTAAGGACATTTCCAAATTTTTCGCCGTAAAAGGAGGACTTTTCAAATGTTCGTCCGAATACCTCAAGGCTGTTAATGGAGTAAATTTAAGCATCCGACGCGGTGAATCCCTTGGTCTTGTGGGAGAATCTGGTTGTGGAAAGACTACTTTAGCGAAAATTATTCTGAATCTCTATAAGCCGACATCAGGAAAAATCTTTTATAACGGAGAGGATATCACAGCTCTTTCCAAGAAAGAGCAGATGCATCTTAGAACTAAGATCCAAATAGTTTTTCAGGATCCGTTCTCTTCTCTCAATCCAAGAATGAATATCGGGGATATCATAGGAGAACCCCTGCTTATTCATTCCCACATGGATAGAAAAGAACGGATGTGTGCAGTTCATGAAGTAATGGACAGAGTCGGACTGAATACAAAACACTGCAAGCGATATCCTCACGAGTTTTCTGGAGGACAACGACAGCGCATAATGATTGCTAAGGCTTTGATTTTGAAACCAGAAATTCTGGTCTGTGATGAAGCCGTTTCCGCTTTAGATGTTTCGATTCAATCACAAATTCTTAATTTACTTATAGATCTGAAAAAGGAATTAAATTTAACACTAGTGTTTATTTCTCATAATCTAACGGTTGTCGATTATATTTGTGATCGGATAGTTGTCATGTATCTGGGGAAAATTGTCGAGATAGCCATACGTGATGAATTGTATGCCAATCCGATGCATCCCTATGTAACAGCTTTGCTTTCTGCTATTCCCATTGCAGACCCTACACATACAAGTAAGCGAATTATTCTTCAGGGAGAAGTGCCTAGTCCCGTAAATCCTCCTCGTGGTTGTGCCTTCAGAAATCGTTGCTGGAATGGAGATGAATCATGTCTGGAAATGCCTAAATTAACTGAAGTGCGACCAGACCATTTTGTTGCATGCAAAAAAATTAGGTAGAGGGAATTTATATGAAAGAATATAAGATGATGAACAATGTCATGATTCCGATGAAGGATGATGTCAAATTAGCGATGGATATCTATTTCCCAGAGGGAGATTCTGAATCCTATCCGGTTATTCTCGAGAGAACTCCATATGGAAAAAGGGAAGCAAACGACTATGATATAGATAACCCCAAAGGGCAAGCATCTTCTCGGCAAAAGATAGCTTCATTCTATAATAAGCATGGATATGTAGTAATCTTTCAGGACTGCAGAGGCAGATACGATTCTGAAGGTGTATTTATCAAATACTTCAATGAAGCTTCTGATGGCCAAGATACTATTCAGTGGATCAGAAGACAGCCTTGGTGTAACGGAAAGGTTGGTATTATGGGATTCTCTTACACTTCCCATGCTGCAATGGCTCTTGGGTGCTTGCTTTCCGAAGGAATAGATTGCATGTTTATCGATTCTGGAGGCTTCTCTAATGCCTATTTTAGCGGGATCCGTCAAGGTGGGGCATTTGAACTGAAACAGTTGATCTGGGCTTTTCTTCAGGCTCAGGTTAGTCCTGCTGCGGTACAGGATCCTATAATTACAGAATCGTTGAAAAGCGAAGATATCTTTGCCTGGATGGATAGAATGCCTCTTAAGCGGAGCCATTCCTTGCTTCGAAACTTTCCAGAATATGAAGATATTGCTTTTTCCTTCTGGGAAAAAGGAACGTATGGAGCGTATTGGAAACAATTAGGAATTAATACCAGTGAATACTATGATCGATTTATTGATACGCCCATTTTTCTGATTAGCGGTTGGTATGACCCTTACGTTAAGACCATCCTTGAAAACTATGAGGCTTTTAGTAAAAGGCACCAAAATCCCGTCTATCTTATGATGGGCCCTTGGACTCATAATAATAGAGCCATGACTATAGCAGGCGACGTTGATTTTTCTGCAGAAGCACTAATACATACCGGTTATGCAAATTCTTATCAGGAACTCAAGTTGGCCTGGTTTGATAAATTTCTAAAAGGCAAGGATGTTCTCCCTGAAGATGGGAAAAAAGTAAAGATTTTTATTATGGGAGGTGGTTCAGGAAAAAAAAATGACAACGGCACAATTAGCCATGGAGGACATTGGTTTTCTGCCGACAGTTGGCCCTTGCCAAATACTATTTTTGTTTCTTACTATTTCCATGCAAATGGATCTTTGTCGGACAAAAAGAGCACTCTTTCTGAATCATTTATTGAATATACCTTCGATCCCAAAAATCCGGTACCGTCTATTGGAGGGACTATTACTTCTGGTGAGCCTATCATGCGCGGTGGCGCCTATGACCAAAAGGAAAGTGATCGTTTTTTTGGTTCTAGAAAACCCTATTTACCGCTTGAGGCGAGGGATGACATCGTGGTATTTCAAACATCGATTCTTGATGAGGATAAAGTTATAGCAGGACCAATCAAGGCAAGGCTATGGATTTCTTCGGACTGTAAGGATACCGATTTCACTATTAAACTTATAGATGTCTATCCTATAAGTGAAAGCTATCCGCAAGGATTTGCCATGAATATCACCGACGGTATCATGAGAGTACGATATCGGAATTCTTTTGAGAAACCCGAACTTATGGTTCCTGGAGAAATTTATGAGGTTGTCGTAGAAGCTTTTTCGACCGCAAATCTGTTTAAAAAAGGACATCGGATTCGAATTGATATATCGAGTAGTAATTATCCTCATTTTGATGTGAATCATAATACTGGAGATCCCGAAGGAAAGGGGCAGGTTATGTTAAAAGCTAAGAATAGGCTTTATGTTGATAAAGAGCATGCTTCCTATGTAGATTTGCCAATTGTGAACAGTTTATAATTGGTTGTTACAGAAAATGGGGTAAGGATGGATAGGAAGAAAAGGCTTGCGGATGTCGCTCGGATGGTCGGATGCTCAATTACGACGGTCTCAAGAGTTATCAATAATAATTCTAGTGTGAATGATAGAACCAGACAAGCAGTCGAGAAGGCTTTGCAAGAAATCGGTTACTTCGAACACAAAAAACTGCCAGAACGGGAAAGCAAGAAACAGCTGATTGGCTTGATTATTCCTAATATGCTTGCAATAGGTATCTACCCATTCGTGAAGGGTGTGATGGAGGTTGCCGATTTGCATAATTTCAATGTGATTACCAGTGAATCAAACCATTCTGTTGCCAAAGAGACGAAATTATGCAAAAGCATGATCGAATGCGGCGCACAAGGGATTGTTTTTTTTCCTTGTGCGCCACATTCCGGCGAGTGTTTATTACAAATCCCCAAGTCGTATCCTATCGTTGTCTTAGATAGACTGACAAAGAATATTCCTGAAAACACTGTGAGTGTATTGGTTGACCATGAATACAATGGTTATCTTGGAACCAAGTATCTAATGAACCTTGGACATAAAAACATCGCTGTGTTGATGGGTACGTATAACGGAGAAAGGAGCCCATCACAACTTGAATTGTTGAAAGGATATAGAAAAGCAATTGAAGAGGCAGGACTCCAATTTCGAGAAGAACTGACTATTTATGGGACTACCAATATTGATGTCACAACAAGGGCCATTGATGAATTTCTTTCGCGGAAGATTCCTTTTTCCGCAATCTTCGGGTTCAATGATTTGCTTGCGTTTGGTGCCTATAATGCTTTAAAGAAGAGAGACATAAAAATACCTGAGGATATTTCATTATTGGGACATGATTCGACTATTTTTTCTGAAGTTTTGGGTATGACGACTATTGATAATCGGGCTATTGAAATTGCCAGATTTGCCACAGAGGCATTATTCTCTCTGATCGATAAAAAAGATTTGCTTGAGATTACTACTGTCAGCAAGTCAAGTTTAATGATCCGTAATAGTTGCAGCAGATTCCATGGTGACAAAGTCTATTAATAATGATGTACCTTCCCCTATAGATCGTTTCTAAGAACGATTCTATCAGGAACTATCGAAGAAAGGAGCGAAACATCGGATATTAAATGTAAGAATACGCGATCTAATTTTGTATTTCATGACCTACATATCAATGAAATTATAAAATACGGAGGAAGATTTCGGTGAAGATAGTTGAAAAGAAATATTCTGAGGGCTTGGTGGATGACCATCGTATGGTTCGGGTCTTCTTACCTGATGGATATAATGATAATAATGGGAGATATCCCGTGGTCTATATGAACGATGGACAGGACGTTTTTTATGACTCTCATACATTTGGAGGTGTGGAAAGCCTTCGATTTGTCCAATACTATCAAGATTATGGAAAATTTCTACCACAGATAATCATCGTTGCTATTGAAGCTCCCGCTGTGGCAAGTGAACGAACAGCTTTATATTCTCCTTATACAAAAAATTTTGTTGTACCAGAGGAAAAAAATTTTGAATCCTGTATCAAAGGTAGAGGCAAAGAGTATATACAGTGGATAATTGAAATACTTAAACCTGATATTGACAGGACCTATCGGACATATCCCGATCCTGATTTCACTGCACTATGCGGCTACAGCACAGGCGGTTTGAATAGTGTGTATGCTTCGATAGCTTTTCAGGAATATTTTCATAGAATCATTGCCATTAGTCCGGCAATAGCAATTTGGTTGGATAAGTTACAGGAAACAATGAATCACTGTTCTGGCTGCGACAGTCTCAAATATGTATACCTTGATGTCGGAACAAATGAAAATGGAAGGATGACAACGGCTTCAGAATTTCTTGAGGGAAGCAGTACCATTGTACGTTTTTATGAATCTCAAGGGCTTAATCAAGATAGTTTGAAATACAATGTTTATCAGAATGCTGTCCATAGCCAATCTGAATGGAGAAAACGGTTTCCTGATGCACTTAGGTGGATTTTTCAAGATATATAGGAGCGTCATATGACTATTGTAAAAAAAGCTGTTGCGGGCACCATGGAATCGAGTGACATTATGATTGTGGTGGATAAACCCGAAGGGAAAGGGATTCATGTCACCCTTGAAAGCCCTGTTAAGAAACAATTCGGTGATCGGATTAAAGAGGTTATCCTCGACAGTGCCAAAAAAGTTGGGGTTAAAGATGCAGACATCAAGGCAATCGATAAAGGGGCACTGGATTGTGTCATCATGGCGAGAGCGACAACGGCCCTGTATCGTGCCTGTGAATCAATAGATTATCAATGGGAGAAGTAGATATGGCCGATAGATTGAGAAGAACCATGATGTTCGTCCCGGGAAATAATCCAGGAATGGTAAAAGATGCATATATCTATAAATGTGATAGCATCATGTTCGACCTTGAGGATTCAGTTTCTCTCGCCGAGAAAGATGCTGCGAGGGCTTTGCTCTTCTATGCATTGACTTCTGTGGATTATGGTAATAAGGAACTTGTTGTACGAATCAATGATCCGAGGACATCTATGGGTGTCACGGACCTTGAAGCAATGGTTCGTGCCGGTATTGATGTTATTCGTCTGCCAAAGACGGAAACAGCGGATGATGTCCGACTCTGTGAAAAAGAAATTTCCCGAATAGAAAAGGAATGTGGCCGTAGTAAAGGTACACGAATGATGGCCGCAATAGAAAGTGCCGTAGGAGTACTGAATGCAAGGGAAATTGCCCTTTCCAGTAAACGATTAATAGGAATAGCATTTGGGGCAGAGGATTATGTTACCGATATGAGGACAAGCCGAAGCCCCGACGGCAGTGAACTGTTTTTTGCTCGAAGTATGATCTTACATGCCGCCCGAGCCGCCTGCATTGCTGCGCTGGATACCGTTTATTCCGATGTCAATAATGAAGAAGGACTTATCAAGGAGACCATGTTGATCAAGCAGCTTGGTTTCGATGGGAAGTCGGTAATCAATCCTCGCCAGATAGAGCCTATCATCAAGGTTTTTACACCGACACAAGAAGAAATTCGTAAAGCGCAGGATATCATGGAAGCAATACAGCTGGCCCACGAGAAGGGATCGGGAGTTATTGCCCTTAATGGGAAAATGATCGACAAACCTGTTGTTCTGCGCGCCGAGCGTGTTTTAGCGCTTGCAAGGGCTGCCAAGGTTTTATTATAGGAGAAACATCATGAATACGAATATTAGGCTGGAAGCTATTCCCAATATCGAAAAGCTGAAAGGAATCAACGGCATATACACCGATGATCATGCTCACAAGGATGTATTGTCCTTCCTGGAAAAGGAGCAATTTGAGAGTAAGATCCTGAGGAGTCTTGAAGAGGCAATTGAAAAGAGTGGCCTTCAAAACGGCATGACTATTTCTTTCCATCATCATTTTCGGGATGGGGATTACGTGTTGAATAAAGTAATGGACGTCATAGCCGGTATGGGATTTAAAGACCTGACACTTGCCGCCAGCTCCTTGATGAATGTTCATGAACAATTGATAAAACATATCAAAAGCGGAGTAATCAAACGCATCGAAACCAGTGGAATGCGTGGAAAATTGGCGGAAGCCGTTTCCAACGGCCTCATGGATATCCCTGTCGTTTTTCGTTCCCACGGCGGGCG
>JGI2924J29684_1076726_pt1 | contig 10990 bp, 8 predicted proteins | sample BenlonsequencITS_FD_29684 | JGI IMG/M metagenome (IMG submission 29684)
CCGCTCCGCCTCCCGTTCCAGGCTGCGCTGCAAGCCGCTGTTCAACCAGCCGGAATTCAAGGAAGCCGTCGAATATTTGAAAGGCTTCTTCGATGACGGCTCCGCTCCGCTGGACCTCGGCCTCGATACGGTTCAGGCGTTTGCGGGCGAAGGCATCGTGCCGATGTTCATCAGCGGTCCGTGGATGATCAACGCGATCCAGTCGCAGGCGCCGGATCTGGAAGGCAAATGGGCGGTCGCCCCGCTTCCGGCGAAGGAGAACAACCTGTCCGTTCTCGGCGGATCGAACCTGGCGGTCTTCGAATACACGAAACATCCGGAAGAAGAGCTGGCGTTCATCCAGTACATGAGCAAGAAGGAAACGCAAATGAAGTGGAACGAGCTCACCAAGTCGCTGCCGGCCAACATTGCGGCATGGGACGCTCCGCTGCTCAAGGAAGATCCGAAATATCAGGCGATCCAGGAGCAGCTCCGTCATTCGGAGCATATGCCGATGATCGTCCAATGGGAGAAAATCGCGCAAACGTACCTGGATTCGTTCGAGCGGATCGTCCGCGCCAATGCCGACATCCAGGCGGAGCTGGATGCGTTCAACGCGAAAGCCGAGCAAATCTTGAGCGAATAAGCGTGGACCGCGGCCTGCCGGCAACCGCATACAGCCGGCAGGCTTTCTCTTATACGTTCGGCAAAGGAAGTGCTCACGCATGAAAATTTTTACACCGAGAAGCGCACCTTACTTCTTCATTACTCCGGCTCTGATTCTGCTCTTTCTGTTCTCGCTGCTGCCGATCCTGATCGCGCTCCTTATCAGCTTCACCGACATGGATCTGGCGGGACTCGCGGATTATGCCAATATCCATTTTGTCGGACTGGCCAACTACACGGAAATTCTGCGGGACGGCTCATTTCTGAAAGCGATCGGCAACACGCTCTTTTACGTCGTGTTCGGCGTACCGTTCGTTATTCTGTTCTCCCTGGCGATCGCGCTGCTCATCAACTTCGGCAAATCCCGCGTGTTCGATATTTTCCGCGCCGCGTTCTACATGCCGTCTGTCACGAACGTGGTGGCGGTAGCCGTTGTGTGGAGCTATTTGTACAACCCGTCGCTGGGCTTGTTCAACACCGTGTTGAACTTCTTCGGCCTGCCCGATGTCCGCTGGCTGCAAGATCCGGTGATGGCCAAAATCTCGCTGATCATTCTTGCGCTGTGGCGGGCCATCGGCCTGAATATGCTGATCTTCCTCGCCGCGATCAAGGGCATTCCGAAATCGTACTACGAAGCGGCCCAGCTCGACGGCGCCGGGACGTGGAAGCAAATCCGGCACATCACCGTGCCGCTGCTCCGGTTTGCGATTTTCTTCGTCTCGGTCACGACGCTGATCGGCTGGCTGCAGTTCTTCGAGGAACCGTTCGTCATGACCGACGGCGGCCCGCTGGAAGGCACGATGTCCGTCGCGCTGTTCGTCTACAAGAACGGCTTCCAATTCAGTGAATTCGGATATGCGGCTGCCGGTTCCTTCATCCTGTTCTTCGCCATCATCACGCTGACGCTGCTGCAGTTCAGGCTGCAGCGCAAGGAAGACTGAAATCGGGGGATGGGTGCCATGACGATAAAACAGAAAACGATGCAATGGCTCGCAGGCATTTTGCTTACCGTCGGAGGGTTTCTGATGGTGCTGCCGTTCCTGTGGATGATCCTCTCCGCCTTCAAGCCGGAACCGGAATTTGCCCGCTTCCCCCCGACGCTGTGGCCGGAGACGTTCACCCTGGAGCACTATGTCGAACTGTTCGAGCGGATGAACTTCGGCGTTTATCTGCGGAACACGCTCATCATCGTGTTCTTCTCCTTCCTCGGGATGCTGCTCAACGCCATGGCCGGGTACGGGTTCGCGAAGTACAAATTCAAAGGCAGGGAGCCGCTGTTTTACCTCGTGCTCGCCACGCTGATGATTCCGGGCCAGGTGACGATGATCCCGGTTTACCTCATCCTGAACAAAATGGGGCTGACGAATACGATGACCGGCATCGTGCTCCCGTCGCTGGTCGGCGCATTCGCGATCTTCCTGTTCCGGCAGTTCATGTCGACGATTCCGGACGAATTGCTGGAAGCGACGCGGCTGGACGGAGCGGGCGAGTTCCGCATCTTCCTGCAGATCGTGCTTCCGATTTCCGTCTCGGTGCTTGCCGTGCAGGGCATTCTGACGTTCATTGCCGGATGGAACAGCTTCCTCTGGCCGCTCATCATCGCCAACGATGCCAAATATTACACGCTTTCCGCCGTCATGGTCGTGCCGATCATCATCGTCTTCCTGCTGTTCCAACGGTACATCATGGACAACTACACCATCTCGGGCATAAAATAAGGCCTTCTATCAGCGATTCTCCCCGACACGGCCGCCGCCCTCCCGATAGCGAAAAAACCCCAGCGCCTGAAGCGCCGGGCTTTTCGCGTTTATGCCGTGTTATGCGTTATGCGAATCGTCTGCTGTAGCCTTCCGGATCGTTCTTCCAGCCGCGGAGCAGCGCGGCGTCTTCCTCCGTGATGCTTCCCGCTTCCAGCGCCGCTTCCAGCAGCACGCTGTAGGACGACAGCGTCTGAAGCGGAATGCCCTGTTCGGCGAACGCGGCTTCCGCCTGCGGGAACTCGTACGTGAATATCGCGATCGTGCCGAGCACCTCGCAGCCGGCGTCGCGCACGGCCACGGCCGCCCGCAGCGAGCTGCCGCCGGTCGACACGAGGTCTTCGATCAGCACGACTTTCTGGCCGGGCCGGAATGCGCCCTCGATCTGATTCGTCTTGCCGTGGCCTTTGGCCTTGTCCCGCACGTAGAGCATCGGCAGTCCGAGCCGCTCCGCCGTCCATGCGGCGTGCGGAATGCCGCCCGTCGCGATGCCGGCGACCGCTTCGCATTCGGGATACCGTTCCCGGATGATCGAGGCGAATCCGTCCGCGATCAGGCCGCGCACCTCGGGATAGGACATCGTCAGCCGGTTGTCGCAATAGATCGGCGACTTCAGGCCCGACGACCAGGTGAACGGATCGTTCGGGCGAAGCTCAACCGCGTGGATTGCCAGCAGCCGGCGGGCGATTTCACGGGACAGCTCCGCGCCGTTGGCCGTTTGTCGGGTCATCCGTGCGTCAACTCCCTCACAATGGATTCGAACGCTTCCCGCGGATCGGGCGCCGCCGTGATCGGCCGGCCGATGACGAGGAAGTCCGCTCCCGCGTCCAGCGCTTCCCGCGGCGTCATGATCCGCTCCTGGTCATCGGCCGAAGCGGATGCCGGCCGGATGCCGGGCGTGACGGCGAGAAACCCGCCGCCGCACGCCGCTTTCACCGCGCGCACTTCCCGGGCGGACGCGACGACGCCGTCCAGCCCGGCCCGCCGCGCCAGCCGCGCGTAGCGGACGACCGCTTCTTCCGCCGTGCCCGGAATGCCGATCTCGTCGTTCAGCACCGCCTGGCTCGTGCTCGTCAGCTGCGTCACCGCGATGACCCGCGGCCGCGGCCGGCCGCCCGAGGCGGCTTCGGCGCCTTCCAGCGCCGCTTCCATCATCCGGACGCCGCCCGCCGCGTGAACGTTGAACAGGTCGACGCCGAGCCGCGTCACGCTGGCCGCGCCGCCCTTCACCGTATTCGGGATATCGTGCATCTTCACGTCGAGGAAGACGCGGTACCCCCGGTCTTTCAGTCCGGCGACGAACGCCGGGCCGGCCGCGTAGAACAGCTCCATGCCGACCTTCAGCCAGCAGGGGATGCCTTCAAGCGCCCGGATCAGCGATTCCGCGGCGGCTTCATCCGGGCGGTCCAGCGCCACCATGATGCGCCCTGCCGCTTCTTCCCGCGTCAATGTCAAGCGTACCGCCTCCCGTTCGGACGTGTTACTGCTGCTGAAGCACCGGCATCGGCCGGGATGCGAAACTGAGAGCCTGCAGCATTTCCAGCAGCGCCCGCACCGTGTCGAGCGACGTCAAGCAGACGACGCCGTTCTCGACCGCTTCGCGCCGGATGCGGAAGCCGTCGCGTTCGGGCGTGCGGCCTTTCGTCAGCGTGTTCACGACGAACTGCGCCTTGCCGCTGCGGATCAGGTCGAGAATGTTCGGCGACCCTTCGCTCAGCTTGTTCACCCGCGTCACGTACAGGCCGGCGCGCTCCAGCGCATCGGCGGTGCCGCCCGTCGCGATGATGCTGTAGCCGAGATCGTAGAAGCCGCGCAGGATGCCGACCGCTTCTTCCTTGTCCTTGTCGGCGACCGTTGCGATGATCGAACCGGTCGGCGGAATGCGCATGCCTGCACCGATCAGCCCTTTGTACAGCGCCTTCGCATACAGCTCGTCGCGGCCCATCACTTCGCCCGTCGATTTCATCTCCGGCGTCAGTGTCGGGTCGACGCGCCGCAGCTTGGCGAAAGAGAACACCGGCACCTTCACCGAGACGTGCTTGTCTTCCGGCCAGAGCCCTTCCTTGTAGCCGAGATCGGCCAGCTTCTTGCCGAGGATCGCCTGCGTCGCCAGATTCGCCATCGGCACGTTCGTCACCTTGCTGAGGAAAGGCACCGTCCGCGACGAGCGCGGATTGACTTCGATGACGTACACCTGATCCTGGTGAATGACGAACTGGATGTTGATCATGCCGACTACCTTCAGTTCCTTGGCGATCCGGATCGTGATGTCGACGATCTGCTGTTTCACATCCTCCGACAGCGACTGCGGCGGATAGACCGCGATCGAGTCGCCCGAGTGGACGCCGGCCCGCTCGACGTGTTCCATGATGCCGGGAATGAGCACCGTCTCGCCGTCGCTGATCGCATCGACTTCCGCTTCCTTGCCCTGCATGTACCGGTCGATCAGCACCGGGTGCTCCGGATTGATCTTGACGGCCTGCTCCATGTAGCCGAGCAGCTCCTCGTCGGAGTAGACAATCTCCATCGCCCGGCCGCCGAGCACGTAGGATGGGCGGACGAGCACCGGATAGCCGAGGCTGCGCGCCGTCTCGACCGCTTCCTCGACCGACGTGACCGTGCTGCCCTTCGGCTGGGCGATGTTCAGCCGGCGGAGCAGCGCCTCGAATTTCTTGCGGTCTTCCGCCTGGTCGATGCTTTCGAGATCCGAGCCGAGGATGCGCACGCCGGCCTTGGCCAGCGGCGCGGCCAGATTGATTGCCGTCTGTCCGCCGAACTGGACGATGACGCCGACCGGCTGCTCCTGCTCGATGACGTTCATGACGTCCTCGAAGAACAGCGGTTCGAAGTAGAGCCGGTCGGACGTCGAGAAGTCGGTCGACACCGTCTCCGGATTGTTGTTGATGATGACCGCTTCATACCCGGCCTTGCGGATCGCCCAGACCGCGTGGACGGTCGAATAGTCGAACTCGATGCCTTGGCCGATCCGGATCGGGCCGGAGCCGAGTACGACGACCTTCGGCTTGTCCGTCTGCACCGTCTCGTTCTCGGTCTCGTAGGTCGAGTAGTAGTACGGCGTCGTCGCTTCGAATTCGGCCGCGCACGTGTCGACCATTTTGTACACCGGCTTGATGTCGAGCTCGAGCCTGAACGCCCGGACCGCGGCCTCGTCGGCGTGCGGATCGGACGGGTTCGCCTCGCGCCTGAGCTCCGCGATCGACCGGTCGGCGAAGCCGAGCCGCTTCGCTTCGTACAGCGTCTCCTTGGTCAATTTCGGTTCGGACTTGATCCGCTGCTCGAACGCGACGATGCCTTCGATCTTGTCCAGGAACCACCAGTCGATCTTCGTCAGGTCCTGGATGTCCTGCAGCTTCCAGCCGCGGCGGAACGCTTCGGCCACGAGGAAGATGCGCTCGTCGTCCGGCGTGATGAGCCGCTTGCGCAGCGTCTCGTCGTCGATCGACTCGACGCCTTTCAGATGGAAGCGGTGAGCGCCGATCTCGAGCGAGCGGATCGCCTTGTGCATCGATTCCTCGAACGTGCGGCCGATCGCCATCACTTCGCCGGTCGCCTTCATCTGCGTGCCGAGCTTCCGGTTGGCGGTGGTGAATTTGTCGAACGGCCAGCGCGGAATTTTCGTCACGATGTAGTCGATCGTCGGCTCGAACATTGCGTACGTCTGGCCCGTCACCGGGTTGATGATCTCGTCGAGCGTGTAGCCGACCGCGATCTTCGCCGCCATCTTGGCGATCGGATAGCCGGTCGCCTTCGACGCGAGCGCCGACGAGCGGCTGACCCGCGGGTTGACCTCGATAACATAATATTGGTAGCTGTAAGGATCAAGCGCGAACTGCACGTTGCAGCCGCCTTCGATCTTGAGCGCGCGGATGATGCTGAGCGCCGCCGAGCGCAGCATCTGGTACTCGCGGTCGGACAGCGTCTGGCTCGGCGCCACGACGATGCTGTCGCCGGTATGGACGCCGACCGGGTCGACGTTCTCCATGTTGCAGACAACGATGCAGTTGTCGTTCGAGTCGCGCATGACCTCGTATTCGATCTCTTTCATGCCGGCGATGCTCTTCTCGATGAGGCACTGGCCGATCGGGCTGTAGCGGATGCCCGCCGCGACCGTCTCTCGCAGCTCCTCCTCGCTTACGCAGATGCCGCCGCCGGTACCGCCGAGCGTGTAGGCCGGACGGACGATGATCGGGTAGCCGATGTTGTTCGCGAACTCGATCGCTTCCTCGACGCTGGTCACGATCGTGCTCTCGGGAACCGGCTGGTTCAATTCGCGCATCAGTTCGCGGAACAGTTCGCGGTCTTCCGCTTTCTCGATCGACGACAGCTGCGTGCCGAGAAGTTTCACGCCTTCGCGCTCCAGCACGCCCGCGCGCGCCAGCTCGACCGCCATGTTGAGCCCGGTCTGCCCGCCGAGCGTCGGCAGGAGGCCGTCCGGGCGCTCCCGGCGGATCACCTGCGTGACGAAATCGAGCGTGATCGGTTCGATGTACACCTTGTCGGCCATGTTCGTGTCCGTCATGATCGTGGCCGGGTTGCTGTTGATCAGGACGACTTCATAGCCTTCTTCCCTGAGCGCCTGGCAAGCCTGCGTGCCGGCGTAGTCGAATTCCGCTGCCTGGCCGATGACGATCGGACCGGAGCCGATGACGAGAATTTTTTTCAGATCGTTATTTCTGGGCATGCAGCAGTTCTCCTTTCAGCGTCTCCGCCAGATGGATCTGACGCGGCTTGCGCGGGTTCAGGCGCTTGTGCTCGCGGATCATGGCGAGGAAGTCGTCGAACAGATAGCTCGAATCGAACGGTCCCGGCGACGCCTCCGGATGGTACTGGACGGAGAAAGCCGGATATTTCGTATGGCGGAGGCCTTCAATCGTCTTGTCGTTGTTGTTGATGTGCGTAATTTCGAGGCCGGTGCCGGCGATGGAGTCTTCGCGCACGGTGTAACCGTGGTTTTGCGACGTGATGTAGCAGCGGCCGTTTACGAGATCCTTCACCGGATGGTTGCCCCCGCGGTGGCCGAACTTCAGCTTCTCCGTGTCGGCGCCGCAGGCGAGCGCCAGCAGCTGATGGCCGAGACAGATGCCGAAGATCGGATATTCGCCGAGCAGCTCGCGGATCGTCTTCACCGCGACGCCGACATCCTTCGGGTCGCCCGGTCCGTTCGAGAGTTGAATGCCGTCCGGATTGAGACGGCGGATCTGTTCGGCCGTCGTGTCGTACGGCACGACCATGACGTCGCAGCCGCGCCGGGTCAGCTCGCGCAGGATGCCGCTCTTCGCGCCGAAGTCCATCAGCACGATCCGTTCCCCGCCGCCCGGCACATTGATGAAGCTCTTCGTCGACGTGCGCGCCACCTGATCGCGCATGAGCGGCGTCGCCTGAAGGCGTTCCATCAGCTCTTCGACGCTTTCATTGCCGGTGGTGATGATCCCCTTCATCGTGCCGTGATGACGGATGATGCGCGTCAGCATCCGGGTGTCCACTTCGGAGATGCCCGGAATGCCCGCTTCCTTCAGCAAGACGTCGAGCGGAGTCTCGGCGCGCCAGTTGCTCGGAACCGGCTCATGCCGGCGCACGACGAGGCCGTGGACGTAGGGGACGATGCTTTCGAAGTCGTTGCGCGTGACGCCGTAATTGCCGATGAGCGGATAGGTCATCGTCACGATTTGCCCGCAATAGGACGGGTCGGACAATACTTCCTGATAACCGGTGATGCCGGTATTGAACACCACTTCGCCGATGACGGCCCCTTCCGCCCCGAACGAGCGGCCGGTGAACAGCGTGCCGTCCTCCAACAACAATCTTGCCTGCATCCGTATCACTCCCTGAATGACGTATATGTAATCCGTTCGCCTGAGCCGTCAGTTCGCCCGAGCCGTCAGTCCGCCTGCCAGACCGTGCGGCCGGCGACGATCGTGCGGACCGGCCAGCCCGAAAGGCGCCGTCCGGTAAGCGGCGTGTTGCGGCTCTTCGACAGAAACTTCGCCGGATCGACCGTCTGCTCGCTGTCCAGATCAATCAGCGTCAGATCGGCGGGCGCGCCGGCTTCCAGCCGGCCGGCCTTCAGGCCGAACACCCGTGCCGGGTCGCTCGTCATCCGGCGAAGCAGGAAGCCGAGGCTCCATCTGCCGGTCTTGACAAACGTCGTGTAGAGCAGCGGGAACGCCGTCTCGAATCCGACGATGCCGAACGGCGCGAGATCGACGCCCTTCGCCTTCTCCTCTTCGGCATGCGGCGCATGGTCGGTGACGATGATGTCGATCGTGCCGTCCTCCAGCGCCTCGATGACCGCCTGCACGTCGCGGGGCGTCCGGAGCGGCGGGTTCATTTTCCAGTTCGGGTCCATGCCGGGGATGTCCTCGTCCGACAGCACCAGATGGTGCGGGCACACTTCCGCGGTCACGCGGACGCCGACCGACTTCGCCAGCCGGATGAGCCGCACCGACTGCTCCGTGCTGACGTGGCAGACGTGGTAGTGCGCGCCGGTCGCTTCCGCCAGAAGCACGTCCCGTCCGACGTGAATTGCCTCGGACTCGTTCGGGATGCCTTTCAGGCCGTGCTTGCGGCTGAACGCGCCCTCGGTCACCCAGGCGCCCTGCACAAGCGAGTCGTCCTCGCAGTGCGCGATGATCGGCAGGCCCAGCTCACGGGCGCGAACCATCGCTTCCTTCATCATCTGCGCGTTCTGCACGCCGACGCCGTCGTCCGAGAACCCGATCGCGCCCGCTTCCTTCAGCGCGGCGAAATCGGTCAGCTCGCGGCCGAGCTCGTTCTTCGTGATCGCGGCGATCGGCAGCACGTTGACGACGCCTTCGCGGGCCGCCTTGTCCAGGATGTACCGCACCGTCTCCGGCGTGTCCGTGACGGGGCGGGTGTTCGGCATGCAGGCGATCGTGGTGAAACCGCCGCGCGCGGCCGAACGCGTGCCGCTGGCGATGTCCTCCTTGTGCGTGAAGCCCGGATCGCGCAGATGGACATGCATGTCGATAAAGCCGGCCGACACGAGCAGGCCGGAGGCGTCGATCGTTTCGGCGCCGGCCGTGTCCGGCTCGCCGCCCCGCTCGATCGCGGTGATCGTCCCGTTCTCGACGCGGATGTGGGCCGTCACGAGATCGCCGGCTTCATCGTCCCAGATTTTGCCGTTCACAATCCATAACGTCATGGCTTTCGATCGCTCTCCTTTCGCTTGTGCGCACGGCCTTGTTCCGGACGCGCGCGGCCGGCTGCTCCGCGCCGCTTGTATCCGTCCTCGTCCGCAATGGTGTCCGTCTCTATCCGCGCAGCGCCCGCTCGATGACGGCCATGCGGATCGGCACGCCGTTGGCCATCTGCTGGAAAATGCGCGACTGCGGATGCTCGACCAGTTCGTCGTCGATCTCGACGCCGCGGTTGACCGGCGCCGGGTGCATGATGATCGCGTGCCCCTTGATTCTTGCGGCGCGCTCGACCGTAAGGCCGTAGTGCTCCCGGTAATCTTCCGCCGACTTGATCATGCCGGACTCGTGCCGCTCGAGCTGAACACGCAGCATCATGATGACGTCCGCGCCGAGCGCCTCGTCCACCGTCACATACGGCGCGTCAAGCTCCGGCGCCTCGAGGTTCGGCGGCGCGCAGAAGACCACGTCCGCGCCGCATTTCCTGAGCGCCCAGAGGTTGGAACGCGCCACCCGGCTGTGCAGGATGTCGCCGATGATCGCGACGCGCAAGCCTTTGAGCGAGCCGAAATGTTTCCGCATCGTGTACAGATCGAGCAGCGCCTGGGTCGGATGCTCGTTGTTGCCGTCTCCGGCGTTGATGAGCGGCACATTGACGCGGGAGGCGATCTCCGACAGCACGCCGATCGGCTTCAGCCGGATGATCCCGGCGTCGATGCCGATCGACTCGAGCGTGCGAACCGTGTCGTAGATCGACTCGCCCTTGTTCACGCTCGAGACGGCAGCCGAGAAATTGAGCACCTGCGCGCCGAGCCGTTTCGCCGCCATTTCGAACGAAAACCGCGTGCGCGTGCTGTTCTCGAAAAACATGTTCGCCACGATCGCGTCGGGCACGGCGTTGTGGATCTTCTTTCCTCTGGACTCCCAGTACTGCGCCCGGTCGAGAATCGATTCGATCTCCTCCGCGGACAGATCTTTCACGCCGAGCAGGCTGCGCTGCCTCAGTTTCGCTGCCGTCGTCATCGCGTGCGCCTCCCTGATCCGTAAATGGCCACCATATCCGAGCCGTCCACTTCCTTGAGCGATACGCCGATCGATTCGGAGCGCGCCGTCGGCACGTTCTTGCCGACATAGTCCGGGCGGATCGGCAGTTCGCGGTGGCCGCGGTCGACCAGCACCGCAAGCTGGATCGAACGCGGACGTCCGACATCCATGATCGCGTCCATCGCCGCCCGGATCGTCCGGCCCGTGAACAGCACGTCATCGAACAGGATGACGTGCTTGTCCCGGATCTCCGCCGGATCGATGCCGGCGCAGGCCGGCGCCTCGGCCTGTCCCGCGCCGTCCCGGTCGTCGCGGTACGACGTGATATCGAGATCGAACGCGAGCACCGGCTTGCCTTCGATCTCGGCC
>JGI2924J29684_1076724_pt1 | contig 10981 bp, 11 predicted proteins | sample BenlonsequencITS_FD_29684 | JGI IMG/M metagenome (IMG submission 29684)
CCCGTCCGAACGAGCTCGGCTCGTCTTCCCCCAGCGGCGGAAGATACCGCTTGCCGAGCCAGTGGACCAGCCGGGCCAACAGGTACGAGCCGACGATGATCACCGAGAGCAACAGCCACTCCCACTCGAGCAGCGACATCGACAGCACCGACTGACCGACGCCGTCGACCTGCAGCCACCGCCACGAGGACGTTTGGAGCGACATCGAGGACGTGTAAGCCGTCGCTACGACGAGTAATATACTGTTGGATGTTCGGTCGAGCGCTTTTTGTCCGGGCCCGAATCGTCCTCGAAACCGGAACGGTCAACGGAGACGCCCGCGGATTGCCACCGATGGGTGGTGACGAACGGGCGCGCGCCCGCCGAGAATGACCGGCCCGACTGCCGGGGCCGAGGTCGTCGCGCTCGCGCTGGTGCCGGCGATCCTCTGGGGGCTCGCGCCGGTTTTCGACAAGCGCGGGATGGCCAGCGGCGGCGGTTCGATCCAGGCCGCGCTCGTCGTCGTGGCCGTTCAGCTGCTGTGGTACTGGACCGCCATCGCCGTCGTCTACGGGCGCTCGGCGTTCGCCGGGTTGACCCTCGAGGTGCTGGCGGTCTTTGCCTTCGCTGGTGCGATCGGGACGGCGTTGGGTCGGATCGCGATCTTCGTCGGCGTCGACAGGGTCGGCGCGGGTCTCAACAGTACGATCCTGAGCACGCGGCCGCTGTTCGCGACGCTGATCGCCCTCGCGGTTCTGGGCGAACCGCTGGGTCCGGTGACGGGGACTGGAATCGTCGTCCTGGTCGCCGGCCTCTCGATCCTGACGCTGTCCCGGGGCGGCGACCTCGAGGGCTGGACGCTACGGGATCTGGGCTGGCCGATCCTGGCGGCCGCGACGTTCGCCGTCGCTAACGTCGCGCGCCGGTACGGGATTCTCGAGACCCCGATCTCCGCGCTCGAGGCCGTCGCGATCAACGAGACCGCCGGCCTGGTCGCGCTGGTCGCCTACGCGGCCGCCGTCGGCGGGCGCGACGTCCTCGAGCGTCCGCGTCGGTCCTACCGCTACTTCGCGGTCAGCGGCCTGCTGACGACCGTCGCGATGCTCTCGCTGATGGCGGCGCTCGGTCTCGAAGGCGGACGGATCGCCATCGTGGACCCGCTGGTCGCGACCGCGCCCTTCTTTACGTTACTGTTCGCCGCGGTGCTCCTGCGGGACCTGGAGCGGGTGACGAGGGGGGTCGTCGCGGGGGCGGTGCTGGTCGTCCTCGGCGCCGTGTTGATCACGATCTGAAACGGACGCTGTCGTCACCGACCATTTTTGCCACCCGATGTCGACAACGGAAGGGTTTACCCGTTCCAACCCGGTGTCTCGCGCATGAAGGTGCTCGTTACGGACCCGATCGCGGACGCGGGTCTGGACGTTCTCAGAGAGGCGGGCCACGAGGTCGAAACGGGGTACGAACTCGAGGACGACGACCTGCTCGATGCGGTCTCGGACGCTCACGGGTTGATCGTTCGTTCCGGAACCGAAGTGACCGAGGACGTCCTCGAGGCGGCCGAGGAGCTGGTCATCGTCGGTCGGGCCGGGATCGGGGTCGACAACATCGACATCGAGGCGGCGACCGATCACGGGGTCATCGTCGCCAACGCGCCGGAGGGGAACGTCCGTGCGGCGGCCGAACACACCGTCGCAATGACGTTCGCGACCGCTCGCTCGATCCCGCAGGCTCACATCCGCCTGAAGAACGGCGAGTGGGCCAAAAGCGATTACCTCGGCGCCGAACTCGACGGCAAGACCCTGGGGATCGTCGGTCTGGGTCGGGTCGGCCAAGAGGTCGCCAAAAAGCTCGACTCGCTGGGGATGGACGTCGTCGCGTTCGACCCGTACATCTCCGAGGAGCGCGCGGATCGGCTGGGTGCGGAACTGGTCGAGTTCGAGCCGTGTCTCGAGCGGGCGGACTTCCTGACCATCCACACGCCGCTGACCCCCGAGACCGAGGGGATGATCGGCCCCGAGGAGCTCGACCTGCTCGAGGGCGGCTACCTCGTCAACGTCGGCCGCGGGGGGATCGTCCAGGAAGACGTCCTCGCCGCGAAGGTCGAGGACGGCACCCTCGCGGGGGCGGCGCTGGACGTCTTCGCCGAGGAGCCCCTGGCCGAGGACTCGCCGCTACTGGAACACGACGACGTCATCGTCACGCCGCACCTGGGTGCCTCGACGGAGGCCGCCCAGGAGAACGTCGCCGTCTCGACGGCCGAACAGGTCAACGCCGCGTTCCAGGAAGAACCGGTCGCCAACGCGCTGAACGCGCCCTCGATCGACGAGAGCGCGTTCCCGCGCGTAAAGCCGTATATCGACATCGCCGAGACTGCGGGGAAGGTCGCCGCCCAGCTGCTCGACGACCGCACCGAGCGCGTCGAGGTCTCCTACGAGGGCGAGATCGCCGACGAGGACCTGGAGTTCGTCACCGCCTCGGCGCTCAAGGGCGTCTTCGAGCCCCTGGAGTGGCAGGTCAACGCGGTCAACGCTCCCCAGATCGCCGAGGACCGGGGCGTCGAGGTCACCGAGTCCAAGACCCGTCAGGCAGCCGACTTCCAGAGCCTGATCTCGGTAACCGTCGGGAACGGCGACGAGGAGGTTTCGGTCGACGGGACGCTCTTTGCGGGCGAGGACCCCCGAATCGTCCGGGTCGACGGCTACCGCGTCGACGCGATCCCGCACGGGAAGATGGTCGTCACCCGTAACACCGACGAACCCGGCGTTATCGGTCTCATCGGGAGCGTGATGGGCAAACACGGCGTCAACATCGCCGGGATGTTCAACGCCCGCGAGACGATCGGTGGGGAGGCTCTGACGGTCTACAACGTCGACAGTCAGGTTCCCGAAGAAGCCAAGGCGGAGCTCAACGAGGACGACCGGATCCTCGGCGTCGACTACATCATCCTCAACGGTCAGTCGTAGCGACTCCCGGCCGACTGCCGTCGTCGCGGGTCGACGCGTTACAGAGGTTTGAGAAGAACGCCCACGACTTCAGTCGTGGGAGGAAGTCAGGGGGCACCGATCAGTACGAACCGACTCTCCTGGTCGCCGTTGTGGATCTGTCGGTCGGACTCTGGCGGGATCCGGACCGCGTCGCCCTCGCCCAGCTCGACGTCCTCGTCGTCGACGGTGACCGTCGCCTCGCCCTCGACCAGCAGGTACACCTCCTCGTGGTCCTCGTCGGCGTGGTCGTGTTCCATCCCCTCCCAGCCGGGGTCACACTCGAGGACGGTGACGCCCACGTTCTCGCAGTTCAGCTCGTCCCGGAGGAAATAGAGGCCGTGCTGTTCGTCGCCGTCGCGGTAGTTCGCGGTTGTGTACGATGCCATCACGGAATTCGAGCACGTGGCGGCCCATAAGTGTTGGCGAGCGCCGAACCGGTTCGGCGCTCGCCCGCTTGCGCCCGCCTCTTGCTCCGGGGGTCGTTCGCGCTGCAAAAGATCTATCGCCCGCAGGCCCCTGGGATCGGCCATGGACGAGATCGCGGTCGATTTCGGCGAGGACGGGCTCGTTCCCGCGGTCGCACAGGACGCCGACACCGGCGAGGTGTTGATGCTCGCGTACGTCTCCTCGGAGGCGCTCGAACGCACCCGTGAGACGGGACGGGCTCACTACTACTCCCGGAGCCGGGAGGAGCTCTGGGAGAAAGGCGCCACGAGCGGCCACACGCAGGCGGTCGCGGAAATCCGGGTCGACTGTGACGCCGACACGCTGCTGTACCTGGTCGACCAGGAGGGCGGGGCCTGCCACACGGGGCATCGCTCCTGTTTCTACCGGACCGTCGAGGGGGAACGCGTCGGCGAACAGGTGTTCGATCCCGACGCGGTCTACGAGTAAGATGAGCGAATCCGTCTCTCGCTCGGACGATCCCGAGACCGAGCGCACGCCCCTCGAGGGGCTCGAGGACGCCCGCGACCGGTACGCACGGGCAATCAGCGAGATCGAGGAGCGCGGTCCCGAGACCGTCGAGGAGACTACCACAGCCTACCACGAGGCGACGGATCTCCTCGATCGCTACGTCGACCGGGCGACGGGGACCGGCAGGGAGAACTTCAAGGCCTACGTCGAACTCGAGGGGAAGTTCGACTCGCTTGTCGACGGGCTGTCCGACGGCCTGGAGGCCCGCGAGGCGTTCGAGGGGGCCCTCGAGGCCCTCGACAAGCGCCGACTGAGCGAGTCTGACTTCGAGCGGGCCCGCGAGCGTCTCGCTCCCGCCAGGGAGTACGCCGACCTGCTCGAGGAGCGCGAGGCGGCCCGCGAGGCGGTCGCCGAGGCGCGCAAAGCCGCGAGCAGACGGCTCCGGGCGATCGACGACGAGCTCGACGAGCGCAAGCGGCTGCTCGAACTGGCCGAGGCCGATCTGGACGCCCCGGTCGAACGGCTCCGGGAGCCGATCGCACGCTACGACGAGCTGGTCCGAACGGCGTTCCGGGAGTACCGCGACGAGGCCTCGGCGCGGGAGGTGTTCGCGCTGCTCGATCGCAGCCGCTGGTACCCGTTCGTCCCGTTCGAGCGGCCCCCCGAGGACCTGAAGCGGTTCGTCCGCGAGCGACCCGCCGGCGAGTACACGATCCCGGAGCTGCTCGAGTACGCCGACTACTCCCGGTCGAAGCTCGCCCACTACGTCGAGGACGCCGACGAGCTCAAGCGAACGGTGGCGACCCAGCAGACCTCCCTCGAGGGGATCGACGCCGAGCCGCTGACGATCGGCTGGCCCCCCGGTCCCGCGGGCGTCCTCGAGCGCCGGAGCCGGGAGCTCCGTCCGTTCGTCGACCGGGTCGCCGACGAGGAGACCGTGGCCGCGCTCCGTGAGGTTCGGCTGCTCGCTCGCGACGAGGCGTACGACCGCCTCCAGACGGCCGCCCAGGCCGTCGAGCAGCTGACGGCCGAGGAACGGGAGCGACTGCGGGACGGGCAGGTCGCCGCGGAGCTCGAGGCGCTGCGGGCCGAGCGGGAGCGACTCGAGGACGCCCTCGAGGACGACGATCCGGTCTGAGCTCGGTTCGCGTGCCGACGACTGAAGGACACGCCGACCGTAGTGATGGTATGACCACCCAGCTGCTCGTCCCGGTGGACGACTCCGAGCCCGCACGCGCAGCCCTCGAGTACGCCCTCGAACGGTTCCCCGACGACGAGATAACCGTCGTTCACGCGATCGACGACCTCGAGGCGGGGTACGCAGGCGAGCCGTCGGCCGCGGCCACCGAGGAGCGCCAGCCCGACGTCTTCGAGGACGCCAGGGCGCTCGCCGACGAGCGCGACACCCGAATCGAGACCCGCGTCCTCGAGGGACAGGCCGCCGACGCGATCCTCGAGTGTGTCGTGGAGACCGACGCCGACGCGATCGTGATGGGCAGCGAGGGGCGATCGGGCGTCTCGCGGATGCTGCTTGGCAGCGTCGCCGAGCAGGTCGCCCGCCAGTCGCCGGTTCCGGTGACGATCGTCCCGAACGGCTCGTGAGCGCTCCGGGATCACCGACGTTTTCCTTCCCAGCCGTCGAGGGAGCGGTATGGACGACCGGACGGGGACGACGCTGCACACGGGCCTTCTCATCCTGACGACGGCCGGGGTCGCCTGGCTGTCCGGGCTGCCGATGGTGTTCCCGAGCCTCGGTCCGTCCGCGTTCGTGCTGGCGCTGTTCCAGGACGGCGACGCGACCGCGCCCCGGCGGGTGATCGGGGGCCACGCGATTGGCGTCGTCGCCGGTTTGGTCGCCTACCACACCTTCGCCGGCGGGGTCAGCATGACCTCGGCGACGGCGCCGGGCTCGTTCGCGGGGCTCCAGCTCGCGGCCAGCGCCGTCGTCGCGACGCTGTTGACCGTCGGCGGGATGCTCGCGACCGACACTCGCCACCCGCCCGCCTGCGCGACGACGCTGATCGTCTCGCTGGGGTTGCTCTCGACGCTGTGGGAGGGGACGCTGATGGTGCTCGCGGTCGTCTTGCTCGTCGCCGCCCACCGAATCCTGCTGGCGACCGAGCGGGCTGGTGCCCGGTACGGCGAGGAACTCCGGCACTGACGGCCAGTAGCCCGTCCAAGCTCAGTCGCCGGCGTCGCTGGTCTCGAGGTCCTCGCCAGGGAGCTGTTGCTGGAGGACGAACGGGCCGAAGTCGGCGGCCGTCCGGCGCGCGATCGTCGCGATCCGGAGGACGTACGCCAACAGGACGGCGAAGGGGCTAAACAGCGCCGTGATCGTCGCGGCGACGACCAGGACGTAGACGTATGGATGTAACTCGAGCGCCAGCAGATTTCCGTACGAGAGGACGACGAAGGCGCCGGCCAGCAGCGTCGGGAAGCCGACGTACAGCAGGATCTTCGAGAGGTCAGCCAGCTCCTGTTGCATGTAGACGGTCTTGAAGTACTGGCGCGCGACGTGGATGTCGCTCAGGAGGTCCTCGAGGCGTTCGAGCTGGTTGTCCGCGGCCTCCGAGAGCTGGTATCGGTGGGATTCGTGGATCTTCCGGACCTCCTGGAGCTGCCAGGGGTCGTTGTAGTGGAGGATGACCGCGATCAGTTCGAAGGTGCCGAACGTCACACCCTCGAGGGCGTCGATCGTGTCGTCGTCCCGCGGTACCGTCGTCGAGACGAACGCCTCGACGTCCTCGCGGAGTTCGGGGTCGGCGTCCAGACAGACGTTCTGCAACCCCAGCGCGGTTCGGCGCTTGGCCTCGATCAGCGTTCGAAGCAGCGCGGACGGCTCCGCGGGACTGGGTCGGATCCCGGTGTGGTCCTCGATCGCCGCCCGGAAGTCGGCGGTCTCCTCGATCCGCTCGAAGAAGGCGCCGGTGGTCCCGAACTCCTCGGAGAGGATCAGCTGGTTGATCGCCAGCACGACGGTAATGAAGGGGAGCATTCCGCCGATCAGCGTCGAGGAGATCGCGACGACGTCGTCGGCCTCGGTCGGCGTGATCAGCGAGCTCCGGATCAACAGCAGGGCGGCGACGAACGTGGCGACGAGTAGCAGTCCGGAGACGATCCGTCGGTCGCCGTGGAGGTAACACCAGTGGAGCGCGGCGTCGGTCCGCGATCCCGAGCCGACCAGCGGATCCGGCTGGGACTGTGGGGCGTCGTCCTCGCCGGCTACGTCGTGGCGCCGCGTCGACTCTCCCATCTGTAGCTTCGTGTGCCATCGAGATGGAGCCGACGGAAAGGACTGCTGCCGGCAGCAGCGTCGCCTCAGGCGTCGGTCTTCGCTTCGGCCAGGGTCTCGTACATCTCGTCGGCGAGCCCGTTCGCCCGGTCGCCGTCGCGGGCCTCGGCGTAGATCCGGACGAGCGGCTCGGTGCCGGACGGCCGGGCCAGCACCCACGCGTCCCCGTGATCGAGCCGGTAGCCGTCGCGGGTGTTGAGCTCGGCGTCGGCCTCCTGGGCGTGGTTGGCCGCGGCGTCGAGCATCGCGTCGCGCTCGGCCGTCGACTCGTACTCGATGTTGCGCCGAACGTTCGCGTAGCCGCTGTAGGGGGCGACAATCTCGCTGACTGGGTCGTCGGCGACGAGCTCGAGGAACCGCGCGGCCGTGTAGGCGCCGTCGCGGGTGAGCCGGTAGTTCGGGAAGAAGATCCCGCCGTTGCCCTCGCCCGCGACGGGGACGTGTTTGTTCTTGGCCTCGAGCTCCCGGATCCGGGTGATGATGTTCGTCGAGCCGATCGGCGTCAGCTCGAGCTCGGCGCCGATCTCGTTGACGACGTCGACCAGCCGCTGGGAGACGTTGACCGCCGAGACGGTGGTGTCGTCGGGCTCGAGCTCGGCCGCCGCGAGCGCCGCCAGCGTCGCGTCGCCCTCGACGTACTCGCCGTCCTCGTCGAAGAAGATCGCGCGGTCGGCGTCGCCGTCGTGGGCGATCCCGATGTCGGCGTCGGTCGAACGGACGAGTCGGCCCAGATCGCCCAGGTTCGAGCGCACCGGCTCGGGGTCGCGACCAGGGAAGTGGCCGTCGGGCTGCCCGTTGACGGTGACGACCCGACAGCCCAGCCGGCGGAAGAGCTCCGGACTGGTCAACGAGCCCGCGCCGTGACCCGGGTCGAGCGCGATCGTCAGGTCGGCGTCTGCGATCCGCTCGCGATTGACGGCCTCGAGCAGCTCCTCGATGTACTCTCGTCTGGCTCCCTCGACGTCCCGAACGCGCCCGGTCTCGTCCCAGGGGGCGACTGTGAAGGCCTCCGCAAGCAGCGTCTCCTCGATCTTCTCGAGGTCGGCGACGGCGAGCTCGACCCCGTCGCTATCGACGAGCTTGACGCCGTTGTACTGGGGCGGGTTGTGCGAGGCCGTGATGACCATGACCGGAACGTCCTCGCGCTCGGCGTAGGCCTGGGCACCGGGCGTGGGCGTGATTCCGAGCCGGTCGACGTCGGTCCCCGTACTCGCCAGGCCGCTGGCGGCGGCGTCGGCGAGCATCTGTCCGGTGTGGCGGGTGTCGCGTGCGATCGCGATACGGCCGACCCCCCAGGCCGTCCCCGCTGCCTTCGCGACGCGCAGAACGAACGCGGGCGTCAGCTCCTCGTTGGCGACGCCCCGCGTCCCGCTAGATCCGAATACTTGCATCACGTGGTAGTCGGGCTGGCCCCCCCAAATGGGTTCCGAAGCCGGGAGACAGACGGAACGCTTTCGGGGTGGCGCCCCGACCGTTCGGGTATGGATTCGATCGAGGAGAAACGCGTCTACGGCGACCGGGAAGGAGCCACGCGCGCCTACGTCGCGAGCTCGCTCGGCGTCGTTCGCGTTCGCGTCTCCGGCGAAACCGTCGGCGAGTTCGGCCTCCAGGCCCGCTGTGACGCCGTCGACGCCGCTGCGACCGACGAGCACGTCGCCGTCGCGACCGACGAGGACGTCCGGCTGCTCGACCCGACCGACGGGACGGGCGACGCCGTCCTTACGGATACCGGGTTCGGCCCCGCGAGGGCGGTCGGCGCCGACGGATCGGAACTGCTCGCCGCGAGCCCGGACGGACGGGTCGGCCGTCACGAGGACGGCGCCTGGACGACGCTCGCCGAGTCGTTCGAGCCGACGGTCCGGGCGATCGACGGGGACCTCCTGGCGACCGACCGGGGCGTCTACCGGGTTCACGACGGCGGGCTCGATCACGCCGGGCTTACCGACGTCGCCGACGTCTCGGCCCCGGGGGTCCCCCTCGCCGCGACCGCCGACGGGCTCTACAAGCTCGGCAACGGCTGGATGGGCGTCCGCGAGGAACCGTTCGACGTCGTCGCCGTGGATCCCCGCTCCGAGCCGGGGAGCCTCCGTCGCGCACACGCGATCTCGGAGACGGGGGTCTTCGACTACCACGAGGACGTCGGCGAGTGGCGCCAGCTCGACGCACCGGGGCCGATCGTCGACGTCGGCTATGGCGACACGCCCTACGCCGTCACCCGCGACGGGACGTTTCTCGCGGCGACCGACGGCGAGTGGCGCTCCCAGCCCCTTGGCGTCGACGGCGTCGCGGCTCTGGCCGTCCACACCGCGTGACCGACGTCCGCGAACGACTCGAGGGATCGGTGCTCGAGAGTCGCGCGTTCCGGGCCCTTCGCGGGGTCGGGTACGGCGCCTACTACCGGTTGGCGGCGCTCAACTACGACCGGGAGCTGGTCGTTCGTCCCAACCGGACACCCGCCGGAACGTTCCGGTGTTACGAACCGCTCAACCGCCACGGCGACGACCGAATGCTCGCGGAGCTCGAGGCCTGTTGTGGCCCCTCGGCCGTCGTCTACGACGTCGGCGCGAACGTCGGGATCTACGCGCTCGCACTGGCAACCGGGGCGCCGGACCGCCGGATCGTCGCCTTCGAACCAGCGCCCCGAACCGCCGCCCGGTTTGGCGCGAACGTCCGGCTGAACGGGCTCGGGGACCGGATCGAGCTCCGACGGTGTGGGGTCGGCGACGGCTCCGGCGAGCGGCCGTTCTACGTCTCGACGTACCCCGAGCTCTCGGCGTTCGACCGGGACGGTGCCACTCGCTGGGAGGCGTCGGTCGCCGACGTCCGATCGGTTCCGGTCCGTCGGCTGGACGAGCTCGCTGCAGCCCTGCCGGCACCCGACGCGATCAAGATCGACGCCGAGGGGGCCGCACCCGCTGTGATCAGCGGCGCCGCGGACGTCCTCGAGCGCGAGGAGCCGACCGTCCTCGTCGAGATCCACGCCGACGGTCTCGGGGACGACGTGCCGGCCGAGACGAGGACGGCCCTCCGAGACGTTGGCTACCGGATCGACGAGCGGGAGGGGTACTGGCGTTGCGAGCCGGGTGCGGACTGATCGCACGGCAGCTACGGGCACGGGAGCGTCTCTCGAACCGTCTCGGCCGGAATGCGCGACTCTCGCCGCCCTTAGCCCCTGTATAATAATCCCCGGTGGATCGGTACGGTCGAATATGATTCTACGCTGTCGCTCGCTCCTCTCTCCGCTCTGCCGGCTCCTGTTCCGGGATCGGTGGGACGGTTTCGAACCGCGACCGTCGTCCCTGGTCGGAGTGCGCTATTCGGCGGGGACGGATCCAGTCCGCTCGCACTCGGCCGGCACCGGAACTCGATGCACTCTTCGGGCGCCGTTCGAAATCCCCTCTAACGAATGAAGCGGAGCATCACCAGCGCCTTTCTCTCGATCGTCGGCGTGAAGTTTCTCCTCATCAGCCTCGACTTTCTCTCCTCGCCGCTTTTGACCCGGTTTCTCGGGGAAGGGTACGGTGACTACGCGTTCCTGATGTCGGTGTTTGCCATCTATATGATCTTCGTCAGTACGGGTGTCGGCGACGGCGTCCGAAAGTACGTGGCTGAGGACCGCGATCGTCCCTACTGGGACGAACACGTCGTCGGATTCTACCTTCGGCTGGCGCTGTTGCTCGCGGCGGTCGGCTGTTTCCTCCTCGCGCTGGCTGCCCAGTCCGGCTTCATCCAGAACCATCTTGGCACCTCCTACCAGACGTACTTCTACCTGCTCTCGCTGCTCGTGTTTACCTCCCAGTTTCGGGAGTAC
>JGI2924J29684_1076722_pt1 | contig 10964 bp, 10 predicted proteins | sample BenlonsequencITS_FD_29684 | JGI IMG/M metagenome (IMG submission 29684)
ACCTTTATTTTTTGTGAACTATTACACTTAAATGTCACAGAGTAATCAATATAAGAGTTCTGAGTCTAATCGTGTACACGAAATTTAACAAAATAAAAATCAAAATAAAAATGGGTTGCAATTTGGATTGGTTATGGATAATAATAGCTAAATAAACAATAATGGTTGTGCGACCCGCTGACGCAATTCAGAAATCTCTAACCTTAAGATTTTGTGCTCCTTTCTTTAATGTTTGTTTTTCCGAAACATTCAACTCTCTATAGTTTAATCTCTTCATATTATCTGTCACGTTTAAGTACATAAAAAATATTTTTAGTAGTTAAATAAACATTTGGAAGGTTTTGAAACTATTGAACATATAGTTTCAAAAGGGCTGGAAAGGCCTGCTGGGTAGGCTTTGAGCTCATTTACTTATTGTAAAAACCAACAGCCCTACTAATCTATTAACAAAAAGAAATATACTGGTTTAAAAATCCTTTGGACGCAAAAATCATCGAAAATTAGAACGGAAGCCTGCATAAAAAGGCTTCCGCTTTTTTCTATCTACTTGTTCTAATTCTCTCCGTAATAGCAATTATCTATTGGGATATTTAGAATTTTTATATCTACATCCCCATAATCCCGATTTCGATCCTGCTAAATCATTTCAATACACTCGATAAGTTCCTTAGCTACATATTCCGCTTCATCAACCGTCAGCTTCGAATAAAGGGGAAGTGTGATTTCATTGGCATACTGGGCATGGGCATTCGGATAATCTTCCAGTCTATAACCCAGGTTCCTATAGAAGGTGAACATCGGCAGCGGCATAAAGTGTACATTTGTGGCAATATCTCTCTCACCTAACATCCTTATTACTCGATCTCTTTGTTCCTCACTAAAATCCTTCAGCCTCAGGGTATATAAATGATAGTTTGTTGCTACTTCATGATTTTTATCAAGAGGCAGAATCGCCCATTCTTTTGCGCCAAGTATTTCGCTATATACTTCATGGATTTCGGCTCTTTTTCTGATCATTTCTTCATGCCTTCGTAGTTGAACCCGCCCAATTGCTGCCATAATATCCGTCATATTGCATTTGAATCCATCGGTCAAGATATCATATTTCCAAGCACCGGCCTGGGTTTTTGACAAAGCATCCTTATTTTGGCCATGTAAGGATGTATATTTGAATTCTCGATATAAGTCTTCTTTGCCCTTAAAACTGTTGTCATTATAAGTAATAGCTCCTCCTTCTGCTGTGGTTAAGTTCTTTACAGCATGAAAAGAAAACACATGGAAATCCATCTGCCCTCCCACTTTCTGTCCCTTATACGCAGCCCCGAAGGAATGAGCGGAATCGGAAATCAAAGTTATATCTTCGCGACCTAGTGTTTTGAGGATCTGCCTTATAGCATCATAGTCAACCGGCACTCCGGCAATGTCAACGGTCATTATCGCCTTTGTCTTTGGTGTAATCGCGCTATAAATCTTCTCTTCATCAATCAGAAAGCTCCCTTTCTTAACATCGACAAAGGTGGGCATAATTCCACGATGAACAAGTACATTGGCGGTCGCAGCATAGGTGTAAGGAGTTGTTATCACTTCATCATCCCCACCTATACCTAACACTTTCAAAATCAGCTCCATGCCTGCTGTAGCACTGTTTAACGCAACTGCATACTGGGTACCGCAATAATCTGCTAATTCTTTTTCAAACAATGCTGTGTTTGGCCCTGTTGTGATCCAGCCGGATCTTAGAATTTCTGAAACGGCGGAAATTTCTTCTTCAGTTATGTCCGGTGGTGAAAAAGGTATTTTTTTGTACACTATTAAACCCCTCCATAATATTATCTCAAGATCTCAATCCAGCTTGGTTTGGTTAGCATCTATCTCTTTCCTATTCAGCATTCTTCGGCTAAAGTAAATCTTCCTGGGCGATTAAGACCTTAACCCCTAACCCTTCAATTTTCTCAATTTCCTCATCGGGTGCTTCCCAATCAGTAATGAGTATGTCTAGATCCTGCAAATCAATGGTTTTGGCAAAAAATTCCGTTCCCACTTTGTCAAAATTAGCCAGGCATACAGTTTGACGTGAAACTTCTGCTACGGTTCTTTGAAAAATTGCTCCTTCGGGAGTTGAGCTGCTCAGACCATGTTTTGCCGAGATTCCTCCACCGGTTAAGAAAGCCGTATCTAAGCGTAAGCTTCTCATGAATTCAGTGGCTAAAGGATCGACGATTCCTTCTTCACTTTTAACTTTTCCGCAGACGATATAGGTTTCAATATTGCGGTGATGTTGAAGTTTATCAGCAATAACCAGTGAATTCGTGATTACAGTATAATTCCAATCAACCGGTAGATATTTCAACAAAACATAGTGGATACTGGCCCCGCCGATAAAAATAGTATCCCCCGGCTCGATAAATGAAGTAGCCAGCTTAGCCACTGCATTTTGATGCTCAGTTCCCTCACTAAACCTAATGCGATCATCGATGGGAAATCTTCTGACCTTTGATAAAGGTACCGCCCCTCCGTGGGTTCTTTTTATAAGACCCTTTTGTTCCATGGTCGTCAGGTCTCTGCGAATGGTATCAATGGAAACTTCAAATTCTTGCGCCAGCTCTTTGGCAAATACCCTACCGAGAGACTTAAGTTTTCTAAGGATTACCTCTTGACGTTCCTCAGCAAACATAGTTAACAACTCCTCGTTGCTAATTATATCACGTTTTTTGCTGTTTTACACAGCAATTTCTGCACGATCATGCATTAATTTGCTTTTTTGAGTTAAGAGAAGAGATCGGCCATACCCACATTTCACTTCATAACATAAAGCAAAGCGGTCTCTTCCACTTCTACAAGGGAAAAAGACCGCTTTTAATACAAATAACCACTTTGAATTGAGCTTATTTATCATCATCAAATTCTTGTTCGTACTTATGACCTTTGTAGCGATTATACTTATTGGCAGCACTAAAGATCACGATAAATAGTGCTAAAAAAGAACTTATACCCACTACTGAATTTTGCCAGTCATATACTGGGGACTCCTGTATCGAATTGAAAATGACCACCGCTGATATGACCACTAATACTAAAATTGTTATACCTAAATTCCTTATGGGTTGCTTACTCTTACTGTAAACACTTACCTTCAGGATATGCATTCTTATAAACTGATAGAGCGGGAAAAATATCATAATTACATATTCAGTAATACATTCCTCCAAACTCATATTCAGTATCAAAGTTTTTACTAAAAACGAAAAAACTACGCCTATAAATACTATCATAGCTATTTCACTTCTGATTTTATTTTTTGCTTGCTCAATTCTTTCATCGTTCATCCTCTTTATCCCTCCCAAAAAATATCGTTTAATGTTTTACCTAAGGTTTTGCAGATAGCTATGCACAATTGTAATGATGGATTAAACTTCCCAGCTTCAATCATACCGATAGTTTGTCTTGTTACCCCCACTGCTTCTGCCAGTTCCTCTTGAGACATATCTAAAATAGCTCTTGCTGATTTCATTTTAAGATTCTTCAATAACCCGCCCTCCTTACATTGCAAATTATACACTATATATATCATTTTGTAAAATATATATTGCATTATACAAAAATAGCTCTACCTTCTTGCCGCTTTATGCCATAAAGCGCTAAGAAGGTAGAGCTTTCCTAATCGATTAAATTTGTCAAGCGGAAAATGAATGGAGTCCAGCTACAGATTTACTGGCGTCCTGTCCTTGTTCTGGTATCGGAAACAGGATGCAGAAACTTGTCCCAGTAGAATTAGAAAGGACACGAATCTTAGCATTGTGAGATTCAGCAATTCTATAAGATGTCGCTAACCCAAGCCCCGTGCCGTAGTTTTTAGTCGTAAAGAAAGGGGTTCCCAGCTTGTTAAGGTTTTCTTGTGGTATACCACATCCCTGGTCAATAATCTCGAGGGCGGCCATATTATCTTCTCTAAAACTTCTTATCGTAATTGAGCGGCCTTCATCCATAGATTCCAGACCATTGCGGACTAAATTCAGAACCATTTGAGAGATTTCTTTACAATTTAGCTGTAGGTCGGGAATCTCACTAAGAAGGAGATGAATTTGTTTATTTTGATTAATAGCATCGGCGCTTAAAAGCGGATATAAATTATTGAGGATTTCATTTAGATTTATGGTTTTCAGGTCTGCTTGTTTGATCTGAGCGAGGGAAAGAAATTCGGTGATGATGGCATTAGCCCGATCCAATTCGGAAATCATTAGCTCGAAGGTTGACTTTTGGTCTCCAAACACTGATTTCGAGCCCAATAGTTGTAGATATCCACGTACTACTGTAAGTGGATTGCGAATTTCATGAGCAAGTCCTGAGGCTAATTGCCCCACAAGGTAAAGTCGATCAAGTCTTGCTAATTCGTATTCTGTTATTTTTCGGCTTGTAATATCTCTAAGATAACAAGTCAGGCCGCCTTCCATTGGGTACGCCCTAACTTCCAGCCATTTATCCTCTAACTCCTTAGACAAGAATTCAAAGGAGACCGACTTCTTTTCAGTCAGTACCTCGTAGAAGTGATTTAGGACGGTGTCAGTTACCCAGGCTAATTCAGTTATTATTTTCCCTGCTAACTCAGCGTGAGATTTGGCGAAAGTAATTTCTCCAGCACGATTGATATAGGTTATTTGCCAGTTCTTATCGATAGCAAAAAAAACATCTGGCATATTCTTTATAATATCCGCAATAAATTGGTTACTGCGAGAAAGTTCCGCCTCTAAGGTTAAGTATTTGGTAAGTTGCTCTATTTTTTCCGTTTGCATCTGTTCCCGTTCAGAAATCTCAGATTTAAGTAATTTATTTGCATTCAACAATTCACTTGTTCGTTCCTTCACTAACCACTCCAAATTGTATTTATTATATAATTCTCTTTCAGTATATCTATAAAGGATGATTGAAATTAAAAGTGCCATGGGGAAGACTAAAGAAGCATTCATTATATTAGCTTGAAAAGTTTCTAAGTTTGTCTGATTTATATATAAGCCAACTATCAGGAGTAAATAAGATTGTATAAATAAAAGAATTGAGTATTTAGGTCTTAACGGAAACAAAATCGAGATACAAAGACAACAAATAATATATACTGAAATTTGACCATTAAGGTAGGGAGATACCCAGCCCGATAGTAAGGAACTCATGTTTAGACCCAGAAATAGATTAACCTGCAAATAGATTTCTTTTTGAGATTCTTTATCTAAATAAGTGATCAAGATACCATAGACCGCTATGCAAAAATAGGATATATGAATATAGCATAATAATTTATAGGCATTATTAGTATGCCATAAGCCTGTGACTCTGTTATTATTATCGATCAATAATATAATGGAGATTAAGATCAAAAACATGATTGATAGGCATTTCATCCTTTTATGGTTAATAATCCTAATGTCACACCTAATTCTCATGTTTTGTTTTTCTAAATCAGTGCTCAACATGATCCTCCTAAAGCCCAAAAACTGGGAGATTACTAATTGTTTATCAATTTGATACTTCCACGTTGTCCCTGATATTCCTGCTATTTTCATGAAACTTTCGGAAAAATTGAAGTATCCAGTCGAATGAACAAAAGAACCGCAAAAAAAATGCCCTAGCATTTAGCTAGAGCATTTCCACATGCAATCTCTCACTTTTGAATTAGGGGGAGCGGTAAAATCAACCTATCCCAGGATTCGACTTTCTTAGGACGCTTATTTAATATCTAGAATTTGATAGCGTATGACACCTGCCGGAACATTTACCTCCACAACAGACCCTTTAGTTTGACCCAAGACTGCTTTTCCCACCGGAGATTCATTGGATATTTTATTCGTGCCAGGATCAGCCTCTGCTGAGCCGACAATAAAATACTCTTCCTCATCTCCAAATTCCAAGTCTTTAAGACGGACTTTTGCCCCAACGGCCACAGTGTCAGTTCCCTCTAGTTCATCAATAATCCGCGCATTCCTAAGCATTTTCTCAAGAGTAATAATCCGCCCTTCAATAAAGGCTTGGTCATTTTTCGCATCATCGTACTCGGAGTTCTCACTAATATCCCCAAAGTCTATAGCCTGCTTAATGCGCGAGGCAACTTCCCGCCTCTTTACGGTTTTAGTTAGCTCTAACTCTTCCTCTAACTTCTTGAGGCCTTCTAATGTTAAAATAACTTCTTTTTCAGCCATAGTATCTCTCTCCCTTTTCTCGCCCTACTCATTTTTGCACTCTTTTTTATCGTCCCGCACACTATTAAACCCTCTTATGCTTAATCATTATTGTCTAGAATCTTATCTTCATAATAATCTTTAATTACATTACTCGTTATTATATGAATCTTGCAAAATATTGTCAAGGATTCAGTTCTTATCCATTAGGAGTTTTAACAATACCCAATAGCTATAACTACCTTACAGGATTAGACATTACATTATGAACAATTTCTAAAAACTTCAGTCAGAGCTGCGCTGCTGTTGTTTAGCCTTAAAGAGAATTATTAAAGGAATAACCATTAAGTTTGCAGAATACAAGCAGTATGTTATTTTCAGGAAGGAGTTTTCCGGATGTATCCCGTTATCTCTTTGTTTAGTGGCGCAATGGGTTTAGATTTAGGTTTAGAGCAAGCGGGATTGGATATTAAAATAGCGCAGGATATCGACCAATGGTGTGCGCGTACCATGGCCGCAAACAATCGTCAGTTTGTACATGGGGATATTCGTCAATTGGTGGCAAATGACCCCAACTGTAGGTTCTTGCTTGATCCATCCGGACTTAAAACCGGCGAAGCTTTTGCTGTAGTGGGCGGCCCTCCCTGTCAACCATTTAGTACAGCAGGTAAACGTTTGGGCACAAATGATCCACGCGGTAGTTTATTTATGGAATTCATTCACGTGATAAGTGTTGTGCGACCTCGCTTTTTTGTCATGGAAAATGTGAAAGGTTTGTTGTCAGCAGCCATAAATCAGCGACCACTTGGTGAGCGTAGAGATTGCCCCATAGAACCCGATGAAATTGCCGGTTCAGTATTCGAGGTCATAAAACAAGAGTTTAATAAATTAGGATATAAACTCGTTTATGGTATTCTGGATGCAGCTCACTACGGGGTTCCCCAATTTAGAGAAAGACTTATAATCTTAGGTTCCCGTGACAATGAAAACATATTTTTACCTATACCCACCCATTTTCAGACCCATCAAAATTCCTCTTATCGCTGGAGAACTCTGCGCGATGCCATTGAAGATTTAGAGGCTGATCCGGGGTTATTTGCGACATTTTCCCCAGAACGACTGTCTTATTTGAGAGATATCCCCATGGGCGGCAATTGGAGGAACTTACCCCCTGAAGTGGTTCGCACTGCAATGGGTGGTGCATTCAAGAGCGGAGGTGGAAATGCAGGCTTTTATCGCCGTTTAGATTATGACCAACCCTCACCTACTCTAGTGACAAGTCCTGTTCAAAAGGCTACAATGCTTTGCCATCCTACCCAAGACAGAGCACTATCTGTAAAAGAATATGCTCGTATTCAACAGTTCCCTGACAATTGGAGAATAGAAGGCAGACTTACTGATTGTTACCGACAAATAGGCAACGCGGTTCCTACTGGGTTAGGTATAGCAATTGGGCAAATGCTAATTGCTGTTGCTAACAATAAGGCAGTAATAATAACACGGCGAACTCGTGGCACCTCTGTCCATGAACAATTATAAACATTTGGCCTAGGCATTCAGCCTAGGCCTTAAATATTCCCCATTAATCGTTTTACTTAGCTGTTTTTATCACCCAAACCAATCGGTTATACATGTAGTTTGACATTAGCTTATACCCTTTGTCGTTGGGATGAAGCCCATCTGACAACAACCCATCTAAATCCTCTTGATCTGTAGGAAATGTACTCCAAACGTCTAATAAATGTACTCCAGCCTTAGCTGATACCTTTTTGATGGCCGCTCTAATACCCAAAAACAAAGATTCGTCATCAGAAACCATGGGAGGCTCTACAATGCAAAAAATATCCGCTTTGGGGGCTTTACGTTTAATCACCCGAATTAACAGTTCATACTTTTTACTAAACTGATAGGGCGTGTATTCATTCCTATCGTTTCTTCCCACACAAATGAAGACAACATCTGTATCACTTTCTATCTCAGTTGCTCTTGTTAAACAATAGTCTACAAGAGTTCCTGAGGAAGCTTTGTTGTCCCAGGATATTCTATGGGAATACTTCTCGGCTAAAGCTCTTTTCAGCTCTCTAGTCCACCCGGTTCTTAAGGGATTCGTGGCCCCCTGACTAACGGCGATTGAGTCTCCTAAAATCACAGCATTAACTGTACCAGTTTCTATCTTTTGAATACCTGTCACGGTATCAACCTTAGCAACTGTCTCAGTCAACCTTCTCTCTGCCGCCTGTACTGTTACCGGATCACCAAAATTCAGCAAAGAGAGCAGCATTGTTCCCGATATTAAATAGATAGTTAACTTTCTCATGACCCTTACTCTCTTTCTTGTGCCTGAATACACCATCTTCTATCTTTTCCGTTCAGTTTTTCTGTCAGGCACAATCATCTCATAACTTTATTGCGAAGTAAGGGGAAATTTGTCTAAACTCAACTAAAAAGCTCCCATCCTTAGATGAGAGCTTCGGGAGTCATTACTTAATCATGATTTCTTTTCCTTCTTTACGCATTTTGGCAAATTCTGATGTTGCTGTGAAGATCACGTCTGAAGACGAATTAAGTGCCGTTTCAAAAGAGTCCTGCAAAACACCTACGATAAAACCTACCCCTACAATCTGCATTGCAATCTCATTTGAGATTCCGAATAGACTGGCGGCCAGAGGAATCAGCAAAAGAGAACCACCGGCGACTCCGGATGCGCCACAAGCGCTAATCGCTGCTAATACACTAAGAATTAATGCCGTAGCCATATCAACTTGGATGTTCAGGGTGTTAACTGCTGCAAGGGTCATAACAGTAATGGTTATTGCTGCACCAGCCATATTAATTGTGGCACCCAAGGGAATCGACACCGAATAAGTATCTCTATCTAAACCTAGATTTTCGCACAAGCTCATATTAACCGGAATATTTGCTGCTGAGCTGCGTGTAAAGAATGCTGTAATGCCACTTTCCTTTAAACACTTCAGTACTAAGGGATATGGGTTTTGGCGGATATTTAGATAAACAATAATTGGATTAACGACAAGGGCGATAATCACCATGCAGCCCAGGAGCAGGGCCAATAATTGGGCATAGCCGAGTAAGACCTTTAGGCCACTGGTGGCAATGGAATCAAACACAAGCCCCATGATACCTAAGGGGGCGAATTTAATGACCCATCTTACCATTTCAGTTAAGGCCTCGGAAAAATTGGCCATCATCGTTTTGGTCGAATCCGAGGCTTTTTTTAAGGCATAGCCAAGAACTAAAGCCCAAGCTAATATTCCAATATAATTGGCATTGTACAATGCTTTTATCGGGTTATCGACAACATTTAAGAGTAATGATTTCAGAACCTCCACGACCCCTCCGGGGGGTTTGATATCTTGAGCTCCTGTTGTGAGAGTTAAGGTTACTGGGAACATAAAGCTCAGAATAACCGCAACAAACGCAGCTATGAAAGTCCCTAGAAGATATAGGATGATAATTGATTTCATATTAGTTTTATGTCCAGTCTTATGTTGAGAGATGGCTGACATGACTAGGAAGAAAACCAATATCGGTGCTATCCCTTTTAACGCTCCAACAAATAATGTGCCGAAAATTGTGATTGGTTTTGCCAGTTCCGGAATTGTTGTAGCTAAGATTATGCCGATGATCAGACCAATGATTATTTGTTTTACCAGACTCAATTGATTCCATTTGTTGATTAGATTTTTCATGCACTTTCCCCCTGAATTTAAGATAAGCTGCTCCAAAAATTATATTATACTTGCTTTGAGGCCTTGAACTCAACTTTTTTTAAGATCTTTATTTATTCTCCCTTCTTAAAGACCATACAATACCTTATTTCTGCATTTTTTACAGGTTGATGAACACTCCTCAAAATAGAATAAATTCCAAGAACATCCAATAGACATGTTGAATAGAATGGACTAAGATCCTCACAGTCTTTACAATCTTATAATAGGGAGTGACGCATATGATTCTTACTGCATTAATAATAATCATAATCTTATTGTTGGTAATCATTTGGGAGCTATTGGCACTACTTCGCAGACCACCTCACCCACCGGTTCCGCCCAAGCCTCCCCACCCCTGCCACTGATAAAAGCAGTTCTCAAAGTTATGGCCTAGGTATAGTTTACCTAGGCCATTTTACTGCTCCCAAGGATACTTATAAAGGATAATCTCCCAACAACCCTGAGATTAGTTGTTGATATTAGTTTTCTATTGATTGTTGAATACCCCCAATTTTTTAGGGAATGATGAAAATGCCGCCTCATAACCCAACCCAGCATCCTATAATTTACAAATATAATTTAGTATCTTAATGCTTAAAAAATGAAAAGCTAAAAAAGCTTAAAATTTGAAAGGAGGTTTTTTCTTATGATGGGAATTAGACGAAGAAGTAGTTTATTTAGTACTCGCTCGCTGATCATCCATGCCGTCGGCATCGGCGCTGCAGTCTGGTTAGGTAAAGTCTGGGGCGATAACGATTATTAAGGTAAAAAAGCCGTCCGAAAGGACGGTTTTATCTTTAGGGCAGGAGTACAGCCTTGATTCATTATATACAAAACCTCCCAGTGTAAAGACCTCTTACTTGGAGATAATATGTTTACAATGAATTGTTCTTCTTAAAGGAATAAAGCCAACAACTTGCGAGAAGAACCATTCGTTTTAGAATAAACAGGAGAGCTGAATATCAGCTCTCCTCTTAATATTTAGCAAACTAATTAGTTTGGGTTGAGTTATTTCTAAATATAATTGAAACCCCAGATAAGAATATACACTAGTATGATTACATAA
>JGI2924J29684_1076719_pt1 | contig 10954 bp, 10 predicted proteins | sample BenlonsequencITS_FD_29684 | JGI IMG/M metagenome (IMG submission 29684)
CCCGCCGCTTTTCCGGCACGGACGCCATTTTCCGCACCGCCTCTTCCTTCAGCTCATCCATCTTCGCAAAATAGTCCCGCTTGTTCGCCTCGAAAAATTCCGCGTCGTCCGGAGACAGCTTCTTGAGCTCCTCCACCGCCGCACCGAGCGCTTCCTTCCACAGATCGATGTCGAACCAGACGTGGGGATCGACCGCCCCGGTCTCGTCGGTGAGCAGCCGGTCCTCCGCAATGGCTTCGCCGACGGCCAGCACCGGCCGGCTCTTGCCGATCTCCTCGAACGCGCGCAGCATGTTCGCCTCGAGGTGCAGCCCGTTGCAGAAAATGATGTCCGCGCTCCCCAGCTTCCGGATGTCGCTCTGCGACGCCTGGTACAGATGCGGATCGACGCCCGGTCCCATCAGGCTCGTCACCTGAACCCTGCCGCCGCCGATGACCGAGATCGGCTCGGCGATCTGGGCGATCGTCGTCACGACGCGGATGGCGCCGTCCGCCCCGCTCCCGTCTGCGCCGGCCGATCCGGCTCCGCCTTCGGCGCCTCCGCCCGCTCCCGATCCGCATGCCACAAGCATCAGCATGGCCGCCAGAAGCGCGAACGCCTGTCCCGTGGATTTGCTTATTCTCTGCTTGAACATGGCTTCGTCCACCCCTCCATTTTATGTACATGCGCAACTAAGGTGTATTTGGACAAATATTTTTTCCTTGAGCAAACTTTTTTGTTAACTATAAAATAATGGCTGGACACCAAATTGTCAAGTATAGAAAAACGGCTGGCCCGCCGATTTAAGCGGGCGCATCCGTTTTGCGGAGCAGGCATAGAAAAACGGCTGGCCCGCAGATTTAAGCGGGCGCATCCGTTTTGCGGAACAGATAGAAAAACGGCCCCTCCGATGAGGGACCGTTGATCGATTGGTATCTTCAGATGCCGGGAATCGGCCGGCGTTTGTGCTCGGTGGCCCGATACCGCCGCTCGAGCTCCGCCGCGGCCTTCGGGTCGATCGCCTTGCCTTCGAGATAGTCGCTGTTGTCTTCGTACGAAATGCCGAGCTCGCCTTCGTCGGTCTGCCCTTCCCAGAGCCCGGCGGTCGGCGCCTTGTCCACGACCCGGTCGGGGACGCCGAGCGCCCGGGCGAGCTGCCGCACCTGGCGCTTGTTCAGCGTGCTGAGCGGCGTCAGATCGACCGCGCCGTCGCCCCATTTCGTGTAGAAGCCGGTGATCGCTTCGGACGCGTGGTCTGTGCCGACAACGAGCAGGTTCAGGTCGAACGCCAGCGCGTACTGGACGACCATGCGCGTCCGCGCTTTCGCGTTCCCTTTCGCTTCCTTGCTCAGATGCCGCGGCCGGCCGATCGCCTTGAACGCATGCTCGACCTCCAGCGCGATCTCGTCCACCGCGTCGCCGATCTGCGTCTCGACCGTGTACTTCAGGCCGAGCGCCTTCGCCACCGCGTAGCTGTCCTCGATGTCCTCCTGCTTGTGGTAGGGCTGGAACACGCCGAGCGTCATGTACTCCCGGCCCGTCTCCGCCGTCAGCTCGTCCGTCGCCCGCTTGCACAGGGCGGCCGCCGTCGCGCTGTCGACGCCGCCGCTGATCGCGATCAGCAGGCCGGTCGCGCCGGCATCCTTCACATACTGCTTCAGGAAATCAACGCGTCTGCGGATCTCCTGTTCGACGTCGATCTGGGGCTTCACGCCGAGCTTGGCGATGATCTCCTGCTGCATGCTCATCCCGTTCGCCTCCGGCGCGCCGTCAGCGGCAGTATTGGTCGAACGCCGCGATGAGGTCCGCCGCGATCTCTTCGGCCGAACGGTTCTCGATCTGGTGACGCTCAATGAAATGGACGAGTTCGCCGTCTTTCATCAGCGCGATCGACGGCGAGGACGGCGGATACGGCGCGAAATATTCGCGGGCTTTCGCCGTCGCTTCCTTGTCCTGGCCGGCGAACACGGTGAACAGATGGTCCGGCTTCACCTCATGCTGCAGCGCCAGCCTTGCGCCCGGACGGGCCAGGCCTGCCGCGCAACCGCACACCGAGTTCACGAAGACCAGCGTCGTCCCTTTCGCGTTCGGCAGATGCGCCTCCACTTCCTCCGGCGTCCGAAGTTCCTTGAAGCCGATGCTGGTCAATTCGTCGCGCATCGGCTGGATCATGTCCAGCATATATCGTTCAAACGACATCGACATGATTGCGCTCACTCCTCCAACGGGATTTGGAAACTATTATACCCCCGACCGGCCGCAAAAGAAAAGCAACCGGACCGTTCGCCGGTCCGGCCTGGACCGCCTGTCAGTCCGATTGCCCCGTATCTTCTCCCATCGAGCCTTCGTGCGGAGCGTCCGTTCGATGCGCCTTGTACGCGACATCCTTGTCGGGATGCATGAAAATGCCGCTTTGGGGCGGGATCCCTTCTTCGAACAGCCGCCGGTTCTCCGCCGTGCGGAAGCCGATGTCCTTGAACGGATGCACCCACTGGTCGCCGCTCATCACGGACGGATCCGTGTCGGTCGACCAGTTCTCGAGCGGCGAGTTCGGCGAAGCATAGTCATGGTCGCCGATGACGACGCCGAACTCGTTCACGAACGGCCCGCGCGGTCCGCGCCCTTCCCGGAATTCGGGCAGAAATTCGATCTCGAACGGATCGAGCTCCGGATCGCCCGTCCCGTTCAGGTCCGCCTTCCTGGCGGCGGGTTTGCGCGGCCGGGATTGGCGCTCGGGCCGCTCATCCGGTTTCCGATTCATGGCGCTCACCCCGCTTCAGACGGAAGGCCGGTTCGGCCCGTCGTTTTTCTTGTCGTAGCCCGCGCCGGCCGGGTCCGCCGCCGACCGGTCCTGCTTTCTCCGGCCGCCGGCGCTCGGCCCTTCGTACGTCTCGTTCTTGCGCTCGCGCCGGTCTTGTTGTTCGGCCATATGCGAGAGCCTCCTTCCGAGGCTAGTATGCCCCCGCCGGCCGACGTTATCCTGTTCTGTCCTTGTATGCGTCCAGCACCGCCGCCGCGAGGCCGGCGGCGATGAAGAGCAGCTGCGTGCTCGTCAGCCCGGCCAGCATGGGCGGCCGCACCCACGGCGGCGGAACGGCGAACAGGCTGACGGTCAGGCAGCCTGCGCCGAGCACATAGCCGGCCAGCACGGCCGCGCTGCCGGGCGTCTCTCCCGCTGCCTGTCCCGCGGCCGGCGCCGGCCTTCCGATCAAGATCGCGAGCAGCGCCGCACATACGGCGGCATATCCCCACCGGTACTCAAATGCCGACAGCAGATTCCAGACGAGCAGCCCGCCGGCCGCCGTCACCGCCATCGCATCAAGCGCCGGCAGGAAACCGACGCCTTTCCGGCGCGCCTGCCAGATCCAATACACGCCGGCGGCAGCCAATCCCGCGGCCGCCTCCGTTCCCGAACCGATGATGACGAGCAGAAGGCGCGGCTGTTCCCACAGCAGCGAAGGTTCGCGGAACAGCACGCCGAATTTCCAGATGATAATGGCGATCACCGCTGCGCCGGCCGTCAGGTCGCCCCAGGGACCGGACCGGCTTGCGCGCGCCCGCGCCGTCCACAGCCGCAGCGCCCCGTATCCGGCGAGCGCCGCGATCAGCGCGGTCAGCAGCATGCCGTTCAGCGCAAGATCGCCGATTTCAATGACTTCCGGCAAAGGCGTTCTCCCTCTCCCGATTTCAAAACATGATTTCGTGCCCGGGAATGCCCTGTAACGTGCTATCCACGCTGCAGCATCCCCGCGAGCCCGTCTCAACTCGCTGCAGCGTGCTATCCACGTTACATCATTCCGCCCACGCCGTTTTCACTCGCTGCACGCCTGGATCCGGCCATTGATCCAGCCGATGATCCGATCCAGCACTTCCTTGCGGTCCACATCGTTATGCAGCTCATGCCAACCGCCTTCCCACGCCACGAACTCGCATTGCCCGCGCAGCGTCTCCGCCAATTCCCTGCTGGCGGCGAACGACGTTACCGTATCTTCCGTGCCGTGCAGCAGCAGCACCGGCACCCGAAGCTGCCGCCGCGCTTCCCGCAGCGAACGCTCCCCCTCATCGCGTATGGAGAAAAACATCGCCGCCGAAATCCGGTTGTGCAGGAGCGGATCCCGGCTGTCCAATTCGCTCTGCAGCGGATTGTTGCGGTACAGCGCGCGCCCCAGGCCGGTGGACAACGTGAGCCTCGGCCAGACCGCCGCGGCGACGCGGCCGATGCGCAGCTTGCCCTGCGGCGGATCAAAAGCGAGCCGCAGCCATGGACTGGTCAGGATAAGCCCCGCGATCGGAGGCCGGCAGCGGATCGCGCAGCTGAGCGCCACATTGCCGCCCATGCTGTGGCCGTACAGGAAAAGCGGCAGCCCCGGGTGCCGTGCTCCGGCCATGCCGACGAAGCGGGCGGCGTCCAGCGCGAGCCGTTCGGCGGACGGCGCATGTCCCCGTACGCCGGGGGTCCGCCCGTGGCCGCGCTGATCGACGGCGTAGACCGCCAGCCCGGCGCGGACCATCTCCGATGCCACATCGGCGTATCGCCCTCCGTGCTCGCCCATGCCGTGCACGATGCAGACGACGCCGCGCGCGGCATCGGGCGGCAACCAGGCGCTCACATGAAGGTGAACGCCGTCCTCCGTCGGCAGCGTGAGCGTCTCGGTCACGATGTCCATTCCGATGACCTCCTGTTCGAGAAAATGGGACGGCTGGCGGAAATCCTTTTTGCATTCGGGACGAATTTCCTCTATTATCATTATCGCTTTCATTCCGTGCTGCTGGCAAGCCCGGCCGGAACCCTGAAGGAGGCAAGACAAACATGGATGCGGATGTACTGGTCATCGGCGGCGGGCCGTCCGGCCTCATGGCCTCGATCGCCGCGGCGGAACGGGGCGCCCGGGTCGTGCTGCTCGACAAGGGGGACAAGCTCGGGCGCAAGCTGGCCATCTCGGGCGGCGGACGCTGCAACGTCACCAACGCGAAACCGCTGGACGAGCTGATCCGCCACATTCCGGGCGGCGGGCGGTTCCTGCACAGCGCGTTTTCGGTGTTCTCGAACCGGGACATCATCGCCTTTTTCGAGAAGCTCGGCATCAAGCTGAAAGAAGAGAACGACGGCCGGATGTTCCCCGTGACGGACAGCGCGCAGACGGTCGTCCGGGCGCTCATCGGCCGGGCGCGGGAGCTGGGTGTCGACCTTCGGACGAATCGGCCGGTGGCGGACGTGCTCTATGAAGACGGCGCGGCGGCCGGCGTCAAGCTCAAGGACGGCAGCGTGCTGCGGGCCCGGGCCGTCATCGTCGCCACGGGCGGCAAGTCGGTCCCCCATACCGGCTCGACCGGCGACGGCTATCCCTGGGCGGAAAAAGCCGGCCACACGATCACCGAACTGTATCCGACCGAAGTGCCGCTCACCTCGAACGAACCGTGGATCAAGAGCCGCGAGCTGCAGGGCGTCTCGCTGCGCGGCGTCGCCCTGTCCGTATGGGACGCGCGGGGACGGACGATCGTCCGGCATGAAGGCGACATGATTTTCACCCATTTCGGGCTGTCCGGTCCGATCGCGCTCCGCTGCAGCCAGTTCGTCGTGAAGGAACGGAAGAAGAACGGCGGCGCCCCCGTCAAACTGACGCTCGACCTGAAACCGGAGCAGACGGAGGAGGACGTGTACGGCGAACTCAACGCGCTCGCCGCCGCCGAACCGAAGCGGGCGGTCAAGAACGCGCTGCGCCCGCTCATGCCGGAGCGGCTCCTGCTGCTGATGCTCCGGCTGGCCGGCATCGCCGCCGACACCGCGTGCGCGAACATCTCCCGCCAGGCGCTGCGGTCGCTCGCCCGGCTGATCAAGGCGATGCCGATCCTGGTGAACGGCACGCTCCCGCTCGAGCAGGCGTTCATCACCGGCGGCGGCGTCTCGCTGAAAGAAGTCGATCCGCGCACGATGCAGTCGAAGCTGATGCCGGGACTCTTCTTCTGCGGGGAAATTCTCGACGTGCACGGGTACACCGGCGGCTACAACATCACGGCGGCGTTCGCGACCGGCTATACGGCGGGCAGAAGCGCGGCCGAACTGGCGTCCGGCGTGCGGGAAGAGGACTGAAGCAAAAAAACTCCCCGTTCCCTCCGCGGCGGCGGAATCGGGGAGCCTGCAATCAAGCGCAATAACCCATATCACGCGTATCAATACACGTTTTTCCATTCCGCGATGTTGCTTTGGTCGAATCGGAACGGATCGCCGAGCATGATCTGGGTGCCGTCCTCCCCGTCCCGGACGATGCTCTTCTCGCCCAGCCGGCCGGCTTTGAACGTTTCGCCGACGGCGCCGGTGATGTCCCCCTTGACGAGGGCATCCGCCGCATACGCTGCCAGATAGCCGACATCGATCGGGTTCCACAGATACATCCATTGGCAGACGCCGCTTTCAATGTACTCCGCCATTTCGCTCGGCAGGCCCAGACCGGTCAACTGCACCTGGCCTTTCAACCCTTTGTCGATCAGCACCTTTCCGGCGGCGGCGATCCCCACCGTGGTCGGCGCGATGATGCCTTTCAGATCGGGATACGACTTGAGCAGCCCTTCGGTTTCCGACACGCTCTTGTCGCGCAGGTCGTCCCCATAGGCCACCTTGACCAGCTCGATATTGGCGTATACCGGATTTTCGAGTTCCTTCTTCATCCATTCGATCCAGATGTTCTGGTTCGTCGCCTGGCTCGTCGCGCTCAGAATCGCGATTTGCCCTTCACCGCCGATCATTTCGTGGATCGCCTGAATCAGCGTGCGGCCGATGCGCTCGGGATCCGCCTGGTTCACATGCACCAGCCGGCTGTTGGCGTTGACCGCGGAGTCCAGCGAGAGCACCTTGATGCCCCGATCCATCGCCTTCTTGAGCGCCGGCTCCAACGCGTCGCTGTCATTGGCGGCAATGGCGATGGAATCCACCTTCTGCGCGATCAGCTCCTCGATGATCTGGATTTGCGCTTCGGCCGTCGGCTGGTCCGGCGCCTTCGCAATCACCTCGTGGCCCAATTCGGCCATCGCTTCCCGGAAGCCTTCGATCATCTTTTCCCCGTAGGGGTTCCCGGCATTTTTGAAGATGATGGCATGCTTCTTCGGCGTGTCGTCCTTCGCTTCAGCCTGTCCGGACGAGTTTCCTTCCGTGCCGGACGCGCCGGAATTGCCGGTATTGCCGGAGTTGTTGTTCCCGCCGCATGCAGCCGCCAGCAGCGAGATGGACAGAAGGAACATCAGCATCAGGATGAGTCTTCTTTTCATTTTTTAATCCTCCCTTTTCCTGCTATTCTCTATACCAAAGCGGCAGGCCGCCCGGTATCCCGCTCACGCTTGCCCGGCCGGCGAATCCGCGCCGGCCGCCCGTCACGCTTTGTTGCGCCGCAGGTTCGAAACGGCAACGGCCGCAATCAGCAGCGATCCGATAATGATCAGTTGCGTCTGCGCATTCACGTTGATGAGGCCGAGCCCGTACCGCAGCAGCCCGATCAGGAAAACGGCCAGAATCGCGCCGATCATGCGCCCTTTGCCGCCCGCCGTGCTGATGCCGCCGAGCACGGCCATGGCGATCACTTCCAGTTCGTACATGTTGGCGATGTTCGGCCTCGTGCTTCCCATCCTGGAGGTCAGAAACAGCGCGGTGACAGCCGCCATGAATCCCGTCAGCGTGAACACGATCATCCGGACCCGGTCAACGGGAACCCCGGAGAACCGGCTTGCCGTCGGGTTGTTGCCGATCGCGTAGACATGCCTTCCGAATGTGGTCTTGTGCAGCAACAGACCGAACAGCACCGCAAAAATGACAAAAACGATCAGGATAAACGGAACGCCGGCCACGTAACCCCATCCGAGAAAACCGAACCACTCCGGAAAATGGCCTGCTGCCTGATCCTCCAGAATGACATAGGCGATGCCCCGGTACACAATCATCGTGATCAACGTGACGATGACGGCCGACAGTTCCCGGTAGCGCACGATGAGCCATCCGTTGAGGAGGCCGCACAGCGTTCCGGTGAGCAGACAGATGACGATCGCCAGCTCCATCGGCACCCCCCGGTTGTACAGATCCGCCATGACGACGGAGGACAGCGCGACGGTGGAGGCGACGGAAATGTCAATGTCCGCCAGGATGATGACGAGCACCATCGGCAGCACGATGAACGCTTTGTCGAGGAATGCCATCGTCGCATCCCGCAGGTTGGCGAAATCCAGGTAATACGGGGAAATCTGCGCGTTCATCACGTTGACGGCGACAAGCAGCAGGAGGAGCATCCATTCCCATTGCAAAAAGAACCGTTTGGCGTCAAACGCTTTTCTGTCCGACAAAACGCGCGGCTCCATCATCTAGATCCTCCTCCTCAACAGGTGGTTGCGGTCGACGCTCCGCTTCACCCATACGTTGGCAAGCACGGCCAGCAGGATGATCCCGCCCTGGATGGCCGTCTGCCAGAAAGGCGACACGTTGAGCAGCGGCAGCGCGTTGTTCAGCATGCCGATGAGCAGCGATCCCACCAGCACGCCCGACACTTTCCCGACTCCGCCGGCAATGCTGACGCCGCCGAGCACGCACGCCGCGATGACCGTAAGCTCGTAGCCCATGGCCGTGTCGCCCTGGGCGGAGGCGAACTTGGCGACCCACAGCACGCCGCACAATCCCGAGAGCGCGCCCATGATCGCGTAGACGAGCCACAGCAGCCGCTCCTTCGGAATGCCGCTGATGACGGCGGCTTCCGGATTGCTGCCGACCGCATAGATTTGCCTGCCGGTTCGCGTATGATTGACGAAGTAGTGGAACACCGCGTATGCCACAATCGCGATGAAAATCAGCGTATTGATGCCCAGGATGCTGCCGGTGGCGATGCCGGTGAAGGAATCCGGCATCTGGTGGGCGCTGACCCATTTGCCGCCGCTGATCGTAAACGTCAGTCCGCGGAACACGTTCATCATGCCCAGCGTCGCGATGATCGGCAGAATGCCGAGCCTCGCGACGAACCATCCGAGCAGCGAGCCGCATGCGAGCCCGATCGCCGTTCCGAGAAGAAGCGCCGCCATCGGGTGCATTCCCGGGTTGGCGCTGACCGTCAGCGCGGTGATCATGCCGGACAGGGCCAGCGTCGCCCCGATGGACAAGTCGATCCCCCTCGTGACGATGACCAGCATCATGCCGAGGGCCAGAATGCTCAGGATCGCGGCATTTCGCAGCAAATCGTTGATGTTCTCCAGCGTCAGAAAACTCGGATTCCGCCATTGCACAAGCAGGGCGAGCAAGACAACGAAGCCCAGCAGGCCCAATTCCCGGAACCGCATGATGTGGACGCTGAGCGAAGCGCGCCGCACCGCCCCGCCCGACGGAACGGCCTGCGCCGCCTGCTGCGCCATCGGTTTATCCGCCATCGTGTTTCTCAACTCCTCCGGATCAGGCTGATGCGCCCGTTTCACGGGTGCTGTCGTCCATCGCCGCTTCCAGGATGGTTTCCTGCGTCGCTTCCGACCGGTCCAATATCGCGGTAATCCGGCCTTCCCGCATGACCACGATCCGGTCGCTGAGGCCGATCACCTCCGGCATTTCGGAGGAAACGAGCAGGATGCCGTATCCTTGCGCCGCGAGCTCCCCGATGATTTCGTAAATGGCCGATTTGGCCCCGACGTCGACGCCTTTGGTCGGCTCGTCCAGGATCAATACTTTCAGCTCCGACGTCAGCAATTTGGCCACGACCACCTTCTGCTGGTTGCCGCCGGAGAGGGAGCCGACGAGGTCGAATATTCCGGCCGCCTTCACGCCGAGTTTTTCCGCCAGCATCTTGGCGACGGACCATTCCGCTTTCCTCCGGATCCAGCCCATCCGGGCCAGCCGCCGCAGGGCAGGGAGCGTGATATTGCCGGCGATTTCCCAGTTCAGGATCAGCCCCTGCTTCTGGCGGTCTTCCGGCAAATATCCGATTCCGAGCGCCATGGCGTCCGCCGGACGGCGTATCGACGCCTCGCGGCCTTCGACGTAGATTTTGCCGCGGTCCCGCGGGCCGATCCCGAAGATCGCCTGGCACACCTCGCTCCGTCCGGATCCGACCAATCCCGTCAGCCCGACGATTTCGCCCCTGCGGACGCTGAAGTTGATGTCGGCGAAGTACCCGGTCGCCCCGAGCCCTTCCACCCGCAGCACTTCATCCCCGATCTGCGTCTCCTTCTTCGGAAAAAGCTGCGTCACCTCGCGGCCCACCATGGCCACGATCAAATCTTTGTTGGAGATGTCGTGCACGCCCCACGTCCCGATGTATTTCCCGTCCCGGAACACCGTCACGTTGTCGGCGAGGCGGTACATGTCCTCGAAGCGGTGGGAAATGAAGATAATGGACGCACCCCCCGCCCTGAGCCGTTCCGTGATGGCGTACAGCTGCTCGCATTCCCTGACGGTGAGCGCCGCCGTCGGCTCGTCCATGATAATGATCCTGGCGTTGGCGGACAGCGCCTTGGCGATTTCCACAATCTGTTGCTGCGCAACGCTGAGCGCCCCCATCGTCATTCGCGAATGGAAATCGGCTCCGAGCTCGTCGAGCAGGCGCTGCGCCTCTTCGTGCATCTCCTTCCAGAGCAGCCTTCGCGTTCCTTTTTCGACCCGTTCATGGCCCATGAAGATGTTCTCGGTCACCGTCAAATCCGGATAGCAGGTCACATGCTGATAGATCGCCGCGATGCCGAGTTCGGCCGCGTGCCTCGGCCCCTTGAGCTCCACCTTGCGTCCGTTCACGAGCATGTCGCCCTCGTCCGGACGGTACACCCCGGTGATGATTTTGATGAACGTCGACTTGCCCGCTCCGTTCTCGCCCATGAGCGCGTGGATTTCGCCGGGCTTCAGCCGGAAATGGACATTGTCCAGCGCCTTGACGCCGGGAAAGGTTTTCGTGATCCCGTTAAGTTCGAGCACAAATTCCGCCATCCCGATCCCCCGTTTCCGCTCGTACTCGCGTTCCTCCCACAA
>JGI2924J29684_1076717_pt1 | contig 10944 bp, 11 predicted proteins | sample BenlonsequencITS_FD_29684 | JGI IMG/M metagenome (IMG submission 29684)
GTTGAGAGTTGGCCCAAACCGATCACGATTCTCGATCGGAAGTGGAGTGCACTAGCCAGAGTAGACTTGGGACGGTACTAGCCGCCGATCCGCCACGTTGCGGAGGTCATATGAACGTTCACGCGAACTGTCGAACAACGCATGACCGACACTGTCCGAGCCGACGACACGGGCGCTACCGATTCTGACGTCGCCTCGAGCCTCGGAACGGCAGTCGCGGCCGTGACGATGGCCGCCGTTCTCGTCCCCGTTCGCCGCGGCGTCGACGAGCCGGCCGTCCTGGCCGCCAGCGGCTTTGCCCTCGTCGCCGTCTTCGCCTTTCTCGCCCGCCGCCACGGCGGTCCCGATCGCAGACCCGTTGCAGTCGTCGCTACCCTCTCGAGTCTGGCGGTCGTCTTGCTCTCCGGCTACGCATTGAACAGGGGCTTGCTGGCGGTGGTCGATCTCCCGGTACCGCTTCTCGACGGAACCTGGTCGCTCTCGCTGCTCGTCACTGCGTTCGTGACGGCAGGGCTGTGCGTCGGTCTCGGGGCCGCAGACTACTTCGGCGTCGGCGTGGCCGGCCTCGTCCGTCGCGCCCAGCAAACTGCGACGCTGGCCGGGGTCGGAATCGTCGGACTGTACGTCCCTGCGATGGTGACGCTGGTCCTCGAAGGCCCGGCCGCCCAGATCTTGTCGACGCCCGAACTATCGATGGTCCAGGGAACCGTCGTTAGCCAGCTCGGGATGGCGCTTGGCACGGGACTGGTCGTGTTCGGGTACATCACGCTCAGACAGTACGACCTGTCGTTTATCGACCTGCACGTTCCGACGAAGCGAGACGCCGCGTGGGCCGTCGGCGGCCTCGTCGTCCTCTTCGGGGCGATGTTTCTGATCTCGTTTTTCTTCGAACTGATCGGCGTCGAAAGCGCAGAACACGGCACCACAGGTCAGGCACAGCAGTCCCCGGAAGTCCTGCTCGTGTTGATCCCCGCGGCGATTCTGGTCGTCGGCCCCTTCGAGGAGTTGCTCTACCGAAACGTGATCCAGAAAGAACTGTACCGTAGCTTCTCCCGGTACGGCGCGATCGTCGTTGCCAGCGTCATCTTCGCGCTGGTTCACGTCTTCGCATACGGGACGGCCGACCTCGGTGCAGTCATCGCCAGTCTCGGGATCGTCTTCGGTCTATCGATCGTCCTCGGTGCCATCTACGAGCGAACCGATAACCTGCTAATCCCGTCGCTCGTCCACGGCGTCTACAACGCACTCCTCTGGACGAGCCTCTATTTCACCTACGCCTGACTTCCGCGTCCCAATCGACGAACGCGTCGCTCCCGGACTCGTGAACTATCGGCAGTCAGCCGGGCGCGTCAGGATGGATTCTTGCGTGCGAGTGATGAACCACAGATCGGACAGCGATCTTTCTCCTCGTCGAACTCGCGGCCACAGCCCTGACACTGGTAGTGCCAGTGGCGCTGCTCGTCGATTCCCTCGCGGGCGATCACTTCGACGTCGACGTTGAGTTTCTCCGCGACGTTTTGCATCGCGTAATCGTCGGTCACGAGCGTGGCGTCGAGTTCGAAACTAGCCGCAACGAGTCGAACGTCGGTCTCGGAGAGCACCTCCAGGTCGCCGGACTCTTTGGCGGCCCGCTGGACTTTCTCCGTCGTGTCCTCGTTCGGAATGTGGATGTGCATCCCGGAGCCTTCCATCGCGTCGTAGCGATAGGCACTCTCGTCCTCGAGTTCTTCGCGGACGAGGGGGATAGTTGCAGTCTGTTCTGTCGTATGAAAGTCGTGGATGAAAGCCGAGGAGTCGAGAACGTACATACCGTTAGCGCTTGACGACAATGTAATCTTTCACCGCCTGAACGCGGCTGACTGGCACGAGAAACCGGCCGCCTTCGTCGACATCGAAGTCGACGGCGCGGGCTGGAAGTTCGTCGTCAGGTTCGACGATCAGGTCGCGAAGCTGTCCCGACTTGAGGTCCATCGTGATGTTGTAGAGGAGCCCGAGTTCCGTCCCGTCGGAACCCATGACGGCCTTCCCCGATAGATTCTCTGCGAGTATCTCGCTCATGCATATCCGTATTTACTAGTCGGTATTAAAAACCACGGGGTTGTGGGCCGTTCCACCGTCGTCTGGCGCTTTTGACCGTTCGGCATCGACCGAACCCGCCGACTCGTCGTCGAGAACGACACACTGTCTTCCGCTGTACACCTCTCGGTGTTTTCCCGTCTCGGCCGACGAGATGCGGTTTGTTGACACCCTGTGGCGACCGTGACGATGGGTTTAACTACCGTCCTGCGGACGCTCTAGGCAAGACCTTCTCGGGTGGTTCACTCATGTCGGATACGGACACGCGCGACCCCACGTCTCTCAGAACGCCGATCGTCGCCGTCCTCGGACACGTCGATCACGGCAAGACGAGTCTCCTCGACAAGATCCGCGGCTCCGCGGTCATCGAGGGTGAAGCAGGTGCGATTACCCAGCACATCGGTGCGACGGCCGTCCCGCTCGATATCGTCTCTTCGATCGCGGGCGATCTCGTCGACCCCGAGGACTTCGACCTCCCGGGGCTGTTGTTCATCGACACGCCGGGACACCACTCCTTTACCACGCTTCGATCGCGCGGTGGCGCGCTCGCGGACATCGCCATCCTCGTCGTCGACGTCAACGACGGGTTCCAACCGCAAACGCTCGAGGCGCTGGACATCCTCCGACGATCGGAGACACCGTTTATCGTCGCGGCGAACAAGATCGACACCGTTCCTGGCTGGAACGAGAACGAAGACTCGCCGATCAACGCGACCTACGAGTCCCAGACGGATCGCGTCCAGGGCCGACTCGACGAACAACTCTACGAGATCATCGGCAACCTCTCGGACGAAGGCTTCTCCGCGGACCTCTACTGGCGAGTGCAGAACTTCCAGCGCAACGTCGGCGTCGTCCCCGTCTCCGCGATGACTGGCGAGGGCGTCCCCGACCTGCTTGCCGTCATGATGGGGCTCTCCCAGCGCTACATGAAAGAAGAAATGGAAATCGACGTCACCGGCCCCGGCGTCGGCACCGTCCTCGAGGTCAAAGAGGAGAAAGGGTTCGGGAAGACGGTCGACATCGTCCTCTACGACGGCACGATCAGGGCTGACGACCAACTCGTCGTCGGCGGCCAGAACGATCCCATCGTCACTGACGTTCGCGCGCTCCTCCAGCCGCGACCGCTCGCCGAGATTCGAACCGAGAGCCGTTTCGAAAAAGTCGACGAGGTAAGCGCCGCAGCAGGGATCAAGGTCGCCGCACCCGAACTCGACGACGCGATGGCCGGTGCGCCGGTTCGCGTGGTCCGTGACCGCAACCTCGAGGACGTAGTCCACGAGGTCCAGGCCGAACTCGCGGACATCGCGGTCGACACCGAAGAACAGGGCGTCGTCGTCAAGGCAGACACGCTCGGTAGCCTCGAGGCGATGGCCGACGCCCTCGAAGATGCAGAGGTGCCGATCGTCCGCGCCGAAGTGGGCGACATCGCACCGCGTGATATCTCGGTCGCTTCGACGGCCGACGATCCGAAACAGCAGGTCATCCTCGGGTTCAACGTCGACGTTCTTTCCGAGGCCGAAACGCGGGCCGAGACCGACGACGTGGGTATCTTCACCGACGAGGTTATCTATCAGCTCGTCGAGGAGTACGACGAGTACGTCGAGGAGATCGAACAGGCCCAGCAGGATACGATTCTCGAGAACATCACCCGGCCTGCGCGGTTCCGTATCCTCCCCGACCACACGTTCCGCCAGAACGATCCGGCGGTCGTCGGCGTCGAAGTCGACGCCGGCACCCTGCAGAACAACACGAACGTCGTCAAGTTCGACGGAGCCAAACCAGAACGTGTCGGCCAGATCAAGGGCATCCAGGAACAGGGCGAAGACGTCGACGAGGCCCGCAACGGCGACCGCGTCTCGGTCGCGATCGACGGCCCGACGGTCGGCCGCGGTATCGAGGAAAGCGACCGACTCTGGGCCGAAATACCCGAGAAACACGCGAAGATCTTGGAACAAGAACTGGCCGACGAGATCCCCGGCGACGAACTCGAGGCACTGAATATGTATCTCGACAAGCAGCGCAACCGTGATCCGTTCTGGGGCAAGTAGGGTACAGCGGTAGCGAGGTGAAACCCCACCACTGGGAATGGGCGGGATACTTAACCACTTTCGGACGCCACGTCCGACCAATGTCGGACACCACCGGATCAGCGGATGAAAGCGATCAGTCCAGCTTCTTCGAAGTTCCGTACGGCGACGAACTCCTTTTGCTGTTTGGACTGCTCGGACTCGGGTTGCACAGCATCGGGTACGATTTCGGAACGGCCATCGTCATCCTTGCGCTGGGGTTCCTCTACATGGAGGGGAAAGACGACGAGTGAGACGGACTGCTGTCCCGATGCCCCGGCGCGACCGCAGGAGCGCACCGCACCGCCACTGACTGACAGCACACCGTCTGAGACGAGGTGTTGTACCGATACCCCGGTACAACCGCGCCGGGACGGACACTGACAATGACGGACAGGAACCCGCTCAAGACGGACTGCCGGAGATGTACCAGCGTGGTCGCGCTCCGATTGCGGCCGCGCTGTCTGACCCTCACGCAGTAAACGGGACGGTGGGCTCCATTCGCGTCGTGGCTCCGTTCCTCGGTCCGGCACGCTCGCGAACTCGAGGCACATGAGTGTCTCGAGAGCTCAGAGGTGTGTTCCGGACGCCAAGACACCGAAAACGGCCGTTGTCAGTGTCCCGAAGACGGTCCAGGTGACGGGGAGGTGTAATCGATCTCGAGTCGTTTTTTCTTCGAGCGCCGATACTGTCGCCGTCCTGTGTGGGCTGTTACGGTCCGAGACACTGGTTCGCGCCACTCTCGGAATTCGGACGTGTCACGTTCGGGAATGACAGGCTGTGGCGGAGACGGCACAGTCCCGAAATCGTTTTCAACTGCTCGCGCGCACACTCGGTATGCCGACGGAATCGGACACTCATTATGACCCCTCATTGGGGAACAAGTTCATCTTCGTCACCGGCGGCGTCATGTCGGGACTCGGCAAAGGGATCACGGCCGCAAGCACCGGCCGGCTCCTGAAAAACGCCGGGTTCGACGTCACCGCGGTGAAGATCGACCCGTACCTGAACGTCGACGCCGGGACGATGAATCCCTACCAGCACGGGGAAGTGTACGTCCTCGAAGACGGTGGCGAGGTCGACCTCGACTTGGGGAACTACGAACGGTTCCTCGACGTCGACATGACCTCGGACCACAACGTCACGACGGGGAAAACGTACCAGCACGTCATCGAGAAGGAACGCGCCGGCGACTATCTGGGCAAAACGGTCCAGATCATTCCCCACGTCACTGACGACATCAAGCGTCGCATCCGGGAGGCCGCCGAAGGAACCGACGTCTGTCTCGTCGAAGTCGGGGGTACCGTCGGTGACATCGAGGGGATGCCCTACCTCGAGGCGCTGCGCCAGTTTGCCCACGAGGAAGACGACGACGATGTCTTGTTCGTCCACGTCACGCTCGTGCCCTACTCGAAAAACGGCGAGCAGAAGACGAAGCCGACCCAACACTCCGTCAAGGAGGTCCGTTCGATCGGACTCCAGCCCGACGTGATCGTCGGCCGATGTGAGGATCGGCTCGATCCCGAGCCCAGGGAGAAAATCGCGCTGTTCTGTGACATCCCAACCGATGCGGTGTTCTCGAACCCCGATGTCGAGGACATCTACCACGTCCCGCTGATGGTCGAAGAGGAAGGGCTCGATCAGTACGTCCTCGAGCACTTCGGGTTGGCCGACGAGGCACTCCCGAAAGGCGAGCGAGCAAACGAGTGGCGCGAGATCGTCACCACCGAGAAATCCGGCGAGATAGACGTCGCACTGGTCGGGAAGTACGATCTGGAGGACGCCTACATGTCGATCCACGAATCTCTGAAACACGCCGGGTTCGAGTGTGGCGTCGACGTCGATGTCCACTGGATTCCGGCCGACGAGATGGCCGACGACTACGATGACCAGCTAGACGAAGTCGACGCCGTCATCGTCCCCGGCGGCTTCGGAATGCGTGGCTCGGAAGGGAAGATCCGCGCAGTCCAGTACGCCCGTGAAAACGACGTTCCGTTCCTCGGACTTTGCCTGGGCTTCCAGATGGCCGTCGTCGAGTACGCACGTAACGTGCTCGGCCTCGAGGGGGCACACTCCGCGGAGATGGACGAGGACACACCCCACCCGGTCATCGATATCCTCCCCGAACAGTACGAGGTCGAAGACATGGGCGGCACCATGCGCCTTGGTGAGCACACGACCGTTATCGAACCGGAGACGCTGGCCTACGACCTGTACGGTGACACGTCCTGCTCGGAACGGCACCGCCACCGTTACGAAGTCAACCCCGAGTACTTCGAGCAGTTCGAAGACGAGCCGCTCGTCTTCTCCGGGACCGCAGGCAACCGCATGGAAATTCTCGAACTCGCGGACCATCCGTACTTCCTCGGAACGCAGTTCCATCCCGAGTACACGTCCCGCCCCGGACAGCCCAGCCCGCCGTTTCTCGGACTAGTCGAGGCGGTGCTCGAACAAACTGACGACGCGGACACGCACGTAGAGAGCGAAACGGAGGTTACCCACTGATGGTAGACACTGAGACGTTCGTCCCCGACGCAGTAGCAGAGATCGAAGACGAAATCGGCGACGCAAACGCCGTCATCGCCCTCTCGGGCGGCGTCGACTCCTCGGTCGCCGCGGCGCTGGCCTACGAGGCTATCGGCGATCAACTCACTCCAGTCTACGTCGATACCGGGCTGATGCGGAAAGGCGAAACGGCCCAGATCCGGGAGACGTTCGACTACATGGAGTCGCTGCGGATCGTCGACGCCAAAGACCGGTTCCTCGAGGCGCTTTCCGGCGTCACTGACCCCGAGGAGAAGCGGTCGATCATCGGCGAGCAGTTCATCCGGGAGTTCGAGCGCGAGGCGACGGAAGCCGACGCCGACTACCTCGTTCAGGGGACGATCTACCCCGACCGTATCGAGAGCGAAGGCGGCATTAAGTCCCACCACAACGTCGGTGGGCTCCCCGAGGTCGTCGACTTCGACGGCATCGTCGAACCCGTCCGCGACCTCTACAAGGACGAAGTGCGGGAGGTTGCACGCCACCTCGGACTCGACGAAATCGTCGCCGAACGGATGCCGTTCCCCGGTCCCGGTCTCGCGGTGCGGGTCATCGGCGAAGTCACCGAAGAGAAACTCGAGGTCGCCCGCCACGCCTGTCACGTCGTCGAGGACGAACTCGAGGAGTACGAGCCCTGGCAAGCCCTTGCGGCCGTCATCGGGAAGGCGACCGGCGTCAAGGGTGACAATCGCGTCCACGGCTGGGTCGTCTCCGTGCGATCGGTCGACTCTCGCGACGGAATGACAGCAAAGGCCCAGGAGATCGACTGGAACACCCTTCAGCGCATCCAGTCCCGAATCACTGGTCAGAACGAGAACGTCGCCCGAGTCGTCTACGACGTGACGCACAAACCACCGGCGACCATCGAGTACGAATGACGGACCGAGAGGACGACACGTACGCGATCGTTACCGGCCCCGACAACGCGGACGTCTCACCGGCACTCGAGGCCGAAGGCGTCGAGGTGCGGCGACTCCAGGGTATCGTTTCGCGACCGCAACTCGAGGACGCGGGTATCGTCGACGCCGATCTCTACGTCCTGACCGATGTCGATCAGGCGACGACGATACCGATCGTCTGCGATCTCAACGACGACCTCCAGACGGTCGTCTACGCTGACCGGACGACCCCTGAGTTCGTCAAAGCCCAGCTCGATCTGGCAGTCGATCCTCAGTTGATCGGCCCGGACGTACTCGCTGAAGAGTTGCTGGGCTGAATTCGACCGGCGTTCGATTCGACCGAAACTGGTTTTACAGTTAAAACTATGACAGACAGCTACATCTTCGTTTCAGCCGTCTTCGCCCGGCCTATCGGGGATTTAAATCCGAGTTAAATGAGCTAGAATCGTCGTAAGCGTTCTATACTGTCGCCCCGGTTGAAGTGGTCGCCAGCCATATCTGTAATTGGAGGTCGACGGGCAAACTCCACCGAGGCACCGATGCCTGTTCCCGTGACTTCCAGCAATCCCACCACAGCACCCTTCCCCCCACCATTGCCACACCGTTCGAACGTGGGCTACTGCACCGGCCTACGTCGTTTTGCGGTTCTGGCGCTCGGGGCGTTACCCAATACGCCTCGATCAACCCCTTGCTTTCTGGACGCTACTCGTCGAGTCGCTGCAATACCGGCATCTCCTCGAGTCGTTCGTCTTCGAGTCGTTTCCAGTCGATGCCGGATGGCTGCTCGCCACCAGCAGGCCGACGGGCCGCTTCGGGCGTCACGATCAGGTCCATCGAGACGTCGTGAGCGGCGGCCGTGGCCTCGTCGTCGGGACCTACCAGTTGCCGCTCGTGTATCGTCGTCGCGACCGTCGTCTCGTCGTCGACCAGTGCCAGTTCGCGCAGTATCGCGTACTCGAGGTCGCTGTACCCCTCGCCTTTCCCGACACGGTCACCGTCTTCGGTGACGGCGACGCTGCCGGAGACGATCAGGTCGATCGACTCGACATCTGCTGGGGCGACCCGTGTTCCGTATTCGTCAGACCCCGAGACGGTCGTCGCCGCGTCGTAATCCTCGAGTTCGTCGGGATCGAGTCGCAGGAAACACTGTTCGTCGGCGAGTCGTGGGACGGCCATGTAGACCGTTTTCCCCGCACGCAGTGCTGCCCTGCGGACGGGAAGTTGTGGGGCATCGGGGTTCGCCTTGATCGTCGCCGCGCCGATCCACTCGGGCTGATCGGTGAGCCGAGCCGCCGCCTCGCTTGCCCCCGCGAAGTTCGGGATGCGACCGTGGGGCGGGAACGGAAAGCGTGCAATTCCACGTTCCTCGAGGTCGTTCCAGATTCGTTCGCGCAGTGCTTGCTTGTCCATGCGTCGTCGGTACTCGCGGCTCCGCTATACGGATTGCTGTCCCGGGTTTTCGTGTAACTCTCGGACGTGTCGCGTCTTTCACGTGGCTACGAACTGTCGCTTGCGTCGTCTGTCCCATCTTCTTCTGGTCCGTACGCGAGAGTGACGAGGTGTCTGGCCTCCGGAAGAATGAGCTCTTCGGCACCGAGTCGGGCTCCGGCGGCAGTACCCGGGAGACAGAAGATCGGTTTCCCGTCGGCGACGCCAGCGAGGGTTCGGACCGCGACGGCGCGGGTACCGACCTCCTCGTAGGCGAGTGCGGTGTACAGTTCGCCGAACGCGGTCAGTTCCTTGTCGAGCAGCGGTTCGACCGCCTCGATAGCGACGTCGTCCGGTTCGACGCTTGCCGAGCCAGCAGTGATCACGATGTCGACGTCGTCCCGTTCGATGACTCGTACCACGATCGACTGAACGCCGTCGTGTTCGGGACTGACGTGTTCTCGCGTTGCAACGTCGTGGCCGGACGCCTCAAGTGCAGAGACGATCGCTTCGCCAGCCTCGTCGGTTGCAAGCGTTCGATCCGCAGCGATCGTGACGACGGCGATGCCGAGCGCCCCTCCGTCATTGGCCGGCGTTGTCGTCGGCCCCAAGGCCGTTTCGTTCATACGTCCGAATCGACGACCCAGCAGTAAAACGGTGGCTTCCGGTTTCGGATCGCGGAGAGACCGTCCCATTTTATACACGTCGTTTCCATCGAACCCGCTGTATGCAAGCGGTCAAAATCGTCGAGCATGGCGATACGGACGTCATCGAATACGGCGACTATCCCGACCCTGCCGTCGGACGCGACGAGGTGCTGGTTGACGTGAAAGCCGCTGCGCTCAACCACCTCGACGTGTGGGTTCGCCGTGGGCTGCCGACGCTCGACCTGGAGCTGCCACACGTTCCAGGCAGCGACGCGGCCGGTGTCGTCGTCGAAACCGGCAAAGACGTCACTCGATTTGCCGAAGGCGACCGTGTCGCCGTCTCGGCGGGAGTCAACTGCGGCGAGTGTGAGTTCTGTCGGGACGGCGACCCGACCCTCTGTGTGAACTTCCACTTACTCGGCGAACACGTCCCCGGCGTCCACGCCGAGTACGCCGCAGTGCCCGCGGACAACCTGATCGCTGTCCCCGACAGGGTCGACTGGTCGGTCGCCGGCTCAAGTTGCCTGGTCTTTCAGACCGCTTGGCGGATGCTGATCGACCGAGCGGAGCTCGAACCTGGCGAGAAGATCCTGGTACTGGGTGCAAGCGGCGGTGTCGGCCACGCAGCCGTCCAGATCGCAGACTATGTCGGCGCAGAAGTATACGCCACCGGAAGCACGAGACGGAAACTCGAGTACGCCCGCGAGCACGGAGCTGACTACGTCTGCAACTACGAGACGGAGAACTTCGTGGAGTGGGTCCGCTCGGAAACTGACGGTCGCGGCGTCGACGTCGTCGTCGACTACATCGCTGGAGGTACTTGGCGTGACTCGATCAAGAGCCTGGCCAAGAACGGTCGACTCGTCACCTGCGGCGGGACGGCGGGCCCGAACCCCGAAACGGACATTCCACGTATCTTCTGGAACCAACTGCAGATCATCGGCTCGACGATGGGGACGCCGGGCCAGGTCGACGACGTGATGGAACTGGTCTGGGACGGCACGTTCGAGCCGTCGATCCGTGCAGAACTCCCGATGAGCCAGACCGCCCGCGCCCACGAAATCGTCGAAGGGCGGAAGGGCTTTGGCAAGGTCGTCGTCCGCCCGGACAGCGAGCTTTGATACGGTTTGCTGTCAGTCAGTGCCGGCGCAACCGCGAGCTCTCCTGCGGTCGCGCCGGGATATCGGGACAGCATTCCGTCTGAGCTAGTACTGTCCCAACCGTCGACTGCTGAGTGAACCCAGACGACCGCATTCGGTTTCACTCATCCGTTCAGGCTTGCCA
>JGI2924J29684_1076715_pt1 | contig 10931 bp, 10 predicted proteins | sample BenlonsequencITS_FD_29684 | JGI IMG/M metagenome (IMG submission 29684)
GATGCTGTAAAAGGCTGTCGGCGTCTTTGCCAAGCAACTGCGCAATATCAGTCATAGCTATGCTCCCGTAAGTTCCGATAGGGTATCGGAAGGTGAATAGTCCTGCCCCGCAGATTGCGGGTCGCAATAAGCCTGGTACTGACCGACCATTTTTGCCAACTTTAGCGCATTTTTTCGGCGCTATCTGCTGGCTCGATTCACGTAAGAAAAAGTGTTAGATCGGTCAAAATTAACGCTCAATGGTATTTAAAAGGTATTATTAAATGGTATTGTCGTGACGTATCTTACCTGTCATGAAGAATTCAAAAATGAAAACGACCTTTAAACTGTCGTTCATGTTATTCGTGGCGTGGTTTATCTGGGGTGCATGGTTCGTCCCCCTGTGGCTATGGCTAAATAAAAGCGGATTTTCCGCCAGTGAAATAGGTTGGTTTTATGCCTGTACCTTCATTGCGGCGATCCTGTCGCCGATTCGGGTCGGCTCCGTTACCGATCGTTTTTTCTCGGCGCAAAAAGTGCTGGCGCTGCCTTTTTTACTCAACGCTTTGGTATTAAAAAGATGTTATTAGTTGGTCTTATTACCGCCGCGATCCGTTACGGCTTTTTTGTCTATGGGGCGCAGAGACGTATTTCACTTACGCCCTGCCGTTCCTCGGTATTTTGCTGCACGGCGTAAGATCGGCGCGGGCGACAACCATGCTGGCGGTGTGCTGGCAGGACTGGCGTCAGGCTGGTCGCTCGCAGATGCCGTACTGCTGGGTAATGCGGTGGCTGGGTGGTAGGGCATCGCGGCGGCGACTGCGCGCCCACGCGCGAAGCGCTACTCCTCGCACACAAAAACGTATAGGTCGCTGCGACAATAACTAATGCGGTATTCAATGGGCCGGTGCTGCTGATCGAGCGCCACCTGCTTAATCACCAGCACCGGCACTTTGCCGTCCATTTGAATATGCGACTGAAACTCATCATCCGGCATCCGGGCGCTGACGCGAGATCGGGTACGCTGAGGGTAAATGTGCCGGCTACGGAAATAGTCATACAAAGAAATGCCAATCGCGTCGACATCATGAATCAGATGCGCGGGAGCCCAGGACTCTTCAATAGACACTGCATCCTCATCAACGTAACGAATACGTTTGAGTAAAAAAACGTCGCTGCCTGCGGAAATCGCCAGATGCTGCGCGACCTCATCCGGACAGCTTACCACGCGTTTGTTAACCCATAGCGTATCCGGTTTTTTGCCGCGCAAGACAACCTGCCGGGAAAATCCCCGCGCCTCTTTCAGGGAATATTCAAAGATATTATTGATTTGCGTACCGTAGCCGCGGGCGCGAGTAACCACCCCCTCTTCTTCCAGCGCCTGCATCGCTTTGCGTACCGTGATGCGCGAGACACCAGTAAGCTGGCTGAGATCGCGTTCGCCAGGTAAAATATTACCATGCTCAAGAATACCGCTGCGCACGGCATCCTTTACCGTCTGGGCGAATTTCATGTATAGCGGCGTATTGTCCGCCGCTGAAATTCGTTCATTCAGTTGCGCGATGAGCTGGGTATGCGCTTGTTCCATTTATCTTTTCCTGACGACGGGTCTGTAGGCAGTATACTACCACCACGCATGAAAATGATGTACCGGACCAATACCCTTCCCTACTTCCAGAGTGTCTGCCTGCGCCAGCGCCGCCGAAAGCCATGTCTTCGCCTCGTTTACCGTTTCTCCCCAACTGCGATGCCGGGGCCGTAACGCCGCCAGCGCCGCCGACAGCGTACAGCCCGTCCCATGCGTATTTTTAGTGATAACGCGCGGCGCGCTAAAGCGCTGCTCGCCCTCGCGGGTAAAGAGCCAGTCCGGGCTTTGCGCATCCTCTAAGTGCCCGCCTTTCATCAATACCGCCTCACACCCCATCGCCAGTAGCGCCCGCCCCTGCGCCAGCATCTCCTGTTCCGTGCGCGCATGGGCCGCATTCAGCAACGCTGCGGCTTCCGGCAAATTAGGGGTAATCAGCGATACCTGCGGTAACAGCCGGACGCGCAATGTTTCTACCGCAGAGGGCGAGAGCAGCGGATCGCCGCTTTTTGCCAGCATGACCGTATCCAGCACCACATTACGCACATGATGGCGCTGTAATCGTTCCGCCACGGCCTCGACAATATCGGTTTCCGCCAGCATCCCGATTTTAGTCGTATCAATGCGCACATCGCTGAACACGGCATCAAGTTGAGCGGCGACAAAGTCCGGCTCTATCCGGTACACCGACTGTACGCCACAGGTATTTTGCGCCACCAGCGCGGTGATGACCGAACAGCCATACGCGCCCAGCGCGGAAAAGGTCTTAAGATCCGCCTGGATACCGGCCCCGCCGCTGGGATCGGTGCCGGCAATCGTCAGCGCGTTAATTCGTTGCATTGGCCGCCTCCACATCCAGATGATAGAGCGCATCAAGAAAAGCCGGGATGAAGCTGCCCGGCCCTTCGCTACGCTCTGCCGCGGCCTGTCCAGCCAGTTTCATCCAGCAGCAGGCCGACGCGACATTGTCCAGCGCGGCGCCCGGTAACGCGCAACTGGCGGCGACGACCGCCGACAACGCGCAGCCAGTGCCTACAATGCGAGTCATTAACGGATCGCCGCCGGGAATGCTCAGCGTGCGCTGACCGTTAGTGACGTAATCTATCTCTCCGGTAACCACAACGATGCAGTCTATCTGACGCGCCAACGCCTGCGCCGCAGGCAGTGCAGCCAACGCCGCCTCGGTGGTATCTACGCCGCGTCCGCCCAGCGCCATGCCGGCTAACGCCAGGATTTCCGAAGCGTTGCCGCGTATTGCCGCCGGGCGCAGGGACAAGAGATCCAGGCAAAATCGCCGACGAAATTCCAGCGCGCCCACCGCGACAGGATCGAGCGTCCACGGCGTTTTAGCATCATAAGCGCTTTCTACCGCCGCACGCATCGCGTCAGCGCGTGAGGCGGTTAATGTTCCGACATTAACCAGCAAGGCGTTAGCGATGGCGGCAAACGGTCTGGCCTCGGCAGGATCAATCACCATGGCGGGTGAAGCGCCCAGCGCCAGCAGCGTATTGGCGGTAAACGTTTGTACGACGTCATTCGTCATACAGTGCGTAAGCGGGGAGAGCGCGCGAAAGTGTTTTAACGTATGCGCCGCAAGCGTGCGGCAGTGCAGGTCAGGCTGCATGGTTCAGCTCCTGCCCGCGTGAAGAAGGGACACGAGCAGTGTCAGACTTCCCTACGCTGGCATTATCCAGATCAGGTGGTACGGGTATTTCTCAGCCTTCACAAAGAAGGGCACCCCGAGTCGTCAAGCCCCGCCGTGTTAAGCGGGGTTTCGCTATTAAGCATACTGTCTGCGCCAGACAATGTAAATTTACAGCCAGCGGCGGACGATAATTTCAGCGTTATCAAATAGTTCTCAAAACCTATTCGGTTCTGGCAAACTTGCTGGCGGATATGTTGCTGCACGACGCTTTCGTTTACACTTTTTACGAAAAGGGGCGTGAGATAACAAAATAGCGCTTGTCAGATACGCCACCAGCAGAAATGATACACACGATGTTAACTGACCCGCATATGTGGAGGGTAAAAGTATGAAAAGTAAGTTGCTGCCTTGCGCGCTGTTGCTTGCAACCAGTTTTGCATGGGCCGCCCCCGCGACAACGGGCATTGATCAATATGAGTTAAAAAGTTTTATCGCCGACTTCACCCACTTCAAGCCCGGCGATACCGTTCCGCAGATGTACCGCACCGATGAGTATAATATTAAACAGTGGAAATTACGTAATCTGCCCGCGCCAGATGCCGGTACTCACTGGACCTATATGGGCGGCGCGTATGTACTGATTAACGATACCGATGGAAAAATCATCAAAGCCTATGATGGCGAGATTTTTTATCATCGATAATGATATACGCACTCTTTGTATAAAGAGTGCGTACAGCATAAAATTAATTATAAGATACCACGATTAATGCTTTCGATTGTAATGGCCCCGCTTTAACTTTTGCAGGATCGAGAACATAATATGTGGCAAAGACAGGAATAGCTTCCACCGAATTCACTGCGCTGCCTTTGGCATAGGTTTTGAAAATACTGTTTATTGTTGCTCCTTTGTTTATTTTAAGCAGGCTCCGATTTGAATCTCTTAAGATAAACCCAACGCCATTATCGTTATCCGGTTTCAGAACTGCGTCATTCTCATCCCAGACTAAATCACTACGTAGATTCACCGCTATTTGCCGTGATGTCAGCGTCGCATTCCGCACCTGATTTTCGCAATCCAGTATAATATCACCCTGCTTATAAAATTCACTAACCTCTCCTTTAGCGCGGAGTTTAGTCATAGGCACCGGGTCCAGCGTGATGGTGAGATTCTGGGGGGCGCAGGTAGTTTCTTTGCGGTTGTAATTTATCGTTACATTAGCTTTATAAACACCTTTACCATTCAGGTCAGTGATAGCGTTCGCAACACACTCTCTATTTCCCCAACAGCCAATATACCTTAAAATAAATATAATCCAATCGCTACTACTCCATTGATTCTTTGCACCCGACATCACCGCTATATTATCTATCGTAACCGAGTACCCCCCTCTGGCAGACACAGTAACCGCCTCCAGTGAGTTTATTTCTGAAATCGTTATCTTATAGGGGGCTTCGATTACACCGTTTTGATTGCGCATATTTATCGCACTACTGCTTTGCCATTCAACTTTTAATTTTAACTTAACACTATCATTCGGCCCCATACCGATAATATGATCGGATGTCTCTAATTTAGTCACAACATCACTATTAGAACAATTGGCATCAGTGAAACCATTTGTAATAATGGCTGACTCCTCCCCCCCCAGCATTAAGCTATCGGATTGAATCGTATAATCCTTCGTGTTGGTTAAGGTCGCATTACACGCCGCGTAACCCAACTGCGTAAACTGCATCATCATTAATAAAAATAGTAGTCTTTTCATAGCGTCACCTGGAGATTACCGACAAATATAAACGTTATTTTCATCAATCTGTTTATCAAAAGTGATCTTACAGAAAAGACCCTGTTGTTTATCTGTTGCGACTTTTACCGAAACGGGAACCTTTTCAGTACGAATGAATACCCGGCTCCCCTGACCTACCAGTCCTACATTATTTCCCTCGTCATCTTCCACTTCATAACCAAACGTTAAAGGCTCGCCATCTGCGCGCCGCGCCAGGAAATAAAAAGGTTTACTGGTCTCTGTTTCAAAATCAACCAATACTACGGCTCCGCGATAAGGCACTGTAACTTTACGGTTTCCCAGCAGGGCGACATCACTTTCACTCTCGGAGACATCAAGAGAGATAAAATTTTGCCGGTATGGCGTCAATGCTTCAAATACGGCATAACCTTTTGCATTGGTACGTAAATAGGGACGCCCCTGCACCGCCGCGCCTTCCAGGTACGGCGCGTTAATAATCGCGATAGTATCATTAAGGCGAGAGGCTAAATGCACGCCATCGGCCCATGCAACCAGCCCTCCCTGAATATTTCCGCCCACCTGATGATATTTATTGGATTGGCTGTAACTGCCGCCGACCGTCGCCAGCGGGGCGTTCCAGGTTACCGATCCCCCGAATTTCGTTTGGTGTTCCTGTCGCTGCTGGCTGAGGTTAGTCGTATAATTAAACTGATCGCGATTACCGAACGTGCCACTAAGGCTGGTGTTATTCGCCACATAACCTTGTTCGTCAAAGGTGGTGGAATTCGATAAATGGATATCACGATTTCCCCCATTCTCCTTTACTCCCCATGTTAAGGGAATCGATAAATAGATATTAAAGCGCTTATCTTCACGGTTATCGCTGTCATAAGTCTGGGTTGCCGATAGCGTAAAACTGAGCCGCTGCCAGGTATTACTGTAGCTTAACTGATAATCCTTTCCTGTACCGCTACGCCCCCAATAGTCGCGCCACAGGGCGCTGGCAGTAAAATATCCCCACCCATCGGGTAACGTCTGATTAATATTGAGAGTGAAAGTATTTTTACGCCCAAAGTCATTCTCATAATAATCTGCAATATCATAAATATCGTCATCATCGCGACGATAGTTGTCCCGGTTATTAGCCCAGACATGATCGTTAAAAGTGCGATAATCACGTGATGAGTAGCGATACGCTGCCAGAGAAAAATGGGTGGCTGATTGCGGGAGATATTTATTCCAGGCAACCTGGTAGCTTTCCCCATCAAAAACATCGCCATTATCCTGCTTGCTATGAGACAACGTACCGTCGACAGATACCGCGCCAATCAGCGTGTTCCACCCGGTGCCAAGGGTAAATGAGCGATAATCGCTGGCTAACATCGTTCCGCTATACAACGTTAGCAGGTTATTGACCCCGTACTGATAGGTTCCCTGGAGAAAATCAGTTTGCTGAGAGGCTCCTTCAATTCTGCTTCGTCCGGCGGCGAAATCATATTTTGCTACGCCGGGCTGCACCATATTGGGAACGGAAGAATACGGAACAATAAACCGTGAAACAGTACCGTCAGCCTCTTTAACGCTCACGTCCAGATCGGCTCCCCCCCCTGCCAGCTGAAGATCTTCAAATACAAAGGGGCCAGTCGGAACTTCTTTTTGATAAACAATGAAGCCATTCTGTTCAACCGTCACCAGGGCGTTACTTTGCGCCACGCCACGCACAACCGGAGCGAAATTTTGCTTAGAGTGCGGCAGCATTTGCATATCACGCCAGAAGCGCACCCCGCGAAAGCGCACCGTATCAAACATATCCCCGCTGGTGTACTGTTCCCCCAGACGCATTGTCCCCAGTACCGCCGGGAAATCACGTTCCAGATACAGAGTATTGCTCTGCCATTTGCCAGCTGAATTTTCACTTTTGGAAAAATTAGCGTTAGAATGTAATTGCCATCCAAGCAGATTCAACCCGCTGACAAAATTTGCGTAAGTATTTTTCTCACTACCGCCGCTTTTATAATGGCTGTAATATTCGCTGGCATAATAAGATGTATAAAAAGCGTTAATTCCACGGTCCCATGCCTCTGGAGACGCATAGCCCGCTTCATATTCCAGCACATAAGCCTGAGGGACGCTAAGATAAAGGTTAAAAGCGGCAGTGTCATAAGAAACACTACCTCCATGAACCACCGTTTTCAGCGCAATACATTCATTTTCAACTGTTGTACTCTGCGGGGTAAATTTAATTCCCAGGCTGGCGATAAGGTCCGGAGAAATACAGGTGCTATCGGGGTCATCCTGAATATTAACCTCATAAGTTCCACGCCATTCTTTATTGACATAAACGTCCATCTCATAAACGCCAGCCATGGGTTTGGTGCTATCAATCTGATAACGGGACACCTTTTCACCTTTCAACCCACCGAACATAAAGTTAGTATCGAATGTTTCTTCTTCAGCCCAGGCGGGTGAAATAAGTAACGCTGCAAAAAGTGACAGCGTGATGGCGTTTAACTTTTCCATTATCTATCCTTAGGTTAATTCCCCGCTTTTAATTTTCTATTTTGATAGTCTCGTTTAAATAATTCCCAGAATCATCAATTAGCGTCACGGTATAACTATTTACAACTGCCGTTGTGGTGATACTCTGCGATGACCATGGAGCCAGTAATAAGGTTTCTTTATTTACTTTACTTTTTGCTTTAATTTCTGGAATAGTGATCCAGTTTGCGGAATTATTTTTCACGCTAATACTCCCTGGCGCACGAAGCAACTGCAAGCGGGAAAATGTTGCTTTATCGACTTTCTGTACCCCCGGTGGGCGATAGATCAACTTTATCCGGTTTTGTAGCGCAAATTTAATGATGTTTTTATCTTTGTTCTCGTCTGAATTTGGTGGAATATCCAGTACATTGAGATAGAAAAGACTTTCACGATCGCCAGGCAAGTTATTAGCGAGTTTTTTTATTTTTAATTGCTGACCTGAATTTGCCGCGACTCTAATTACAGGTGGGGTCATAATAAATGGAACCTGTAGTTTTTCTGGCGGCAGGCTGGTATCACCGTTATCAATCCACGCCTGGATGAGTGAACTTCGTTTACCGTCATTCATTAATTGTACGGTAATATCTTTTTTCTGCGCCGGATAAATAATACGTGTACCATATATATAAACGCCGCTCCACGCAGGCATGGCGGCACAAGCCAGGCATAATGCAATCATCCGTTTCATGGCCGATAACCTTATAAAAGAGATACAAGCGGCTAAAAGCTTAGCCGCCAAAAAACGATTGTTAATCAGTTAATACTGTCATTGTCAGTACAGATTCAACAGAACCTGGTGTTACAGTATTTTCAACGGCGGCATAGCGGGCAGAAAAGTTCAGGGTATATACACCATTTTCAAACTTACTTGAATTCAGAGTGTAATTCCCCGCCTCATCCGGTTTCACCTGAGTACCATCAAGATAAACAGCGAAGCCCGCACCATTATTAGTAGCATTATTTTTGGTGATTTGCATATTATCCACAAATTGAGAACGGTTAAAACTAATTCGTGGATTAGCTGTATTCGAACATTTTACTTTTAAAATCGCTTCGGGGCTAGTGTATCCTGTATATATATCGCCAGGATTTAAGTCAGCAAATCTATCAACACCTACCTGGGATAATTCAATAGTCGCGCTATTTGCACCTTCGAACGTACAGGATGTTCCTACCACTTTTCCGTTGATTTTTAATTCACCCATATCTTCATCAGCAGCAAAAGCCCCAGCGCTCATAAATACAGCAGACAATACAGAAGCAGCAATAAGTGAACGTTTCATAATCTCTTCCTTAATGAAGTAATTTCTATTTGTTAAGAGTTATTAACCCTTGCGAAGAAAATTCTCATAGACAGGAAGTTATCGCAATGTAAACACGATGTTTTGTTGATTTAAAGCAATTTACAGATTGCAATATAATTGCAACAAATGATCATTACTGCTCATTATTTTGTAAACTTATTAATTCCCGAAATTTACTGTCCCGATATATAGTCGATATAAATAAAAAAGCCCACATCATTGATAGAAATGATGTGGGCCTGCGGAATTAATATGGATTAGTCGTAGCGATTAACAACAATCTGTCGGGTGCTATCACCAGGCACCGTGTATAGCTGCGTTGTCACACCTCTCATCGGCGTAGCGGCGGGTGTTTGCAGAGTTGAAACGTGGATAGTGTTGCCGCAACGCTGCTGCAACTGTGCGTTTACCACTTCTGTACTGCACGTTGGCGCGGTCACTTTTCCACTGATGGTTAATGTTGCGGTATCGGAAGCAAAAACGAGTACGCTTATTCCATAAGCCGAAACTATAATTCCCATCAGCAAATATTTTTTCATAGTGAATAATTGTTCCTCTGTTGAACGCCAAACAGTATGCAGGCCGTCCTGATGGGCAGTATGGACGTATCGATACTTTAAAACCAATTGAAAAATTAAATCAGTAGGATAGATATGATCAATTCAAATAATGTCTTTGCCGATTATTTCAGATAAACGCCTGTCTGTTTAAGCAGGAATTAACAATGCGGGTGCTATTATTTTATTAATACATTCACCGCATCAATATATATTGATGCGGTGAATGCCATATCCTCTTTGGAATACATCAGGAGGATTACACCGCGCGGAAGGCAATCTCACCCGGAATCACTTCACCCTGCCAGTAAAGCTGCGCCGCAACGCGATCGGCTAGTTCGCGATAGATCGCGGTAAACTCGCTCTCCGGACGGCTAACCACCGTCGGCGTACCGCGATCGAGATCTTCACGCAGACTAATATGCAGCGGCATCTGACCCAGAAGCTGAGTATGGTATTTTTCCGCCAGCTTCTGCGCGCCGCCCGTGCCGAAGATCGGTTCGTGATGGCCGCAGTTGCTACAAATATGCATACTCATATTTTCCACAATGCCGAGCACCGGCACTTCCACCTTCTCGAACATCACGATACCTTTTTTGGCGTCGATCAGCGCGATATCCTGCGGTGTAGTGACCACGACCGCGCCAGTGACGGGAATGTTCTGCGCCAGCGTTAGCTGAATATCCCCGGTTCCCGGCGGCATATCCAGTACCAGATAATCCAGATCCGGCCACAGCGTCTCCTGCAACATCTGCATCAGCGCCTTACTGGCCATTGGGCCGCGCCATACCATCGCGTTGTCGTCAGTCACCAGATAGCCGATCGAGTTGGTCGCCAGGCCGTGAGACATAATCGGCGCCATATGCGTACCGTCTGGCGATGTCGGGCGCTGATCTTCTGCGCCAAGCATGGTTGGGATCGACGGACCGTAAATATCGGCATCGAGAACCCCGACCTTTGCGCCTTCAGCCGCTAACGCCAGCGCCAGGTTTACCGCCGTAGATGATTTACCCACCCCGCCTTTACCGGAGCTGACGGCAATGATGTTTTTCACGCCATTAATGCCAGGCTGGTTTTTGACGCGTTTCAGCGTCGCAATATTGTACGACAGTTTCCAGTCGATCGCTTTTGCGCCTGTAATACGTAACAGATCGGCGCTGCATTGCTCTTTTAATACCTCAAACGCGCTGTTCCAGACGAACGGCATGACCAGCTCAACGTGCAGCGTATCATCCATCCAGGCGACATGGTGCAACGCCTTAAGCGTGGTGAGGTTATGCTTCAGGGTGGGGTGTTGAAAATTCGCCAGCGTCCCGGCGACCATCGCTCGCAATGTATCTGGTGATTTGGCCTGGGATTGTTCGTTCATCCCGACTCCTTTTTTGGTATAAATAACGAATAACTCGTGCCTTAGTTTACATGAAGAGCATAGGTTAGTACTTACTTAATAATGCCCCTTTTGGTACTATCAAAGCCCTTTTTTACAACAGAAGAAGTAATACCCACTATGACTCAAGTCGCGAAGAAAATTCTGGTAACGTGCGCGCTGCCGTACGCCAACGGCTCTAT
>JGI2924J29684_1076714_pt1 | contig 10919 bp, 12 predicted proteins | sample BenlonsequencITS_FD_29684 | JGI IMG/M metagenome (IMG submission 29684)
CCCGCCGGTCCTTGCGGCGCGGGAGGCTCGTTGTCACAGAATGTCACAACTCGCCCGTAACTCTCCGCGACCTGTTCGATGGCCCCGGCGCTGGGATGGGTGTAGATCCGCATGGTGATGGCGGGGTTGGCGTGGCCGAGCCAGGCGCAGACCGAGGCCGCGGGCACGCCTTGGTAGTGCATGATCGTGGCGCAGGTGTGCCGCGCGTCGTGCAGGCGGATCACGTTCTTCGTCCCGGCCCTTTTCTGGAGCTTGGCGAATTTGCGGGTGAGGGTGTCGGGGCGGTAGGGGTTGCCGCGCTCGTCGCAGGCGACCCAGCCGCCGTCATTGTAGTCCTCGCCGTGGGCGAGCCTCTCGGCGGCCTGCCGGGCCTTCGCGGCGCGCAGCTCTGCCATGAGCACGGGGGTGCCTTTCAGCGTGCGCTTGGACGAGCGGGATTTGAGGCTGTCCTGTTCGATGACTTTCCCGCCCACGCACACCCTGCTGGAGCGCACGGCGACCTCTTGCGCTTCGAAGTCCACGTCGCCCCATGTCAGGCCGGATATCTCGCCGCGCCGCAGCCCGTGGTAGGCGAGGTGCCAGATGTGGCGGTCGCGGCCGTCTTTGGCGGCGGCGAGGACCGCGCGCATCTCCTCGACGGTGTGGGCGCGCTCTGCGGCGCCTTTGGCCTCGTTGGGGACGCGCCCCACGAGCTGTGCGGGGTTGCGGGCGAGGACGCCCTGCTCGACCAGGCCCTCCAGGACCCGTTGGCAGGTGTTGAGCATGCCGTTCACGCTGCGCGCGCCCCACTTCTTCCGGTTGCCTTCGCGGGTGTTGCGGTTGCGGTGCGCGCGGGTGAGCGTGCCCGACTGCACTTGCCTGACGATGTTGTCGAAGTGCTGTTTGGCGAGCTGCTGCACGGACAGGCGCCCGAGGAGCTGGCGGGGCACGGCGAGGTCGAATCGGTAGCCGTCGAGCGTGGTGGGCTTCAGGCCGTGCAGGCCGTTCAGGAAGTCCTCGCAGGCTTGGTCGAAGGTCAGCTCGTTCTTGTGGACGTAGGCGCCTTGGGCGACTTTCGCCTGGGTGTCGGCGAGGTGCTGGCGGGCCTCCTTCTCCGTGGCGAAGCGTCGTTTGGACTGGGACCTGCGTCCGGTGCGGGGGTCGGCCCCGGTCTCGACGACAACCTCGTAGCGGGTCTCGTCTTTGCCGGTCTTGCGATTCTTGACGGTGGTTTTCTTGATCTGCGGGGGCAGTTGGCGCCGCGTCATCGCGTTCCTCTCTTCACAGGTTGATCGACCGTCTTCGCCCTGGTCCGCCTTGGTCCGGGACGTTGTTGTCAGATGGTCGGGCTCGAACCGTATCCGAACATTGGTTCGACTTCAAGCGGATGTGCGGCTTGTGGATAGAGAAGTTGAAAAGGCCAGCTCAGGCCGGTGTGCCGGGCGGGCGGTTTCGGGCTCATTCGCAGGCCGCGTGGACGATGTCGGTCGGCCATGAAGCGCCTACCCCCCGATTTTGGTAGAAAATGAGACAAAGCCCACATTCTAAGTGCAACACGCCGATAAACCATTGACAAAACGTTGATACTCTAGGCTGAGCGAGATCGCCTATGTTACCGTTTCGTTATCTTAGGTCTGGCCTTCGCGTCGAAAGCCCAGGACGTCCCATGCACATGTTTGTTTCTTAAATGTTAAATACCGTCCTTGATTCAGGATTTCGTTATGAAAGCGATATTTTTCGTGAAACGGCGTGTGTGACCCCGCTCGCCCGCCGCGTCGGCTTGGCGTCTACGGTTCTGCACCAAGCCGATTGGGCCGCAGATCAGCGGCCTTTTCAGCGCCGAACGCAAAGACGCGGCATTTTTCGAGCAGACAGAGGAAGCGCTATGACCGAGCACGAGGGCTTCGGCCCGGATTGGCTCACAGTGGAGCCTGAGACGGCGAGGCTGGAACTCGCGAAAGCGGGCGAGCTGGCCAGGCAGACGCGCGAGGCTGTCGCCGAACGGGTGGCCCGCGTCCCCGATCCCCCGGCAGGCGCGGTTGATTTGGTTTCCGCCGCAGCGGCCCGCTGGCAGGAGGGCGTGTTCGCGCCGTTCCTCGCCGAGCTGGACAGGGCCACGGGAAAGCTCGCCGAATTCTCCGACGAGGCCGTGTCGGACTTGGGCCGCGTCGAGGAGACCGAGCGGGACAACGCCGAGGACGTGCGGCGCGCGACGAGGCATTTGGAGGATCGAGCATGACCATCGCCCGTGAGCCATACGAGGCCGACTTAGCTGAGAAAGCGGTCCAGGTGCGCGAGGCGTTGCTCAAACAGGCCGACGATGAGCGCGAGAAAGCCGGGTGGCACGCTGGGCGTGACGAAGAGAATCTGGCGGCGCACGCCGCGTTCGACAGCTACGCCTTGGAGACGGAGCAGACGAGCAGGTTCGTGGCTATGGCGAAGTTCGAGGCGCGCTCGGAGAACCCTGTGGCATGGCTGACCGTGGACTCGCAAGGCTACCCGGTCAAACTCAGCCTCGGACACCAGTCCGGCACAAGCACGGCCAACATGGTGATCGCCTGCCAGCGCGAGGCCAGGGCGGAACGCGACTGGCGAGTGCGCGCGGTGCTGCGCCGACGCGGCGAGCTGGCGGAAAAGGATCAGCAGGGCGCCGATGAGCGCGACTTGGGCTCGATCCCCGACGACGACATGCGCGACGCGCTCATGGCGGATCGCGAGATTTTCGAGAAGTGGCTTAGGATCGCGGGCGACTCCTCGCACGCCGACCACGCGCTGGCAGTCGCCAAGCTCCACGCCTATCTGGACGGGAGCGCCAAGGTCCACTGGATCGCGAACGCGAGCGGCAGCGGGGCGTGCTGCGCGACGGTGGACGGCACCGGGCTCGTGACGAGCGTCGACGTCTCGGGGTTCTCGTCAATGGAATCCCTCAAGCTCGGGTGGCTGATGCGGTGGACGGGGTTCCGGGCCAGGGAATGGCGCGCTGCCCGCGTCAAACCATTGCGCGGCAAGCTCGCCAATCTCGGCGCCGGGGCGCAAACCGACCTCTCGTTGCTGGACGTCCCCGAGCCGCCCTTATGGCCCGAACGCGAGGAGGAAGGCATGTATGAGGCGCGCGACCGCTGGTTGGCGGCGGCGCGGTTCGACGTGCAACCGGATTACAGCAGGGGGTACGGGTTCTGATGACGCACGCAGACATCGTGAGGCCGTCGAGCGCGAACGCGGACGTGTTCCTGTTGGATCACTGGCCGGTGGACTCAGTGGGCCGCTGGGAGCAGATGCGGCAGTTGATGGGCTCGGCGGCGGACATCCTCGACGAGAAGGCAGACGAGGAGCTGGACGCTTTGCGGCGAAGGCTCAAGGAGCATGTGCGCGGCGACAAGCTGGACGCAATGCACCAGGAGTACGCCGCGCGGGCGCGAGACCTCTCGGACCTCGCCGAGAAGGCGAAGAGGATCGCCGCCGCGTGCGGCGAGGTCGCCGCCGAGCTGCACCGGGCGAAGTCTCAGATGGATCAGACCGTGCTAGAGGGCGAAGCGCTCGTCAAGCAGTGGGACGCCGAGCGCGAGGGACGCGCGTGCGCGCCGAACCGAGCCCGCATCGTCGCGAGCATCCAAGCGAAGATCCGAGAGATCGCCGAAAGCTTCGCCGACAGCCCCGCGCTGCGCCTGCCCGAACTCGACGCCCCAGCGCCGAGCGCGACGGCTGAACCGCGCGAGCGCGCGGCCCAAACCCCCGTGCTCGCCGGGGAAGCGCACCAGCCCCGCCACGGCGACAACGCCGCTGCCGAGGCGACCGGCCCGCACAGCGCCCCCGGCCCTGTCAGCGCCGCATTGCACGGGCACAGCACGAACGACAGCGGGCACGGCACCCACGCGCCGAAACACGGCGAGAGCGTACCGGGAGGGTCGAGCGGGCACGACCCGTTCGCGGCGCACGCCGATCTCTGGCCCGGTCACGAGCAGCAAAGCCACCAGGCGCACGCCGAGCCCGAGCGCGCGGCACCGGAGACAGGCGAGGAGCGTCACGCCGAAACCGGGCCGGACGCGGCCACCGGCCCGCAATCCGCCAGCGCCCCTGCCTCCGAGGCCAGCACCCACGCCCAAGGCGCCAGCGCGGCAGAGGGCGTGACGATGAATTTCGACTACGCCGAGACCACGGCCAGCGCCGGGGGCATCGCCTTCGCTGGATTCCCGCTCCGCGGCCCCGAGCCGGGCGAATGGAAGCCCCGCAACGGGTGGAAAGGCGGGATGCTCTTCGGCCAGACCTTCACCGCAGCCAGAGCCAACCTAGACGTGCGCGGCTGGCTGCGCTACTACGGCATGTGGCTGCGTTTCCAGACCGACCGCATACCGGACGCGGCTCGGGCATTGGCCATCGGCGGACGGCCCGGATTCGCCGTCGCCCTGCACCTGCGCCACGATCCTTTGACGGGCGACCACATCCCCGAATGGTGGCTCTACACGAACTTCGGCCCGCACGCCGTGCTGCCCCCGGACATCGGCCTGCCCCACAATCTGAAACTGGGCTGGGACTGGGCGAGCAAGACCGTCAAAGCCAGGATGCTCAACGGCGCCGACCCCCTCGCCTCGGCGTGGGAGCACTACAAAGACCGCGCCCGCGAGCACACCGAGCACGGCTACCCCTACGGCATGATCGGCGTCGTCACCAACCTAGAGGCCAACCCCGACATCCACGCCCAATACCGGACGGCGAACGACCACCTCAAAGGCGTTCTCAGCATCGAAGCGCCAATGGTCGAGCAAGCCCAAACAGCACAGCACGTCCCAGCCCCGGACCAGACCGGGCACGCCCTCGCGCTCACGCAGCCGGAACTGTACCGGCGCCTGGACCGGCTCCTGCGAACCGGCCACGGCGAAGAAGTGCGCTCGCTGGTGCCCGGATGGATCGAGCGCTGCATGAGCGCTCCAGGCGCGCGGGGCAAAGAGGGCTACGAGGCTGCCGCCGCCGCGATCCGCGCGGGCGAGCACATCAGCGACCCCCTACACTTGGCCGCAGAGGCAGACGCGCACGAGGCGGCAGTGAGAATGGAGCAGGCGCTGGAAACCGCCCTGACCAAGCCCGAGGCCACCCGGCCCAACCACCTGAGAACGTACCTGGTGAACTATCACCTGCTCCTCGCCCAGCTCGCCCTGAGAACATGGCTCCACACACGAGCATGGACATCACAAAGCAACCCCTTATGGATCTACGACATCGCCTACTACGCCGTCAAAATCTTCGAGGACGACCACGCATTCCTCTACCACGGCCTGCCCCCCGACCCCATCGAGCAACAATGAGAACAACCATGCGGCAATATAGGCACTGTCCGTTCAACGACGAAGGAGCATGACGATTATGGGCGATAAAGTCGAGATCACCGAGGATGACGCCGCGCGGATCATCAGCAACTACAGGAACACCATCACAGCGCTTAAGTCGCTCATTAAGGAGGCTACCCCTAAAATTGTGAACTTAGACTACTGGGGCGACGGCGCAGGGTTCGTGGTGGACGGCCAGGATTTGAAAAAAAAATTCAGCGAGCGCGGCGAAATCCATGTCAAAGTCTACGAGGACGCCCTAGAAGCCGAGCAAGCCGCACTGGCGGCAGACATGGCGAGGTTGCGCGCGATATTCGGCGCCGATTTCGACAGCAAAATCAACATCGACAAAGTAAAAGCACAGATCGACGGGATCGGTCACTGACATGAACCGGAGATACCGCCTCGCCATCCCCGCCTTGCTCGCCGTCGCCGCTGCCCTCGCAAGCTGCCAACGCGGTGTCGAGCAGCCCACCCCGACGAGCACCGCATTGGCATCGTCCACCGCAAGCCCTGTGCCGAGCGCGGCGAGCCCGCCGAACCTCGTCACACCGGACACGGCGAACAAGCCCATACTGCGGTTGAAGCTTGGCGACTCGGCGTCCTTCCGCAAAGGAGGGGTCACCGTCACCGTGACCCCCGGCAAAGCCGAAAAACTGGACGCCCCCCCTAAAGTCGGGAAAATCGACGGAAAAGATCCCTACGGCAATTGCGGCTCATGGATCGCCCTGCCCGTCCATATTGTGGTCGATGCCGAAGCACGCGCCGAATGGGATGGTTGGTACGAATACGTAGAGGCACCGGATGGACTGTACGACGAACGAACGTTCGGCGAGGGCGACGAGGTGCAGTACGCTGAAACAGCAGATACAGCAGGGACGACAGAACCTGACGACGTTAACGGCAATATCTATAAAACCGGCACCCAGTGGATCGGAAAGGGAAAGCCTCTGCATTGGGATTTCACCGGCAGAAACTACCTTATGGCATGCAAAGCAGTTCCAGAGGAAAGCAGTAATTACGTGCCGACCGATCAGCCTTTGACCGGCTACGTGTGGCAAATGGACATCGGTAAAAACCCTTCGGGCAACACACCGATAGCCATATGGAGCCTTTAGGCGAACATCGAACGATTAGTAAAGGAGTTACCTAGTGGGGCAAGAGGACTTTATGTCAAACGCGGTCGATGACTTCCCTCGGAACATGGAACTCATTGAAGGACTGCAACCAGAAGTAGTAGCTACAACGAATGGACATTGGCACGAGCTGTCAGACAAGTTCGCGCACATCATCGCAGAGGGCCACAGGGCTCACGAGTCGATCCTTTGGATCGGCGAGGCAGGCGAAGCGTCCCGGCATGAGTCGTTGCAGCGGAAGAACAAGGCCAACCACCAGCGCGAAGAGTTGCAGAGCTACGCGAAAGAGAATATCCGGTCCCTCGCCGAAGACCTTGAGACGACCAAGACGCGAGGCGAAAAACTCATGCTCAGCAACATCTTCTCATCGAGCAGCGCCTTAGAGGAGGAAGCCGCGAGGCTTTTGCAGAACCTCTACGGCCAGGTGGGATCGTCCCGAGTGGGCGGGCTGCTGTATCCGGGCGCCACGTTCGACCGGAGCGGGCTGCACGACCGTGGGGCGACGCCGAGCGGGCCGTCCAGCGCCCAACCGGCCAGCCGTGGCACTGGCGGGGCGCCGCACGCCGCCGGGGACTCGGCGTTCGCCGGTTCCAGCCCGCAGAGCGGCGACGACCCGCAAGAGACGCAAAACCCGAGCGGCGGGAAACCGGACGGCAAAGGCGACAGTCTCGGCGGCGCCCCGTCAGGCGAGGGGGCAGGCGGGAAAGGCTCGGGCGCCGGTCCTGACGGCGGGGGTCCGGGCGGACCCCCGCCAGGCGGTCCCAGCCCGTCCGGGTTCGGCGACCCGGACACCGACGACCTCGCCGAGAATAGCGCGGCGAGCGGAATCGGCTCTTCCGGCAGCGGAATCGGATTCGCCGGAACAGGCGGCTTCGGAGCTGGCGAGCGCGAGCGCTCGTTGACGCAGAATCCGGCCACAGGCGGCGTGGGCAAACCAGTCGTGAACTTCAACGCTGCCAAGCCAGCGGCGTCAAGCCCTTCGGTGATCGGCGGGGGCGGCGCGACGCCCGGCCCGCTCGGCAGGAAAGACGAGAAGGAGCGCAAGTCAGCCGCGTTCCTGTCGAACCAGAAGAACACCGACGCCCTGCTCGGACCCGATCAGTCGGTCGCCGCCGACGTCCTCGGCTCCCCGGTCGCCGCCGAGTCCAAGCCCGCCGAGCAGACGCCAACGGAAGAGAACACCACGCCGCCGAACGGCGAGCAGCGCCAACCCGAGGAGGAGAAAACCGTGACCGTGGTCAGACGAAGAACCCTGAGCACCGAGGCGGCGCAATGAGCCAGCTCGAAGACCTCACCCATGACGAGTTGCGCTCGATCCTGGACAAAAGCCAATCGCAGATCACAGCGGTCCTCGACAACCTCGAACGAATCCGGCTCGGCATGACCCAAGAGGGTTTCGAGGCCGAGGACGCCAGGGGCGAAGTGACCGCCGTCGTCAACGGCATCGGCGTGTTGATGAGCCTGACATACAGCTCGGAGGAAGACCTCAAAGACCGGGAGGGCGGCATGAACCGCGACCTGTACCAGCGGCTCGCGGAAGGAACGATGGAGACCGTGAACGCGGGGCGGCACGACGCGATGGTCGAGTGGTACGACCGCGTGAAATCCGCGTACCCGAAAGCGTTCAAGCGGAACTGACACGAGACGGGAGCAACCTATGTCCGCATACGACGAGATCTACGCCTACCTGCGCGAGCTGGAACGCGACAAAGAACGCGAACTCGCCGCCCACCACGCCGAGCGGGAACAGCGCCGACGCCTCGCCCTGCTCTGCGCCATCGAGCCAGATCCGGGCGAGCTGGCCGCGGAGCTGGGCAACATCACCATCGACGCGCGGGGCGAGCTGCGCCGGGTCGAGTTCACCGACGACGCGAGCGACATCGACCTTCCCTCGCTCGCCCGCTACAGCCTGTCCGCCATCAATGACGGGTTCAACCAACTGGTGAAACAGCAACTGACGGAACAACTGGCGGAACAACCATGACCCGACACAGCTTGCGGCGCACGCCCGCAAAGACGAGGAGGAACACACGATGAGCGGCTTCGAAGTCCTGCCCGCAGTGCTCAGAGCTGAAGCGACGACCTTGCAGCAGTCGGCGCAAAGCTGGGCGAAGGCGAAAACCACCGCGCGGGCCACGAAGATGCACGGGATACAGACGCTCGGATACATCGGCGGAACGGTCCTGCCGGGAATCTTCAACGAGACAATGGACGTCCTGGCCGACCGGCTCGGCGAAGGCGAGCGGTCGATCCAAGGCGCGGCGAGCGCGCTCGCCGGGGTCGCGGACGTCTACGAGGGCAAAGACGAAGAATACTACCGAGAATTCGGCTACATCTACTAGACCAGGACGGGGACAATGACCCAAGCAATCGAACTCTTCCCGCAAGCCGCCGCCGACAAAGTGCTCGAATGGGCGCGCAAGCTCGGCGTGTCGGGCGTGGACACCACCCTGAACATCATCAGGACGATGGTCGGCGACCCGAACGCGCTCATGCACATGGCGACCGACTTGCGGAACAACAGCGCGGGGCAATTGCACCACGCCACCCACAACCTCGAAAGCGCGACGCACGACCTCGCCAGCTCGTGGACCGGAGCGGGAAGCGACGCCGCGCAAACCCGGATCAACAAATACATCGCCGTCTCAGGCGACGGTGCGGCGGCATTGAACGACATCGCGGGCCATGTGGACGCACTGCTGAAAATCCTCACCGACTCCTACAAAGAGGGCGTCGCGCACATCGTGAACTGCGCGACGGCGCTGGTCGACTTCGAAAGCTCAACCGCCAGCCTCGCGTTCGACTTCCTCGACAAAGCAAGTCTCGGCGATATCGGCAAAGCGTTCGTCGGAAAAGCCGCCGAAGCGCTCAACAAGTTCATCAAAGAATTCGGGAAACTGTTCGATGAGACCGTGGACCACTTCACCCGCATCAGCGGCGAGATAAAAGCCGTCCAAGAAAAAATCGCGCTCTTCGAAATCCCCGATGACATCGGCGCCATCGCCACCGAAGCGGCAACGTGGGAGCCAATGCCCAAAACTCACGGAAAGCACCAAGGATGATGCCGCAACGAGCCGCAACAGCCCTCGCGCTGTTCGCGGCCACCACAGCGCTGCCCGCGTGCGGGCTCTCGCAACGAGACACGGGAAAATTCGCGTCGCTGCCCGCAAGCTGCGAAGAAGCCCTCAGCGCTCCGGCTGTCCAAGCAGCCTTGCGCCAGGCGTTCGCGCCGTTCGCGGGAGCCTACACGGTCACGCGCCGAAGCATGCTGCTCCACGACCCCACAGCGAGCGGCCAGGCTGCGAAACCCGAGGCCGTGGACTTAGACCACACCCAGCTCACGGACACCATGACCTGCCTCGCCGAAGGCAAAAACGACAGTCGGACCAGCGCGGGCGGACAACCGCAAAACCGCACCGTCGAGGTGCATTTCGACCGCAGTTCCACCAACGGGCTCCTGCGGAAGGACTCGGCGAAGCAAGCCCACGAGCTAATCGAACCCACCCAAGCCCTCGACCCGATCAGCTCGGCGCAAAACGAGCCGGGAATCGGCGAGGAAGCACGCTCATGGTGGACGCGATCCACCGCCCTCGGCAGCGACCGGCACATCAAATTCCGCATCAGCAACGTCCTAGTCGAAGTGCAGGCATGGGGCGAGAACCACCCCGCAAACCCGAGTTCCACAGACGGAGGGAAAGACTCCCCGGACCTGCGATCCGAGCTGGAAACGACCACGCAAACCGTCGCCAAGTCCATCGCGCACTGGTTGCAGAACGAATGGAAGAAATGACCACAACCCCATAAGCGGACGGCCCGCCCCTACCGCGCGATACCCTCCCGCGCGGTCCCTCACGCGACACACTCCGGCTCCGGTGTCGCGGGGGCGGGTCTGTCCTTGAACGGCGGCCCGTCCGTCCTGCCGTGCTGAACGAGGAGCAGCGCAGAGGCGGCGGGCGGGCCGCCCCTACCATCATCGCACGCGGCGCGAGCCGCTCCCCGAACTCTGTGCAGACAGGGGCACGTTCGACCTACCGGAAGTGATTACTGAGGCAGGGCCGCAGTAAGGACGCGGACAAGCCAGTGGATAGAGGCGTGCCAGCTCCAGGCTGGCGCGCTTTTTCGTTTCTGAGCGCACCGTAGCCGCAGCGGAGAGGGGGCTAGCACGGCTGGATGGCGCCGCGCGCCCGTGTTTTTTCGGGGAGCGGCCAGCGTCACTCGTTCAAGTCCCGGCTCGTCCTTGAAGTCGAACAATTGTTCGCATATGTTCGAGCAGTGCCGAACGGCACGGAACATGAAAGGGAGAAGACATGGGAGCTGTGGAAGCGCGCCGGATGCGCGAGCAGATGCGCCAGAGGGCGGAGGCGTTGGAGCGGGCGCGGATCGGGCGGGGGTCGAGCAACGATGATCTGTCAACGGTTTTCCGGACGGTTATGCCACGCTCTCGGTGAGGGCGGGCAGGTTCTCGTAGGCGGCGGGGCTGTGG
>JGI2924J29684_1076711_pt1 | contig 10901 bp, 12 predicted proteins | sample BenlonsequencITS_FD_29684 | JGI IMG/M metagenome (IMG submission 29684)
GCTGGTATACAACTCCCTGGGCATACCGGTAGCCGCCTCCGGCTTTCTATCACCTGTGCTGGCCGGGGCCGCCATGGCCTTCAGCTCGGTGTCGGTGGTAACCAACGCGCTGCGGTTAAAACGTTTCGATCCTTACCGGGAATTTCGGGCGGGCAAATAGGATAGGTACCGCTCGGTTCCGGGCCCTGCCCCGCCCCACGTTTTAACATTTATTCTTTGTCATCGATGGGAAATATAAAATGCAGCCAGTTTTGTCTCCCATGCAGTACCCTGGCAATTACAATACTATCCTCTAATACTCTATAAAATATACTGTACGGAGTTACTACAATACGCCTGTACCCATATTGTGCGCCAGGTGCGTCTTCTTCAGGGATAACCGGCCCCATTTCAGGAAAATCCTTCAGCTTCTTTATACCTTTATATATACGTACTCGTAATTTTTCTGCTGCCTGTTTATTATCTTGGGAGATATAAGTGAAAATGCTATCAATATCGTAATAAGCCATTTCAGATAGTACAATTTTTTTACTCACTGTCTATCCTCTTTTTTATTGCTGTAAAGGTTTCCTCAAAATCCCGCATAGGTGTCCCTGCAGCTATTTGACGGTCAACCTCAGACAACATTCGCCCCAACCGCTGTCGAGCCATCATCTTTTGAAAAGCTTCATGGCTCATTACCACCAAATCAGCTTCGCCGTTCTTGGTTACGACAACTGGAGCTTGGGTTTCGTGGCATAACTTAGAAAAAGAATTATAATCATGACGGATTGCAGTTGAAGGCTTGATGTTAGTAATAATAAATTCTTGCCGGCTCATGAAATTCACCTCTTTAGCCATTATTATGTCAATATTATAGCACTTGTTAATTAAATTCAACTGTGTTATCCGGAAGCGTTTGTAATACTGATATAGCATAAGGGCTTTTATTTCCATACATTGTAGCCCGCGGTGTCATAGAAAAAAGTAATAGTTTTTCGAATGAGATCATAAAATGTGGAAGGAAAATATATGAAAATGTAGAAATGAATAATATTATCACCAGGTGCAAACATAACTGACCTGGTGTTTTTGTTTTGTCTGGGTACTTGATATAAGTGCTTTAGATGATTTTAATATAATTTCCGACCTATTATTTAGCAGTGACAAATAGTTGTCTTTATTATTTGTTAATATAGAAATACATAAAATATAGTATACAGGAGGCTCGTTTTGTACGCGTACATTAAGTTAAGGATGGACCCGTCCTCGCCAGCCATACCAATTCACTACAATTATCTTATACAGTCGGCTGTTTATGCCGCGCTGCCGGAGGACATGGCTGTTCGTCTCCATGACGATGGTTTTAAAAGTGGCAAGCGCAACTTTAAAATGTTTGCCTTTTCCCGGTTGCTGGGGAGATTTTCCTTAGACCGAACCGCAGGGACCATTACCTTTCCGGAAGGGGTATCTCTGGTAATTTCTTCACCGGATACGGGGTTTTTACTTGCGCTGATCAATAATCTGCTGACTAAAAGCACCGTCCGCCTGGGACAATCTTTATTTTATGTAGAAGAAGTGCGTTTTGATGAGCAAAAGGCGGAGGCTGAGGTTTTGACCGTGCGCACTCTTTCACCGGTGGTGGTTTACAGCACTCTATTGCGACCCGAAGGAGGAAAATATACCTGCTACTACCAGCCGGGGGAAAGGGAGTTCGATAGGCTTATCACGACCAACCTGGCTAAAAAGTACGAGGCCTTCCATGGCCTCCGGCCTCCGGAGGGGGAGATAAAGGTACAACCTCTGGACAGGCCCCGCCTACACGTAACTACGTATAAGGGCACCGTTGTAAAGGGCTACACCTGTCGATTGAAGCTGAGCGGGCCGCGAGAACTGCTGCAGATGGCCCTGGACGCCGGCCTGGGAGGCAAAGGAAGCCAGGGGTATGGGTGTGTGGGGAAGATCGAGAGGTTAAAAGCCGGGAAAACTAAACCTTAAAGTGTGTCGCAAGATAAACGATCATCTACTAATCAATGTCCCCGGCTTTTTTAGCTTCGTCTAAAAAGTACCCCAGATCATATTGGCTATGCCGCCAATAGTCATATAAGGTATGCGTTCACGTTTCAAAAAAGTGTTTACCTGTCGAAGGCTATGTTCAAGGACGTTCATAAACTTCTCCTAAAAGGGCAAATGCTTGACGCATTTTTTGCAACCGCCAAACTTTTTCCTTAACTACTTTTTTCCGTAACCAATCGGAATTTTGGGTACTGGCCATTGCCCATGCATCACAATACCATTGGAATGTTTTTAATGGATCAATTTCTACCGGATTGCGGATCGAGGATTGCCAGACGTTATATATTTTCCACTGGTTATTACGGCTGATAATCTGTTTGTTACTTTGGAGCAAGATTATAACCTCCTTTGTAGTTTCATTAATCCTTATAGGTAGACTATCAACAAAAACAAATGTTTCAATTCCTAAGCAGGTAAAAATATAACGTTTATCTTGACATTATTTTAATCCAAAACTATAATGTATGCAAATAATATATGTTAATATCATCAAAAGCAAATTAATATGAATTATTGGGAGGTGAAAAAGTGATTACAGCGGTTCGGGAACTTGGCACGTTTGCCCTAAATAAATCAGGTAAAGATAGTCTATCTGCTTTGACCGAAGTTATAAACGCAGATAACTATCCTTATATGCTGGTAATTGAACTGGAAGAATATGAACCCTGTGAATTTATTTGTGTCAGTGTGGAAGATATGAATGCGGGGGGTGCTGGAAGATATATTTACCGCCAGGGTAGTTCAAGGGGTTCAAATTATTCCCCTACAGCTATAATTACTGATATTAAAAAAACATTGCCCATTAAAATAATTGGGTGGTTTAATTCGGTAAGTAAACAGAAACTGATGTTTTCCAAAGAAGAGCAAGGATATCTTAAAATAATTAAAAAATCTCTTGAAAAAAACCGAGCAAAAATTGAATCCGAAATCATGGAAAAATTACAAGACATTGGCAAGAACTGCGGACTAACGTTAAAAATTGGTGGCAAATACCTATCGGAGCTTGTTATTTTTAGAAAAGCTTTTACGCAATTGGTGTCTGCAAAGGAGGATAGTATATCTGCCCCGGATAAGCTATGCTCCCTCTGTGGCAAAAGAAAAATCAAGGTATCAGCCGGTGCTCCCGCGTATAAGTTTTATACTATTGACAAACCCGGGATGATTAGTGGGCATTTCATTGAGGAGAAAAGTTGGCGTAATTACCCGGTATGTCAGGAATGTTCAAGGGCGCTTGATGAGGGTAAAAGAATTACAGAACGGAATTTAAAATTTTCATTTTATGGGTTGTCTTATGCCCTTATCCCCAAATTCCTCTTCGGTAAACCTTCAGAGATAATATTAAAAATAATAACCGGTAACCGGATGGACAAAAATATCAAAATAAAAACTGAAACCGGTCAGAAATTGGTCAAAACAGAAGACAGCATACTACATATACTGGCTCAAGAACAGGATAACTTAATGTATAATTTTCTTTTCAGTAAGAAAAGTAACAATGCCGAGAGGATTCTTTTATTGGTGGAGGATGTGCTGCCTTCACGTCTCCGGGCACTGTTTGCGGCCAAGGGTAAAGTGGATTCTGTATTTGTGGATGACCCTTTTCACCTGGGAAAAGTCCGCAATTTTTTTGCTAAATCTGACGAAGGTAAGCGTGATAACGATTTGGATAAATATTTTCTTGAGATAATTGATAAGACTTTTAAAGGCTTACCGATATCTATACCTTTTTTGGCAACACATTTTATGCGGGAAATCAGGCGTGATTTTAACAACCAGGAGGGTGCTCTCTTTAAAGTTGGTAATGCTATTCAAACCGTTATGTTTTTTGTTGATTTGAGTATGCTTACACCAAAGGAGGTAATTATGGCGGAGACAATCTTTGATCCTGTTTTTAAAAAATATGAAGCACAATTGGACAACCGGGAAAAAAGGGGTATCTTTTTATTGGGCTCCCTGACTAAGATGCTGTTAAATATTCAATACACGACCAGACACTCACAACCATTTTTGTCACAGTTAATGGGATTGAAAATGGACGAAAGAAGTATTAAAGGACTACTGCCCAAGGTAACAAACAAACTTCTTGAGTACAAAAGATTAGACCATAAAAAAGCCCAATTGGCTGAAGTAATATCACAATATTTTTTGGAATCATCTGCGAACTGGCGTTTATCAGTTGATGAACTGAACTACTATTTTGTGTGTGGGATGAACTTATACAAGGAAATCAATGTAGTTCTGTACGGTCAGGAAGAAGTGAAGGAAGAAGAGGAGGAGGTTGATGTCGATGTCGATTAGCAATCGTTCGGAGGTTTTATTTATCTATGACTGTACATTTTCTAATCCCAACGGGGATCCCCTTGATGCCAATAAGCCCAGAATAGACGAAGAAACCGGCAGGAATATTGTAACTGATGTGCGGTTAAAAAGAACCGTTCGAGATTACTTTCATAACTTGAAAGGTGAGGAAATTTTTATCAGGGATATTACTGATGATGATGATCACTTACAGGATGCCAAAATGAGGGCGGAGGATTTTCTAGCGGATAAAAAGGATAAGTCCAAGTTAAGTCTTAAAGAGATGCGGCAAGTAATCAGGCAAAATATTTTAACAAGTTGCATTGATGTACGGTTGTTCGGTGCTACCATTCCCATCGAGAAGAGCAGCAAAGAAAAGAGTTCCGTTACCCTTACTGGACCGGTGCAATTTAAAATGGGACAATCTTTACACAGAGTTAAATTGCAGTTTATCAAAGGGACCGGAGCATTTGCATCCGGTAGTGAAAGAACGAAAAAAACTTTTAGGGAAGAGTATTTGCTGCCGTATTCCCTAATATGTTTTTATGGTGTTGTTAACGATTGTGCCGCTGAGCACACGGGGCTAACCGATGATGATGTAAATAACTTAATGGACGCTCTCTGGAACGGAACCAAAAATCTCATTTCCCGATCCAAGGCGGGCCAGCAGCCCAGATTGTTAATCAGGGTGGCCTATAAAGAAAAATTTTATCATATCGGGGAGCTGGATAAATTAGTGGCTTTTCAATCCGATTTGAATGATGAAGAAATAAGGGATATCGAAGAAGGGTTTTTAGATTTCGGAAAATTAATTGGGATTCTTGCTGAGAACAAGGACAAAATTGATTATGTTGAATATGCCATGGACAAGCGTGTAAGGCCTAAACAAAAATTAAAAGAAATGTTATCTGAACATGGTTTGAACGTCCGGGAATTAATTTACTAGGGTGATGCTAATGAAAAAGAAGGTGCTCATCTTCGATCTATACGGGGACTATGCTCACTTTAGGAAATATTATACAACAACATCCCCTTTAACTTTTTCCATAATACCTCCGGTTACGCTGATGGGGGTACTCGGCGCCATACTCGGATTATCTAATCAAGATAACCTATATCTAAAAACATTGAACGAAGCCGGGACCAAAGTAGGCATACAGTTAATGAAGCCGGTTAAGAAATTTCGCATGGGCATGAATTTAATTAACACCAAGAACGATTACTGGGTGCCCAGACACAGAAATGAAGGTGCCAGAACACAAATAAAATATGAATTTCTAAAGGATGTGGCTTATCGTATTTATGTTTCCATGGATAATGAAGAATTGTTAAATCAATTGGAGTACAATGTTAGCAGACATAAATGCGTTTATACGATTAGCCTTGGGTTAAGCGAGCTGTTGGCTGATTTTTCCTTTGTTGACATGCAGGATTTTAATTGGCGGGAAAATGATGGTAAGTTTATTGATATTGTTACGGCAGTACCAATGAACGACGTTTTGCAGGGTGGTATTGACATTTCTCCGGGTGAAAGATACCTGAAAGAGAATATGCCAATTAAAATGGATTCAAACAGAGAGGTTACCCAGTACAGTGAGATGTTGACGGAAACCATGGGAAACCATATCAAACTGAAAATAAATGGATTCTGGGAAAGCCATGGTTTAAATATTAATTTGCTGTAATAGATTTGCCCCCGGCTTTACAGACCGGGGGTATCTTTTATCTATCAATAAATCTCATAAGATAGGGAGGTTTTGAGCTGTCTACCACACTTTTAAGCCACCCTGACCAAGATTTAAGTGCTCATCTACTTGGAGTCAGCAGATGGACACAAATGCTCAGTGCCGGTCGTGAAGTAAAATTCTGGGACGCCGGTGTTTTAAATGATATTTTAAAGATTTTATCTTTTGCTCATGATTTTGGAAAAGCTACGCCATATTTTCAAAAATACATTGAGAATCCGTATAAACAGAAAAGTGGCCCCCTGGCCAGACATTCACTTCTGTCCGCCGTAGTTGGTTATAGATTGGCCAAATATTATTTTGAGGGTTACCGGGATGCACAAAAATTAAGCTTGTTTGTTTACGTGGCTATTAAAAGGCATCATGGTAATTTGCACAGTATTGAAGATGAATTCCTTACTTTTAGTGACCAGGATCAAGACTTACTTTTAAAACAGGTTAGATCCATTGACTTTTCAATGCTGGAAGAAACTTGGAAACCTCTCGTTATACAGTTGCCCCCCGGCTTATCCAAGATATTACCCTTTACCTGTGAAAAACTAGAAATTTGGATCAAGGATATGCAAGAGGAGCTAAATCAAATTAGTTTATGGTGGTTGTTAAATGAAGATAAAAATCAGTCTTTTCTTGGAGACAAAAATGAGCCTCAGGCTGAGTATAGTCTTGATAATTATTTCAAATTCTTATATATTTATTCCCTTTTATTGGATGCCGACAAAAGCCAGGTGGGGATAAGGGAATACCACAGGAATAACGTTGAGATATCCTTGAATTTGGTAGATGAATATAAGAAGCATAATCAATGGGACAGTACCGGACTTAACGATTTTAGAAATATGGCCTATGAAGAAATATCCGATAATTTATCCTTGGCGGATCAGGGTAATTTGTTTAAGATCACCCTGCCCACGGGTATGGGGAAAACATTGGCCGCATATAATTTTGCCTTCAGGTTAAGGGATAAAAGGCTTAAGAATAGGGGCATTCCCCCTAGAATTATTTATGCTTTACCATTTTTAAGCGTTATTGATCAGAATTACAATGTTTTATCCGATATCATGGAATTACAAGGATTGACCGGGCACAATATTCTTATAAAACATCACCATTTAGCTGATCCCGTTTATACAATGGGAAAGGGTGAAGATGAAATAACATATTCACCCAACGCTTCAAAGCTGCTAATTGAAGGATGGGCTTCGGAAGTGGTTGTTACTACTTTCGTCCAGTTGTTTGAGACCTTAATTGGATGGAGAAATAGTTGTTTGAGACGTTTTCATAATCTGGCCCATTCCATTATAGTTCTTGATGAAATTCAGGCTTTGCCGGTTTCTTACTGGCAATTGGCACAGCATGTTTTGGAGTACATGATCAACAACATGAATGTGGATATTATATTGGTTACCGCAACTCAGCCCAAGATATTTACGGGTGATATGAACCCCTTCGAACTTGTTAATGCTGAGCAATATTTTGGGAACATGGATAGAATTGCAATGAAAGTGGATTTATTCCCCAGGACCGTGAGCGAATTTGCAGATTCAATTAAAGACGAATTACAGGGGCAGGAAAGAAAAAGCTTTTTATTTATATTTAATACCATTGCATCGGCTAAAGAGTTTTACCAACTCTTAGTGAAAATGGTGGATGAGCCGGTGGCGTTTCTATCCACAGGTGTGGTGATGAAGGATAGAAGCCTTAGAATAAAAGATATTAAGGATAAGAAATACCGTTTTGCCGTCAGTACCCAGTTGGTGGAGGCGGGTGTGGATATAGATTTCGACGTGGTTTATAGGGACTTTGCCCCTATGGATTCAATAAACCAGGCTGCCGGACGCTGTAACCGAAATGGCCTGGGTGAACGTCGCGGGGTTGTAAATATAATTTACCTTGTTCGGGAAAACAAAAAAAGATCATATGCCGGTTTGATATACAACAATACCTCCCTTGATATAACCAAAAGGATATTAAAGGACAAAGGTATGATTTCTGAAAGTGAGCTTTTAGATTTAATAGATTTATATTTCCAACATGCCAAGGATTTGGGTAGGGCCAGTGAGTCCTTTCATTTGTTGGAGGCTTTGCAAAATCTAAGATTTAATTCAGGGGATAATCCAGATGCAGGGGTGAACGATTTTAGACTAATTAAACAGCGAGGTAATCGGGTTAATATTTTTGTAGAATTGGATCGGGAGGCGGAAGAAGTATGGTTGGAATATGAAGATATCGTTCAGCACTGTGAAGATTTTTATCAACGGCAGGAAAGGTTTGAAACAATTAAAAAGGATTTTTATCAATATGTAATCTCTGTTACTGTTAACGAAGGGATGTTTTTGCCCCCTGAGTTTAACAATTTTTGCTATGTTAGTAAGTTTCAGCTCAAAAGTTATTATGATAAAAACCTTGGTTTTGATACTTCTAACTATGAAAATATTTTTTAGCCATTTAACAAGTAGGTTTTTGTTTGTAAATACCTGGCTGGATTGAGTTTAAAATATGCCGGCTGCCGGGCTTAGTATAAAACACGACCTTCCCATGGCCGGCGCTATTATATACATTACGGCAATAATGCTCTTAACTGCCAGGTGGTTGCAAGTGATAAGCATTTTATGAGTTTAGGAGACGTCATCTTTATATGACACAATATCATAGGAGGTAGGTTTTTTGTGAATGCCAGGGAAATCAATGTTAGTGGCACCCTGGTGTGGTATTACTATATCTGCCCCAGGGAAGTCTGGCTAATTGGCCATCAGATTACCGCCGACCAGGATGATGCAAATGTGTCCCTGGGACGGTTTATTCAGGATTATACATATCCACGTGAGCGTAAAGAACTGGCGGTTGGCCAAAGTAAAATGGATGTTTTTCGTGTCACGGATGAGGGTTTGGTTATCGGAGAGGTCAAGAAAAGCTCCAAGTTCAAAAGTAGTGCCCGCATGCAGTTGGCTTTTTATTTAAGCGAGTTAAAGCAACGTGGTATAGAGGCCCGGGGAGAACTGCGTTTTCCCAAAGAAAAACGCAAAGAAGAAGTAATGTTGAACGAGCAAACTGAACGGGAGTTGGACAAGGTATGCCGGGAAATCCTACGTATTCTTTACCTTCCCGCCCCACCGGAGCCTAAAAAGATAAGTTTTTGCAGAAAGTGCGCTTATGCAGAATTCTGCTGGTCGTGAGCGGACAGTCGCAGGCATTTGGATTGCTTTAATATGGAACAGTTAATTGAATCTATTGGGAAGTGTTATTAATGAAGAAAACTCTATATGTTTTTTCCAGTGGCGAACTCTCGCGCAAGGATAATACCCTGTTTTTTGAAACAGAAGAAGGTCGGCGTTTCATCCCGGTGGAAGACACCGGGGAAATTATGATTTTCGGAGAGCTAACCGTCAATAAGAAACTGTTGGAGTTCTTATCTATAAAAGAGATTGTGCTGCATTTTTTTAATTATCATGGCTATTACATGGGTTCATTTTACCCGCGCGAACATCTAAATTCCGGATTTATGACATTAAGGCAAGCTGAGCACTACCTGGATGAGGAAAGGCGTCTAATCATAGCAAAGGAGTTTGTGCGTGGCGCGGCCAGGAACATCCGCCAAGTATTGAAATACTACCATGGCCGGGAAAAGGATGTGGCGCGTCAATTAAATGCGATTGAGAATTTAATTGCGCCCATAGATGAATGCAAGGATATATCAACACTGATGGCCTTGGAGGGGAATATCCGCGACCATTATTATCATGCTTTTGATGAAATAGTGGGCAACCCGGACTTTATCTTCCAAGAGCGCACCAGGCGCCCACCTAAAAATTATTTAAACACACTGATTAGTTTTGGGAATTCTCTAATGTATACTATTTGCCTCAGTGAAATATACAAGACACATCTGGATCCCCGCATCGGTTACTTGCACTCCACCAATTTTCGCCGTTTTACCCTGAACCTTGACTTAGCTGAAATATTTAAACCGATAATAGTGGACAGGTTAATCTTTTCCCTGCTCGGGAAGAAGATGATTACTAAGGAAAGTTTTGACCGGGTTACAGAAGGGATCATGATGAAAGAAAAGGCCAGAAAATGCTTTGTAGAAAACCTGGACGAAAAATTAAAAACTACCATTAAACACAGGGATATTGGGCGTCCGGTTTCTTACCGCAGGTTAATTCGGCTGGAATTGTACAAGATGGAAAAACATTTGATGGGGGAAAAAGAATATCAGGCTTTTGTAGCCAGGTGGTAGAATATAATTAAAGGTTGGTGAAATTACACTGTTCGTTATTCTGGTTTATGATGTTGGGCAAAAGAGAGTGGCTAAAGTATTGAAAAAATGCCGACAGTACCTTAACTGGGTTCAGAATGCCGTACTGGAAGGTGAGGTTTCAGACGCCAATCTAAAAAAGTTAAAAATGGAGTTGGAGCGAATTATTCACAAAGACGAAGACTCGGTCATATTTTACTCTTTGCGTACAACGAAATACTCTTCCCGAGAGATTATGGGTTTAAAAAAAGGAGGAGATGAAAATATAATCTAGAACAAGGGATAAAGTAGGAAAATCTTTGTCGTCGGTCTCCGATAGCGTATAAATGCTAGGGGATCGACGACACTTTGTAATTGAAAAAAACTTGTGGTATAAGGTTCCCGGGAATATTATCACCACAACCCCCAATGTGCTCTTAATTTAGAAGCCTTATTTTTGTGGAAACACGACGGGTTTTTAGACTACCTATGAGGAATTGAAACTGTTGTTGGGCGCGGGATTCCATTTGCCCGAAATATCGTTTTTAGACTACCTATGAGGAATTGAA
>JGI2924J29684_1076712_pt1 | contig 10901 bp, 11 predicted proteins | sample BenlonsequencITS_FD_29684 | JGI IMG/M metagenome (IMG submission 29684)
GGCGGGCACCGTCGGCCCGTTCGCGGGCAACGTCGCCGGCGCCCGCCGGGCCGCGGACCGGCTGGCGGAACCGATCGCCGAGCGCGGACGGACCGCCCCGGCGGCGGACTGATCGTCGGACGTCCTCGGACGTCGAAAGCGCGACCCGTGGCCCGAGAGCACGGCGGAACGGTTATGTCATCTCAGCGATAGTATTTCGTATGAGTCGAACCGACCCGTTCCGGTTCGCGGGCGGCGAGCGATCGCTTCGAGACGTCGATCGGGACCGCGTCGTTGGGATCGGCCTGGCGGTTATCGGCGCGTGTCAGGTGGCCCTCGCGTTCGGCGTGGGCGCCCCGATCGGCACCGTCCTCGCGGTGGGCGGCGGATACCTCGTCTGGATCGGAACCAATCTGACCCGAGGACGCGACTCGACCGCCAGTGGCTGGCGCTCGAACGTGGTCGTGCCGGTGCTGGTCGCAGTCGCCGCGCTCTGGGCCGTTGGCCGGACAGCGAGTCTCCTGGCGTTCGGGTGAGAGACGAGACGGAAAAAGCAGCCGACTACAGCCCCTGCACGGAGCCGATCGCGCTCGACAGCGGCGGTGCGTCGAAGACGTCCATCCCGGTGTAGGTGTTGGTGCCGGCACAGTACATGTTCCGGGCGGTCTTTAGAACCCGGTCGTCGAGGGGGTTCGGCTCGATGTCACAGAGTGCCTTCCAGTCGGCGACGTCCTCCTGTTTCGCCTCGGCCTTTGCGGCCTCGACGGCCTGGACCCACTCTGGCTGGGTCCGCTTGTGGTACTGGCGAAGCACCTCCTTCGAAAGCTGGGTCTCCCCGTAGCTGAAGCGGTTCTCGTCGAACGTGCCGACGACGTCGGCGACGCCGACGTCACCCTCGTAGTAGAGACACTCGATCTTCCCGTCCTGGTGGACCAGCTCGGTCTCGGCGGCCTGCTCGGTGATGACCTCGTTGACCTCGAGGGCGAGCTCCTCGAGCGTCTCGAGATCGGCCTTCCCGGCGATCGCGTCGGCCTCCTGGCGGTCGAGCTGGCGGTCAGTTTCCTCGTACTTCGTCGTGAACTCGACGATCGGCTCCGGGAGGTCGACGGGCTCGTCTGGCCACTGCTCGAACTCGAGCCCGTGGTCGGCGGGCTCGGTGCGACGGCGCAGACTCGAGCCGATCGGAACGCGGTTCCGGAAGACGATCTCGAGGGGAACCAGATAGTTCTCGCCCGCGTCCTCGTGGTAGCTGTCGTAGTCGTACTCCCGGCCCTCGTTGGGCAGGTCCGGCACCTGGGTCAGATCGATCGCCATCTGCCAGGGCGGGCGGGACGCTTCCGAGAGCGAGCACACCTCGCCGTTCTCGACGACGCCGCGGTAGTGGGTCGGGATCCCCGCGTCCTCGAGCAGCTCGAAGTTGAACGCGCCCATCGTACAGAGGCTGGCGCCCTTGTCGGGGATCTGGTCGGGCATCTTCCCCCAGTCGAACACCGAGTAGTCGTCGGTAAAGACGAACGAGCCCTTTCCGAGGCTGTCGGCGGTTGCCTCCTCCTGGACGTGAAACTCCTTGACGCTCGTCATCCGAGACACCTCTGGGCAGCCGGGCGGCCGCAGTTCATATATCAGTTGCGGAGGCCGGACGGTAAGAAGGTTTCAGTATCCGGCCGGTTCCCGGACGGTCGGCACCCGCCGTCGGGACCCCCGGCGGTTCGCTCGGCGCGTTCGCTCCCGGCGATCACCATCCTTTTCTCGCTGTACGGGCATCGATACGCCGATGGAGCGACCGGTGACCGAAGACGACCTCACGTTCGATCACGTTCCCGAGACCGACCAGTCCTTCGAGAACGCGCTCGCGAAGGCCCGCGACGGCGACCGACTCGCGGTCGAGGACGCGATCGAACTGCTGACGACTGGGACGGGGAGTGAGGGGATCGATCGCCGGCGCAAGGAGCAGGTGCTGGAGGCCGCCGACCGCCGTCGGGCCGAGGACGTCGGCGAGGAGGTCACCTTCGTCGCGAACCTGAACAACAACGTCACCACCGCCTGCAACGTCGGCTGTCTGTTCTGTAATTTCAAAGACGCGGCTCACACGTTCGAGAACGACGCCGACGTCGAGACCCAGGGCTTTACCAAGACGCCCGCGGAGTCCCGCGAGATCGTCGCCGACGCCGTCGAACGGGGGATCTACGAGGTTACCTCGGTGTCGGGGCTCCACCCCGCGTTCGCGCTCGACGACGAACACCTCGAGATCCTCCGGGACCACCCCGACCCGAAGGCGGTCAACTTCAAACCGCCCGAGCGGTACGCGACCGATCCCGGCACCTACGCTGAACAGCTCGAAGCGATGAGCGTCGACGGGGTTCACGTCCACTCGATGACTCCCGAGGAGGCCTACCACGCCCGGCGGGGTACCGACTGGTCCTACGAGGAGGTCTACCGACGGCTCAAGGAGGCAGGACTGGACACGGTCCCCGGCACGGCCGCCGAGATCCTCGTCGACGAGGTCCGTGAGGTCATCTGTCCGGGCAAGATCGGCACGGAGGGGTGGCTCGAGGCGATGGAGGCCGCCGCGGACGTCGGGCTCGGGCTCACCGCGACGATCATGTACGGCCACGTCGAGAACGAGGCCCACCGCGCGATGCACCTGCAGCGGGTACGGGAGCTCCAGGAACGGGTCGACGGCGCGATCACGGAGTTCGTTCCCCTCTCCTTTGTCCACCAGAACACGCCGCTTTTCGAGCACGACGTCGTCTCCAGCGGCCCCAGCGACGACGAGGACGAACTCCTGATCGCCGTCTCGCGACTGTTCCTCGACAACGTCGATCACATCCAGTCCTCGTGGGTCAAGTACGGCGACCAGCAGGGGCTGAAGATGCTCTCCTGTGGCGCCGACGACTTCATGGGGACGATCCTTTCGGAGGAGATCACCAAGCGCGCGGGCGGCGAGTACGGCGAGTTCCGTTCGTTCGCGGACTACGTCGACCTGATCTCCTCGGTCGGCCGAACTCCGGTCGAGCGCTCGACCGACTACGAACGTCGCCGCGTGATCGACCCCGAGGACGCGCCGTTCGGCCCCGAACTGGGGCCGAAGGCCGACGGGACGCCGCTGCTCGCCGAGGCGGAACGGACGGCTCCGGCCGACGACTGAGTCGGTCGGCGGCGTCACCCGAGGACGAGACTCCGGTCGGCGAGTGCCGCGTAGCTTTTTCCGCCCGCCGATCGTTCGGACGGCCGTGAACCACCTCGTTCCGACCAACGACGGTGCCTGGCGGCTCCCGAACCACGCCCACCTCGTCGTCTACGAGCGTGAGAGGAGCGATCGCGGGCTGCTCACGATCTACGACTGTGGCGCGACCCAGGGGCCACCGAAAGCACAGCTCCTGGGGACGCTCGCGGACGTCGCGGCCGACGCCGTAATCGAGCCGACCCCGACCGGGCAGGTCGTGAGTCTCCGCGAGGCGGCGACCCTCGAACGGATCGCCGAGGACCGGTACCGGATCGTCTGAGCTACTTCGCGCCCCGAGCGAGCCGCGACTCCTCGTCCTCGCGCTCCTCGAGTTCGACCGTGGCGTCCGCCGGTGAACGGGCGACCGCGAGCGCGAGGACGGCGATGGCCAGCAGGCCGATCGCGCCGCCGATAACCGAGACGACCGACAGCCCGCTCAGGAAGAGGCTTCCGACGAGGATCGCAGCGCCGACGACGAGTCCGGCCAGTGGGCCGCCGAACGCGATGGTTTCGCTGTGCATACGAGTGGTACGTGCCGAGTCAACATATACCTCTCAGTCCGCCCGCTCGTCGAGGTCCGTCTCGTGGTCGACCTCGAACGGGCCCTCGTCGGGACCCTTCTGTGGGAGCATCGGCCCGATCGAGGTGGTTCGGTATGCGATCGCCGCGGCCCGGAGAACGTACGCCGACAGCAGGGCGACTGGTGAGAAGACGATCGCGATTAGCCCGCTCGCGACGAACGGCGCGTACGTGTGGCTGATCGTCGGGCCGCCGATCCCGCCGTACAGCAGTCCCAGGAGCAGCGCCGCCACTACCGCCGGGATCCCGAACAGGATCGTCAGCTGCGAGAGCCGAGTCAGCTCTCGCTGGAGGTAGGTCGTCTTGAAGTGTTCGCGAGCGGTGGCGAACAGTTCGATCGCGTCGACCAGCTCGTCGAGCGCTTCGCGGGCGTCCGCGGACAGCTCGTCGTCGTGTCGGTCGCGCAGGAATCCCGCGGCGTAGGTCTGCCAGGCGTCGTCGTAGGCTATCGCCGCGGTGAGGACGGTCGGCGACTCGAACCGCGCTCGATCGAGCGTCTCGCTGGCCCGATCGGTGTCCGCCCGGACGCTCGCGACGAACGCCTCGACTCGCTCTCGGGCCGCTCCGTCGGGAGCGTCGGCGACCGTCTCCCCGAGGCGGTTCGCCCGCGCCTCGATCTCGTCGACGAGCAGCGCGAACTGTCCGCTCGGCGCCGCCGGCGCCGCCGCAACGCCCGTGCTGGCCTCGACGTCCTCGCGGAACTCCATGACGCCCGTGACCCTGTCTCGGAACTCGCCGGTCGATTGAAACTGCCGCGAGAGGATCAGCTGGTTGACGGTGACGACGAGCGTGGTAACGGAGATCGTTCCCGCGATCATCCCGTCGACGAGTCGCGTGAGCGAGTCGTCACTGACGAACGAGACGACGCCGAGGACGCGTCCCGTCAGCAGGAGCAGAAACGCGACGAGGGTGAGCGCAACGGCGATGAAGAGCCGATCCCCTCTGAGGAGTATCCAGTCGAGGATCGCGTACAGGGGCCGCTCCCGCTTGTCGACGGTCGTACCGTACGACTCCAGCGTTTCGTCGGCGTCGGCGCCCCCCATGAGTCCGCGTTCGGGACGAACGGGGAAAACGGATCGCGTTGCAACGGCCACGGGAACGCCGTGGGGTGGTTCCCGTCGCTGGCGGTCCCGGAATCGAGAAGGCGTCGCCGGACTCCCGCGTCGTCACTCGGGTGCGGCGCCCCGGAGTACGCGTCGGTACCGTTCGCCGGATGCGTCCTCGGCCTCGAGGGCGTCCCGTATCCGCGGCGAGATCCATTCGCGGTCGGCCGTTCCGGCGTCGGCTCCGTCCGCCGGAACGCCGTCGAACGCCGCCGTGCGCAGGTCGTCGGGCAGGAACCGCTCGTACACCGGCAGCCGCTCGCGAAGCGGGACGTCCGCGGCGTCGGCGATCTCCTTGAGCTCCCGCAGCGCGGGCCACTTGTAATCGGGGTTGATGTGGTCGTCGGTGATCGGCGAGACCCCGCCCAGGTCATCGACGCCGCAGTCGATCAGCTCGCGGGCCGGGGCGAGATTGGGTGGGACCTGCACCGAGATCACATCGGGCAGGGCGACGCGGGCCATCGCCGTCACTCGGCGCATCGTCTCGAGGTCCGGGCTCCCGTCGGACCAGCGCTCGTTCTCGACGACCGGTTGCACGATCACCTCCTGGACGTGGTCGTAGCGCTCGTGGAGCTCGCGGATCGCGAGCAGGCTCCGCGCCCGATCGCGCCAGTCCTCGCCGACGCCGACCAGGATCCCCGTAGTAAAGGCGATATCGAGCTCTCCGGCGTTCGCGATCGTCCGCAGCCGCTGGCCCGGTTCCTTCTGCCTGGGACCCGCGTGGGCGTCGACCTCGGCGGTCGTCTCGAGCATCACGCCCATGCTGGCGTTGACATCCGCCACCGTCTCCATCTGCTCGCGGGTCTGATCGCCGGGGTTGGCGTGGGGAAGCAGCCCCTCCTCGAGGGCAACCTCGCAGGCCGCCCGCAGGTAGTCGTGGATCGAGTCGTACCCCCACTCGTCGAGCCGGGCGTGGATCTCGGTGTAGCGGTCGTCGGGATCATCGCCGAACGTAAACAGCGCCTCCGTGCAGCCGGCGTCGGCGCCCCGCCGGCAGATCTCACGGACCTCCTCGAGGGTAAGCAGCGAGGCTTCCCCCGGCGGGTCGAAGTACGTACAGTAGGTGCAGGTATACCGGCAGGCCGTCGTCAGCGGGACGAAGACGTTCCGCGCGAAGCGCAGTTCCGGCGGCGCGGCGACGTCCTCGGGGGTAACCGCGAGCAGTCGCTCGACGGCCGTCTCGTCGATCTCGAGGGCGACGCCGTACTCGTTCGCGCCGGGGATCATCACCCGGAACTGTCCGGCCCGAGTACATAAGGACTTCACGTTGCCTCGGCCTCACGGTGGCGCGTACCGCAGCGTCCGAACTCAGCCCGAGGACGCGTTCCCGACCCGGGCGACGCCGACCCGTCCGTCGTCGGCGTCGAGCTCGAACCCCAGCTCCCGGAGGGTGGCGGGCGCGCGGTCGGTGCCGTGGACCAGCACCTCGACGAGGTCGGCCGGCTCGTCGATGTCTGTGGCCAGCCGGAAGGAGTCGACGACCGCGAGCTCGGCCCCGATCTCGGCGGCGATCTCGCGGTGATCGAGGAAGGAACCGCCGTGGTAGTCGACGCGAAACTCGGAGTGGCGCACGACGAGGGCGTTGGTCCCTGCGCCGCGACCGGGGGCGATCGCGACGTCTCCCGCGGTGTCGAACAGCTCCGCGAGGACGTCGGGTGTCGCCAGCGCGAGATCGGCCATCACGACGGCGACGGGCTCGTCGCCCGGGGCGGTCGGCAGCCGGGCGTCGACGGCCGGAGTGAGCGGGCGGTCGTCGACGACGACGGTCGCCCGCGGGAGCTCGAACTCCAGCGGTGCCGTCGAGAGAACCGTCGGCTCGCCGCCCGCGGCGTCGGTCGCGGCCACGACGTCGCACAACATCGCCCGTGCGAACGCCGTCCGCTCGGCGGGCGAGAGGACGCCCTCGAGGCGCGTTTTCGGCTCGTCGGCAGCGAACGGAACGAGGACGCGCATTCGGCTACCGTTGCCGGCACGCGCCCAAAAACGCGTCGGAGCTCAAAACAGCGGCTCGAGCTCGTCTTCCTCGTCCTCGACGAGGTCCTCGAGGTTCTGCTCGCGTTCGGCCTCGATGTCGTCGATCCGGTCCTGGGCCTCGATCGCGACCTCCTGGAGGCGCTTGATCCGCGGGACGTTCGTCACGCCCGAGAGGAGCACGGCCGCGGCGACCTCACTCTCCCGGCGCGGGTAGTCCCCACCCCGGACCTCCATGCTCCCGGTCTCGTCTTCGAGCCAGGTTCGGCCCCGCTCGATCCCCTTGCGGTTGAGGTAGGCCGAGGGACCGGCCAGTACCAGTAGCGCCCGCTCGGTGCCCTCGACCTCGCAGGGGAGGGTGAGCCGCCCGAGGGTCGCCTTGCGGACGAGGCTCGTGATGCGGTTGGTCGTCTCGGCGGTGTCGAGCTCGTCGCCGGGGTCGCCCCCGGTGAACCGCGAGAGGAGGCCGCCGCCGGCGTCGACATCGACGTCCTCGCTGGCAAAGCCGATCGTGGAGACGCCCCCGCCGGCGAGGGTGTTGATGATCTCCGAGGAGTCGACGACGCTTTCCGCGACCTCCTGGCCCTTGCGGACCTCGCCGGCGCCGAAGAGGATGCCGAAGCGACGGACGATCTCGCCGTTGATCTGTTCGTAGCTCCCCTCGACGGACTCGCCGGTCTGGCGCCAGGAGTCGTTGTCGAAAACCAGCAGGTTGTCCGTCTCGCGGACGAACGTCTGGAACGAGCGGGCAGCGTTGAGCGTGTAGATCCCGCCCTCGTCGGCGCCGGGCAACACGCCGAGCCCGTAGACCGGGATCGTGTAGATCCGCTTGAGGTGGTCGGCTAGCACCGGCGCGCCGCCGGAGCCGGTTCCTCCGCCCATCCCGGCGACGATCAGGAAGGCGTCGACCTCGTGGGTCGGGATCGAGTCGATCGCGTGTTGGATCTCGTCGACGTTGTTCTCGGCGATCTCCGCGCCGAGCTCGTTGTCGGCGCCCACGCCGTGGCCGTTGACCTCGGCCTGTCCGATGAGGACGCGGTTCTCCTCGGGGATCCGCTCGAGGCCCATCAGGTCGGTCTTCGCGGAGTTGACCGCGACCGCGGCCCGGACGATCCCGCTGCCGGTCCGATCGTCGTACTCCAGGAAGCGATCGACGATCTTGCCGCCAGCCTGCCCGAATCCGATCATCGCCAGTTTCATTTGATATCAGGGAGCTCCGTTCGCTCCCAACGAGTGCGATCGCGGGCATAAGTTTTGTGTCAAAGATGAATTTCAGAATCGTCTATATTTCCCGCTAACCCGTGCTTCCCCGAGCGCTCAGTCCGCCGCCGGCGCCTCGACCTCGAGTTCGAGGTACGTCCGGAGCGTCGTCAACTCCTCGCGATCGAAGCCGAAGGCGGTGACGTCGTTGTCCGCGAGGGTGTTGTCCATCTCGAGCGACCGGGCCTGGTCGGGACCGAACGGGATGAACGGGACCGGTTTGGCGGCCGTCAGCCCGAGCTTCGTCAGCTCCATCGGGATCGGAACGATGGTGACCGACTTCCCCTCGGCCTCGTAAGCCAGCTCGGTGACGTCGGCCAGCGTCGCGACCTGCGGTCCCGCGAACTCGTAGGTTTCGCCGACGTGGGCGTCGTCCTCGACGATATCGGCCAGCATCGGAACGAGGTCGCCGACCCAGATCGGCTGGAACCGGGTCTTCCCGCCCCCGGGGAGCCCCGTCACGTACGGCGTCGTCAGCTCCTTCGTGAACTCGACGAACTCGCCACCCTCCCCGAAGACGACGGAGGGGCGAACGATCGTCCAGTCGAGGTCGGACTCCCGGACGGCCGTCTCGGAGTCGCCTTTCGCGCGGATGTAGTCGGTCGTGCCGTCGGAATCGGCCCCGAGCGCGCTCATCTGGACGAACCGGTCGACGCCGCGTTCCTCGCAGGCCCGGACGAGGTTCTCGGTCCCGCCGAGGTGAACCTCGTGGTGGCTGGTTCCCTCGGGGGGTTCGTACAGCGGCGACAGCGAGACGAGGTTGACGACGACGTCGTGGCCGTCGACGTCCTCGACGATCGAGTCGTAGGCGCTGGCGTCGCCCATCGCCAGGTCGATCCCCGACGGGAGGTCGGCGTCGTCGGGGTTCCGTGAGAGCGCAGTCACGTCGTGGCCTCGCTCGTGGAGTTCCGTACAGAGGTGCGTTCCGATGAAGCCCGTGCCGCCGGCGACGAGAACGTTCATAGCTGTACTAGGTCTCTCGACGGACAAATAATGGACGGCGACATTGGTAGGGTCGTCGGAACGATGCCGATGGCGTCTTGTATTCGCCCGAGCGACGTGCGGGTATGCTCGTGACCCTCGAGGGACTGGACGGGAGCGGGAAGACGACGGTCTGGGAGGCCCTGCGGGACGTCTACCCCGACGCGACGTTTACGACCGAACCGACCTCCGGCGAGACGGGATCGTGGTACGGCGAGGCGGTCTACCGATCGATTCAAGACGAGGACGCCGACCCCCTCGCGGAGCTGTTCCTGTACACCGCCGACCACGCCGACCACCTCACGCGGGTGATCGAGCCCGCCCTCGAGCGCGGCGAGCTGGTGATCTCGGATCGTTACTCGGACTCCCGGTACGCCTACCAGGGGGCGACGCTGGCCGAGGACGGCCGAATCACCCGTCCGCTGGAGTACGTCGTCGGGATCCACACCGCGTTTTCGATCGAGCCCGATCTGACGATCTACCTCGATGTCGATCCGGAGACGGCCGCGGCGCGGGCGGGAGCGACCAACAAGTTCGAGCGCGTCGAATATCTCTCGAAGGTCAGAGACAACTACGAGCGCCTGATCGAGCGCTATCCCAACCGGTTCGTTCGGATCGACGCTACCCAGCCGCCGGAGGTCGTCCTCGAGCGCGTCGAGGACGTCCTCGAGAGCCGGCTCGACGCTCACCGGAAGGGGTGACCGTTCGCGGTCGCCGCCACCCAGTCCTGGCCCGCGGCCGATCCCGCCGCGTCGCCACTCACCACAATTGCTTTCAGGGTCTGCTTCGAGGAAACTCGCATGCACCGCGTGATCGGCGACACCGTCCTCGAGGAGAGTCGCGTTTCCGTCGAGGAGGCCCTGGAGATCTACCGCGACATGGTGCGAGCGCGTCGGTTCGACGAGCGGGCGCTGGCCCTGCAGCGCCGTGGCTGGATGAGCGGCTACCCACCCTACAGGGGCCAGGAGGGCTCCCAGGTCGGCGCCGCCCACGCCCTCGCGAACGAGGACTGGTTCGTGCCGACCTACCGCTCGAACGCGATGCAACTCGCCCACGGGGTTCCGATGAGCGACATCCTGCTGTTCCGTCGGGGGTACCCCGAGTACGCCTCCGGCCACGAGCTGAACGTCTTCCCGCAGGCGGTGCCGATCGCGACCCAGATCCCCCACGCCGCCGGGCTGGGGATGGCCGCCAACTACGCGGGCGACGACCGGGCGATCTGCTGTTATCTCGGTGACGGGGCGACCTCGGAGGGGGACTTCCACGAGGGGCTGAACTTCGCGGGCGTCTTCGAGGCACCCGTCGTCTTCTTCTGTGAGAACAACGGGTGGGCGATCTCGACGCCCCGAGAGCGCCAGACCGCGAGCGACACCATCGCGCGGAAGGCCGAGGCCTACGGCTTCGAAGGCGTTCGGGTCGACGGCAACGACCCCCTCGCCGTGCGCGAGCTCGTCGCGGCCGCCCTCGACCGGGCCCGCGAGGGCCATCCCGTCCTCGTCGAGAGCCTGACCTACCGACAGGGGGCCCACACGACCAGCGACGACCCCTCGCGGTACCGCGACGAGCCCGACGACCTCCCCGACTGGCGCACAGCCGACCCCCTCGAGCGCTACGAGGACTACCTCCGCGAGGAGGGCGTCCTCGACGACGCGTTCGTCGAGGACGTCGAGGCGGAAGCCGAGGCGGAGCTCGAGGAGGCGGTCGAGATCGCCGAGTCGGCGCCCGAGCCCGACCCCGAAGCGGTCTTCGAGCCGGTCTACGAGGAGCCGACGCCGCGACTCGACGACCAGCGGGCGTGGCTC
>JGI2924J29684_1076710_pt1 | contig 10890 bp, 10 predicted proteins | sample BenlonsequencITS_FD_29684 | JGI IMG/M metagenome (IMG submission 29684)
AGCGCTTTAGTTTGGTAAAGCGCTAAAATATAATAGTATTATACCAATCATCCTACTTCCTGGCAACACCTTTTATAAAAGTTAAGGAAAACATTATGTTGACCTAAGTTGACCTCGATTGTAAATGTTTTTCCCACCTCTACCATGCTTAGATGTGGAAGTTAGTAGCAGCTTCTATTTGGTTAGTAAAGAGCAGAAAAAGGGTACTGCTAAACGAACACTGAAGTTCTTTTGGCAGCACCCCTTGGCTTATCCAACATCTATTTTAGTCTCCCATTTCAATTCCCATAGCGCGCGCTGCTATCAGGATAGGATCATTAAGAGGTACAAGCTTTAATTGGTCTACCGCTTGATGCAGCGGCACGTGTACAATTTCCCTTCCCTGAAGAGCAACCATTATCCCGAATTTACCCTCCAGGGCAGCATCCACCGCGGCTACACCATAGCGTGTAGCTAATACCCTGTCATAAGAATTGGGGGAACCTCCCCGCTGAAGATGCCCAAGCACCGTTACTCGGGTTTCTAAACCAAAATGCTTTTCCAAATCCTCACCTATTTTAACGCCAATTCCCCCTAATTTAACCGGATCAGTACGTCCTGGAAACAATCGTTCAACGACCATTTCACCGCCGGATGGTTTTGCCCCTTCAGCCACAACAATAATACTAAATTTCTTTCCTTGTTTGGCCCGCTGCTGAACAGAATAGGCGATTCTGGCAAGATTATAGGGAATCTCCGGAATCAAAATGACATCAGCACCTCCTGCAACTCCTGCGTAAAGGGCAATCCATCCGGCGTAACGTCCCATAACTTCAAGAATCATAACCCTATGATGGGATTCTGCAGTGGTATGAAGGCGGTCTAAGGCTTCCTGAGCCGTTTCTACAGCCGTCTGAAAGCCGAAGGTTTGATCTGTAGCCATGAGATCATTATCAATGGTTTTAGGGATTCCAATAACGGGAAACCCCTTGTCCGCAAATTTCAAGGAGATATTCAAACTTCCATCTCCACCGATGGCTAATAAGGCATCGACACCGGCACCCTTGAGATTTCTGAGAACATCCTCGGAACGATCAAGGGGCTGACTTACCCCATTGACTTTAGTCATATACTGAAAGGGATTATCCCGGTTCGTCGTGCCAAGAATCGTGCCTCCCCGCGGCAGAATTCCTGAAACATCGGCCAAACTCAAGGGAACAAAATCACCTTCCACTGCTCCGTGAAAGCCGTCTCTAATTCCCAAAACTTCAAGGCCATACTGGTTTGCGCTTCTGACAACGGCACGAATTACCGCGTTTAACCCCGGGCAATCCCCTCCGCCTGTGAGAACTGCAAGTTTATTCATTCTCTATCACGTCCTCTCCCGCCCGTTGAATTTGGAAAATATTTTTCAACCTGGCGATTTTTTCAGCCGCCTCTCGATCCATCGTTTCCAGAACCATCTCTACCTTTTTGCCCTTTGCTCTCAGTTCTCGAGAGTCGCGGATTATTTGTTTGGGATCAGATCCATACACTAAAATATCCGCTCCTGCAACGGAAGGCAGAGGGAAGAGTTCCAGCATACTGCCTAAGTGTATAGCAAATCCTGTTGCAGGATGAGAAACTCCAAAATCAGAATATAAAGAATCATAGCGTCCGCCCTCAAGCACAGGAAAACCAATCCCAGCCACATACCCTTCAAATACTGCTCCCGTATAATAAGAGAAGCCTCTTAGGATTCCTAAATCAAGAGAAACATACTCCTGAACGCCAAAATCATTCAAATAACGATAAATACGCCTTAAACTCTCCACAGCCTCCCGAATAGTCGAACGCGAACTCCAGTCCAGAACTTCGTCCAAAATTTCTTCGCCTCCCCGAAAATGGGGCAAGCGAAGCAATAAGTCTTGAACACGTTCAGGCAAAGCACTTTGTTGAACTAACCGTTCTACGCCCACCATATCTTTTCGAGCCAAAGCCTCTTCTAATTTCTGCCGGAAACTTTCATCCACTCCCGCTTCTAATAAGAGTCCCGAGAAGATGCCCATATGGCCGAGATTAAATTGGTAATTCTTGAGACCTAAGCCGGCTATGGACTCAACAGCCAAGGCGATCACTTCTGCATCAGCCAGTTCCTGGTCTGCTCCTATCAGTTCAACTCCCACTTGACGGAACTCCCGAAACCTAACCAAAGAATTGCGAAAAACATCAGCACCGTAGCACAAACGAAGAGGAAAATTCGCCCCACGCATACGCGTATTGACCAGACGGGCAATAGGAATCGTCAACTCCGGGCGTAAAGCCAACGTTCGTCCTTCACGATCAAAAAACTTGTAGAGCGAATCAGCCTGTTCAGCATCCGGCTGAACACAAGCTGTGAATTCCAGCGTTGGAGTTAACACTTTCTGGTATGACCACTGCCGGAAAAGGGCGAGAACTTCACTCTCAAGACGATCTTGCAAAGCAATTTCCTCAGGCAGCAGGTCTCTCATCCCCTCAGGAATACGTTGTCCTAAATTCGTTCTAAGCATTGTAGTAGTCTCCTTTATTATGGCGCTAATTATAGGCAATTTTGCTCAGGCTTAAAATCGCTAATTCCTTTATTTCAAACCTTAGTCCTTTTGTTCTTGTAAACGGCTCAAAATTAACTGATATCCGTCCGCTCCAAAATTCAAACAGCGCTTAACTCTGCTGATCGTAGCTGTGCTTACTCCGGTCTCTTTCTCAATGACTGTATATGTCTCATTTCGGTTTAACATCTTAGCTACTTCCAAACGCTGTGCCAGGGCTTTAATTTCAGCGATCGTTGCAATATCTTCAAAAAAGCGGTAACACTCTTCTTTTGTTCTTAACAAGAGTATTGCCTCGAACAAGGCGTCGGTTAAAGGATTTCGCAAACGCTCATCGCTTGACATTAATATACCCACCTCCGTTACTTTCTTCCTTTAATTTATTAAAGCAATGGCACGTTGTCAAGCATCTTTTGATTTTGCCTTGTAAAACTTCGAGGACGAATCCCTACCTTGGAATTTCGTCCTCGTGGTTTTTAACCTTTTTACTTGAAGGAAATTTGATGCTTACAGTCGTTCCCAAAGTATCTGAAGCAAATTCCATAAGGGCATTATGCCGAACTGCAATGTTTTGACATATCGCCAACCCTAAACCCGTGCCTCCCTCTTTGGTAGTCAGAAACGGGGTCCCAAGCCTTTCCAGAACGTAGGGATCGAGGCCCCCGCCCTGATCGGAAATTTTCAGGATTACATAATTATCAGTTTCCAAGGTTATTATCGTTAATACTCCGCCCCGCCCCATGGCCTCAAACCCATTTCTTGCTAAGTTTAAAAGCAATTGTCGAAGTTCATTTTCGTCCCCCTCAATGTCAGAGACAGGCTCCAGCTCCAAGGTGATTTCTTTATCATGATTAAGGGCGTCTGCACTTAGAAGAGGCATAAGAGAATTGACGATTTTAGCTAAATTGACCAGCGTGAAATCCAGAGATTTTTCTCTGGCTAAGCTCAAAAAATCTGTGATAATTAGATTTGCTCGATCTAATTCCTCAATCATTATTTTATAATAATCACTATACTGTTGGGGGATATCCTTAGTGGAAAGAAGCTGCAGAAATCCCCGTACAGTCGTCAATGGGTTCCTTACTTCATGAGCGATACCGGCAGCCATTTCTCCAACCATGTTCAAGCGTTCCAAACGTAAATATTCTCGGTCAGCATTTTTACGTTCAGTTATATCAATAAGCACAGCAAAATACAATCTCGTTCCATCGACATCGGTGTAGGGCTGAGTATAAACTTCATATAACCTATGATTATACAAATATTCACTTCGAGACAAGACTGAATCCCTTGCCCTTGTTTCTTTAGCACAGTCCTGGCATGGAGAAGATGAGCCTGCAACAACTGTATGACAAAATTGCCCTTCACAATCCCCAAAGATCTTCTTAAAGTTATGATTCGCAAAACGTATCTTATTATTTTCTTCAATAATATAAATCAAACCGGGAAAAGCATTAAAAAGTGTATAAAGCCGGAGATGTTCTTCTTCTACAACCTTCCCCAACTTTTTCCTCTCATCTATATAGCGAAAGAAAATCGAAATACCGTTCGCAGTGGGATAAATGCTGCATTCAAGCCAATGTTCCATCAAATTCGAATAAAACTCAAAACGTTTACGTACTCCCTCTACCATAACCTCTTGACATGAGTCCCAAAACATTTGATGATTCCTTTGCCAATCCGCAAAGCCGAAAACAGTACCTACTAGCTTTCCATCCAGGCCGCGCCCGGTAAGCGCTTTAGCAATGGCTTCATTGGCATAAGTTATTACCCATTGATGATTTACCGCAATAAAACCGTCACTTATACTTTCCAAGGTGTTTATCATCTCTTGATTCGCTTTAGCTAAATCCTTTTCGGCTGTTTCTTTGCCAATCATCTCAATTTGTAATTTTTCATTGGTCCGTTCAAGGTCCTCGGTGCGCGATTTAACTAGTTCTTCTAAACTCTCCCGGTATAAGGCTAATTCCTTTTGGTTCTGTTCAAGCTCAGTAACATCCCAAATCGAGACAGAGATTAAACGTCTCCCCTCGATCTCAACTTCATAACTGTCTGTATGAACAGGGAATCGGCTCCCATCTTTGCGAAGATGAACGGTATTATAAGCACTATGCCCGTATAAATGGATTCTTGCCAAAATATCCGGCAGTTCTTTTAGTGACTCCGGAGAGTATACTTCATGGACCGTTCTGCCAAGCAACTCTGTAAGACCATAACCATGCATTTTTGCATAGGTTGGATTAACCTTGAGAATCTCTAAACTTTCGGCGTCACAAACCACCATACCCCAATAACTTTCAGTAAATACTCTATCCCAGATTCCATTGTCCTTCTGAATCGTCGCTAAAGAGGCTTTGAGATCAACAACCTTTTGTTCCAGTTCAATAATCTTTTTGTCACTCGGCATTATTCAAATCACTCTTCTCAAAGAATACTATAGTTAAGTCAGCACTTATAAATAAAATAAATCTAAAAATCTCAGAATGTATTCTATGTTCAAGTGTATTATCCCTTTAAAAGAATCCTTCTAAAATAATGCACGTACAAACAAAATAGAGTAATTTTTGCTATTAATCAGCTCATTAAATTCTTATTCGATAACAATTGTCATTTTAAACAATAAAATATCATTTCAATCGCTTAGGAAATTTCTATAACATTAAATTTAACGATTTTACTTAGAGTTAGGTTTAGCTCAATACCCGGATTTTTTTCCTGTCATTGTAAACACATTTAGTTTAAAAATTGTTATCTTCGCTAAACCTTCTTCTTTAAACGACAGTTCCCGGTCAGTATACTGTTGTAGGATTATTCTTAAGGCTTTTTGCTTTTCTTCAATTTCCTCAATAAATTGCACTTCGCCGAAACCGATAACACTCTGATATCGCATCGTCCAATCACAGGCCAGTTCTCCTGGAACAACCTGACTCTCAACGTCCACTTCAAAACAAGCTTGGGGATTTTCTTTAAGCATTAATAATTTCAGTCCCGCAGGAGCGGAATGAAAATACAAGACACGATTCTCATGATCGTAGCCGAAGCTCATGGGAATAATATAAGGCATATCGTTATAGGACACACCTAAACGGCAAACCTGAGCCTTTCTCATGATTTCATTCATCACTAATTGATCAGTAATTTCCTTGTCTTCTCTACGCATTGTGGTTTCCTCTTTTCAACTTTATTTTAGGACACTGCTTTGACAATATTCTATTTAATACCTTGAAACCCAGGATAGAACCTCGCCAACCACATAAACTATACCATAGAATCCTTTAGCTTTTCGATACTAACAACAGGGGGGGCTCTTCCATGAATCGCCCAGAAAACAAAGGAATACAGGTTGCGGTCCACCCGGAATTCCGACGGACTCTGCTTTCGAACCCAACCTCTGAATCCCTGCGTACTATCTTCGACTGCCAAGTCTTAGACAAAATCTTTGAACGCCCTGAACAATCTCAAGCCGAAGAGATTATTCGCCTATTACCCTATTGGGAACAGCAGGCTTGCCAGGGCAACCAGTTAATAGCAACACTAATTTGCTGTCTAGCCAAGCATTTCCCAAATCTATTCATAGACAATAAATTTTTGAAATCCAATGTTCTGCGTATTCGTATTCTATCTGAAACACCTGGAATTATCTCGTTTCCTTCGGCTGAAGTCCAAGAACATTTACTTAAATTTTTGCTGACAGCTGATGTCTTAGCTGATTTACCTCAATTTGAAGTAATCTCATTTTCGCTGAATGAACTTCAGCCCTTGTCCTCTGATTTAGCGAAGTTTTGCCTAAGTCCTCATAGCCACCGTTATATTCAGAATTTATTCTATCCGGAGCGCTGCGAGGCCATCCTCTCTGTTCTGGCTTATATCGCCAAAAATTACCCACTGCTTCGCATAGCCCAACAAGCCTATGCCCTAATGCTTTCCCTCGATGATTTTGATACCTGGGGAAACCATCCCTTTTGTCTGCGTCTTATAGCCAATCGTTTCTGGGATCATCAAGCAATCGAATGTTGACTTAGGCTTATTATTTTAAAAACAAGAAACGTTCCATGCTGGGAATATAGGGAGACCATTCATTATCGGGATAGTCATTCCTTGCCTGTTCAAACTGATAAAGTTCTGCATCCATGACATCAGCATGGTGAATGACCAAAGCTTCCATTATCTTGGGGCGCTTAGGGGATTGCCATTCGTATTTACCATGATGACTGGAAATGATATGAAGAAGTTTATAACGCAGCTCTTGAGGAAACTCCAAAATCTTTGAGATCTCTCCGACAATAAGTTCCAATCCCAGGATAATATGACCCAAGAGCCTTCCTTCCGTTGTAAATTTAATTCCCCGGTCGTAGGAATATTCCCCCATTTTTCCTACATCATGCAAGAGGGCCCCGGTTATAATCAAATCTTGATCTATGCTCGGAAAATGTCCGGCAATCCCCTGGGCAAGTTCCGCTACTCTGACACTATGCTCCCAAAGGCCCCGAAGATAGGCTTGATGAACTTTTACAGCAGCGGGGGCCTGTCGATAAGCCCTGCCCCATTGGGGATGATCCAAAAACTGTTTGAGCAAACTCTTTAGTTCAGGATTGCTGACCTTGTCCAGAAGGGTCTGCAATCTGTTTTCTAACTCGTTCTCGGAAATTGGAGAACTCGGCAGCAATGCCGTTAAATCTATCTCTTCTTTAGGTATTAAGCATATCTCCTCAATTGTGAGGTCCAAAGTTCCTCGGTATTCAGAAACCGCGCCTCGTATATAAAATATATCATACTCTTCCTTTAACCAATTAAGGACTTGCGGAGGAAACTCCCACATCTTCCCCTGCATGACGCCCGAGCGGTCTTGGCAGGTCAAAGTTAAGAAGGCACCGGGTTTTTGGCGAAAAGGAACCTCTTTCCACTCATTGACAAGGACAGTTCCTTCAAACCGCTCCCCATTCTTACATTCTTTCAGCATTTAGTTCATCCTCTCTAATACGGTCCTTGCTGCTTCAATTGTATCATCTGATTTGGACAGGGGATTGTTAATCAGTAATTCTCCAACGTCTTGCAGATATGTTTAAGAACAAGCTTTCGCAATTCAACAGGTTCCAAGATCTCTGCGGCTGAGCCAAAACCAAGAATCCAGTTTACAAATTCATTGACCCCGATTATATCGTCTTCAAAAATAAGAGATCCATCTTCCTGGAGAGTCAGTTTACTGGTGCGATGGGCAACGTCTTTACGCACCTTAGCTAAAGTTTGCGAACGATTAAGAAAACGCACTTTAACCTTAATAAGTTCACCGTACTCTACTCCCCAACGAGGTCCGAACCACGTCTTCAACGAAAATCCCTCAGGATAGACAAAGAGCGAATTACTCTTACTGACTTTGTTGATATTATTTAGATTATAATTCTTAATTACGTCTCCTTGTCTTGCAACAAGATACCATTTTCGCAAACGCGAATAGTAGACAATTCCTAAGGGATCTACCGTCACGACTCGGCCATTAAATGTAATCAGCAGTTGCTGGCTCGTCTGAATTGCTTTCTCGATGCAGGCAAAGATTTCGCCTTTAATGGGCTCTAGAGGAGTAAAGTCCCCTTTGATGCAGCGATAAGTCTCCTCATTGCCCAGATCAAAACCGGAGAGTATTTTTTGTTTCAAACGTTCTTTTAGGGAGGTTTCTTCTTGAAGAAACTCTAAGGCGCCTAACACCTCGAGGGCTTCTCTAATGTTAAGGTGTACCGGAGTATACTGTTTTCCTGCTGTCCCCAAAAACCACTTAACTTCAGGGTTCAGCAGATCCTCTCCACTCTCATCAGCGCTCTCATCGTGATCCGTATACAAAGGGAAATTCTCAGGAGAAAAAGCCATCACCCTTAAATCTTGCTTCATTGTCCCCCAAGGAACACCGCAGGCTTCCGATAAAGCCTTTCCTGTTAATCCCTCCGGATGGGTTTCAATTAAAGCCATAATCTTTTCAAGACGTTCAATCATGTCCATCCGAATTACCTCCATATAGATGCAAGAGCTGTAATAATTGATCCTTCATTTTTTCCCGAAGCTCTATGGGTTCAAGAACCTCCGCAGTTGAACCAAACCCGCGCAGCCAAACTGCCAATTCATCCAGCCCCTCAACCTGATCGATCATTAAAAGGCTTCCTTCTTCCTCTATCAATTGACAAGACTTTCGCTGAGCGAGTTCCATTCTTACCCGGTTCAATGTGGAAAAATGATCATAAAATCGAATCTTTACGGGTCTGGGTTTCTCATCCCGATAAACTCCCCAAGCATTCCGAAACCAATTTCGCAGGTCAAATCCTGCCACCGGCGTAAATGCTTCTTCCAACCTCTCTACATCCAAAATACGGTTTATTTGATAGGTTTTTATCTTTTGACCAAATTCATCTTGCGCCACAAGATACCAATTGTCCAATACCCAATAATAAACAATCCCTAAAGGGTTTAACTGAAGTTCCCGAGCTGGTTCATCGTCTTTGCGATAAAGAATAGCGACTTTATTCTTACAGCGTGCAGCATCTTCAAGTTCCATACAATATTTGCTTCGGTGGATATCTTGGCTGGGTGTTCTGCCATGCACAAATAGTGTTTCCCGAGTCTTCGCAGTATCTCCTATCCGAAGTCTAAGTTTTGCTTCCAGTGATTTCATATCTTCGGGAATCGGAGCCAAGGCACATCCAAGTTCTAAGGCTCGAAAAAGAAGGATCTTCTCCTGCTCCGAAAGTTGGAGTGGAAGAAGCATATAGTCTGAGTAGACTACATACGCTTCACCGTCACGTTTAATGAATTTCTTTTTCTGGAGATCTTTAACAGCACGTTCCAACGTTTTATAGCTGACTTCTTCTTCATCATGCCGGTTGAATCTCAGATAAAGATCGCTGAGTTGTAGCCCTTGGGAGTTCGCTGTCAAAAGTCGTAAGATTTCCATTTGACGAAGCGTTGTTTTATTTACAGGAGGTACTCCGTTCCAACCTCCTTCCTCTAAATAAAGAGCCCCCGTTTGATCCTGCCTAAAGTTATAGCCGTTATCTTTTAAGTCCTGCAAATCTCGTTGAACTGTCACCAGATTTACTCCCAGTTTCTCCGACAAACTCGAGCTCGTAAAAACCCAGGGTTCTTTGGCTATATGTTTAACAATATCGCGCTGCCGGGTTAACTTATCCAAACAATATTCCCCCTGTCCCTTGAATCATATATTTCTTGAACACTTAACACCTAATAGTTTAAGAAAATATAAGAAAACAATAAGAAATTAAGATTAACAACTTTAATTTGGTGAGGAATCACTCCAATCAGAAACTAATAGAATTATACAAAAGACAGCAAAATTCCTTCTAAATACTTTAGAATAAGCAATGCCTCTTTGAGCAACTTGCCATTAAAGAGTGCACATTAAATACAAAGAGGCCCCCTCGATAGAGTTTCCATACTCACACCGGGGACAGCCTCTAAAAAAATATTGAGCAACTTAATATGACATAATATAAAAACTCGGAGAATCCATTTTTTCTATAGGCTCTCCATAAACCATGTAAATAAACCCTTCTGCATTCGGATTCCGTGTCTTAATAGCACCTTCCTGCTTAATGAGATACACATTGTTGGCGACTCCCATAGATCCTATCGAATAAAAGCGAAGTGTATAATACCTGTAATTCCCCTGGGGAAACATTATCTGATTCTTATCCTTATCGAACTTTGATAAGATTTCGACAGCAGAGTACCCAGAATCCCTCTGATCTCCGGAAATTTCTCCGACATTAAAGTAATTGGTATCTCTGTTGTAAAGCATCAAGTATTTTTTCGGAGTGGAATTTGATGTATCAATAACCTCCATGGTCATCACTCTAATTTCATGAGCTCTATTAAGTCCAAGCTGAAATTCTGTCAGCTTTATTTTCTGGTCTTTACTAAAAGAACTAAGGCCAAATATTTGTTTGTAAATATGCATCATTGAGATATCTTCAAATGGATTGCCGTCAAGATATTGTTTGGCTGACTCCATATTATCATACCTGACAACAACACTGCTCCGCGAATCCTTTAAACCGCCAAATACCAGGATTATTATTACCATAGTTACTATGGCAATCCGTTCAACAACTCGATAAATTGAATGATACTTATTAATTTAAACTCCCCCCTCACCTATAAATCCAGTAGGCATAACTCAAGTGAACATTAACGTTTTCAATCACACCTTCTATGTCTGAATTTCTGTTTTCTTCCCCTTCAATATGACAACTAAATATACTTGAGTCAATTTCATAATGTTTAATTGTTAAAGCTCAGACCTTCAGAATTTCGTTAGTAACATTTTTTGAAGATTTAT
>JGI2924J29684_1076709_pt1 | contig 10886 bp, 5 predicted proteins | sample BenlonsequencITS_FD_29684 | JGI IMG/M metagenome (IMG submission 29684)
ATATCCCGGACTGCCGCCTGAGTATACCCGATTGCAGCGGCATTAAGAGAGGCTGTATCTGAAAAGGACTTTTCTGAATAACGATTAATTATAGCGCCTGATGGCGCTGCGCTTATCGATGCATAGATAGGCCGGACGCAATGATTACCAGTCGGCATAAGGCACCAGAGGCTGCGGCGGTAAATCCATATCCCCCTGCCAGCCTGCCGCGGAATAACGGACATACAGCAGTAGATGACTTGGGGTATAGTCTTTCGCCTGCTGAATATCGACTGCCGTACCAATAAACCAGTTGGCAGTAACCCGGCGTTCAATGAGCGCCCGCGCGGTATAACCAAATCCCTGGCTGCTGCCGCCGCCGTTGGTCTGGTCACGCGCATCCTCCTGATAATCCGCCGGGATCAAATTCATCAGCGGATAACGCGGCATGGTGCGGGTACGGGAGTGCGACCAGGATACCGAGCCGCCTAATTCCCACGACCAGTTTTCCGTGCGCTGCCGCCACATCACCGGCACCGCAAACGACAGATACTCCTGCGGGCTATAATAACCGCCCTGACCCAACGAGTAACCGCTCAAATCCTTATCGTAATGCCAGATCATATTATTCAGCCCGACGGTAACGCGGCGGTTATTCTCGTTAATCACCTTATAGTAATAACCGGTCATCCAGCGCACGCGCCAGTTATCTTCCACATTTTTACCACTCAACTGATCGCCGCTTAGCGACGCCCAGACACCGTTTGCTTCGCCTTTATCATAGCTGAGACTGACGCCGCCGCCGTTGGCCCGCACGCCGCCCCATTTGGTGCCGGTATTACTGCTGGCATCCTTTTGCCCGCCAAACGCCAGCAGCGAACTGGAGAGCGGGCGACGGTGCGCGTTCAGGGTGTAACCCAACGGCCCGATATCGTCGCTATAGCTGACGCCGCCGACCACATCGACGACATTAAAACCCATCGGCGTCGTGCCGATATCCCAGCGCCAGGTCTCGTTCTGCCAGCCGACCGCCACGCTCGCGCCCGTATCGGCCTGGCTACGGTGTCCGCTGCATTTCTCCAGCGTACAGGTGCCCCAGTTATTATCGTATTTCCCGTCCGCATCCGTAGAGAAGCGACCAACATCCATATTGACCATATCAGTACGAAAGAACGCCCGCCCGTCCGACCAGGGCGCATCCACCTGAAGCATGGTAGTATGCGCTTTCAGATCGGAGTAGCCGCCAGTACCGCTCGATCCCCAATAATCGTGCGCCAACGTGACATTGAGATCCTGCTGACGGTACAACTCCGCCGCATCGCTACGCACGCCGCGTTTTAACCAGACATCTTTTTCATCGTTGCGCGTCAGGCGGGTAAAAGTATCGTTATTCTGTGGACGAACCGGCGTAATCGCCGCCGCGACCATCGCATCTTTGTAGGTCTCCAGCGCCCGCTGCGGCTCGCCCGTTTGCGCCTGAAAAGCGGCGGCGTCACGCAATACCATCGCGCTTTCCATTGATGGCGGCTGTGCTTTTGCCTGCGGCGTAATGCGGTTGAAGGTCCGCGCCGCCGCCGTGATATCGCCAAGCTGGAGCTGCGCCAGCGCGACGCGGCGCTGCATGTTAATAGAGGTGATTTGCGACGCAGGCAGCGCCGCCAGTTGAGCGCGCGCCGCAGCGTTATCGCCCTGTGCGATGTCGATTTCCAACCGCCCCAGCATGGCATCGACATTACCCGGTTCCCGCGCCAGAACGGCGTCATAAGCGGCGCGGGCCGCCGCATTATCGCCACGCTGCTGCGCCCAGTCCGCCAACGTTAACGCAATGCGCGTAGAGGGCGGCTGCTGACGTAACAACGCTTCCGCTTCGCGTTCTTTGCCGCTATCGCGCAAGCGGTTAGCGCTTTCCAGCACCAGGTTACTTTGCAATCGGCCCGCCAGTTCCTGAATATTGCTGTTCCACTGGCTGGTCGGCAGGGTATTGAGATGCGCCAGCGCCGCCCGGTCCCGATCGCTGCCGGAAAGATAAAGCCCATAAGCATAGACCTGTTCCGGATCGTTTGGCTTCTGCTGCGCCAGAGAGCGCATTTGCGCATCGGCCTGGGCGTGCTGCCCGGCCTGCCACAGATCGCGTGACAGTCGGTACGTCACCCACACGCTCCCCGGATCTAATGCCAGCCGACGACGGTGCAGTTCTGCGGCCTGCGCCCATTTGCCCTCGCTTTCCAGCGTTTCCGCCTGCTGCGCCAGACGATCATTTTCCAGACTGCGTTCGATATCGTCGATACTGCGCCGCTGGCTGGCGGAAAGAGAAGCGATAAACGCGGCGGCTTTTTGCGGCGACTGCTGGCGATAAAGATTCGCCAGCCCGCGTACAGCATTGGTATTACCGCTGTCCATACGCAGCGTCTGCTGATAATAACGTTCGGCGGCGGCATTATCTTTGCGCGCCATCGCCACATCCCCCAGCCCCAGCACCGCGTAGCTGTCGGTGTTATCCACTGCTCGCGCCTGCTGATAGAAACGTTCCGCCTGGGCCAGATTATTCGCTTTTAAGGCCGCGTCGCCCTGCTGAATTAACAGCCAGTAGCGATTGACCTTCAGCAGACTCTCCCACTTATCGCGGCTGCTGCTGTGCGGCGCCATCGCCAGCGCTTTTTCAAACTGCGCGACGGCGCGGGCGCGATCGCCACGCTGTGAGTATGCCTGCCCCAGCGCGCCGACCGCCTCGCTGTCGTCCTGCCGGGCGCTCACCGCCTGCTGCAATTGCGCAATGGCCTTACCACCTTCCCCGGCATTAACTGCCGCGATGCCCTGCGAGCGCGCGCGAAACGCTGGATCGGCTAACTGTTTTTGCTGCTCGCTAAGCTGGGCGCGGGCGGCAGACACGCTATCGCCTTCGCTAAACTGCGTCAGATAGTCTTGCAACGCTTTTACGCTCGCGTCGCTAACCGGGAGATCTTTTATCTGCTGGTACCAGATGGCGGAGGCCGCGCTGCGTCCCGTACTGGATTTCGCCATCTGTTTTAGCACCGCGAATCCCTCATCGCGCCGCCCGCTGGCGAACAACAGTTGCGCCAGCGCATTTTGCAGAGCGTTATTACCCGGACTGACGGCATTGATTTTCTGTAGCTGTTTAATCGCTTCGTGACGGCGGGCGGGCAATTTCGCCACGGTCGTCCAGTATTCGACCGCCAGTTCGCCCTCCGGCGGATAACCTTTAAACAGCTTGTCGTAGCGGGCGATCGCTTGTTCCGTATGGCCGGTCGTCGCCAGTAAACGCGCCTCCTGCAAAGACTGGCGTCCTTGCGGCGTGGAGAGCAGCATCGCGGTGCGGGAAGATTGATACGCCGTCGACTCCGGCGCCAGTTGCGCCAGCCGATCAAGTAGCTTCTGCGCCCCGTCGCTATCCCCCTGGCGCAACAGATAGCGGAAACGGGCGGCGATAACCTGTGGATCATTGGGGTCGATCAGCTCCAGGCGATAGAGCGACTGACGGACTAAGTCCTCACGATGCGTGGCCTCTCCCAGCCGAACCTGCTCCAGCAACTGTTGCTGCGCGGAGGTCGCCGCGCCGGCAAGCGGTGTTAGCGCAATACCAAGCGATAAACCCAACAATGCCCGATAAACGCCCCTTTTACCGGGTAAGGCATTTCTACCGCCATCCGGCAAAAAGAGTTGCATGAGACTTAACGTGAACTTACGCATTCCTGGCCCCAGTCAGGTAATAATTCACCTTTAACGGTGAAGCGAAAACGGTGCTGATCCCATCCTTGTCCAAAGAGAGTCAGTACATAGTTGTAATAGGCATCGCTGCCAGGGAAATGGTCTGCGACCCGCTGCCGCTGCACGGCCTGGGCATCACGGTTTTGCAGGAAGGGCAGCAAGGCGGCGGAAAATCCGACCGGCCCCGTCCCCTGTGCGTTACCGCTGGCGACATCGACTTTCTCCGGCGGAACGCCGTTTTTCATCGTCAATGTCGCCATCGGTTTAAATTTCGCCAGTAAACGCGCTTTTTGCGGATCGCCGTCATGCATCATTCCCGCCCACAAATAGACGCGAATCGCATCGTAGCTACTGATAAGCGTTTTTTCCGCTTTCAACTGCCAACCCTGCTTTCTTTCATAACGCACCCAGTCCGGCGAGAAACCTTTCGGCGCGGTTTCCAGCAAAAGCCGCAAATTGGTTTCCCGTAGCGTCGACCACGGCGCGCCAAAACGGCTAAAGTATTGCGCCAACTGCGGCGGCAGATAGCTTGGGTTAAAACGCCAGCTATTCGCCTCGGCAAAGCCGATTTTGCCAGGTAGCAGCATTGAGCCCAGCCCCGGCACATTCACGACCTCTTCACGGGCGATGCGTTTTAGCAACGCCGTGCCCACCTCGGTATAACGCGTTTCTTTCCACAAACGACCGGCCTCCAGCAGCGACCATGCCATCCAGATATCGCCGTCGGACGCGGAGTTGCTGTCCAGCACCGACCAGGTGTCGGGATCTTTTTGCCCCCATAGCCAGGCGGGCAGATGTTCACGCAGCGATCCCTGCGCCAGATTGTTTTGCGTCCAGTTAAACAGTTGCGCGAACGCCGGTCGATCGTTCGCTGCCAGGGCAAAGAACATGGCGTAGCTTTGCCCTTCGGAGGTGGTAATTTTTCGCGCATCGCCCGGATCGATAACGCGTCCCTGCTGGCTAATGTAATCTTTCTTGAACTGTTCCCACGCAGGCCAGCTACAGGCCGCCTGCGCATTTATTGCCGTCAGCATGACGATCATCGTTATCCATCCGCGCAGCATAGTCATCATGCGTTACTCATGGTCAGGGTCGAGACGACGGCGACTGAGAATACGTAGCAGACGCCACAATACCCACGCCAGTAATACCACACTGAGGGCCGCCAGTACCGCCAGCAGCACCGGGTGATTCGCCAGCGCATACCACAGCCGCTCAAACCACGGCAGATGTCCGACGTAATAGATATCGCCAACGCGCAGACTGTGAACGCCGGACTCGCGGATCACCGCCACGGAACCAAACATCGCGGCGCGTTTACCGCTGTCGTTCACGGCGTCGTTCAGTAGCTGGTAGCCGCGCGGGCTGTCAGCCAGCAGAGCAATCACGCTGCGCTGATCATTAAACGGCGACTGGAAGCCCACCACTGCCGCCATCGGGCCGCTGGCGGTGACGGTGGATTGCGCATCCGCCGCGCGATCGGCTTCATCCGGCATAATCGGCGGGAAAGCCGTCTGGCGCATCGGGGTTTTTACCCAGCTTTGTGTCGCCTGCACCAACAGATCGATACGCTTATCGTCTTTTAGCTTGTCCGGAATAGCGCCAATAATCAGCAGATCGGCGTCTTTGTCGGCTATCTGAGCGCTATCATCGGTGATTGTCAGATTAATTGCCGGGAAACCGGTCTGCCCGCCAATAGCGCCGACCGTATTCAGCAGCGTTTCCATTTGCGCTTCGGTTGGGGTCTTCGGCATCACCGCCAGCGTGTCAGACAGGTCGGCCATCCGGCTGAACGGGAAGCCGGCATTGGCGAACGCGCGTAGATCCGGCATTGCGATAAAGTGGTAATATTTCGAAAAATCGATAGTGGAGTCATCCCCTATCACCACATGATTCTGTACCGGCTGGAAGGTGATACAGTTATCCACCGACCCGCCCGGCATTGGATTCATATACTGGAAGTCAAAACGTAGCTGGTTCATCGCCCCCAGTTTTAGCGCCGGAATCGACACATCCGTTTTACCATCCAGCAACCCCTGAAGTACCGGCAAGCGCAACAGGAGTCGATTAGTTTCCTGCGTGCTGCTAAGGCTAAAAGCTTGCAGGAACTGGTTGTTCAGGCTGATATCCAGCCGCGAACTGTCTTTGGTCGGCGGCGAGGTATAACGGTAGTTGAGATCCATATCAATACCGTTGCTACGCAGCAAATAGAGGTCCGGCGGCAGATTCAAAGAAACGTTGATGGGCGCCGGCTCCAGCCCACTCGACTGGAGCTGCTCTTCATAGGTTTTCAGCTCGCCAAAAGTGACCGGGCGATCGGTACGCACCCAGTTCGGCGCATCATACGGTTTGCGCGCCAGCAGCGGTTTTACATCGTTGACCACCACGCTGGAACCACGGAAGAGAATATTCCCTTGCGCGATACCTTTTGCCGCCTGCAACAGATCTTTATCATCACGACCAAACACGACCAGCAACTTCACATACGGATTATCCGGATGGCTCATCATCTCGATAACCGGCGCGTTAACCGCAGGATGATCGCGCAGGAAATCGGGGCGTCGATCGTTGGTGGCGAACACGATCGCATTGCGATCCGGCAGGTGATTATACAACACCGGGAAGCGCTGACCGCGCCAGCCCGCCCGCGAGCCAAACCAGGACGCGACAATAGAAGCCGCCTGCTGCTGCGCCAGATCCGGCACGTCAGCAAACACCATCGGCAACGTCACCGGACGGTTATCCCGCGGATCGAAAAACGGCACCGGGAAGTGGGACAGATCGTTATTCACCGCCAGCATGCTATAGGTCAGATCCAGGGCGCTATTTCGCCCGATATCCAACCACAGAGTACTGCTGGCCGGGTTTTCACATACATCGCGATAGTGGCCGACGAACTCCAGCCGCACCCGGTTAAAGTCGGTAATAAACAACGGATTGATAGGTACCTGCGCCAGCGTCTTTTTCCCCAACTGCTCTTTTGTCACCGGCAGTACGCCCATCAGTTCATCATTGAGATAAACCTTGAGCTGCGACTGAACCGGCAGGAGCGACGGCGAGGGCGTATATTCCAGATTCAGCACCGCTTTCGACGCCACTTCATCGCTGCGCATACCAAATTCAATGCCGCCGTTAGGGTTAACGCCACGCAGCGCCATACTGCCCGGCGGCGGCGCGATTTGCGCGAAGGTCAGCTTGACCTCGCGCGAAGGCGCGGTTTGCGCCACGACTGGCGCCTGATTTGCGGGCGCAGGCTCGGTGGGTTCAGCATTTATCAATGGCGGCGTAGCAGGCGCCGCCGCCGTCATGAAAGCGGGAAACGCGCTTAATCCTATTACCGCTGCACAAATCCAGGACAATTTTCTTTTCATCGCATTATCATCATTGTTGAGCCTGAGCCATAACCCGATCCGACGGCTGTATCGCCGCTTGCCGCTCCGGGCGACGCGGAATAAACGATACAATCCAGGCAATTAACGCCGTCAACGATCGGAAAATTACTTTTACTGAAGGCGGCGCGAACTCCGCGAGATGGCGATAGCCGCGGAAGCCCAGCTTCAGAATATCCAGCAAGCTTTCCAGCGGCTTATCTTCCGGGAAGCTATCTTGCCAAAGCGCCCACGTATCGGCGCGAGCGAAAGTACACTGAACAAAATCAATATGTTGTTTGGTGGTGAGCGGCATCAGTTGCAGCCCGACCTCATTGCCCGTTACGCGCACCACCTGCGTTGGAAAGACATACTCCTGCTGCCCGCGTTTAAGCAACAGGTTCACTTTCTGTCCTTCCAGCACCTGCGCCTGACCATTGATCTTGATGCCTAACCCGCCATCGGAGAAGTCATGCACGGTACAGGAGAACAAATGGCCATCTTCGCGGGCGATGGCCCCAGGCATGGCAATCTCTACCCGATGCGCACGCCTGACCTGTTTACTTTCTACCGAAACCGCAACCGCGCCGCCGAGAATGACCAGGTTGTAGAAGACCCACACCAGGCTAACGATGACGGTCAGCGTTTCATTTTCCGGCCCGTAATAGTATCGCCATACGCCCGCCGCCACGCCGAGCAGGTTAAGCAAGACAAGGAAGATATACGGACGCGAGATGACCCAGTCGACGTACTTCTCTTCCACCAGCCCGCCTTTCGCCGTGACGTTAAATTTCCCTTTGTGCGGATTGATCAACGCGACCAGAGTCGGCGGCGCGATATACCATGCCAGTACCGTTTCATAGATTTCGCTCCAGAAAGAGTGACGATACTTGCCCTGAATCTTCGAGTTAGTCAGGCTGGCGTGGATCATGTGCGGTAAAACAAATAGCGCAATCATCAGCGCAGGCGCATAAATGATATAGGCGTGCAGCAGCAGAAAAGCCAGCGGCGCGGTCAGAAAGATCAGGCGCGGAATGCCGGACAAGAAATGGAACATCGCATTGAGGTAGCACAGCCGCTGCGCCAGTTTTAAGCCTTTACCAAATAGCGGGTTATCGAGACGGAAAATTTGCACCATGCCCCGCGCCCAACGAATACGCTGCCCGATATGCGCCGACAGGCTTTCCGTCGCCAGCCCCGCCGCCTGCGGAATGCGCATATACGCTGAGGTATAACCTCGCCGGTGCAGCCGGAGCGAAGTATGCGCATCTTCCGTCACCGTCTCAACGGCGATACCGCCAATTTCATCCAGCGGCTTACGGCGAATCACCGCGCACGATCCGCAAAAGAAAGTGGCGTCCCACATATCGTTACCGTCCTGCACCAGTCCGTAAAACAGCGTGCCTTCGTTAGGCGTTTTACGAAAACGTCCCAGGTTGCGCTCAAACGGGTCCGGGGAGAAGAAATGATGCGGCGTCTGCATCATCGCCAGTTGTTTCTCTTTCAGGAACCAGCCCATCGTCATTTGCAAAAATGAGCGCGTCGGCACATGGTCGCAGTCGAAGATCGCCACAAACTCGCCTTTCGCGTGTTTTAGCGCATTGTTGATGTTGCCGGCTTTGGCGTGTTCATGCGTGGCGCGGGCAATGTAATGCACGCCAACGTGGCGGGCAAACTGACGAAATGATTCACGCCCGCCGTCATCAAGAATCCAGATATTCAGCTTGTCTTTCGGCCAGTCAATGCCCAGCGAGGCGTAAATGGTATTTTTTACAACGTTAAGGTCTTCGTTGTAGGTCGGCACAAAAATATCCACCGTCGGCCACTGCGACATCTCCTTCGGCAACGGCACCGGTTGACGATTCAGCGGCCACACCACCTGGAAGTACCCCAGCACCAGCACAATCCAGGCGTAGGTTTCCGCGAAGAGCAAAATCAATCCGCACACCAGACTTACCGGGTCGTCCCAGTTTAGCGTCGAGGTATAACGCCACCAGATATAACGACAGGAGACCGTCAGCGACAGCACGATGAGCATCAGCGCGGAAAACCGTCCCGGCATACGTCGTACCAATAGCGCAACGCCCCACAGCAACACCAGGAAGATAAATTGCGATAGCGGGTTAAATGGCTGGGTAATACAGATCAGCGCCAGTATCAGCGAAAAGGTGACGATAACGCCGAGAATAAAACGTCGGACGCCGTTGCTAAGATGTCCCAGCTCTTTTTCCTTTTCCAGGTGCGTTGTCTTTTGGCGCACCCGTTCCGGTAAGGTATCCATCCATTGATGGTAACGTCCCCGAACGCCCTGCAAGCGCGCAAATGACCGCCAGCGCGGTTCATGACGTTCTTTAGCCGACGAGATCATTACCAGCCAGAGGGTCTGAATGAGATATCGAGCCGGGTCCAGCGGGCGCGGGCGGGCGGCGTTAATATGCGGATAAAGCGCTTTATGCCCGGCGCGAATACGCTGCCAGCGCGGATGCTCAAGCGGAAACACTATCCACGCCAGAATCGTCCACAGGCAGCCGAGCGCTGCGCTAAATGGCGACGCGCCGTGGCGGCGGTAACCCTGATAGCGCTCGCTCAAACGCGCGCTAACCGGCGGGATAAGCAGCCACCGGGAAAGGGCGCTCATAACGGGCTCCCGGCGGACGTTTTGTCGCCCGCATCGTGCAACAGGCACCAGTTCGCCAGCGTTAACACCTCTTCGGCGGCCAACGAATCGCTGCGATATTCGCCTAACGGTTGCTTCGACGCCATGCACTCCGCCATCGCTTCATCGCGATGGATCACGACAGGCAGTAATCGGCGCTGGCTTTGCAGCCAGACCTGGTACAGATCGTCCTGTAACTGGCTGCCGATACGTAAATCATTGATCAGAATATGCGCTCCGGCAGGCAACGCCTGTTGATGAAGGCGAATATGGCAGTTGGCGTCAACCCGGGCTATCGCCAGCGTATGGTCGCAGAGGCTCACCAGCTGCCGTGTCAGTGGTGACGCGCCGTAGGGTAAGTCCAGTAAAATCCAGCTATAACGCCTGCTCGCTTTCAGCGCCTGGATAGCAGATCCGATCTCTCCCAGCGTCTCCTGCCAGGCCTGCGGATTTTCCCGCTCTTTCGCGGTGAGCTGTCCAAACGGCAGCAGATCAAGCTGCGAGGTATAACGTAACCCGGCATCACGCCAGTCCTGGCCGTCCAGCAACGATCGCGCCCAACCGCCCTGATGGACGAAGTCGACGTTAAACGACATGCGCAGCAGGTTATCGGGGCTGGCGTCAATCACCAGGACATTTTCCCCTAAGATTTGTAACGCCCAGGCGAGTGCTGAGGTGATAGATGTGGTTCCCACCCCACCGCGCACGCCCTGCAATCCCAGAATCGCCATTCATGGCTTCCTTAATGTTGTTGCGCAAATTCAGCCAGGAGCGGCCATCTTTTAATCGCCGTCGCCAACTGTTCGCGCTGGGAAATATCGGTATAATCTATTTCAGGTAGTGAAAACGCTTGGCTTAATGCCAGAAAATCATTTTGAAAAGTGTAGCCCAACGTTGGATCGGACTGAGCGCCAGGTTCATTGTTATACATTCTGGTTGCTCCCTTTTAAATATTTCTAACTGGCAGCGTTACGCCCCGTCGTCAATACGGGAGAACGCTAATTTTTCGCCTTTCCGTGACATCATTTATAATGTGTAAAAATGCAAAGCGCAGAGTTACAGGGCATCCTGCCGGACAAATTGATTCACATGCTAAATCTGATGCGTTTTAATTTCAATGTTAGGTTTATTTCTGTGCTTTCGCTAGTAAACTGATA
>JGI2924J29684_1076708_pt1 | contig 10878 bp, 7 predicted proteins | sample BenlonsequencITS_FD_29684 | JGI IMG/M metagenome (IMG submission 29684)
AAGCCATATCCGGCGGATTTTTAAAGCCAATATGCACCCCGCCAGAGGGTTTTGCCAGATCGATTGGCGAGGGACCTGACGGGGTGTTTCTTTGTCTATAGATCAAACTCTTTCGCATTCAGGCGTTTCGCTAATCCATTACAACGAATGGCAGTTGGTTTATCCGTGCGCACTAATTCCATGGCTATTTTATAACTTTCGGCATCAATCTGCTTTTTAGCTTCTTTGTTTTGGGTCGCATTCAAGTTGAGTTTCATTATGCTAGCCAGTTTCAGCATGTTGCGCTTGGTGTATGCATCATGAGCTGTTTTGATTGTTTCATAATCTTGTTTGCGTTGCATATTTTGCATGCATAACATGCTGGCTGTCGTGGTGCCGGATGCTAGCTGAATTTTCTCTAGATTTTTATCAGAGAAGGCTGTGCCGTTTGTTGTGGCTTCAGGTGAAAGTGCCTGAGGGGGAGTTTCATTCTTACATGCAATCAGAGCGAAGCTGGATATGCCAAAATATAGAGCAAGTATTGAGTGTTTCATGGATTAAGCCCCAGTTTCGTTATTCCATTAGTAGTTTGGGGCGTTTCTTTTAATAAATCGCTTCAAATAATAGTTTTGCACCTAGCAGGCACATCATTACATAAATAATCAGGTAGAATTTTTCGGTTTCTATCCGCTTTACAATTGCGACCCCGATGAATGTGGAGATGATGGCGAGAGGCAATAAAATTGCGGATGTTTTCAGGTTCTGTGTTGTCATCTGCCCAAGCGCAAGGAATGCTGGGACTTTGATCCAATTAACATATCCAAACGCGATTGATTTGGTGCCCACAAGAACATCACGCTGAAGTTTTTGCGGTAAAATCCACATATAGAAGGGCGGTCCACCTGCGTGGGCTATCTGGCTGGTAAATCCTGTTATAGTTCCAAAAAGCAAACCTGAGCTTAGTTTAGAGCTGGCTGCGATTTGAATTTTGCCCTTGAATTTTTTCCAGAGATTATGAAGTCCGAAAAATAACGAAATTGCACCCACTGCACCCATAATGGCATCGCGTGAGAGCATGTCCGCATAAAGATATCCAATATAGACACCCAATGTCATGCTGGGGAGCATTATGAAGACAATGCGCTTATCGACGGTTTTACGATAGGACCATATGCCGACAGCATCCTGACAGATTAGAATAGGGAGTAAAATGGCTGCGCCCGCAATAGGATCTCCGCCCAATGCCATTATTGGCATGGCGATCGCGCCTATGCCAGCAAATCCACCTTTAGATAATCCGGTAAAGAATACAGCGATAGCAGCGCAAATATAGAAGAGAATGTCGGGGGTCATTCAGACGCGGTATCGCTTAGTTTGAAATATGTCAAAATCTATCTGGCCAAACTGAACTATTCGCGGTCAGGGCGTATTTCTAGTGCATCTATAAGATAAGGTGCTGCAAATTCAGCAAAATAAACCGCTTGTGTTGGATCGTTGCGAACACCGGCATAAGTATCGGCAAAAGCAAGGACGGTGTCTTTGCTGTGTGTGGGGGGGCCGAAAGTATCTATAAATGCAGCTTCCAGAGCTGGAATTTCATTTGGCTCAACATTGATGACCGTGACTGCAAGTGCGTCATTCACGAAGAGGAATTCAGCAAGGCGGGGTTGTCCGAAATATTTGAATCCGTAGCAATTTAGCTGAAATTGAGATGTGACATCTGGGCTATCAATCATGTCGAAAGGAATAACTTCGGTGGCGTCACATTTGCCTTTGAGGTCATTTTCCATTGACCCCATGCGGCTAGCAAATTCGATAACGGTTGGTTTCTTAACCGACATTGGATCGCGGGGAAGATTACAGGCCGATAAAAAGGGAGCAGCGAGCAAACCAATTGCAGCGATGTGAAGGCGTTTTGAATTTAGCATTCGAACATTCCTTTTGCTGGTAACTCAGATAGGAAGCTTCAATTATGCCAGTATCACTCAATGATTTCGTTAAACCAAGTCTTTGATACAATTGTTTCTATTAAGCTTAATCTCGGTCAGGTAATTTATTGACGCGATCAATGACAAATGGGGCTGCCGTTTGGCTATAATATAGCGCTTCAGGCGTATCGTTGCGAACAGCCGCAAAATTATGGGCATACGCTAATATTGTATCTTTTGAAGAGGTTGGCTCGCCAAAAAGACTTGAGAAAGCCAATTCCAGCGCCGGAATTTCTTCTGCTTCTACCAAAATCCATGTGAGCATAAGAGCATTATTTACAAACACAAATTCAGCCTTGCGTGGCGCGCCAAAATAACCAAATCCTTCGCAATCAATTTGAGTTTGGCTGTTCACATCAGGGATACGTGGTGGATCAATTTCCCGAATCTCCAATGATGAGCACTTGTTTTTAAGGGCGGATTCCATGTCTGCCACGGAAGATTCAAATGCGATGACGTCCGGCTTCTGTACACTCATTGTGATGGTGTCGTTTGTTTCAGCAAATGTGCAAGCGGACAAAGCTGTAATGGCGACGGTTCCTGCCAAGCAAGACCGAATCAGATTTGGGGTCAACATTTGAAAGATTCCTAATTGGTAAAACTCTCTCCTGACACCATAAAAATATCAGGAGAGAGCTGTTAGTCGTTTGTTTTACCAGATTTTTATGCGTTTCTCTGGTGGTAAATAGAGAGCGTGATCTTCGGTGATCCCAAATGCTTCATACCAAGCGTCTAGGTTACGCACGGGGCCGTTTACACGGTAATATGGAGGGGAGTGAGGGTCAGTGATGAGTTGCTGGCGTGTCGCTTCATCACGGTATTTAGACCGCCAAACTTGTGCCCAAGACATGAAGAAACGTTGATCGCCAGTTAGGCCATCAATGACTTTGTCTTCTTCGCCATTCAAGGACAATTTGTAGGCTTTATACGCCAAAGACAAACCGCCAAGGTCCCCGATGTTTTCACCAAGAGTGAGTTGGCCGTTTACACATGTTTCACCATCGTCTAGCGGGCAAAAATCATTGTATTGAGCAACTAATGCTTTGGTAAGTAAGCGGAAACTTTTGAGGTCATCTTCTGTCCACCAATTGGATAAAGATCCGTCAGCACTGAATTTTGATCCTTGGTCATCAAAACCATGCCCGATTTCGTGACCGATCACACCGCCGATGGCACCATAATTTACGGCCGGGTCGGCTGATATGTTGAAAAATGGTGGTTGCAGAATTGCTGCTGGGAACACGATCTCATTAAAGAGTGGGTTATAATAAGCGTTGATTGTTTGGGGTGTCATGAACCATTCATCACGGTCCATTTCAGTGCCTAGTTGCGAAATATTGTCTTTCCACTGCCAGTCTGATGCTGCGATTTTGTTGTCCAAGGCATGGTCTGTTACAATAAGAGTGTCGAATGTTTCAAACTCTTTTGGGTATCCAATTTTCGGGTTGAATGTGTCGAGCTTTTCTTTGGCTTTGACTTTTGTGTCATCGCCCATCCACTCAAGCTCTTTGAGGTTTTCCGCCATTGCAAGGCGTAGGTTTGCGACGAGTGCATCCATTGCCACTTTATTTTCTTCAGGGAAGTGACGGGCAACATACTCTTTCCCGATGGCTTCACCTAGAATATTTTCTGTGGCACCAACAGCACGTTTCCAGCGTGCGCGTTGTTCTGGCTGGCCACGCAAAGTTTTGCCGTAAAAATCAAAGTTTGCGTCATCAATGTTTGATGGAAGTACACTGGCGTGATCTGATAAGAAATGCGCTGTAAGATAAGCTTTCCAGACATCCAGTGGTGTGTCTTCTATAACTTGGAAAGCTTCAGGGAAACCGCCGCCCAATTTTGCTGCGTCTTCTGCTGATAAACCAGCTTCATCAAGCTCTTCTTGAGTTGGCGGGATTTCGCCTACGATAAGTTCTGTTTGTCCTGCTAGACCGATTCCATCGAGGAAAGTGGCAACAGGAAATTGCGTGGCCATAGCTTCTAAAGTTTCAACAGAGATTTTGTTGTAGGTGATTTCAGGATTACGTGAGATCGCACGATCCCAGTGTGCTGCAGCGATTTTCGTTTCAAGGTCCATCACTTGTGTTGCGGCTTCCGATGGAGAATCAAAGCCCGCTTCTGTGAGAAGGAATGTCAGGAATTCCACATATTTGGAACGCTGTTCGACAGATTTCTCATCGCTTTTGAAGTAATAGTCGCGGTCAGGCAGGCCAAGTCCAGAAAGTCCAGCTTGGAAAATGTAAACATCTGTTTCTTTTGGATCCGCAAAGACATATCCACCAAAAGGAGACGCAAAACCTGCGGACGCGAAGATGTTTGCAAGGTCGTCTAGGTTGTTTAACGAACTAATGCGATCAAGATAAGGCTGGGCAGGTGTGAGGCCGGCTGCATTGATTGCATCTGTGTCGGAGAAGGCTTTGTAGAACATGCCAATCTTGCCGGAAGATGTGCTCAAATCTGGTGTGGATTTGGCAAGGTCTTCAATGATTGTACGAACTTGAATTTCTGATTGGTCAGCAAGTAGGTTGAATGAGCCATAACGTGATTTGTCGGCTGGTATTTCAAACGTGTCATACCATTTCCCGTTCACGTGACGGAAAAAGTCATCACCAGCAGCAGCGCTTTCATCCATTGCGCTCAGGTCTAGACCAAATGCGCCAAAGTCTGGTGTTTGGGGTGTGACTGCAGTTTTGGTCTCTTCAACAACTTCCGTGACTTCAGTGACGGCTTGTTCTGCAGCGTTAGTGTCTTCGATGGCCGGCTCAACGCTTGCGCACGCCGCCGCTAAAGAAAGAGCTAGCACTGATGTTGCTAGTTTTAAGTGTTTTAGCATGTGGTTCTCCTAAGATATGCGCAAGAGCTAATACGCACTACTCTGAAAAGTAAACAAACGCACAAAATTATTCTGTACGTTTGTTAAGAATACGACTTATTCAGCCGGGACTGCTAAGCCCTCTGCATCTGCATCACCAGAAATGTCGAGTGTCTCTTCATCAAATGTGTGGCCAATCGGTTGATATTTCTTGCCTTTAAAGATTCGCGCAGAGATACGGCCGATTTCGACACCAATTGCATACAAGGATGGCACAAGAAGTAGGCTGAGGAAGAGAGCGAAGATCACAGCGCACCCAAGCGAGACAACCATTGGCTTTAGGAATTGTGCCTGCATGGAGCGATCCATTATCATCGGCAAAATACCGATGAATGTTGTGATGGACGTTAACAAGATGGGACGGAAACGGGACACACCTGATTCTACTATCGCCTGAAATGCGCCCACTCCGTGCTCTCTCCGTTTATTGAGGTAGTCAATCAGCACGAGGTTATCATTGATGACGACACCGGCTGCTGCCGCGATCCCAAAGATGGAGAACATCGCCATGGGTACACCCAAAAGGGCATGCCCAAATACAGCACCCGCAAATCCAAATGGAATAGCTGACATGATGAGGAGCGGTTGTGAGTAGGATTTGAAAGCAATCGCTAGCAAACAATACATCATAAAGAACGCACCAAGCTGAAGACCAATGATTTCTTGGAAGAACTCAGCTTCACGTTCTGCTGAACCAAGTGCTCCAGACGTCAGGCCAGGATATTTTTCTTGCAAACTTGGCATGAAGTCCTTGTTGACGGCTTGAATGATTTCGCGCTGCGCTTCTCCAGCAACTTCGGCAAATACGGACACTGAACGCTGGCGTTCACGGCGTAAAATGCGGTTTATTCCTGGTGCAAACTCGATTTCGGCAACTTCCATAAGTGGAATTTCGCGGCCATCGGCTGTGCGAATACGGAATTGATCCAAACTATCAAGGGAACGGCGTGCCTCTTGAGGGAGTTTCACCATTACGCGAACATCATCACCGTCACGGGGTAGACGTTGGGCTTCAATCCCGTAATAAGCCTGACGTACCTGACTAGAGACGTCACGTAATGTTAGTCCAAGACTTTCAGCACCCGGTTTCATCGTTAGACGAATTTCTTGAGCAGCGGCTGAAAAATTGTCTCCTACATTATAAGCTTGGGCATAAGTTCCCAAATGGGTGCGTAATTCATCGGCAGCTTTACGAAGAACGTCTAAGTCGGGGTGGTTCAGAGCAAAACGTAGCCGTGGGTCATTATCATTGAATGAGAATGCAAACTGGGCATCTTCAGCGTCCGGAATATCCCCAGTAAGATCACGAAGTTCTTCTGCTAGTGCTTTGGTTGAAACAGTACGTGGCCTAATCTCGGGAGCGGCAAGCCCGATCCAAGACATGACTTCACCTTCTGAAGCAACAATAGATGCATCACGGACGATATCGAAATCGAGTTCACTCCATTTTTCGTTTTGGCTGTCTTTCAACGCCTGAATACCTGCATTTAGCTGTGCGCGAACCTGATCGACACGGCTGAATGGCGTGCCATCGGGCATTTCGATCTGTACGAATATGAAATCACCTTCTGTTTCAGGATCGAATTTGAAGGGGACATATCCGTGCTGAACAAGACCAAGTGCAAACATGAATAAAGCAATGAAAGCAGCTGCTGTTGCATAGCGCATTTTAATCGCAAATTTCAAAATCGGCATGTAAATTGTGCGGGCGACCCAAAGCAGGCTGTCAGCAATAATACGTTGGAAGCGTGTGAATTTTGCCCCTATTCTGGATTTAAGGGATTCGCCACCTTCGGTTTTTTGTTTCTTCAAATGTGCAAGATGAGCGGGCAGAATGAGGAAAGCTTCAACCAATGAGAATGTTAGGGCGGCAATCACCGTTAAGGTGAAGTTTTGTGTAAATTGACGCGCTCCGCCAGAAATCATAGCCCAAGGCGCGAAAGCAATCATTGTTGTGATAACACCAAACAGTACAGGCTTGGCGACCGCTTTTGCACCATGTATGGCCGCTTCAACACCTTCTCGGCGTCCGCTTTCTACTTCGGTGTGAATGCTTTCACCAATTACAATTGCATCATCGACGACAACTCCAATCACCAGCAAACAGGCAAAGAGTGATAGAATGTTGAGAGATACGCCCATCATGGGGAGTAGGAAGAAGCCACCGGCAAACGCCGTCATAATTCCAGCCGCAACCCAAAACGCCACGATAGGACGCAAGAACAGCAATAGGACAATAAGAACAAGTATTGTTCCAGTAATGGCAGAGTTGGTTATGATTGATATCAACTTGCTCATAAAGTCATGGTCTGACCATAACAAATTTAGAGTGATTGATTCTGGGAGAGTTTCGTTTTTCTCTTCCATGTACTGCTTCAGCGCTTTTGAATACTGAGGCAAGTTCATTTTTTCTGTTTGACGCATCATAATGAAAGCAGCTTTTTTGCCTTCAAAAGATGTTTGTAAGTCAGCATCGACAAAACCATCAATAACGCGTGCTACATCTCCTACACGGATAACGCCGCCATTTGCAGTTTGTTTGACAATAAGATTGTTAAACTGGTCTGCAGTATCAGCGAGGTTACGTGTCTGGATAGATACATTGCCCGTGTCAGTGCGGACTTGGCCGCCGCTTCCATTGATGGAACTGCTTTGTACAGCGGACGCAATATCACTAAAAGTGAGTCCGTACTGACGCATAGCCGATTCCGAGACTTCAATCGTGACTTCTTCTGATAAAGTACCTTGAACTCTTGCCAATTCACCACCGGGAATACGTGCAATCTCATCACGGATTTCATCTGTAATATGCTTGAGTTCGCGTGTGCCGATATCACCAGCGACAACCAGACCGAAATATTCGTTATTTTGTTTCCACTGCTGTACCTGAGGTCTGTATGCAGAAGGGGGGAGGTTGTTGATGGAATCTACACGTAGCTTGATTTCATCAAGGAATTTTTGTGTATCCACCGAATTTAGTGCTGCGATGTTGACTGTTCCACCGTCTTCATAGGCAATGGATGTGATGCGATCGATACCGTCGACATCTGATACAGCTTCTTCAAGGCGCAAAACAAGCTGCTCCTCAGCATCCTGAGGGGAAGCGCCAGGCCAAGCAATCGTTACAGATACACCTGCAAATTCACCGCCGGGAAACACTTCTTGTTCAAGGCGTGAGAAACCAAATAGCCCGCCGACAATACAACAAATCATCAGCAAATTGGCGGCAACTGAGTTGCGTGCCCAAAAGGATATTATGTCACCCATTAGTTTGCTCCAACGTTAGAATCTTTAGTATCGGCGGCAAGTGCAAGCGTCTCTTCCGTTTCTGATGGAGCTTGAGATGTTGCGTCGGCATTGAATGTACGCACACGCATGCCTGTCATCGCAGCTTGTACCGGTGAAATAATAACACGTTCGCCGTCGCTTAAACCTGCTTCAATATACACAAACTCTTTCGTTGAGCGGAGCACATCCACTGTCCGTATTTCGAGTGTTTGAACGATTTGAGTTTTTGCGTCTGGTTCTTTTTTTGCAGCACCGTTTTTCGCTTTTTCAGCATCTTGTTTTTTGTTTTCTTGAGCAATTTTTTCGTATTTTGCGTTGATGTCCGCTATTTTCTTGTCGATTGCATCAGCAGGAATATCATATCCCAGCTCTGTTTTTGTGCGCTCTACAGATTTGCGTGCCTCAGCAATTTCATGTTGTTTTTCATTTTCCAGACGGGTTTCGCGGTCTTCTATCTCTTCTTCAGTTTCCTGAATGACATAGACAGTGTCTAATCCACGTAGTGCGGCCCGTGGTGCACGGATAACATCAGTGAGGACACGCCCTTCGATGTTAGCTGAAACGAACAGGCCGGGGGCTAAAGGCGTGTCTCCATCTGCACCTTCTCCAAATGGATCATTGACTTGAGCAAAGATAGAGACAAGGCGGGTGCGTGAGTCAATTGAAGCACCTGTACGCGTTACATATCCTGCCCAATTGCGTGGCTTTCCGCCAACATCCGCAGTGAAAGATACTTTAGGGCCAAGTGAAGATTTAGAAGCATTGAATGCGATTGGGAGACCAAGGTCACCCATTTCGTCATTTGGAATGGCTAGCTCAACCTCCACTGCATCTTTCGCAAATACGACACCGACTGGCGTTCCTGGAGATACAAATTGTCCCAACTCAACATTTTTCTGTTCAACAAGCCCATCAAATGGCGCGCGCACTTCAGTACGTTGAAGTTGGAGATCAGCATCTTCAGCCTGTGCTTCAGCGGCAGCTAGGGCAGCACGTGCTTCGGCAAGTTGTGGTTCACGTAGAGCAAGTGGGCTTGGGTTTTCTATTCCGAGCTCTTTGAGTTCAGTTTTGGCAACTTCCGCCTGCGCCATAACTGTGGCTAAGGCTTGACGCGCGCTGGCTACAGTTGAATCCGCACGGACTGCGGATAAGCGATAGTCTGCATCTTCCAGACGGATCAGCACTTCGCCGCGTTTGACAAAACCACCATTTTCAAGGTTTGGAGACACATATTTTACGCGTCCAGACACTTGCGGTGACAGCTGAACCTGACGTTTGGGTTTGACAACGCCTTGTGCTTCCACGGAAAGAGAAACATTCGCCAGAACGGCTGGTTCGGATAACACAGCCAGACCAATAGGGCCGCGATCTTTAACTTCGGGAGGCGGTTTCATGGCACCAAGGGTGCCTTGAGCGACAACTCCAACACCTAAAAGAGCGACGGGTATGACAACAAATTTGACGATAGTTGTTATTTTCATTGTTTTAGCTTCCTGCAGGGGCGTTGATCACTGGCGCGTCTCCGCCGCCCAACGCAAGGTGATAATTAATACGGTTGATGCCGCGAGATGCGCGCGCAGCGATAAGCTGGCTCTTCGCACTGATGCGGCGGGTTTGGGCATTGATAAGATCAAATATTGAAATCAGGCCCTGTTGATATTGTCGTTCAGCGATGACCTCAGCTGCTTGGGCTTCTTCCATGGCTATTTGCAATGCATATTCTTGTTGTTCTAGTGAAAGATCGGCTGAGCGTGCGCCTTCCACTTCTTGCCATGCAGCAAGCACAACACTCGCATAATTGGCGGCTGCAGCTTCAGCATTTAATCGTGCAGATTTTGCTTGATTAGCTAGTTTCCCACCATTGAAGATTGGGGATGCAATGTTTGCTAGGACGCGACCGGCAAGTTGATCTACGTCAAGTAAATCACCTATTTCAGTGGTTTCTATTGTGCCTGAAGCTGAAAGGCTCAGTGAGGGGCGCATTGCGATTCTGGCCAGATCTGCTCTTAAACCAGCCGCAGCCATACGCGCTTCAGATGCTGCAACATCTGGGCGGCGGGCAAGAAGGTCCATCGGTGAGATGTTTGCATCAGCCATAGGACCTAAAGTTGGTGGTGTTTCTGGCGCATTTATTTCAGCGGCTGGATAACGACCAAGTAAAACTTCTAGTGCACGTGCTGAATCTGATACGTCTAGTTGTGCGCGTGCAATGGAAGATTCTGCGCTGGCTTCAGCGGAGCGAGCTAGTCTTACATCTAATGTCGTTGCGAGACCTGTTCCGACACGGCGTTCGGTTAATTCTCTGGCGCGCTTTCTGGCGGCAAGTTCATCTTCTGCCAAGGTCAATTGAGCGCGTGAATTGGATAGGCTTATCCATGCATTTGCTGTGCGCCCAGCTATAGAGAGGCGTAAATCATCTAGGTCAGCTTGGCTCGCATTGAAATCTTCATCAGAAGCGGAAATCCGTTTGGAAACCTGTCCCCAAAGATCAACTTCCCAGCTTGTTGTAAGGGAAATGGAAGCAGTGTCAGATTCAGTTTGTCCTAAGCCCACGCGTCCTAGAGTCGAGGACGCTGAAAGGTCGGGCAATCTGTCACCGCGAGCTGCGCGTGATGTTGCATATGTTGCGCTAGCTCTAGCGCGGGCTGCCAATAAGCTTGGATTGGCTTGGATGGCTTCCTTAATCAGACCATTCATAACGTCTGAATCAAATTGGGTTGTCCAATCAGATTGTGAGGCTGGAGAAGGAAG
>JGI2924J29684_1076707_pt1 | contig 10866 bp, 11 predicted proteins | sample BenlonsequencITS_FD_29684 | JGI IMG/M metagenome (IMG submission 29684)
GGACCTCGAGGGGGCCGACTACGACCCCGAGCAGTTCCCCGGTCTCGTCTACCGCACCCAGAATCCCAAGTCCGCTGCACTGATCTTCCGATCCGGGAAGATCGTCTGTACCGGAGCGAAAAGTACCGACGATGTCCACGAGAGCCTTCGCATCGTCTTCGACAAGCTCCGTGAACTCCAGATCCAGGTCAACGAGGACCCCGAGATCGTCGTCCAGAACATCGTCACCTCGGCCGATCTCGGACGGAACCTCAACCTGAACGCCATCGCGATCGGTCTCGGCCTCGAGAACATCGAGTACGAACCCGAGCAGTTCCCCGGCCTCGTCTACCGCCTGGACGACCCCGAAGTCGTCGCGCTGCTGTTTGGCTCCGGTAAACTGGTCATCACCGGCGGCAAGAAACCCGAGGACGCCGAACACGCCGTCGACAAGATCGTCACTCGACTCGAAGATCTCGGTCTGCTCGAGTAACCGTCTCGTTTTCCGTTCGGCTGCCGATCCTCCAGCGTCGGCACCACCCAGATTTCGCCGTTGGCGTCGGTCCACGTAACCGTCCGCGAGTCCGACCGATCGCTGACTTCGCCGGGCCGTCGTTGACGGACCTCGATCCCGTAAGATGGGAGACATGCAACCACTGTCTCTGTTCGCGGGGGCTGTCGTACTCCTCGCGGTGATCGTGGACATCCTCTGGACGACGCTGTGGGTCGACGGCGGCTCCGGACCGCTATCCGGCCGGCTGACGACGACGGTCTGGCAGGGCCTTCGCCTGGGAAGTCGGGACGACTCCCGTGCACTCAGCCTCGCTGGGCCGCTCATTCTCGCGCTCACGCTTGCGCTGTGGATCGCGCTGCTGTGGATCGGCTGGACGCTGCTTTTCGCCGGCGGGAGAGTGGCCCTTGTCAGCGCCCACACCGGCGAGCCAGCGGACTGGTCGGGCTATCTCTACTACGTCGCCTACACCATGTTCACCAACGGGAACGGCGACTACACGCCCACGAGCGCGACCTGGGAGCTCGCCAGTTCGTTCACGACCGCGACCGGCATGGCATTCGTCACGCTCGGCGTCTCCTACGTCCTCGCCGTCCTGGGTGCGGTCTCGGAGAAACGGTCGTTCGCCAGCGACGTCACCGGCCTCGGCAAACGAAGCGAAGCGTTCGTCCGCACCAGCTGGAACGAGAACACCCGGACGAACGGGGACGACCCGCTCGATGGCCTCGACCTGCCACTCGAGTCGATGGCCTCGCAACTGTCGCTGCTCGCGGAGCAACACAAGTCCTACCCGATCCTCCACTACTACCACAGCGAGAGCGGCGACGAGGCCTCGGCGATGGCCGTCCCGATCTTAGACGAAGCCCTGACGCTGTACCGCTACGGACTACCCGACGACGAGGGTCTCGACCCAGCGCTCGTCGAGAACGCCCGCTCGAGCACCGAAAGCTACCTCGAGACGCTAGACGCGGCGTTTATCGAACCGTCCGAAGAGCCCCCGCCCGAACCCGACCTCGACCGCCTCCGCAAAGAGGGAGTGCCGACTGTCTCCGACGAGGCGTTTGCTACCTCGCTCGAGGATCTCTCCGACCGCCGGCGGAAACTGCTGGGAATCGTTCGAGCCGACGCCTGGGAGTGGCCGCCCGGCGACGACGAGGACGGCGTCACCCGGTGAGCGTCCGCAGGTGCTCCCGGCCGTCCTCGGTGAGAACGTAGGTGTCTGCCGTCGTTCGGCGGACGTAGCCGTCCGAGCAAAGGTCGTCACAGGACTGGGTGATCGTGATCGGGTGGGCGTCGAGTTCGGCTGCAAGCACCGTCACTCGCACGGGTCCGTGTTCGTCGAGCGCCGCGAGCAGCGCTCGGTCGGGACAGCTCACCATGCGTTGTCACCGATGGCAGACGACACAGGCTATCATAGTGGTTTCGATGGGGCCGGTCTTGCAGCCGAAGAAAAGACTGGTAATCCGGTTTTACCAAACCGTCGACGCGAGTAGTATCGTTCGTCGCTCCTGAACTCGGCGAGATCGAACGAAACTGTCAGTGAGCGTCGAAACGGGGTGGCGACTTTATCCGTTCGTCGCCGTGACCCTTCGACGCCCATGACGCTCCATCTGGACCGACCAGTCCCTCCCGAAACCAGTGTCACCGACGTTCTTCCGCCCGCTCGAGACCAACTCCGTCACGCGCTCGAGAACGACCGGCGTCGGATGGTGCTGCGCTCGATTCTCGAGGCCAACGAACCGATCACAGTCGGGGCCCTCGCCGGGCAACTCGCCGACGACGAGAGCGACCCAACGCTCGTCACGACGCTGCTCGAGCGACGCCAGCGCGTCTACGTCACTCTGCGACGGACTCACCTCCCGTTGCTCGAGTCCTGTAGCCTCGTCGTCTACGACCGGGAACGCGGCGTCGTCTCGCCCGGCCGAGAGCTGTCGACGCTCGAGTCGCTGTTGGCAGGTGAGGAGACGCCACTCGAAAGCGCCAAAGAGAGCACGACCCGGTAGCGACGACGAGTCGGTCCGGAACAGGAAGGCGAGAGAAGCGCCACCGTCAGGACGGATACAAGCAGCCAGGACACTTGGCTCCATCGAGCGAGCGTGTCCTACTCGACCAGCCGCTCGATTTCGGTCACCAGCACGTCGCTTGCGCCCGCGTTCTTGACCTCCGTGATCGTCTCGAAGACGTCGTGCTCGTCGACGACCGCGTGGACAGCGACTTTGCCGTCGTCGTCTTCGTCCGCGATGTCCATCACCGTCGGCCCACCCATTCCCGGGATGACGTCTCGAACGTCGTCGAGTCGACCACCGGGAACGTTCATCATCAGGTAACGCTTGCCCTCGGCCTGTTTGACCGAGGCCAGCGCGGTCCGTACCTCTTCGACTTTCGGCTCCTCCAGAACGTCCTCCCGGGCAAAGAGTCGGACGGAACTCGAGAGCACCTCCTCGACGACCGCCAGCCGGTTCATCTTCAGCGTCGTCCCCGTGCTAGTGATGTCGACGATGGCGTCTGCCATCTCGACGTGTGGCGTGAGTTCGGTCGCACCGGTTACCTCGACGACGTCGGGATCGACGCCGCTCTCGGCGAAGAAGTTCCGTGTGATGTTCGGAAACTCGGTCGCGACGGTCCCACCTTCGAGGTCCGCGACTGTCTCGATGTCGCCGTCTTCGGGGGCAGCGAGGACGAGCCTGCAGGACCCGAACTCGAGATCCAACAGTTCGGCGACGCTTTCGACGCGAGCCTCTCGAATCTGGTCGTACCCGGTGATCCCCATATCCGCCGCGCCGTCGGCGACGTACTCCGGGATGTCCGCCGCACGGGCAAAGAGGACGGAGACGTCGGAGTCGACGGTGTCGGCGTACAACTTCCGGTCGGCACCGTTCTCGAGATGAAGCCCCGCCCGCTCGAGAAGGTCGATCGTCGGCTCGTGCAGGCGGCCCTTGTTGGGAACGGCGATTCGCATTTCTCGATCGTTCGTGGCGGGCAGACAACTGTCTTTCCATGTCGCGACGACGTCGATACCGAATCGTCCACAACGCTCAGGTACGACGGCGTCGGTCTATGGTCGAGAACGGCTTCACCAGCCCGTCGGAGACGCGTCGTCCCCCGTCGGCGTTTGGCCGGGACACGACCGTCACCGATCCGGATCTCCACGAGCGGTTCGACCGCGAGTGGGCCGATTGCTGGGCCGAGACAGCCGACCTGCTCGAGTGGGACGAGCCCGACGACACCCTCCTCGAGGACGACGACGCGCCGTTTTGCAGCGATACAGCGAGAGTGCCTCGGGGCTTGACCTCGAGGTACTTCATCGGTGGTTCGTCGGCGGGCGACTGAACGCGGTCGAGAACTGCGTCGACCGTCACGTCGACGCCGGCAGGAAGAACCAGGTCGTGCTCAGGTAGGAGGAAACGCGGCGAGCGACGGAGTTACACCTACCTCGACCTCCACCGCGAGGCACAGGCCGTCGCGGCCGCCCTGGGCGATCTGGGCGTCGAAGAAGATGGCGTCGTCACGCTCTACCTGCCGTCGATCCCCGAGTTGCCGATCACGATGCTCGTCTGTGCCCGGATCGGTGCGTTACACACCGTCGTCTTCGCCGGCTTCTCGCCGGACGCGCTCGTCACCTGCGACGGCTACTTCCGCGAGGAAACCGCGATCGGCCAGAAACGGAAAGCGGACGCGGCACGCGCCTCGCTCTCGGAGTCGATACCCACCGTCGTCGTCGACCGACTGGGGGCGAGCCACGAGACGCAACTGGGCGAGAACCAGTACGACTACGGGACGCTGGTCGAGCGGTTCGCCGGGACGGCGGTGCCGGCAGTCTCGAGGGCGTCGATCGATCCGCTCTTTCACATCCACACGTCGGTAACGACCGGCGAGCCCGAACGGATAACCCACGCGACGGCCGGCTACCTCGCGGGGACGACCTGGACGGCGTGGAAGTGTTCGACACCACTACCGGGACGATCCGGACTTCCAGAAGTGGGGTCAGAAGTCCCCCGACCAGCACGACCTCACGTCGCTGCGCCTGCTCGGCACCGTCGGCGAACCGATCGAATCCGACACCTGGGAGTGGTACTACGAACACGTCGGCGACGGGGAGTGTCCGATCGTCGACACCTGGTGGCAGACCGAGACCGGGAGCGTCCTGCTGTCGACCGTGCCCGGCGTCGACGAGATGAAACCGGGTGCCGTCGGGCCGGCGCTACCCGGAATCGAGGCCGCAGTCGTCGACGAGCACGGCCGGGAACTCCCCCCGGGAGAGCCGGGCTGTCTCGCGATCACGCGCCCCTGGCCCTCGATGCTCGTCCCCCACGACGACGACCGCTACTGGCTGCTCGCGGAGTACTGGGAGGAGTTCTCCGACCGGCGAGCCGACACCTGGCAATACTTCACCGGGGACCGCGCCGTCGTCGACGAGGACGGCTACGTCACCGTCATCGGTCGCGCCGACGACGTCGTTACGCTCGGCAATCGGCGTCTCGGAACGGCCGAAATCGAGGCCGCGATCACCGCCGTCGACGGCGTCACCGAGGCCGCTGCGGTCGCCGGCGGCACCGACGAAACCGAACTCTACGTCTTCGCGACCGCCGAACAGGACTCGAGAAGCGAGGCCGAACTACGCGAAGCGATCGAGGACGCGATCCTCGACCGCATCGGACAGTTCGCCAGGCCAGCAGCCGTCGTGTTCACGCCCGAACTCCCCGAAACCCACACCGGGAAGACCATGTACCGGGTGCTCAAGGGGATCGTCGACGACGAACCGCTCGAGGAGAGTACGCCGCTTCGCAACCCCGCGATCGTCGGCGAACTGGCGACGGTGTGGAATCGGTCGGACTGACGATCAGATCGACAGTTCCGCGCGTCGCAGTAGTTGCGCGTTGATCGCGACGATCCCGTACTTGCAGATATCAACAACACCTGATCGGCGCTGACAGGTTAGTCAGGAACTAACGCAATCAGTAATTTCTCGTCAGGAAATTATTGTTCATTGGAACTATGTGGAGAGTATGGCCCAAAAACAAGGCGACAAAACTGAACTGCAGCGCGATATCTTGCTCACGTGGTACGAGAACCCGGACGCGACGAAGAAAGAGATCGCCGAGGCGTGCGATTGTTCGGCGTCGTACGTGAGCAACGTAACCAACAGGTTCGACAATTACGATCACATGGAGGCGATGCTGGACCGCCAGGACAAGGAACTCGAGGAGATGTTCGGCGACGATATCTTCAGCAGTATACCGGACGCAAGCGGCCCCTCTGGTCCCGGGCTTATCGAGATCTACAGCCAGCAACCGGACAACGTCGCAGGCTACCTCGTGCGTGGTGTGATTCTGGCGTTCATGCTCTTTATCTTCTACCAGATGGCACTCGTTTTGATCTGAGTGAGACGGCCGACCGATGATTCGTGGCTCCGTCGATAGTCGAGTAGCAGTCTCTGGACTCTACTTGTCGTCAGTGTCGTCAGCGTGCATCCGAACGACGTTCAGATGCATCGCGTGCAGGTGCGTCCCGATCCCGAACAGCAACAACCCCAGGCCGACGAACAGCGACGGCATCACGAGCACGTCGTAGACCGCTCCGTACTCGGGCACCGCGAGTACGGCCATCCCCGCGAAAAACGTCACGAGGATCACGCCGAATCCGGCCTGCAGGAACCGGTAACAGGTTCGCGTATCCGCGAACAGGCGCGATCGGTATAGTTCGACCATCGCTATATCTCCGCGTACACCGCCGGTTCCCCGCCGTCCCCGAATTCGTACACCGTCCACTCCCCGTCTTTCTCGCCGCCCATCCCCGGCGATCCGGCGGGCATTCCGGGAAGCGCGACTCCCGTCACCTCGTCTTCGAGCGCCGACGCGACGACTGCGACCGGCATGTGTCCCTCGACGATCGTCCCGTTGAGGTCGATAGTGTGACAGCTCTGGAGGGGTTCTGCGATCCCGTACTCGGCCTTGACAGCCGCGAGATCGTCGGTGGTGACGGTCTCGAGGTCGCCCTCGAGGTGGTCCGCGAGGTAGTCGGCGTAGACGTCACAGCAGTCGCAGTTCGGCCCCTGGTACTGGGTCGCCGAGGCGACGGCGAGCGTCTCGTCGGTCGCCCACTCGTCGGTGTTGTCGCCGAGACAGCCAGCGAGAGCGAGTCCGATCGTCGCCGGTCATTAGCCCGTCACCTTCTTGGAGAGCCACACGAACGGCCGGAACGGCAGGAAGACGTAGTCCTCGTGCGGGTCCCACTGCATGAACGCCAGGCTGTTGGAGACGACCGAGACGCTCGAGGCGGCCATCGCCAGTCCCGCGAGCGCGGGGTTCAACAGCCCGATCGAGGCGATCGGGATCAGCGTCGTGTTGTAGATGAAGGCCCAGAACAGGTTCTGGCGCACCTTCGAGATGGTGGCGTCGGCGACTCGCATCGCTTTGAGCACGTCGGCGGGGTCGTCCCGCATCAGCGTGATGTCGGCGCTCTCGATGGCGACGTCGGTACCGGAACCGATCGCGACGCCGACGTGGGCAGTCGTCAGCGCCGGCGCGTCGTTGACGCCGTCGCCGACCATGATCGTGCGGTTTCCGTCTTCTTGGATCACGTCGATCTCGTCTGCCTTGTCCTCCGGCAGGACTTCGGCGTGGACATCGTCGGGGTCCATCCCGAGCTGGTCACCGATCGCGCGGCCGGTGCGTTCGTTGTCGCCGGTCAGCATCATCACGTCGTAGCCCCGCTTCTGGAGTTCGGCGACGGTCTCTTTGGCGCTGTCGCGGACCGTGTCCGCGGTGGCGACGATCCCCAGAAGTGCACCGTCCAAGGCGACCAGCATCGCCGTCTTGCCCTCGCGTTCGAGTCGCTCCATCGCCGCCTCGACGGGCGTGGGGTCGACGTCGTTGTCTTCCATCAGCTTGCGGTTCCCGACGAGCACCTCGCCCTCGGGGACCGTCGCGCGGATGCCGTGGCCGGGGACGTTCTCGAACTCGGTCGGGTCAGCGAGGTCGACGCCACGCTCTTCGGCACCGTCGACGATCGCCTGCGCGAGCGGGTGTTCGGAGCCGGACTCGGCGCTTGCCGCGACCGACAGGAGGAGACCCTCGTCGGCGGTGGGCTCGCCGGTCGTCTCGAGGACGCCCCCATCAGCCGCCGGCGTCCCACCGTCCGTCTCGGCCACCTCGTCGACCGGGACGACGTCCGTCAGGCGCATATCGCCGTGAGTCAGCGTCCCCGTCTTGTCGAAGACGACCGTGTCGATGCCCCGAGCCTTCTCGAGAACGTCGGCACCCTTGTAGAGGACGCCGTTTTTCGCCGACAGCGTGGAGCCGACCATCGTCGCCATCGGCGTCGCCAGCCCCAGCGCACAGGGACAGGCGATCAGGATGGCGGAAGCGAGGACGATCACGGAGAACTCGAGCAGCGACACCCCCTCGGGACCGGCTGCGGCTGCGGGACCGCCCCCGACCGGCTCGAGCAGCGGAATGATCGACCCGAGCGCGTCCGATACCGCAAAGAGCACGCCCGGCTCGAGCGCCCACATGACCGACCAGAAGACGGCGTTGACGATCACCGCAGGGACGAAGTAGGCGCTGACGCGGTCGACCAGTCGCTGAACGTCCGGCTGGCGGGCCTGGGCCTCTTTCACGCGTTCGACGATCTGCTGGATCGCCGTCTCCTCGCCGACGTTGGTCGCCTCGACGTAGAGGACGCCATTCTCGTTGATCGTCGAGCCGACAACCTCGTCGCCCTCGCCCTTCTCGACGGGGACCGACTCCCCGGTGACCATCGACTCGTCGACCGCGCTCTGGCCGTCGACGACGACGCCGTCCGTGGGCACCTTCTCGCCCGGCCGGACCTTCATCACGTCGCCGGGTTCGACCGTCTCGAGCGGGACGACCATCTCGTCACCGGGGACGGCGTCGCCGTCCGCTCGAGACGCCGGGGACGTCTCCCACTCGACGACAGTGGCTTCTTCGGCCTGCATCTCGAGCAGTTCGCGGAGTGCGGAACTCGCGCGAGCCTTCGAACGGGCCTCGAGCCAGACGCCGAGGTAGATGAACCACAGAATGAAAGCGACGGCCTCGAAGTAGAGTCCACCTTCGATCGCACCGAGGACGACCGCTGTACTGTAGACGTAGCCCGTGGTGGTGCCGACCGACACGAGCGTATCCATGTTCGCCTGGTGATTGTTGACCAGCGACGTGTACGCGCCTGCGATGAAGTGCTTGCCAAGCGTCGCCATCAGCGCCGTTGCGAGGACGAACTCGATCCAGTCGGGATCGACACCGAGGATCGTCTCCGGCAGGACGCCGGGGACGAACATGTCGATCATCACCAGCACGAACGGCGCGGTGAGGAGGCTGCCGACGATCGTCCACTTGCGTTTGGTCCGGAGTTCACGCTGGATGGCACTCTCGCGCTGTTCGGTCAGTGCGTCGCCGTCGTCGCCGGCGCGTTCGGGTTCGAACCCGGCATCTTCGATGGCATCGTAGATCGCCGAAAGCGAGGTGTCCTGTGGGTTGAACTCGACGGTTCCCTCTTCGGTCGCGTAGTTGACCGTCGCCGAGAGCACGCCAGGAATCTCCTCGATGGCGTCCTCGTTTGTCTGGGCGCAGGTCGAACACGACATGCCGGCGATTTCGACCGTCGTCTGCGTCCGGTCGGGGTCGTAGCCGGCGTCCTCGATCGTCGCATAGATTTCGGTCAGCGAACTCTCGTCGGGGTCGTACTCGACGGTCCCCTCGTCGGTCGCGAAGTTCACGTCGACAGCCTCGACCCCCTCGAGATCGTCGACGGCCTCCTCGACCGTCCCGGAACACGTCGCGCACGACATCCCGGTAATGCTGATGGTGGATTTCACGTACTGATCACTCGTCCCTTACTACGCCCCCCTGTTTCAAGCGGTTTGCTACTAACACATCGGTATTTGTCCACGATCGCAGTTATGGATCAAAAGCAGTCTCGAGTGCACAGCCAGTAACCAAAACCGAGGACATCTCGGTTAGGGAGATGGCGGTTATGCTCCCGCCGCCTCGACGATTTCGGGGAACAGTAACCCGAGCAGTTCCGGCGTGACGTAGGCCTCGACGAACGCGGCGAGAGCGAGCAGGAGCCAGCCGAAGACGACGAACGCGACGGTCCGGTAGACGTACGGTTTCGTGAGGAACACCGCTCGTTTGCCGAAGACGCGTTCGCCAAACCGGTAGAGCAGTCGGAAGCCGACGCCAGCGGCGATAAACAGTGCCGGAAGTTCGAAGATACCGTGTGGCGTCAGTCCCGCGACGACGTAGTCGACCCCGATAGTACTTCCCATGATGGCACCGACGTTCCCGACGACGACTCCGTTGAACAGCATCGCGAACGCGGTTACCAGGCCGACGGAAAGCGCTCCGGCGATCGTGACGAAAAACGCCTGTGAGTTGTTCTCGAGGTAGAACGAGGCCGTCGTCCCGATTTCACCGTCTTCCGCGAGATCCGGGTACTGTTGCTCGAGCAGTTCGAGAAACAGTACCGACAGGTCGACGCCGGCGGCAACGAGGACGACGCCGATGCCCATCCCGAACGCGAACAACCCGATCGAGAACCAGACCGGGCGACGGTGCTCGAGCCAGCCCGCCGACAGCGTCTCGAGGATGGTGATGTTGTCGATCGGGGCGGTGACGGCGAGCGCCGCAAAGACGACGCCGAGTGTGGCAGCGCCGACGACCGGGGCGAGGTCGTCGTGGGTAGCGTACGTGATTCCCGCGGTGACAAACGACGAGAGCGCGAGCACGAACGCGAGAAGCGACCAGTTCCGGACGGCGTTCGGACTCGGCCCCGGCCCCTCACTGGGATCGTCGTCGGCCGGTTCTGGGTCGGCAGACGGCGAATCCGTCGCCGACTCCCTGTCCTCACCTTCGCTTTCGTCTTCGTCCGGCAGATTGATACTGATCTGGGGTTCCCGTTCGGTATCGTCGTCCGCTCGTCGTTTCGACTCCGGATCGGCCTCTCCATCGAGAGTCGACGTCGGCTCGGACTCCCGTTCGCTGCGCTCGTCCGGCTCGTCGTCCGCGACCGGATGGCGCTCGGGTCCGAACACGAACCCCCCTTCGGAGTCCTCCCCCGAGCCGTCGGAATCCTCGTCGTGATCGTCTCCCGTTCCGTTGCCGCCACCGTTCATGTGCCAACTCTACGCAAATGCGTGGGATAAATCCGCCGGCTATCGTCAGCACGTAGGAGTCGTCACTGCTTGCGTCTCCGACTGAGTTACGGGGCCGAAATTCGTGGATCTCCACTGAATTCGTGACTTCCTCCCCACCCTACTCGCTCGCGGCTTGCGCCGCTCGCTCCTTGAGGGTAGCGTGAGACCGTAATGAGTGACAGAAGTTTTGGGCGTGGGCTAAGACGAACGGGGTAATGGGAGG
>JGI2924J29684_1076706_pt1 | contig 10837 bp, 12 predicted proteins | sample BenlonsequencITS_FD_29684 | JGI IMG/M metagenome (IMG submission 29684)
CAACAGATCTGTTGCTGGTCAATACAAAGTTGATTCCAGTTATTTTACACGCATTGAAGCACTAAATTACACATTGGCGCATGATGATGGTCAAAGCGTAGAAGATTTAGGTGATGCCGACGTTGCTTTAGTTGGCGTTAGCCGAACATCAAAAACGCCTACATGTGTTTATTTAGGAAACAGAGGGATTAAAGCTGCGAATGTTCCATTGGTTCCCGGAGTTGATCCGCCTGAAATTTTAATGGGTCCAAATTCTCCATTAGTCATCGCATTAAAGATATCGCCAAAAAGATTGGTTGATATTCGGCGTCAACGTTTAATATCTATCAAAGAAGACCCAAATACCGCTTATGCATCTGAAGAAGCTGTGCGAGAGGAAATAACATGGGCAAATAGATTATTTGCACGCATGAAATGGAAAACAATCGATGTTTCTCGCAGATCCGTTGAAGAAACAGCGGCAGCAATTTTAAACACAATATCCGAATCTGGACGTAATTAGAGGCGACTAACTAAGTGACAGACTCCACATTAATTTTGGCTTCTCAAAGCAAATCTCGCGGTGATTTAATGCGTGGAGCCGGTCTTGTTTTTGAACAAATGGCTTCTAGTTTAGATGAAGATGCCGTAAAAATGGCTATGCGTGCGGATGGTGAATCAACTCAACGTCAAGCAGAAGCTTTGGCTGAGATGAAAGCGTTAAAAGTTTCTATCAAGCATCAAGGCATCGTTCTTGGAGCGGATCAAATGCTAGATCTTGAAGGTGTTCAGTTCGATAAACCTAAATCTATCGACGAAGCACGCGTAAATCTCCTAAAAATGCGTGGAAAAACCCATACATTAGAAACTGCTTTAGTTGCTTGTGAAAATGGACAACCTATTTGGAGAATGACGACGCGTCCTCGTCTTACAATGAGAAATTTTTCAGAAGAATTTCTTGATACATATCTGAAAAATGAAGGTGATTTAGCGCTTACAACAGTTGGAGCTTATAGACTTGAAGCCCCAGGCGTTCAGCTATTTTCAAAGGTTGAAGGTGATTATTTCTCTATATTGGGTCTCCCCTTAATTCAGCTTCTCAATTGGTTACAAGATCGAGGAGATCTTCAAAAGTGAGTGGGATTTCCAATACAAAAGTTTATGGTGTGATTGGTGACCCTATTGCTCAGTCTCTTTCGCCGGATATTCATAATCTATGGCTAAAAGCATCAAATATAAGCGCTTTTTACAATAAATTTCACTTGCAAACTGAAACTGCTGTGTCTGATATTCAAGCATTGCTGAGATTTGATGTTCAGGGCCTGAACATAACAATGCCTTATAAGAAAGCTGCTATAAATTCAGCAATTGATGTCAGTGATACAGCAAAAAAAATAGGTGTCGCAAACACACTCAAAGCAACATCCAATGGATGGTATGCGGAAAATACTGATGCTCATGGATTTTTAAATTCGTTATATTCCGTCATTTCAGAAAACACTTTGAAAAACAAAAAAGTGTTGTTAATCGGCGCTGGTGGTGCAGCTAGAGCAGTCGCCTATATTCTTGATTTACAAGGTGCTGATTTAACCATCTTAAATCGAACTGTTTCTAAAGCAGACACCCTCATTTCAGAATTGGCTCCTAAAGCTAAATCTGGTGATTTACAGGGTTTAACAGAGCAAATGGATCGCGTTGATATAGTCATAAATGCGACGAGTCTTAAGGCCGGCCTCGCAAATAATATTGTATTTCCCGACGGTAATTCTCGTTTATTTTTTGACTTATCTTATGGAAAAGCTCCCGAAGAAATTCTGGGTAAAGCGTCTAATGCTGGATGGAAAAGTGAAGACGGCTTAAGAATGCTCGTTGAGCAAGCGGCTCTAGCCTATAAATTATGGCATAATGAAATACCTGATGTCGAACTAGCCCTTGGTATGTGCAAAAAGAAATTAGCATAAAATGATTATCTTAGGTCTTACTGGTTCTATAGGAATGGGGAAATCAACCACTGCCAACATCTTTCTGGATGCGGGCATTCCAGTTTATGATTCAGATGCCGCTGTTCATGCGCTCTACCAATCAGGTGGAAAAGCCGTTGACAAATTAGAGGATGCTTTTCCGGGTGTAAAAAACCAAGAAGGCAGCATCGATCGTCAGAAATTAAGTGCATATGTGCTAAAAGATTCAGCTGCCATGAAAAAGCTGGAAGCCATTGTACATCCTTTGGTATTTGAGACACGTCTCAAATTTTTAGACGAACATAAAGCAAAAGGCACAGACATTGTGGTGTTTGACATACCCTTGCTTTTTGAAACTGGTTCAGATGCATTTGTTGATAAAATATTGGTCGTGACAGCACCTGCTGAAATTCAAAAACAACGTGTTCTTGATCGTGAAGGCATGACGGAAGAAAAATTTTCAGCAATTTTGGCTAAACAAATGCCAGATAAACAAAAACGCGAACGCGCAGATTTCATTATTGATACAAGTCTTGGATTGGATAGCGCTGAAAAAAATGTTTATCAGATTATTCAATCTTTGATCCAGTTAAACGAGAGTGAAGACTAAAATGCGTGAAATCGTATTCGATACTGAAACAACGGGCCTAAGTGCAAAAGATGGTGATCGTATTATCGAACTTGGTGCAGTAGAGATTGTTGATCTTTTACCCACTGGACGTGAATTTCACAGGCTAATCTATCCAGAGCGTCAAGTTAGTGAAGATACAATTCGTATTACCGGTATTACCGATGAAATGCTAAAAGGTAAGCCCGTTTTTAGTGATCCAAGTGTGTATAAAGAATTTCTCGATTTCATCGAAGATTCTCCCTTAGTCGCACACAATGCAGAATTTGACCGTGGATTCTTAAATGAGGAAATGCGCCGTGTCGGCGGGCCTGATTTTCCTAAAGAACGCTGTGTAGATACGTTGGCATTGGCACGTGAAAAATTTCCTGGTGCTTCGGCGACACTAGATGCCCTTTGTAAGCGATTTGATATTTCTCTTGCAAAAAGGGACGTTCACACAGCGGTTGTCGACTCTCAGCTCTTAGCGTCAGTCTATCTGGAATTAAGAGGGGGGCGTGCTCATTCTTTTGAATTTGAAAATGAAGGACAATCAGATGCTGAAGTGGCGTTTAAGCGTACTCAGCGTCGTCAACGGCCCAAAAAATTACGTTCTTTTTTAACAGAAGAAGAAAATGCAGCCCACCAGAGTTTTATCGCGACTTTTGACGAAACGCCGGTGTGGAATAAAATTTTGACAAAATAAAAGCGACGGTAAGAACATCGTCGCTTTTATATTTTTTATTGTTTAAGCTTGAGCAGTTGGTGGTGTTTGGTTTTCTGCCGCTGCTTGCGCGCGTTGAGCACGATATAATCCGACAAAATCAATTGGATCTATAAGCAGAGGTGGATATCCGCCTTCCCGTGTCACTTCAGCCATAACGCGTCGTGCAAATGGGAAAAGAAGTCTTGGGCATTCTATAAGCAACAATGGCTCTACATCTGCTTGCTGGGTATTTTTAAGTTCAAATAGTCCAGAATAAACAAGTTCAGCAATGAAAACGACGTTTTCTTCGCGTTTTGCTTGGGCCGATAAACGTAAATTGACTTCAAAAATACCAGGCTGATCAGGTTGTGGGTCTGCTTTTACATCAATACCCAATTCTATAGCAGGAGCATTTTGACCTGCACCTGCTGTAAGCGGGTTGGGATTTTCAAAAGACAAGTCTTTTATGTATTGCGCGAGTACGCGAATTGAGGGACCAGATTCAGCTGATGTTTGAGCTGGATCAATTGTTGGTTGGCCTTCAGTTGAGGGCGTGTCATTCATATCTTTACATCCGTTTGATACGGGGAACTAGGTGCCAGCTAACATGAGCTGCTAAAGCAAACAAGTAAAACGGTTCCATTCCTTGTTTTGTCAACATATATATGTGGCAAGAACTCAAATGATACATTATAAGAAGTGCCATGGATATTGAACTCATAATTTTCGCAGCAGTTGCGTTTTTCGTGCTGTATCGGCTGTACAGCGTTCTTGGAACGAAAACTGGAGCGGAACCACCGCCATCAGTTGTTCGAGAAGCCACACAAAAACGTAAAAATTCAGAAGGTAGTGATGAGAGCAATGTCACACCATTCCGTCCGTCTTTTACTGGGCCTGGTGCTTCTGCAATGGAAGAAATCTCTCAAATAGATAGCACGTTCTCGCCAAGTGATTTCACACGGAAATCAAAAAAAGCTTATGAGATGATCGTCGAAGCTTTTGCTGAAGGTGACAAAGAAACACTTTCAAATTTGTTGGTCGATGATGTGTATGAAGCGTATGTATCTGCAATTGATGAGAGAGAGCAGAACAATACGGAACCACTCCGCCTGATGCGTCTAAAATCAGCTGAAATTGCTGATGCTGAACTTTTGGATGGTGATATTGGACAAGTTTCTGTATCCTTTGAAGCGCAATTGAGTGATGGTGAAAACTTAAGGACGGCAAAAGAGATATGGACCTTCGAGCGCAGTCTAAAATCGTCAAACCCAGCTTGGCTTCTCGGTGGGGTTTCAGAAGCGTCTTAAGATGTGTCACCGCTATTTTTGCAGTCACAGCCTATGGGTGTGCGACAACTGCAGTGTCGCCGCCTGAAACGGGTGTACCAAATACACAAGCCACAACTGTTATAACTGGTCCGAAAAATCCAGTCGAGCTGCAAACAGCTTCTGGTTATTCCATGGTGCCAAAATCATTTTCTGATCTACCAGCTTGGCGGAACACGAACTTTAATTCAGCCCGGTCAGCATTTTTAGAAAGTTGCCAAAGCTGGTCTAAGCGTGATGGAAATAAATTAATATCTACATCAGCGCCTTATAGCGGCTCTGTGTCTGATTGGATGCCAGCATGCACAAGCATTCAAGCTGCAACAGATACTAGAATGATCGCTAAAGTATTTGAAACTGAATTTACTCCTTACTTCATTAATCCAACAGACAAGCAATCTAAATTAACGGGCTATTTTGAGCCTGAATTAGAAGTGCGCTACAGGCCAGAAGCTGGATTTTCTCAGGCTGTTCCGGGTATTCCTGAAGACCTTGTAAGAGTGGACCCATCAGAGTTTGATCCTAAATTTGCTAAGGGCAAAGTGTGGGGTCGTGTTATTGAAGGCGAGTTAGAATTTTATCCAGACCGCAAAGATATTATCGATGAACCTTCTAAAGCATTGGGATATGCGTCTCCGGGTGAAATATTCTATTTACAGATACAAGGTTCGGGCAGGCTAAAATTTCCTGATGGAAGAGTTATTCGAGCCGCATTTGCAGCACATAATCACAAACCTTTTGTATCAATAGCTCGACACTTAATCGACACTGGACAGATACAAACCCACCAAGCTGGTATGAATTCTATACTAAATTGGATGGATGAAGTCGGTCCTCAAATTGCTCAAGATGCGATGAATGTTAATCCGCGTTATGTTTGGTTTACGCCTCAAGAGATTAAAGATCCTTCCAAAGGACCTAATGGTGCGCAGGGTATTCCACTGACTGCAATGGCTTCAATGGCGGTTGATCCGCGATATCACGCATATGGTGCGCCAATATTTATAGATACTAAAGTGCCTGCCACACCTGGTGATTGGAGAGGGCGGGAATTTAGAAATTTAGTGATTGCACAAGACACAGGAGGTGCGATCAAAGGCATTCTACGTGGTGATTTGTTTTTTGGCTCTGGTGATGATGCTGGCGGCAGAGCGGCAAGTATGAATCATGATGTTGCTATGTGGGTATTACTTCCAAAATCTGTCGCATCTGCAATGACTGAAGCACAATTATTGGCAGATAGTGCTGATGGCTAAACGTCTTGTTTCAGATGCTGAAATGCGGTTGTGGAAGAAGATTGCCAAGACTGTTGAACCACATAAAACGACGAAGCAAAAAAAGCCTTTAATCGTCGAAGATTTTGCAAAATTGCTATCCAAACATTCTCATCTGGATGCACCACGTGTTCGCGTAGCAAAACATGTATCACCTGATATTAAGAAGCGTGCACAAGCGACAGACCTTCAACGTAAAATTATGGATGAAGTCGAAGAGCGTATCCCTGAAAAACCGTTAGAAAACAGAGAAAAAGATCGTAAAATCAGGCGCGGGAAAACATATGTTGATGCAACGATTGATCTACATGGTTTCACGCAAATAGCAGCGAGATCAGCCTTATCAGCTTTCCTCATGCATCATAGAAATGATGGTGCCAAGTGTGTTCTGGTGATTACGGGAAAAGGAAAGTTGGGCGATGGTATTATTAAAAAAAGGCTAGTTGAATGGCTTGTTCAGCCCGATATCCGCGCCCATGTTTCGTCTTATTCCATCGCTCACCAGCGCCATGGTGGAAGCGGTGCATATTATGTATTTTTAAGAAAACTCAAGCACCAATATTGAGCCAAGCGCGAGGATGGATAAACTAGCTGTTAGTGCGGTTTTGTTTTTCAACGATACCGGACATGCCTTGTCTTTTAGCAAGAGATTCTCCCACTGAATCTAGGCTAATACCTCTTGATCTTAGCGCGACAAATAAGTGATAAAGGAGGTCGGCGGTTTCATCAGCGACCTCTTGATCACTTTCAGAAGCTATGGCTAAAACGGTCTCAATTGCTTCTTCACCCATTTTTTTTGCGCATTTACTTGGACCAGCTGATAGTAATTTGGCCGTGTAAGAAGGCTGATCACTTGTGTTTCCATTGGCACGTTCGTCAATAGTTTCTGCTAAGTGAGTGAGGGTTTTGTATAAAGAATCTGTCGGGGTAAGCTTGGCCATATGTTGTCTTTCTGTCGATATAGTCTTGCCTAAGTGCAACTTGGAAGGGGACGAACAAAAGCGCCGGCTTCATTCAAGGCACGTCGCGCATCTGCAATTGTGGCTTCCCCAAAATGAAAAATAGACGCGGCTAAAACAGCATTCGCGCCGCCTTCTAAAATTGCTGGTGCTAAATGATCAACATGTCCGGCACCGCCCGATGCAATGACAGGAATAGAGACAGCATCGGTCATGCGTTTGAGCAGTTCAATGTCATATCCGATTTTTGTACCGTCTCGATCCATGGATGTGAGCAGAATTTCACCAGCGCCTTTTGATTCAACAAGTTTGGCAAACTCGATAGCATCACGGCCGGAAGATTTTTTTCCACCATGTGTGAAGACACCCCAGCTATCACCCTGACGTCTGGCATCAATAGCCACAACTACGGCTTGTGCGCCAACTTTAAGAGAGCAGGCTTTTACAAGGTCTGGATCTGCAACAGCGGCGGAATTTACTCCGCATTTATCAGCTCCAGCAGCCAGTAGCGTGACCATATCTTCTGGTGATCTTACACCACCGCCAACGGTAACAGGCATGAAACATTGATCTGCAGTCCGCTCGATGACATCGAGCATGGAACCACGCCCTTCATTTGTAGCGGATATGTCTAAAAAGCAGAGCTCGTCTGCGCCTTGTTCATCATAGGCTTTGGCAAGCGCGACGGGATCACCAGCATCGCGCAGGTCAACAAAATTAACACCTTTTACAGTGCGGCCATCTTTCACGTCGAGACAGGGGATAATGCGGTTTTTTAACATGCTGAATGCATACGCTTGAGGACGGTTTGGAGCAAGTAGGAAAACAAAAATGCACTCTATATTGGAAAGAGCGCATTTTATTTCTTACTTGCGAAAGCTGGTTAGTTTGCTGGATTATGCTTTGCTATAAATGTATCAAGTGCTTTGAGCGTATCTAGCCGGGTTTCGCTGGTAGATAACCAATGATCTCCACCCTTTACTTTAATAAAGTCTACGTCTTTGCCTGATTGCTTCAAAGCACTCTCCATCACTGCACTTTGCTTGATATTGACGATAGTGTCGTCGTTTCCGTGGATTAGCAGGACTGGAGCTTGAAATTTATCGGCATGATTTGCTGGAGAAATATCTATTAGTTTCTGTTTTTCGGTTTTCTTGTCGCCGATGACGCGTTTCCAGTATTCTACGACCCAGCTGTTGTCACCATTTTCTTCGTTTACACTGTCTAACATACGAGGCAAATCAGAAACTGGTGCAATTGCAGCAACACATTTATAGAGTTCAGGCGTAAAGGCACCGCCAGCAAGGGCAGAATACCCACCATAACTTGCGCCTATAATACAAACCCGTTCTGGGTCGACAAAGTTCATTGAGGTTAGCGCTTTTAAACCATCAGTGACATCATCTTGCATGAGGCCAGCCCATTCACCACGCCCTTGAAGTTTGAAATTGGTTCCAAAACCAGTGGAGCCACGGAAATTAGGTTGTAAAACAAGATAACCTCTGCTGGCAAAATATTGCGCCAACCAATGAAAATCCAATTGAACATAAGATTCTGGACCGCCATGAGGCAAAATGATCGCTGGAAGGTTTGTTGGGTCTTTCACACCAGGTGGCCAAGTTAGTAGAGCTGGAATTCTAGTTCCATCTCTGGCTGGATACTCAATAGTCTGAACATCTGCTATCCACTCCGGTGCTATATCTCTAGATTGTCCTATGCGCTTGAGGTCTTTTGTTTTCACATCATAAAGGAAATAGTTACCGGGCTCAGTTCCGCCAGATATCTTTAAAATGAATTTGCTCCAGTCAGATGACCACGACATTATGTTAATTGCGAAAGTGGGATAAGTATCAAGAAGTGTTTGGATACTGGCATCTAACTCTTTGTCAAAAAAAGAATAACTGGGCCTCATACCAGAATACTTAACTCCATGAACGATCCTGTTTTCATCTATGATAACATAGTCAATATCAGTATTTTCTTTGGCAAGTATGGGACCACTTAATTCCCCATCCCAATTCAATTCAAAGAGGCCTTCTCCATCATCGATCTGGTCTAAGACAATAAGGCTTGAATGATCTGATTTAACACCTTGAAGTACGAAGGGGATGACAGGGGAGTTTTCCTTTTTATAGACGTTTTCCCATTTTCCGTTGCGTTTTGTAGAAATTTCAAAGGTGTTGGAACTGTCGTCGTGATCTTCTCTCGCGAAAATCACACCCGTTTCTGATACGAACCAGTCGTTCGTGGAATATCGACCTCTTTCAAAAATCTGAGCCAATCCAGTTTTAGGATCGACTGAGAAAAGGTTGTATCGAGGATTACCCTTATTCCGAGCGCCCACATAGGCTGGCATTAAAACACGACCTTCTTTTGTCAGATTGCCAATGATTCGACCGACACCAGATTGAGCAGGGTAAAGACTGTCTTCGCTTCGAAGTAATTGGGTAATTTTGGATTTGGATAAATCCATTGCAAAAGACGCGGAATATTCCAGTTTTCCTCTAAACCCGAATATCTTAGTCGTTTCTGAAGCTGACAGCACAACGAAATCAGAGTTTATAAAATCAATTGATCGCGTTTTTATATCAGTTGTGTTCGCACCGTTTATTTCACCACTTTTCAAATCGTTGACGATAAATAATTCTTCACCATCTTGTTGACGAAGCATACCTATTTTTGAACCGTCAGGAGATATAGCTACAGATCTGATTTGACCCAATTCACCATATGCTTCTATAGGCGGCATGGGTGTTTGCGCGATTGCTGTTGAGTAGGTTGTCAATGCGAGAATAAATAACGAATACAGTAATTTCATGTCCCCAGTCCCCATTGGGATTAAATAATGCACTTAGGAATTGCAGAATTGAATCTCTGTGTAAAGATTCTGACGGCATAAAAAGCAGCCGTTAAATTTGAAGACCAAATAGGTTTTTAACGCTTTTAAAAAAAATTGAATGCCTGTCATTCAGGGAGGGGGATAAATTCGTCTTCATCGCCAGGCACGATTGGAAATCGCTTGTTTTTCCAGTCCTCTTTTGCTTGTTCTAGACGGTCTTTTCGGCTTGACGCAAAATTCCAGAACAAATGACGTTTACCAAGAGGTTCACCGCCAATTAGCGCGATACGTGCGTCTGTGGCGCTAGTGATTTTTGTGTCAGGCTTATCTTCTAAAATAGCCATGTCATATTGCTGGATATCGGTGTCGCCAATTTTAATGTCCCCTGTCACCGCGTAAAGAGCGCGTTCCGGTGAGGATGGAAGAATGAGGGATTGGCCGGCTTTTAAATTCGCCTCGATATAAAGGGTTTCTGCAAAGGTTTTGACAGGGGAGGTCATGCCATAAGCACTCCCCATCATGACACGAATGGATACACCATCAATTATTAGTGCAGGGATATCTGCATCAGGATAGTGATAGAAGGCGGGGGCAGTTTCTTCATCAGTTTCAGGCAGGGCATGCCAAAGTTGCAGGCCATGTAGGTTGCGGCGAATGGCTTCGCGCTCGGGACGTTCGCGTTCGGAATGGACAATTCCTGAGCCAGCTACCATGAGATTGATATCACCAGGCCTAATAGCTTGTAGTGAGCCTAAACTGTCGCGGTGTAGGATTTCGCCTTCAAACAAGTAAGTGACTGTCGCGAGGTTTATGTGGGGATGTGGGCGAACATTGACGCCGTGCCCGGGAGGGAAGGTTGCAGGCCCCATATGGTCGAAGAATATCCAAGGGCCGACACTGCGCTGTTTTATAACGGGAATTGCACGCCGGACGCTAAAGCCGCCAAGATCTTTGGTTTTGGGTGTGATAACCAGCTTAACGGCGGTGCAAGTTTTTTGGCCATTGCAATCGTCTACGGATAGGTCTTGTTCGAGGCTCATAGCGCTAATCTTTCAACCAATTTCAGTGTCGAATATAGCGTAATTTATCCAAGGAATGAAGAGACGCTATCTTGCAATTTCAATGGCATCTTTTGGATTGATATCACCATCATATAAAGCTCTACCGAGTATTGTTCCGTATACGGA
>JGI2924J29684_1076704_pt1 | contig 10822 bp, 6 predicted proteins | sample BenlonsequencITS_FD_29684 | JGI IMG/M metagenome (IMG submission 29684)
ATAGTGCACTATTATTATTGAATTTATTGTAGTTTTTGTCAGAAAATTGCTGATTTATATAAAAATAGAGCTTGTTCTTCCTGTTTCAAAATTAAAACGATCTGCTAAAGAAATTGAGCTGGATACGGATAGATACTTATCCGCCTTTATTCTGATCGCTTCGAAATACGCTGGTCAGACAAAGAACAAACAAAGGAATTCTATATGGCTCGCAATCTAAGTGGTGCTTCATTAATTGTAATTGCATCTTTGATTTTGCCGTCTCAAAGTTTAGCTCAAGAAAACCAATCCGAGGGTGTTTCAGAAAAACGCCTACAATCTATCGTTATTACTGCGACAAAACGTGATGAGAGCGCTCAAGATGTGCCCATCGCAGTCAATGCAATTGGTGCGGAAGATTTAGACCAGTTGAATGTCAGTGTGTTTACAGATTACCTCACGCAGCTTCCTGGTGTGACAGCTGGTGGCGGTGGTGGCCCAGGCCAAAGCACAATCTACATTCGTGGGGTTGCATCTACGACGCCAGCTACGACAACAGCAGGCGTTGCTGGTCTTTCTCCAAATGTAGCTTTTTACCTTGATGAGCAGCCACTAGCACAACCTGGCCGCAATCTTGATGTCTATGCTGCCGACCTTGAGCGTATCGAGGTGCTGTCTGGCCCTCAAGGGACTTTGTTTGGTGCGAGTTCTCAGGCTGGTACTGTGCGTTTGATTACGAACAAGCCTAACCTTGATGAGTTTCAAGCAAATGTTAGATTTGGAACAGCTTTTACTGAAAGCGGTGATCCATCTCACAATCTTGAAGCCATGATCAATGTTCCAGTTACATCCAACTTCGCGGTGCGTGGTGTGATGTATACTGATAGCCAAGGCGGCTATATTGATAATGTTCCAGGTTCAATCACCGCTGAAGATTCCGCGCGTTTCCGCGCTGAAGGCACAATGAGAGACAATGGCGTTGCTGTTGAACCATTCCGTGCTGGTTTTCAAGCTGGGGCAGACTTGAGCAATGTTGATTTTAAAGCTGCGAATAATCAAAATCTCGTAGAGAAAAATTTCAACGATACTGTCTACACCGGTTTTCGTTTGAGTAGTGTTTATCAAATCAATGACGAATGGAAATTGACCACTGCGCTGGCGCAACAACAGCTAGACACAGAAGGTGTGTTCTTTAGCGACCCTGATTTAGATGATTGGGAAATTCAGCGCTATAGTGAAGACGACACGAAAGATTCCTACACAAATGTAAGTTGGACGCTTGAAGGTGAAGTAGGCGGGCTTGAAGCTGTCTACACAGGGGCATTTACAGATAGAGAAACAGATCAGACCGTCGATTATACGGATTATCTCTTTATCGGTCAGTATTTACCTTACTATATTTGTGATGCATCTGTGACTTATCCGGGAGCAGGCACTGACCCGTCAGGAACATGTTATGCGCCTGATCAAAAGGTTGATATCAGCAACAAACTTAAGGTTCAAACGCATGAATTGCGTTTTAATACGCCGGCAGAACACCGTGTTCGTGCAACATTTGGTGGGTTCTACAGTGATCTTGAACTAAAAGAGAAAAATGATTTCATTTACGCTGGTTCAACAGAAGTGCTTGGCTTTGATGGCGTCACAAAAGGGTTTGCACCGAATTATCCACTTACCAACACAGAAGTGACTGGCGAAGTGGGAAGTGCATCTCCAGGGTATTATTCTGATGCTGGCCCTTTCTACGCGCCAACTATTTTCCGAAATGATATTCTGCGTACCGATAAGCAAATGGGGCTCTTTGGTGAGCTTGCTTATGATATCGTGCCAGAAGTCTTTACATTGACTGTTGGGGCGAGAGCGTACGACATCGAAGTCGATTTTGAAGGTAGTGCAAACTCATCTTTCTTCAATTTGGGCAGTTCAACAGATGCTCAACGTGCAGGTACAAATATATCTGCTCAATTCAGCGGTGAAGGTAGTAGCACAGTTGATAAAGCTGCAACTGATGGCGTGATTTTCAAAGTGACAGCTGACTGGAAGCCAATGGATGATGTGTTGTTGTTTGCAACATATTCTGAAGGTTTCCGTCCGGGATTATTGAACCGTCCGGGTGGAGCATCAAATGCTGCGGGCACATATACTGTGCCATTCGCAGTTGATACAGATGATGTGCAAAATTATGAAATTGGCTGGAAAACAATGTTGTTTGATAGCTCATTGCGCATCAATGGTAGTGCGTTCATGATTGAAATCGAGAATATGCAGACGACTATTTTCGATCCAAACATCACCAATCTTTTCTTCTCTGATAACGCGGCCAATGCAGAAATTATGGGTGTTGAAGCAGACTTTGATTGGGCACCTGATGCAATTGATGGTTTGACCATTTCGGGTGCTGTGTCATTGCTTGATACAGAGGTGACTGAGGTGTTAGTGCCGACAGATGATGTGTTGGTTGGTTCACCGCTTTCATTTGCACCTGAATTCCAAGGCAATTTGCGTGCGCGCTATGAGTGGGATATGGGTGAATATCGTGCTCACATCATGCCGCAAATTGTACATTCTGGTGAATCATACACAGACATTATCGAAATCAACAAAATCCAATTGGAAAGTTGGACGACTGCAGCTCTGTCTGCAGGTATTGCCAAAGATAATTGGAGAATGGAAGCATATGTCGACAACTTGACGAATGAGGCAGCTCAATACTCAGGTAACTTCACATATGACCGTAGTCGTGTCTCTCTTGCGAGACCTCGCACTGTGGGTGTGCGTGTTGGCGTAGACTTCTAGTTTTACAAAGAAATTTGTTTTAAAAAAGGAAGCGCTTTGAGAGATCATAGCGCTTCTTTTGGTATTCAGGATTACAAAATGAATGATGTGCAGCAAGCCGCTGAACAGTTGAAGCGAGCAAAAGCCGCGATGTATGCAAATCAATTTGCTCAAGCATGCATTGAGCTTGAACCTTTGCTGGACAATCCTGAATATGCACAGGAAGCGCTTTATATGCACGCTGTGTGTGGACGATATCAAAACAAGTTTGATGTTGCACAATCATTTCTTGATAAATTGCTTGCGATAGCGCCCGAATTTGGACGTGCTCATCAAGAGGCTGGATATCTAGCTTTGGCGCAAGGGCAAAAAGAAATAGCTCTTAAACAATTTATAGCCGCATGCCGTTTTAATCCAGCGCTCACCGCAAGTTGGGAAAAGCAGGCTGGCTTACTGCGAGAGACGGGACAAAAGGAGCAGGCGATAAATGCGCAAGCGCAGGCTGATCGTCTAAAATCTTTATCTAAACCATTATATGCGGCGACTAATTTTTTAGCTGAAGGCAAATTGCTAAAAGCTGAGGATTTGTGCCGCATACATTTGAAGTCCAGCCCCAAAGACGTAGAAGCAATGCGTTTGCTGGCAGATATCGGCAGCCGGCTAGGCGTCTTAGAGGATGCAGAAATATTATTGGAAAAAGCGGTTGAGTTTGAACCCGATAATATCCAATTGCGGTTGGACTACATACAAATTCTAAGAAAGCGCCAAAAATTCTCGCGTGCGCTTGAAGAAGCTAAGCGGTTATATGATCTTGACCCAGAAAATGCGATTTTCCGTTCGCATTACGCCATCGAGAAGATGCAGACCGGAGATTATGAGGGCGCTGTCGAGCTGATGGATGCGGTGCTGGAAACGCTGCCGCATGATCCAGCGACATTGACCTCTCGCGGACATGCTTTGAAGACATGGGGAAAACAGAAAGAAGCAATTGCATCCTATAATGCTGCCTGTCGCGCACGACCAGAGCAAGGTGATGCGTGGTATGCATTGGCAAATTTAAAAACCTATAGTTTTTCAAACACTGAAATGCAGCAAATGCAGGAATTAGAGCTACGCGCTGATCTTAGTTATGCTGACCGCGTTCATTTTTGTTTTGCATTGGGAAGTGCTTTTGAAAAATCAGGAGATATCGAAAAGTCTTTTCGGTATTTCGAGAAAGGAAATACTCTAAAACGGACGCAAAGCCGATATACAAGCGAAGGGATGGAAGCTGAACTCGCATTGCAAAAGCAATTTTGCACATCGGATGTTTTAAAAGGATCAGAGGGAGGTGGATTTGAGGCTGCTGACCCTATTTTTATAGTTGGTTTACCCCGTGCTGGTTCGACGCTGATCGAGCAAATATTGGCCTCCCATTCTCAGGTTGATGGAACCTTAGAACTGCCCAATATTTTGGCTTTGTCACAAAGGCTGCGTGGACGAAATCGCTCTAATGGTGGCGCATATCCTGAGAATTTGACCAGTCTAAGTGCTGACCAATTAAAGGCGATGGGGCAGGAATATATAGAAACGACGCGTATTCACCGTCAGGGAGCAGCCTTTTTTACCGATAAAATGCCCAACAATTTCCGGCATATCGGTTTGATCCACCTAATTCTGCCGAACGCAAAAATTATTGATGCGCGGCGAGAGCCAATGTCATGTTGTTTTTCTGGCTTCAAGCAATTGTTTGCTGAGGGGCAGGAATTCACATACGGACTAGAAGAAATAGGCCGGTATTACCGCGCGTATGTTGATTTGATGAAGCATTGGGATGACGTGTTGCCGGGCAAAGTTTTGAGGGTTCAGCATGAAGATGTTGTAAACGACCTTGAAACCCAAGTGTCCCGTATTCTGGATTATTGTAATCTACCTTTTGAGCGAGCATGTGTTGATTTTCATAAGACAGATCGACCAGTTAGAACCGCAAGCTCTGAACAGGTTAGACAACCTATCAACACAAAAGGACTGGACGCATGGCTAAAGTTTGAGCCATATCTAGCGCCACTGAAAATGGCTTTGGGGCCTAACCTCGTCGGTTAGCATTGCAGGATGATAAAATGAGTCAGCGTACGATGGATGTTGTGGTTGCTTTGCGTCAGATACAGCGTCGCGTAGAGTTGGACTCTAGAAATCTTGCCAGAGAAGCGCACCTAACTCATTCGCAATTGAGGGTTTTGCAATTATTGGATGAAAGCAAAACTTTATCAGCAAGTGAAATTGCAAAAGAAACAAAGCTCACCAATGCAACGATTACATCTATTGTTGATAAGTTGGTTGCGCGGAAATTTATCCAGCGGACGAAATGCGACAGCGATAAAAGGAAAGTCTGGCTAGAATTATTGCCAGACGGAAAAAAAGCGCTTGAGGATGCACCTAGAGATTTACAGCAAGTGTTTGAAGCTAAATTCGAAAAGCTTGAAAGCTGGGAGCAAGCCATGCTGGTTGCTGCGCTTGAGAAAATAGTCAATCTTTTAGACGCCAAAAATCTTGAAGCAGCTTCGATCTTGACGATTGGTGACATCGAAAAATAAGTGAAGCTGAATTTAAATCTTGCCGTTAAGTGACGAATTAGAAATGCGTCACTCCTTGGCCATTTTGACTTCTAAAACAGATCCGGGCTGGATAAGGATTTCTTCTTGCCTCAACGGGATATCAATTCCGTTTTCTTTAAATAAATCCCAGACAGACATCATGACGGCAGAGCCAACATTATTGATGCCGTTTTGTGGGTCATTAATCCAGAAACGGCATTCAATTTCAACAGCCTCATCTCCAAACTCCATGACAAGACATGTCGGTGCGGGGTCTTTTAATACGCGGTCGATCTTTTTAGCTCCCTGAACAACGAGGTCTGTCGCTGTTCTTAAGTCCGTTTCATATTCCACGCGCAATCTGCGTTTAATGCGGACGCGATTATCTGAATAGCTCCAATTGACGACTTTGTTTGTCACCAATCCTTCATTGGGAATGAGGTGTTCTTTTCCATCGCGTGTGACGACAGAGGCATAACGCAAACCAAGGGATTTCACCACACCGTAAGTATCGTCCACTTCAATGACATCGTCCGGCTTTATGGATCTATCGGTTAGCAGGATGATGCCTGATATGAAATTGGCAACAATCTGCTGCATACCAAAACCAATACCGACACCAAGCGCCCCTCCAAGAACCGCGAGGCCGCCAAGCGGTATTTGCAATGAGGAGAGTGCAAGGACGACAGCAGCAAAGAATAGCCCAACATGCGTCGCATTAGATATTAGCGCCCGTATTGAAGGTTCTACGCGAGGCAGTGTATCAATACGTGCTCTTAGGCGTTTGGATAACCAGTTTGCACCATAGAGGAAGAGTGCTGAAAATAAGATAGCGCGAAAGATAAAGGGCAGAGTGATAAGTCTGTCACCAAAGCTAAACCCGTTATTGTCCAGCCAATTTAAGGTGGGCAGCAAAAGGCCAAACGCATTTAGACCAGCAACACCCCAAGCTATCCATGTTGTGGCCTGCCGGTATTCCGCTGGGACGATATAAGTGGCTGTTCGGATAATTACCCATGCGAGTGCGAGAGAGCTGGCAAGCCTAACAAATGATGTTGGATATCCCATGCCTTCGAGAGTTGGCAGAGCGATAAACAAGCCAGCAAGCCATAGCAATGGTCGTACAATTTGCAAAATTGGACCTGAGATGTTGCGAGAGACATTTTCAGGAAGCTTGCTCAGGCCTGCACTTATCCAATTTTTGACGAGTGGCGAGAGGATAATACCTAAGACCAAAACACCCAAAATAGTCGCAAATTGTATAAGCGTCGATGTATGCAGAAGTTCTGCATTTACCCATTCAAGCGCTTGCTGGCCATATGAAAATGCACTCTGCTTTAGACTATCTACGTCTAAGCTGTTCGGGCTGTCTGCCGGAGACGGTGGGTCTGACGGAGTTTGTAGTTGAATGTTTTTGAAAATAGAAAGCAACGCCACCACTAGAACTCCAAATGAATGTAATTTGAGTAGCACTGTTTAAACTGATTTTGAACTTAAGGAAGAGCAAGGATTGCGCGTAGGCAAATTGATATGAAATTTACGCATAATGAGTTTATTGGTGATATAAAAGTGGACATTATGCAAATTTAAGCTTTGACAATCTAATTCTTTACCCCTAAGTGGCTGATAATATATCGCTAGGGAACACTATGAAACTACGACGAAGATAATCAGACTGAGAATAACGTTCTGTGCAGATCGTCTTTTTTGTTCGTTTTGCAACAGTTTTTTCTGATTTTTCGTTTTTGAGTTTTAGTATGTCCGCATCTTTACGGGTCTTAGATCCATCCTTTCCATCATACACAATTGCCTTGGAACAAGCAGAGCATTCTGTTGGTATTGAAGCATTATATGATCGCTGTTTTGGCTTTGGACGGTTTGCAAAGACGGCAGAACGCCTGCGTGAAGGTAATCAATTGCTGTCCGACATGAGTTTAGTGGCAGTTGATGCAAATGAAAATGTAGTGGCAGCCGTGCGGTTATGGCCTCTGCAGGTGGGAGATGCAGGGCGCGCTGTATTTGTTGGGCCTGTCGCCGTCGATAGCTTGTATCGTGGTAGCAGTTTGGGCCTGATCCTAACGCAGCAATGCGTTGATCTTGCGAAGAAAGCTGGATGGCCAATGGCTATTCTAATCGGGGATGAGCCCTATTTCAGCAAAATTGGGTTTCAGCAAGTTTCAACACAAGCTTACCCAGCACCAGGATATATTCCAGAGCATCGCTTGTTAGCTATTGAACTTGAAGATAATGCTATTTTGGAAAATCAGGGGCGACTTAGCGTCCCTCACGTCGCCATGTAAATAACAAAATCAACATCAGCAAGGCCATTCCGATGACGCCGGGGAGGAGTGGTGTGGCTTGAGATGAGCGAACAGTGTAGGCTTCATTGCGCTTTAATCCGGCCCAGTTCTCTCCTGCATGATCACCATTTTTAGACACGCGACGGATAGCGGGTAAATCGGGATTATTGGTTTCGCCAATGCGGAATGTGCCGCCATGAGTCGCATCTGCTATTGGAGCGAGAATGCGCGTCGTTGATTGTACATTGGCGTATTCTAGCGGGTTGGCGGGGCCATTTAGTGCGACCGTTTCAGCTTCTCCAGCGCGAGCTGTATACATTCCCAGGCCATCGACATCGACGCTTGCTTCAAATCGCCCTTCGTCGGTTTTTTCCCATTCTGGTGTTAGTATTTCTCCATTGGGTGTCGTGATGGAAAGTGAGTTGGGTCGGTCAGACAGTGATCGCAGGCTCGCCTTCATTTGTTGACCATTAGAAGCGAGTGTCAGCAATTCTTCTTCAAGTTCAGGTTCTTTCATTAGCCAATGGGCTGTGCGTCGCACGAGTTCTGAATAGGGGCCGCCGCCATCATGGCCTCTCGCCCACATCCACAATTGGTCCGATAGTAAAACGGCCACACGCCCGTCTCCGACGCGGTCGAGGACGAGTAGCGGATCTCCGTTATCTGACTTTAACAGGACTTCACCAGAAGCGGCCTTTGCTTCTACATAGCGTTCCCAGCGGCCCCAGTTTTTATCATTGGGGAGAGAAGAGGTTACGGTGTGGCGTTGGCCTAATTCTGTTCGTAGTACATTGAAAGTATGTTCTATTATTCGGCCAGTTGGTTGAGCGGGTAGAATAGCCGCAAGGGGTGTGCGGTATATGGATGATGGCATTGCATAGGGTGGTCCTGTTGCAACAAGGAGTGCGCCTCCATCAGCGACATATCTGGCGACTCCATCAAAATAGATCATCGGCAACACATTTATGCGTTTGTATTGGTCAAAAATCACCAGATCGAAGTCTTTTAGTTTTTCAACAAATAATTCGCGTGTGGGAAATGAAATAAGCGCCAATTCATCTAGTGGTGTTGGGTCCATTTTGTGAGGGGGCCGTAAAATCGTAAAATGGACGAGGTCTACAGAAGGGTCAGCTTTTAGTAAATCTCTCCAAACGCGGGCACCCGAATGTGGTTCTCCAGTGACAAGCAAAACACGTAATCTGTCTCTGACACCGGAAATATTTGTGGCAGTTCTGTTGTTGGCAAGTGTGAGTTCGCTGGCACCTTCTCCAACTTCTGCAACGATGAGATTGGAGCCACGTCTTGGTATTTCTACATTGATTTTACTGGTTTTTCCTGTGCGCACCGAATGCGTGGCAACACGTTCACCATTCACCGAAATATTGACATCGACGTTGGAAGAGTTTGCATCTTCAACGCGAATTGAAAGTTCTGCCATGCTGCCAACAATGCCAAAATTAGGACTTGAGACAATTTCGACGCGGCGGTCTTGCTCTCCCTTTTGCCCCACAATGAGAGAGTGGACTGGTCCAAAGGGGAGCGCTTCTTTTGCTGATGTTGGCAAGTCATGAACTTGCCCGTCAGTTATCAAAATAGAGCCAGCAATGCGTTCACGTGGGGCATCTGATAATGCGGAATTTAGAGCTTGATAAATATTCGTTGCTTCACTGGTTTGAGACGTTTCAGTGATGCGTAATTCTATATCAGGCCTTGATTCTAAATCAGTTTTTAGCTTTTCGAAAGCGGCTTTGGCGGTCTGTGACCTTTGACCAAAATTCATGCTTTCTGATTTGTCTAAGACAACGGCTACAATGTCTTTTTGGCCTTCTCGTTGTTCTTTCACCCATAGCGGATTTGAAAGTGCCAAAGTGAGTATTGCAAACCCCAATGCGCGAGTCAGCCATGCGCGACCTCTCAGGAAGACGTACAATACCCAAACGGCTATGGAGACAGCGACAAAACCCCATATCCAGATCCACGGAATGAATGGGTCAAAACCTATGCGTGAAGCCTCTATCATTCTTGCGTGTCCAATCCTTGCTGGTCTCGTTTTCGTCGCATCGAGTCAAAGAATTCGTCGAGGTTTTGTGGGTTTCCTGTTGAAGGACTGGGTATAATTGTGCGTTCTCGTGTGGGTTTACTGTTGGGTTCGTTCGCATTTTCTGCGTCTAGGCGTTCAAGAAGCGCTGGAATGTGAACTTGGTCCTCTTTATAGTTTCCTGTGAGGATGCACATGATGAGATTAATGCCAAAACGATAGGCAATTTCGCGGCGCGACTCTTGTCCATCCATAGAATTTAATGGTCGGTTGTTATCATCAATTGCCCAAGCACCGATCCAATCGGATGCACCGATATAGATACGTGATACTCGATCACCGCCAGAAGATGTGCTCGCGCTGTTTTGTGCTTCTATCCAGACTTGTCCACTTGCGAGCCGGCCGGGGAAATTATTAAGCAAATAGAAGCTGCGTGACAAAACATGTTCATTGGGCGTGGGTTGCAAGGGCGGCACATCCAACCCTTGGATGATATTTTTGAGGCGCGCGCTGACAGCTTGCCCCGGAATGGCATCGCGTGTGTCTATGACAAGAGAGCCACCATTTCTAAGATAAGAATTGAGTGCGTCTATTTGTTCAACTGTTAGTGCTGTAGCGTCGCGTTCAGGGGCAAAATATATCATCGGATATAGATCAAGAGCATCTATGCCGAGTTTTACAGAATGGGGCGTTGCGGGTTCCACGGAAGTACGCCGAAAAAGTTCAAGATTTAGCCCTCTTAAACCAGCAGCTAATTGCATGTTTAATGCGGGGTTGTTTGTTTCCACATATGCAAAGCGCATTTGCAATGCAGCTTCTTTTTGTTTTTTTGATATTGGTGCTTTTGGGGCAGCTTCTGTTTGGGCTTGGGAAGGTTGGTCAACAAAGACACTAGCACCCATGAATAGAATGAGAGCGAAACTTGCTGATTTCGAAAACCGTCTAAAACGGCCTGAGATGAGAAGCGCGACAACCAAATCTAGAAACAAAAGTCCAAAAGCTGCCATTAAAAACACGCCTCCCAAGCCACGCCGTTTTTGACTGAGTGCTTCATCAAAAACAACAGCATTTGATGCAAGTGACTGTAATTCTTCAGCAGCGAATGCACCTGCATTGATGGCACGGCTTCCTTGCGGTCCTTGATAAAGGCCAGGCGG
>JGI2924J29684_1076703_pt1 | contig 10797 bp, 7 predicted proteins | sample BenlonsequencITS_FD_29684 | JGI IMG/M metagenome (IMG submission 29684)
CCTGCCGCAGCCGCTACGGAAGGAACCGCCGTTTCGGCAGTGAAATCATCAAAGCGGGGATCACCAGACAGTTTTCAGACCTCGAGGATCTGATACGAAACATCCATAAGATCGGTTATCTGCCGGAAGGGGCGGTCGCCAGTAAGTATGTCCATGCCATTGTTGAAGACAAGAAGCTGAAACTTCCCATCTGCGACATGGTATACCGAATACTGAACAGGGAACATGAGCCCCTCGAGGCCCTGACGACCCTCATGCGCGGGCTTACCGGCCCCTCTTTCGCCTTGCCGAGTGAGGGAAACGAGTAACATCGTCAGCCCATACGGGCAAATCGCTTTGCTTCCTCCAGATCTTCTCGGCGCAGCCCCTCCCACTCCATAGGCATGAAGCTGTTATTCTGATAGAGGGGCTCACGATCTATGGGGTAGCGGCTTTGTTCGACGCAGGTGTTCCACAGCAGGCTTCCGGGAACGGGGCTGAATTCGGCAACCTGGACGCCGAAGCCGCTGTCCCTTCCTCCTTTTATCGCTGAAAAAAGTTCCGCTTTGCTTTGCCCCGGGAGAGCACCGAGAACATAAAGCAAGACATCGGAACGCTTAAAACCGGCTTGGTGAAGGGCCTGAAAGGAACGGGCGGCCTCCGAGGGCCGGAATTTACCGTCATGTTCAAGGTGAAACGCCTCCGATTCCGACTCGTAGCCGAAACGGGCCTCCCGGAATCCCGCCCTCCGCATGAGAATTGCCGTTTCGAGATCGAGAAAACGGAGATGCATTGCATTTGGCGTCCAGAAAGAGAGCCCTGGAAGTTTGCGAAGAACCATATCGAGAAAAGGGAGAAAAAGGCGTTCTTTATCCACAAGAAGCGCATCGTCGTAGAAGGCGAAATTCCTCACCCCGTAGCGTTCGCACAACTCCCGTACATAGGAAAAAAGCAGCTCGACATCCCCACCACGCCAGGAAGGTTCAAGACGATGTGAAGCGCAATAGTCACAGCGATAGGGGCAGCCCCGATTTAGTCTGATGGGAGCGGCACCGTTGCGCATGATCGCCCGGTGCATTAATGGAAACAGGGGCACGGCGCCTTCGGGAACGGGCAAGGCCCGCTCCCGGAGTAAGCGGGCAAGCCTCTCTGCCCCACTGCCGGTGTCGGGAGAACCCACGATCGCAAGATCGACACCGGGTAGAGCGTTACAATGGTCGGGAAGAAGGGAGGCATAGACTCCACCCACGACAATCGGTATATCCTGCCACAAGGAACGACAGAGAGCCGCGACTTCCGCGATCCCCTGATACCAGTAGGTCATGCCGCTGGCGATGAATACAACATCGGGTGAAGGTCCGTCAAGCAGAAGCGATCGGAGCATGGCAGGAGGAACCCCGTAGCGGCTGTAGCGCCTTGGGATCGGGGCCATTCCCTCTGGCAAAGAAACCGATGAACGAAAGAACTTACCTGTCCCGTTTGCCTTACGCTTCGGCCGCCTTCTGCCGCCTCCAAGCGGTAGATCGGGATCCAGCGCATCGACCACCCTGATATGGTAACCGGAGGCTTGAAACCACGAGGCAACCCGTAAAAGGCCATAGGGTCGCAGAAAAAGGTCATACAACGCAAAATCATAAATCGGAGGAGACAAGAAAAGCGCCACCGGATGGTCAGATTCGAAAAAGTTCATGCCACTGGACATAATCACCTTTATTTGTTATCTTAGCTTCCACACGGCGCCGTACCCAAGTGGTAAGGGAGAGGTCTGCAAAACCTTTATGCAGCGGTTCGAATCCGCTCGGCGCCTGACATTTCATTACAATAAATGATACGACAAAACGGAGTGTGATTTTCACACTCCGTTTTTTATAGCAATCCTTTTCTTTAGAACAAGTTATACTAGGTTATCAAAAAAGCGGTGCTTATCCAAGTACTTCGGTGTATTTAGGCACGGTGGATTAAACCAATATAGTTTGCTTCGAAAGAAGCGGCATTGAATCTGATAAGCGCAATTCACCCAATGCACAACATCACCGTGTATTGGGTGAATCGATAGTAGCCAACAGTTACCAGACAATCATTTCTGTATTGCTCTGCTTATCCTGTTCTATCGTCCTATGGTTTATAAACCAGTTTAACGGTCAACGAGCCTTGGTCGACACTGATTCCATCTGTATTTCCGGAATAACGGGCTGTTGCAAAAGTATACGCAACACATGAGTAACTACCCGTAAGGACAACTTTGTAGAGTTTGCTTTGATCATACTGGGTCAAATCATAGGATGTAGAAACCTCTATGCCCTTTGCTGTTGTGACGGTTTTAGTAGTCTCTTGCGAGATTGAAGCGCTTATTGCGGAATTTGCATATCCTATACTGATTCCAACGCTTGTGGAAATGGAGTTTGACACAGAGGTTTCATTAATATTGCTGAGCGTAATGCCCAGGGTATTATTCGGCTCATACCAATTGCAATACTCAAAAAATACTACATTATTGACTAATTGATATGTATGTGCAGTTACCGTAACGGGGTGTCCCATCATTAAATATGTTACGGAGAATCCCACAGCTTCGGGCCAGTTGGCAAGGTTTTCACCAGGGGCGCCAAATCTCTCGGCAGCATAATTAGCAAACGTTGTTAAATCCGTAAATGTCACTACCGTGGTACTATTATATGCTGTGTCTACAGTTTGAGTCGGATAAGAAACAGCATGTTGTGTTGTTGCAGACGAATCGTCACCGTTACCGACAAGATCACAACTAATCGATAAAAAAGATAAAATCCAAACTATTAATAGCATAGGGATTATTGGTCTTTTTTCTAGTGTCATCTTCTCCTCCAATGTTAGTAAGTCCTGGAATTTCACAACACAGGCCAGACTGCCGGTTCTTTACAGACCACTTTCACAGCTCAACATGAAACAGGGACAGAGAGCCGGCCCATGGATATAGTAGAGTAGACAACTGCATTGTGCCCCGTCCGAATGGACGGTTTTAGATGATTTTATGATTTCAGCTTTTCTGCCAGCTTTGCCCTGCGGTCAATATCCAGCTTTTGAAAGATTGCACGCAAATGAAATCGCACGGTATTTTCCGTTACTGACAGTTTGGTCGCGATTTCGCCGTTGCGGAGTCCTGCCGCCGCCAGCTTGGCGACCTCGTATTCTCGGGCAGTCAAGTCGGATGGTAAATCCTCCGAGGTCAAATTGTGGAAAAGGTTGTTCCATCCCGCGGCAAAACGTTCTTTGATGGCACGATATTGATCAAGAAAGATCGGATACTTTTTCCGAAAAAGCAGATCGGGCAAGTCATTGAGCATCCAAGAGTAGGAAGCCAACGGGAAGAGAATTCTGTCGGGCAAAGCCAGTGCCGCAGCCTCTTCCACCAACAGGGAAGCCTTGGAGTAGTTGCCCATACCGACATGCCCCACAGCCTCAATGATGAATAAAAGAAAGTCGGCAAAGGGATACCTTGCGGATACCTTTGTCTTTATAGCTTGCACGATGCCTAATAGCCGCTCGAACTCCCCTTGGTGCATGAGGTAATTCAAGTGTACAAACAGGGCATTGTCGAAGATAGAAGAGTGCTGCAAATCCTGTGTAAATTCACCACGTTGCAGCCATTCAGCCATATCTTGTTGATGTTTCAGCTCACAAAGTAAGATACCGCGAACAATATCCAGCACGGGTCGTACGATAAAACTATTCTTTGCAGCATAAGAGACGACATGGTCCATGGAGTTAATGGTACGCTGCCATGCCGCTACATCGGCTTGATGCAGAGCAACTTCGGCCAGTAACATTGTTGCACCTATCTCCACGATACTTTGCTGCCGGCTTTGTGCCAGAAAAAGAGCCTTGTGAGCAAAGATCTTTGCTTCGTCGATATTGCCTCTCTGATAGGCAAGCTCCGCACGATACAATACATTTGCTCCACTGCCATAACCGTTCGTTACTTTTGAAAGCAGAGGTATATACGCATCCAGCTCATCTGCTACCCGGTCGGCTTCCCCCGGCGTAGTGTGGAAAGCAGACAATAACGAATAGTCGCCGAACCGCCACGGTGCAGAGGGAAATACGACCTTCGAACATCGACCTTTGAAAAGCAGGTCAACTTGCCGTAAGATCGCAGTCATCTGCTTTACATCGGGATGATGCATGAAAGAAGTTAAAAGGAGCCATTCACCCAGGAAATAATCGGACTCGGCAAAGTCCCATGAGTTCAGAATTTGTAGTTCTTCTATCAGATGCCCGGCAGTCTTTTCTTCTCCCGTCGCCAATAGTGTCCAGGCAATACGTAGCATGGAAGGGAGAAAGCCCTGTTTGATCTTAGCCGGACAATGCTCCACGACCTCCAGTGCCAAATCGGTAAAGGGTGTTCCCCTGATCTGCTTGAACATCACCTCCGAAAAATCAAGCGACAAAAGACGTTCATACTCCTTGATCTCCCAATAAAATCCTACTGCCTCCAGAATCTGCCCATCGTTCCTGCATACATCGCCTGCCTGCAGCAGACATTCACGTTCAAAGTCAGCACCATGTTCTTCACGCTTCAGGATCAGTAGTTCGGAAAGAAGGGAATGAAGTTGATAACGACGCTTGGTCTGATCATAGCGAACGAATGGGCATTCCAGTATTTCCAAGGCATAGTTTGGTACTATATCACAGCCGGTCAGGGCACCTATTTGTTTCATGGTAAATGATTCAAATGGAGACAGACGCAGCAACAAAGCTTGCTGCATTGGAGTCAAGCTATCCCATACCACATATTCCATAAGCATCACAATTCCGGATGCTTCTGAAAAGGTCCCCTTTTCGCGGAATGCCTGGAGCTGCAAATAGACAGCAAGAATCCAGCCTTCGGTATAACACACAACCTTTTGCGCATCTTCCGGCGTAATCTTTACGTCGGCAAGCGCGTAATAACGACGGATATCACCGGCATCAAGCCGTAGATCGGAAACCGTGAGATGCAAGAATCCGCGTCCTGCAATGGCGGAACGAATATCCTTCTTTAACATGTGCGTCACGATAATGACGTGCAGGCAGGTGCCGCCGTGTTCGATGAGAGCAGAGAGAAAGGAGGGAGAAAGTATATTCTGGAAATATTGAAAGCTATCGATAATCAAATAGCTTTCTGACTTGCACTCGATGGAACGAAGATCATCGCAAGCTTCGCCTATGGTAACGGCGGTTGGAAGTCCAAGTTCCAGTAAACGTCCCCCAACAGAATTGTCAATCTTATAGATTTCCTGACACAAGCGGCGGTAGCCAATCGTAGGCGATTCTTCCGTGGCAGTAAACCAATAGACAGGTGTTCCCTGAGGTAACTCAGTCTTCAAAAAATTCTGAATAGCACTTGTCTTGCCGTAACCTGATGGTGCTTCAACCACTGTAGCAGACGAAAAGCGAATCTCTTCCAACCTTTTTCGAAGCCGGTCGGGAAAATAGTATACCTGGCTGTAAACGCTATCTTCTTGTTTCATGGGCTGGTTCTTTAGGAAAAACCTCCTTGTGTCGAACAAGATCCCAACAGGTCTCCTATCTGCTTTCCTTCGGACCGGCCACCTGACCCTACGCTGTCAGATTCGCAAAGAAATACTACAGAGACATATAATATCTGCTTTAATTCGAAACATCAATGAAATATGCTGCTACCCTAAACTTTGGATCTATCCCACGACAGAAAGATTTGTTTTGAGGACTAAGATCTATCAGCTAATGATCGTATCCAATGCAAAAACCGGTACCAACATCCATGACGAGTCATCTGCGGTGAGTTTTCATGCTCATCCGAAATTTGTTTATCTTTCTCAAAATCGGCTTGTAGAACCTCTGATACGGAATAATCAATCGTCTGGGCATGAGGGCCGGGAAACGGGATTTTTTTTGTCCCGGTGATGGGTGCAACAAGCTTAAAAGGCTTGGCCGTTACCCGCAAATTCTTAATCCTATCCTGCTTCCGAGAGGTTGAAAGAGAACTATCCGTTTCATCTTTGTTGGTGCGGTTTTCGCTCGTTTTAGTAGTATCAGTATGATAAATAGGGCCTCGTATGGGTTCCGTATATGCCTCTTCTTCCATTCCGTCTTTTTTTTCGCTGCCCTCACTATTTTGTATTGGCATACTATAATTGGACTTCGACAATTTTCTGTACCCGAGGAAATAATCATCAAAGGTCCGATTTATTTGCCATGAAACGTTTTCACCATCTTTTTCGACATTTTCATCTATTTCCAGTAGTTCTGCCGTATCCTGAGAGTCCACTGATTTTTCTCGGGGACTATGGGATCTGACAAAGAGATTCCGAAAAAATCCGGCAACGGTATCCCATAGTTTCCATAAGCTAATGGTATTGTTTTGTCCCCGGATAGCTCGGGCATATCCTTTTTTATTGATTGATAGCTGTTTTTTTTGATACTTTGATTTTTCTAACAATTCCAATGCATTCCTTTCGTAAAAGAGACTGGAAATCATTTCCCGCAACTCTTTTATTGAAGAAAATTTTTTGGGAGAAAAAAGCATTCGTTCTATAATTTTTCGGGCATTCCCAGATAAAGAACTATGCTTGATCACATCTTTGCTCGGGAAATAGTAGCCATCCCGTACTTGAAATGCACTTATCCCAAATAACAGGGAATAAAGGGTCATGCCCAATGAGTATATATCACGATGGAGATCTATATTCGATAGTTTGTTACGATAGTTATAAAGGAAAAGCGAACGCTTTTGAATCCAATCAGGAATATTGTTTTCATCGTAGAAAGGCAACAACCCTTGTACATAGCTATCGTTAAGCTGTGTATGTAAGACCGATACAGGATCAATAGAAATAGTTTCAAACGATACAAATCCATGATGAAGCCCCGTGGTCTCCAAGTAGTACAAGCTATCGACGATATCGGAAAAAAGAGGAAGCGCATCTTTAAAAGGCAGTTTCCAACCGGAATTGAGTTTATCGGTCAATGGAATGCCACTATTACGTAGAATCGAAATAAAAGGATATTCATCGTAAAAGCCAAGCTCAATCAACGTCTCAATATTCCTATCCTTCACCTCATAAAGACGAAAGAAAAGCGTCCGAAGATCTTCCAGTACCCTAGCAGGGAATTCTGATCTCTTGCGACGTATAAAACAGATCGTAAAGGTATTTGCAGAATATACGGCATGAGCATTCCAAAACTCGACAAGTCCATCATCAGATATTTTCGAACGAATAAGGTAACAATTATTAATGGTAACCCCTTCAAGGTCCATTTACGAATTCTTTCCCTTATAGTAGTTCAGAAACGATTCTCCAAATCCTGAATAACGATCATTCTCCGCCTTTTCAACGGTTGCATCCTTTTTCTTGAACCATTTCCTGAAATAGTTATTTATATAGGTTCGTCTCTTCGATATGTTCGTCGAAACCAACGTTGCAGTTTCCTGAACCGAAACATTTTTGATAATAGGATCACGCATGCTTTCCTTTGTAACAGATTCCAGCAGCTCTAAAGGGATCGACATCATGGCGGATAATCGGTCCTCGAATGTTTCTATCGAGAGTTTTTCAAAATTCTCTGTCTTCAATAGCGTGAGGAATCGTGTCTTTTCGGTACGGTGCCATCCAAATTTATCTTTGTTACCTGTTATTTTCATTTGGGTGCTCTTTAGATCTGCTTTGTTGTAGTCAATCACAACAACACACGGAGAAGAATCGAGATCATGGAAGACAAGATAATTATTGGGATTTCTGTCCTCGTCAAAAAAAAGCCATCTATTTATGAGATCATTCGCTAAAATTCTCATAAACGGTTTCTCTAAATAATTATAACTAGAAATTTGCATTGCATTTTTTACATTCTTAGTAACACGATAATATGTACCATTGATGTTCTTCAGGATATTGGGTGCTGCAATAGTGTTTAAAAGAAAATCAATATAGTAGGCAATCTCCTGAAGCTTGTGGTCATACGCCTCCTCTTCGGGAATTTCTTTCAGCAACCATGAATTACCATCCTCGTCTTTTGCTCCGATATAACTTCGCATACTTGCAGTAAAGGGAACATCGGTATTATCACCAATATCAAATAGTTGAAGGTTATTCATCTTGTCAATGAGTTCGCCAATACTACAATCAAGATAAAGGCCTTTTCTGAATTCGCTATCCTTGACAGTATAGAGCCGCTTTTGCTGCATATAATCAGACATAGAATCTCTCCCGCTCTTTTTCTATGGCAAACACATCGGTAATCTCGCCTTCATGTATTTTAAGATAAGGAGCTCTGGTCTGGAGATTTGTATAGATAATAATATGATTTTTTATGCCAATAATATCCCTCCAAATTCCCGTCAAATTTCCGGTATTCCACATGGGATTATGACCAACAATAAAGGGGAGATCCTCGGGCAGATTCAATGCCTTCAGCATTTTTCTGATGTCACGTTCGTCGTATTCTTTCAAACTTGGAGTTCCGCGAAATTCATGAAGGCGGTTCCACATCAGTTGATGACATATTTCTTGATCACTATACGCGTTGATCAATTCATCTCTCCCGCAGCCCCCTCTGACAGGGCCCGCATGGGTAATGACAAATCCATTACCGATAATAAAGAGTGGAAGACTTTCAAAAAAGTCGCTAACACTCTCGACATATTCTTCTCCACGGTGCTCCAGTAAAAACTCACGAAAAATCTTACCCTGTTGAATCCCACTTTTCGCCAGACGTTCGTCGAACGTATCGTGATTGCCCCTGATATAAAGAATATTTTCTCCATACGTCAAAATCAAACGAAACATCTCCTCAAGTACAAGAAGAGAACTTTCCATTTCAAGCATATGTCCCGTTTGATCGTTATGCACACCATCGCCGATAAAAACCACAAGCGATTTTCCTGCTTCAAGGGCTTTATCGTTTCCATCATGTGCGACAATTTTTACAAGATTATCGTAAGCACCATGGAGATCACCGATAACAATGACCTCACGTTTATCTTTTGAGATATCTATTAATCCTCCAGGTCGCCCCTCCCGATCCTTTGGACGATTCTTATTATTGCCGAGAATCTTAATTACTTTCCGTATATGTTCCGGCGTTATCTTCATGGCCGTTACCTCGCTTAGAAAAATAAAGGTAAAAACATCTTATATAGAAGTATGAGAAAGTTTTTCCATAAATGCAAGAAACTCCGGTGAGGGCTTAACCTCGCTCTTTTCCCGTTCGATCCTGACCAATAATACTTTAGAAATAATATCAGTTAATTTTTTCGTGTTATCAAAATAGGCCATTCTGATACCATGGCTCTGCTTTGCAACGTTTATCTTCCTCAGATCTCCATCGTATCGTCCAAGAGAAGAAATCCAGTCAAGAATATCCAAAATAGTCGCATTTATGAGATAATCTTGATCCATTTCCGGATCAAGAAATTTTCCAATATTATTTAGTTCTGAAATATCCAAATCGTAAATCTCATATCCGTCGTTTGCATTATGATAACAAGATTCGATGATACCAAGAATGGCAAGAAGAACCTTATAATAGATTTGGCCGGGATGCCAAACTGTCAGGAGTTGAAACGCTCTTTTGATGATAGCTCTGTTAGGCTTTAAGATAGTAAAAAGAAGACGTGGATCATTATTTCCGACCAGAGAATCTACTATATATTTATTGTTGGTTTCTAGTATCCGGAGAAAGATCCAATAATTAGTAGGATTGATACCGATATTCCTGATATATCGAGCAAAAAAAACGCTAGACTCAACTTCAGAAGGAGTTGCCGCACCTATAATCCCATTCAAAATGATTTGTTTATTCTGTATCAAGATATCGTCATATTGATCTGGAATACTCATTCCTCTGTTTTCCCTGATGATACACTACTCTTACTCTACAGAGATAGTATAAAACTATTATTTTCCCGTTGTCTAATGATCATGAAAGAAATTTGTTTTCACAATTGGCGTTTATTAGTATTTAAGTAAATACCAAGTCGGGGGCTTATGGTGGAAAACAGTTCCCTGGACAAAGAACTTCTTGATCTCTATACATTTGTTCGTTTACACGGGTGGAAAAGCCAGACAGGCCAATTATTGAATGCCTTTGTCGAGAATTTTCTTGAAGCAACTTCCCCTGAAGGGGAGAAAACAAAGGCTTCGATTTTGCAATATACCGACTCTATTTTAAAATCCGACGGAACGTCCCGAGAAAAGATTCTTTCACTGCTGCTCTACCACAAATTGGGCAAAGGTTACTTTGCCATTGCAGAAAATTTTTACCGTCACCTTTATGGAAATATAGGGCAGGAGGACTTTTCATTTCTCTTTTCAGAGCTTTTCATAGGGAAAAACCCTCTTCCCAATGACCTATCCTATGATATTTCCATAAGAAATTTCATATCATATAAACGAGCAATCTATCATGCCATGCAAATCGATCACTTCCAGTCGGTTCATACCCCGGAAATGACAGCCCTCTTTTTTGTCTGCCTTTTATGCAAAAATGACGTAAAGGAACAAAATAAAGCACTCATTTGCTACCTCCTTTCTCGAATTGATGTAGATCTCCCGGCAAATATTGAAAGCGGCGTAATGAACTATCTCTCTTCATTGCAAGACATTATAGAAGAAGTTGAAAAACGAAAAGAAGCGGTCTTGTCGGATCCCCTTTTCTTTGACGACGAGCCGTCGACCTCAACCAATGCGGTCAAGAAGAATACAAAAAGCAACGATGCACCTGGGATCTATCATGCTCATATCGATACAAGGCATAGTACTGAGCATACCGATATCTTTAACCCTATAGTCGAAGATCATCGTTTTTTTCCTGAGTCAAAAAAAA
>JGI2924J29684_1076702_pt1 | contig 10792 bp, 10 predicted proteins | sample BenlonsequencITS_FD_29684 | JGI IMG/M metagenome (IMG submission 29684)
GCCGTCTGCCCGGAGCGCGACGGTATGGGCGCACCCTGCCGCAATCGCCACAATATCGCGCCATTCGTCAACATTGCATTGGCCGTACGCATTGTTTCCCGCGGCAACCACCGTGCCGTCCTCCCGGAGACCGACGGTATGGCGTCTGCCCGCCGCCAGGACGTGATTGAGCATTCCGGGAATGCGCCCCATTCCGCATCGCATCCGCGTTTCCCTCTTTCTTTCCGATCCGTCATGCCGCCTGAAAAGCAGAAAACACCACACTTCCATTGGTCATGCGACCAACGAAAAACCGTGGTGTTTCGAGGCTCCATCGCTCAAGCCGCCGCTACGACACCTTGTGCTCGATCCGCAGTTTGTCGGCCACCATCGCGATGAATTCTCTGTTCGTCGGTTTCGACTTGCTGATGTTGATCGTATAGCCGAACAGATGGCTGATCGAGTCGATGTTGCCGCGTGTCCAGGCGACTTCGATGGCGTGCCGGATGGCGCGTTCGACGCGGGATGGCGTCGTCTTGAACTTCTCGGCGATTGCCGGATAGAGCGTCTTCGTGATCGCGCCGAGAATTTCGATGTTGTTGTACACCATCGTGATCGCTTCGCGCAGGTATTGATACCCTTTGATATGGGCAGGCACGCCGATTTCGTGGATGATGCTCGTGATGTTGGCGTCGAGATTTTTGCTCTTGCCGATCGGCACGACGTTGGTTGTCTTCGGCAACACCGAGCCGTAGCTCGCGGCCGGCGACAACACGGGATTGTTCACCAGCTGGCGGATGCGGTTGGCCAAGATTTCCATGTCGAATGGCTTCAGTATGTAGTAGGACGCGCCGAGCTGAACCGCCTTCTGCGTAATATTCTCCTGACCGAATGCCGTCAGCATGATGATTTTCGGCATCGGATTGAGATCCATGTCGCGCAGCCGTTCAAGCACGCCAAGGCCGTCGAGATGCGGCATGATAATGTCCAGGATGAGGACGTCCGGCGCCTTGCGGGATTCCTCCAGCAGCCGAAGCACTTCTTCGCCGTTGTAGGCTACGCCCGTGACTGTCATGTCGCTCTGTTCTGAGATGTACTCGGAGAGCAGATTCGTAAATTCACGGTTGTCGTCAGCCAGCAATACTTCAATTCTTTGCAAGGTGTGAGTCCTCCTTATTCGAATGGGATTCACTTGTGGAAGGTCTGTTTCCTCCCCGATATAATACCGTTTCGACATGGGAAAGGAATTTCCTTCATGTTAAAAATTTTTTCTTTACTTTTTTTGTGACAATGAATATAATAAAAATTTATTCCAAAATATTCGTGATTTCTGGGATGTTCAACATTTTTCGACACGGACGGAAACAACGAAAGCTTAGGGCGTTATCCCGCCTTAAGCTTCCGTTGATGCGCGTTGGGCAGAATGCCCGCATCGCCGAGCATCCATTCGATGTAGCAGCCGTATCCCGATGACGGATCGTTGACGAATACGTGGGTGACGGCGCCGACCAGTTTACCGTCCTGGATGATCGGACTGCCGGACATCCCCTGCACGATGCCGCCCGTCCGTTTCAACAGCTTCTCGTCGGTGATCCTGATGATCATGCCTTTCGTGGCCGGCTCGGTCTGGCGCATCGCACGCGTTATCTCGATATCGAACTTCTCCACTTTCTGACCGTCGACCACCGTCAAAATATGCGCCGGCCCTTCCTTCACTTCATCGGCAAACGCGACCGGAATCGCCTTGTCGATGTAGCTTGGCTTCGGCAGTTCACTCATCCGGCCGAAAATGCCGAATTGCGTATTGCGCTCGACGGTGCCGAGCACCTTGCCTTCCTTGACGAAATGCGCTCTTTTCTCGCCGGGTTCGCCGCTGGAGCTCTTGTTGATCGACGTGACGCTCGACTGCACGATCTGCCCTTCTCCGACCCGGATCGGCGCCTGCGTGTCCATATCGGTGATGATGTGCCCCAGAGCGCCATATACGCCCTGTTCCGGTGCGTAGAATGTCAGCGTACCTACGCCGGCAGCAGAATCCCGGATATAAAGGCCGAGCCGCCACGCCCGGTCTTCCGCGTCATAGACCGGCTTGAGTTCTTTCTCAAATTTCTCGGTTCCACGCTCGATCGTGAGGCTGAGCGTCTTCCCTTCCTTGCCCGCCTGCTCGACCATCTTGGCCATCTGGCTGACTTCCTTCAGCTTGACGCCGTTCGCGCCCATGATCAGATCGCCAAGGCGGATGCCGGCGGATTGTGCGGGCGACAGCGTTTCGCCTTTTTCCGTCTTCACCTGGTGATGGCCGACGACCATGATGCCGTCCGATTTTACCTTGACGCCGATCGTCTGGCCGCCGGGTATCACTTTCAGCCCGGGAACGACATGGACGGTGACCGTCTTGAAAGGAATGGTACCGAATAATTTCATTTTCAGCTTGGCCATGCCGCTGGACTGCGGAACGATCGACAGCGGCTTGCGCAGGTCAACCTTGACCGAACGGTTGTCCGAACCGTTGATGTTGACGATGGATGGATCGACCGTGATGTCAGCGTGCACCGGCATCGTGTAATCGAGCTGTCTGTGCTGGCCGAGGAACAGATTCAGCTCACTGGGGAAGGCGGCATAATGCCGGAACGGGGCGGTGAAACCGGCCGCGCAGACGAGAATGGCGAGCAGAAGACCGAACCAACGGATCCGTGCGCTGTCATTCAATGGATTCACGCTCCCTAAGGAATCTGGATGAACAGCGGGCGGGATGCGGACGGCGCATAGAAAAAAGCCGCCGATGAACCGCATGTCGGAACTAGCCCGGCATGCGGTTCTCGCGGCTTCGTCGGCGCGGGCGTGGGAACAAAGGCCGCCCGATGCGATTGAAGCCGCGGAAGCTGCCGCTCCCGTGTCTGTCGCTTCGCCCTGTTGGCGTACCTTTAAGGTAACCCCGCCCCTTTTCTTTTATGACCGATAAAACATTCCCGGACTGGCTTTCAAGCGCCCTTCTTCCGTTCGGCCAGATCCAGCATCTCCCGGGCGTGATGGCGCGTCATATCCGTCACTTCCACGCCTCCGAGCATGCGTGCCAGCTCCTCGACCCGGCCGATGCCTTGCAGCGGTTCGACCGTCGTGGACGTGCGCTCGCCGAGCGTCTGCTTGCGAATGCCGTAATGATGGTCCGCCATGCAGGCCACCTGCGGCAGGTGCGTGATCGCGAACACCTGGCAGCGTCGGGACAGCTTCGACATCTTCTCCGCGATAGCCTGCGCGGCACGTCCGCTGACGCCCGTGTCCACTTCGTCGAACACGAGAACCGGCACCCCGTCGATCGCGGCGAAAACCGTCTTCAGCGCCAGCATGATGCGCGACATTTCGCCTCCGGAAGCGATCTTCGCGAGCGGCTTCGGCGGTTCGCCCGGATTCGCGGAGAACAGGAAGACTGCCTCGTCGATTCCGTGCGGCGCCAGCTTCGGCGCGCCATCCTCGCCCGGCTGCTGATCGAGCTGCACCTTGAACGTCGTGCGCTCCATCTGCAGCTCCTTGAGCTCGCTTTCGATCTCCTTCGCCAGCCGGTCCGCCGCAAGCCGGCGCTGCTCCGAAAGCCCGAGCGCCAGGCGCTGCGCCTGCTCGCGCAGCTTGCGCTCTTCCTCGCGCAGCCGCTCAAGATGCTCGTCCCGGTTCTCCATCTTGTCGATGGCGTCGGCGATCTTCGCCCGGTATTCGAGGATATCTTCGATGCGCTCGCCGTATTTGCGCTTGAGCCCCCCGATCAGATCAAGCCGGTCTTCGATCTCGGTCAGCCGCTCGGGATCGGACTCGATGCGTTCGCGATAGTCGCGGAGCTGGTACGCCGCGTCTTCCGCCTGATAATAAGCCGACTGCAGCTGCTCCAGCAGCGGCTCGATGGCCGGGGCGTCGTACTTGCGGATATCCTCGAGCCGCGAAATCGCCCTGGCCAGCGCATCCAGCCCGGCATTGCCGTAAATGAGCTCATACGCCTCGGATGCGTTCTGCATGATGCGCTCGGCATGCGCCAGCCGCCTGCGCTCATCCTGCAGCGCCTCGTCCTCGCCGGGCTTTAGCCGCGCGTCGTCGATCTCCGCGAGCTGGAACTTGTACAGATCGAGCATCTGCATGTTTTGCCGCGAAGCGTCTTCGAGTTCCCGCAGCTTGTTCCGCGTCTCCGTATATCGCCGGTAGATCTCCTGATAATCCCGCTTCAGGTCGGCCAGCTTCCCGCCCGCATAGGCGTCGAGCCACTCGAGGTGCCGCTCCGTCTTGAGCAGCGACTGATGCTCGTGCTGACCGTGAATGTTGACGAGACATTCGCCGATCTCCCTGAGCATGGACAGATTGACGATCCGGCCGTTCACGCGGCTTACGCTCTTGCCCTGGACCGACAATTCGCGCCGCACGACAATCGGCTCATCCGGTTCCGCTTCGATGCCGAGCGATTCCAGCACTTCCCGCACCGGATGGCCGGCAGGCGGGTCGAACAGCGCTTCGATCTCGGCCTTCTCGCATCCGTAGCGCACGATGTCCGCCGCGCCGCGGCCGCCGATGACCAGGCTGAGCGCGTCGATCAGAATCGACTTGCCCGCGCCGGTCTCGCCGGTCAGCACATGGAACCCCTCCGCGAAAGATACGGATACGTGTTCGATGACAGCCAGATTGCGTATCGACAGCTCGCGAAGCATGACGTGTCCCCTTCCTGCCAATAAATACGATGGCTATTTCCGCCCCGGTTCATTCAGCAGTCCGATCAGCCGGTCGACGACGGTCTTGCTCTGCGCTTTGGTCCGGCAGATGATCAGAATCGTGTCGTCGCCGCAGATCGTGCCCATGACCTCGTTCCATTCCATCGCGTCGATGAGCGAACCGATCGCGTTCGCCGTGCCGGGCAGACATTTCATGACGATCAGATTGTCCGCGCTGTCGATATGGACAAAATGATCGAGCATCGCCCGTTTCAGCTTCTGCAGCGGGTAGACGCGGCTTTCCGCCGTCAGCGAGTATTTGTAGCGCCCGTCCTCGGTCGGCACCTTGACGAGCTGCATCTCCTTGATGTCGCGGGAGACGGTCGCCTGCGTCACGTTCAGGCCGGCTCGGCGAAGCGCCTCGACGAGCTCGTCCTGCGTCTCGATCTCCTGTTCGCCGATAATCTCCCGAATCTTCATCTGTCGGAATCCTTTCATTGCCTGGGCCTGCCTCCTTAAGCTTCCGTTCCGATCGCGAACGTGATCGTTCTCAGCCACCGCTCCCTCGGATCCGCATACACGATGCCTTCCGCCGACGGCACGAGCAGCGCGTATACGAGAAACTTGTCCCGTACGCCGGCTCCGGTCCAGTCGATCGGCATCCGGTCGCGCGCCGTCTTCACCAGCCACGTCCGTCCGTCCTTCACGGCGACATAGTCGATGAACAGCCGCGACTGCATCAGCTCGCCGTCCACCTCGATCTCGATCGGCACCCGATGCTTGCCCGAGACGACCTCATAGCCGCTTGCGGTCAGGAAACGCACCGTCTCGTCGCCGGGGTCCGGCTCCGATCCTTCGCCCAGCCGGTAGACGCGGCTGGCCGGCGGCTCATGGAGCCAGACGTAGAACCGGCGAAAAAGCCAGACGGCGATCAGACCGCCGGCGGCGATCATGAGAAACCAGTCGGCCGCATTGTTCACATTCGCCGCCCCTTTCACGCGACAAGCACGCATGGAATTGCATGCCTATTAGGTTCTCGCTTCGGGACGGGAATTCCTTCCATGACATTAATAATATAAACGGGAACGTTTGTTTGGTCCCAGTATACCAGAAAATTCATTTTTGCGAAAGACGGGGCGCCAAGCTTTATCAAAACAAAGAGGCCAACCGATTGGATCAACCGATTGACCTCGCACGCTGTCGTGATCTGGTCCTCCGCCGACAATAAGCGAAGAAATTGCTTCAATTTTGTCGAATATGGAGAATTTGGAGGATTTGAAGAAATATCCTCTAATCCGCGGAAACGGCGTCAAAACCGAGAGATTCCGCAAAATTGACGAAATGATTTCGCTTGTTTTGGACTTGTTGCTCAATTCGGCCGAAACAAGCGAAATTTCTTCTCCTATCCATGACGGACAAACCGCGACCGCAATCCAGCCTCATCCGTCAAGCCCGCCGGAACGCCTCGTGCGCTTCCGCCACAAGCCGCGCAACCGCATCGGCTGAAGCCTGGAAGGCCGCGGGCTCGCCCAGCCGCCAGTAAGCCAGAAACTCAATATTCCCTTCTCCGCCCGTTATCGGCGAGTACGTCAGCCCCTGCAGGCCGTACCCTTCGGCTTCCGCGAAACCGCACACCCGGGCGATGACCTCTTCATGCACCGCCGGGTCGCGCACGACGCCGGACTTGCCCACGGCTTCGCGCCCCGCTTCGAATTGCGGCTTGATCAGCGCGACGACGCCCGCGCCGGGCGGAAGGAGTTCCTTGAGCGTCGGCAGGATGAGCCGCAGCGAAATGAACGAAACGTCGATTGCGGCAAAATCCGGCTGCGGGCCGCGCAAATCTTCCGGTTTCAGGTAGCGGAAGTTCGTGCGTTCCATGACGCACACCCGGCTGTCCTGACGCAGCGACCAGTCCAGCTGATTGTAGCCGACGTCAATGGCGTAGACTTGAGCCGCGCCGTTCTTGAGCGCGCAGTCGGTAAAGCCGCCGGTCGACGCCCCGATATCGAGCATGACGCGGCCTGCCATCGCGATGCCGAATGTCTCGATCGCCTTCTCCAGCTTGAGGCCGCCGCGGCTGACATACGGATGCAGCGCGCCCTTCACCGTGATCGCGGCCGTGCGCGGCACCTTGGCGCCGCTCTTCTCGATCCGTTCGCCGTCCGCCAGCACCAGCCCGGCCATGACCGCCGCCTTCGCTTTCTCCCTGCTCTCGAAAAACCCTTGCTCCACGAGGAGCACATCAATCCGTTCCTTGCCTTTGAGATCCTTGTCCGACATGTGATTTCCGTTCGCTTTCCCCGCGTCAGCTGCGGATGACGCTTGCGCGCCTGCCCGGCCGGGCCCGCAGCTGTTTCGCTTCCGTTACAATCCGTTCGACGGTCAGTCCGATCTCCGCGCGCTGCTCCTTGATCGAACCGTGCTCGATGAACCGGTCCGGCACGCCGATCAGCCTCACCCGCATATGATCGATGCCGCGCAGCGCATAGAATTCCAGCACCGCGCCGCCCAGTCCGCCGTGCACCGCGCCTTCCTCGAGCACGATGACGGGCAGCCCATCGCCGGCGAGGGCGAGCAGCATCGTCTCGTCAAGCGGCTTCAGGAACCGGGCGTTCACGACGCGCAGCTGCATGCCGTCCCGCTTGAGCTGCTCCGCCGCCTCCATCGCAAGGCCGACCATCGGGCCGCAGGCGAGCACGACCGCCCCGTCGCCCTCGCGGACCGTCTCCCACTCGCCGATCGGAAGCGGCTGCGGATCGGAGTCGAGGCTCACGCCGACTCCCGCGGCCCTTGGATAGCGGACCGCAATCGGGCCGCCGTCGTAATCGACGGCCGTGCGGAGCATGCGCCTGAGCTCATTTTCGTCCTTCGGCATCATGAGCATCATGTTCGGGATATGGCGCAGAAACGCCACGTCGAACACGCCCTGATGCGTCTCGCCGTCCGGACCGACCAGTCCGGCCCGGTCGATGGCGAAGATCACGTTCGCGTTGTGGCGGCAAATATCGTGCACGACCTGGTCGTACGCCCGCTGCAGGAACGTCGAATAGACGGCGAAGACCGGCTTCATCCCTTCCAGCGCGAGCGCGGCGCACATCGTCGCCGCATGCTGCTCGGCGATGCCGACGTCGAACATCCGGTCCGGGAACCGTTCCGCGAACTTCAGCAGCCCCGACCCTCCGGGCATCGCCGGCGTTACCGCGACGATGCGAGGATCGCGCTCCGCCAGTTCCACCAGCGCTTCCCCGAACACGTCCGTATAAGTCGGCGGACCGACCGCCTTCAGCACCTGGCCGGACTCGATTTTGTACGGCGTGATGCCGTGCCATTTGTGCGAATCCGCTTCGGCCGGCTCGTACCCCTTCCCCTTCACGGTGAGCACATGAACGAGCACCGGCCCTCCGACCGATTTCGCCTGCTGGAGCGCTTCGAGCAGCTTGCGGATGTCATGCCCGTCCACGGGGCCGAGATACGTGTAGCCGAGCTCCTCGAACCACATGCCCGGCACGACCATATACTTCAGGCTGTCCTTCAGCCGCTCGGCCGTCTTCGCGAGCTTGCCGCCGATCGCCGGGATCCGGTTCAGCAGCTGCTGCAGCTCTTCCTTGGCTTTCAGATAATGGCGGTCCGAGCGGATCCGGCCGAGATAATTGTGCAATGCGCCGACGTTCGGCGCGATCGACATCTCGTTGTCATTCAGGATGACGATCAGATCTTTCTTCTCGTGGCCGATATGGTTCAGCGCCTCGAGCGCCATGCCGCCGGTCAGCGCGCCGTCGCCGATGATCGCCACGACCTGATGGCTTTCGCCCTTCAGATCGCGGGCAAGCGCCATGCCCATGGCGCCCGACAGCGACGTGCTGCTGTGTCCGGCTTCCCAGACGTCGTGCTCGCTCTCCGCGCGCTTCACGAAACCGCACAGCCCTTTGTACTGGCGCAGCGTATCGAACCGGTGCATCCGGCCGGTGATCATCTTGTGCACATACGCTTGGTGTCCGACGTCGAAGATCAGCTTGTCCTTCGGGCTGTCGAAAACATAATGCAATGCGAGCGTCAGCTCCACCACGCCGAGATTCGACGCCAGGTGGCCGCCGGTGACGGACAGTTTCTCGATCAGAAACTGCCGCACTTCCGCCGCCAGCTCGTCGAGCTGGTCGACCGGCAGCGCCTTCAGATCTTCCGGTCCCCGGATATGTTCGAGCAGCATGCGTAAACCTCGCTTTCGTCTGACAGAACAGCTCCCGGCATGCCGGTTCAGCCGCCGGACCGTGAGCCGGTCCGTCGAGCATCGATCGCCTTCCGGGCTGTCAAATGCCCGCGTTTCACAACGAGAAATCAATTTCAAATCATGTGCATTTAGGGCCATTATACCATAACCGGATCGCGACGGCACTCGACGGAAGGCCGGCCTGCCGCTTGGGCCGCAGGCGGACGGCGCCTTCATCAACGGTCGCGGCTCACCAAATATTCGGCAATGCCGAGCAGCAGATCGGGCTTGCGCAGGCTGGCGTCCAGCAGGACCTCCTTCGCCTCGCGCGTCAGCCGCTCGACCTCTGCCCGGCTGGCATCCAGGCCGATCAGGTACGGATAGGTGACCTTCAGCCGCCTCGCGTCGCTGTTCGTCTTCTTGCCGAGCACCCGCTCGTCGCCGACGACGTCGAGGATGTCGTCCCGGATCTGAAACGCCAGTCCGATCCGCATGCCGAATGCCGCCAGCGCGTCGATCTGCGCGGCGTCGGCGCCGCCGGCCCGGCCGCCGGCCGTCAGCGAGAAGGTGATCAGATCGCTCGTCTTGTGCAGGTGGATGTAGCGCATCTCGTCCAGCGACGTGACGCCCTGCTCGCCGAGCATGTCGGCCGCCTGGCCGCCGACCATGCCGGATGCGCCCGCGAGCCGGGCCAGATCGGCCGTGATCGCCAGCGCGGCGTCGGCGGGCAGCCTTCCGGAGAGGGCCGCTTCCGCGATCAGATGGAATGCGTGGGTCAGCAGCGCGTCTCCGGCCAGAATGGCCATCGCTTCCCCGAACACTTTGTGGTTCGTCAGCTTGCCCCGGCGGAAGTCGTCATCGTCCATCGCCGGCAGATCGTCGTGAATCAGCGAATAGGTGTGCACCAGTTCGACGGCGCAGGCGGCCGGCATTGCCGCCTCCGCCGCCGATTCGTCTCCCCTCACCGCTTCCGCGGCAGCAAGCACCAGCACCGGACGGATGCGTTTGCCCCCCGCCTTCAGCGAATACATCATCGCTTCGCGCAGCTTGCCCGGCACATCCCATTCCACCGGAATTGCGCTGTCCAGCGCCTGTTCGACCGCGGCGGCCAAACGCGCGATATACGCCTCAACAGACATGTCGCTCATGAACTCCATTCAACCTCATCTCAACCCGTATCTTCCCCCGGAGCGCGGAAAACGCCGCGGCACACCGCCGATTATTCCTCCGGGGCGAACGGTTTGCGCTGCAGCCCCTGCTCCGTCTCGATCAGCATCTCGATCTTCCGCTCCACCTGCTCCAGCTTGCTGCCACAGAGCTGCGACAGCCGCATGCCTTCCTGGAACAGCTCGATCGCCTGCTCGAGCGGCACATCGCCCGATTCGAGCTTCGCGACGATCGCCTCGAGCTGCTCCATCGCTTCCTCGAAGCTGACGGACGCCTCCTGCGGCGCGCCGCCGGATTCACCGCCATGTTCGGGCATGCCGCCGCCCGTTCGCTCAAAGCCCGTTTCCGCCAAAACCGTCCTCTCCTCTCATGGACCAGATATGGCATTCCAACCGCCCGTCCGCAAGCCTCACGTTCACCATGTCGCCCGGTTGCACGTCCCGGATCGACCGGATCAGCCGCTCCTCCCGCTCGTCGTAGACGAGGCTGTAGCCGCGCATCATCACCTTGAGCGGGCTGAGCGCGTCGAGCTGGCGCATCGACATCGCCAGACGCTGCGCGCCGTCCTTCACGGCCGCCCGCATGGCGGCCGCAAGCCGGCGCTCCGCCTCGCGCCGCCGGGCGGCGGCCATCTCCACCCGGCCGCCCGGATGCGCCGCGGCCAGGCGCCCCCGCGCGCCGAGCAGCCGCTGCCGGCTCTGCTCGGCCCGGCGCCGCATCCGCTCGCGCAGCCGCTCGCTCGCCCGGTCGAGCC
>JGI2924J29684_1076701_pt1 | contig 10781 bp, 11 predicted proteins | sample BenlonsequencITS_FD_29684 | JGI IMG/M metagenome (IMG submission 29684)
TGTCTGCAAACAAAAAATACGAAAAATAAAACCCCGGAAAAAGCCCTTTTGGACGATTTTCGGGGTTTTTGAGTTATTTTTTCGCAACCCTGTTTATTAAGAATCAGTGATTTAGCTAATTAACAAGATGCCCTAAATAAACTAATACAGCTAATGATGTAGTGTAAAAAGCAATATTTTGAAATTTTGTTTTCATTTTAAACTAATTATAGTCCCGAAGGCCATTTTTGACTTTATTTCCACACGAATAACCGACACTCATCATGCCCCCTCCAGTTACTATTAGGGAACTAAATAATGCTGCTCCGATACCCGCTGGGGGAAAAGCTAGTAACAAGCCTACTCCTGCAATATATCCGGCGGCAGCCAGGCCACATCCAAAATCTCCTCTTGCTCCTCCCTTAACTCTTTCCATTCTCTCAAAACTTAACTCTTTCATAATTTACAGAATTTAATGTAAAACATTGATTTATTGATAATCTCAATATATACCTGATCCACTGACATTTCCTGACAGTCAGTTGTTTTTTGTAAATCAACCCGTGACACAGGCTCAACTTTAGGGACAATCGAGACGCATGATAGTTTTACTAAACCAAACCTCCGGGAAAATGGCCCTTGGCCTACTTTCCAGAGTTTTTTTTATGATGTATATCTGCAATGACACCATTGATCTCAGAGATGTGAAATAGGCCTCATAGAAACCACGGAAATCTCAGAAAAGCTCTGTTTTATGTCTGGTTTTCTGAGTGTTGCGCGAGCGCTAAAACTTACTGGCAAGAAGCGTATAATCAAAAAAGGAAAAATGCCCTTGGCAAAACAGCATTGCAACCGAGCTAAAAGATCGTATTGGTAAAAGCAATCTTTACCTTCATTTGGTAGTTTTTGATGACTTTGAAGATTTCAATTAGGGTTACTTTTTCGATTTTGGTCAGGCTGTCAATGCTGATAAAGTTTTCGGGCTCCGTTTTGTCCAGCATGATCTGCTTGGCTTGGCGGTCCAGTCGAAGCCCCATCAGGTAATAGTAGGCCTGTTTTAGTTCTAATAGTTCTTCTTCCGTAATATGATTTGCCAGCGCCAGGGCATCGAGCCGTTCCCCTGTATTGGTCAGGAAGATTTTGTGTTTAAGCGCAAATACCCGTGTGATGTCCACAATGGGAGTCATAGCTTTTTTGATGTCAAAAACCTTTTGCTCTCCAACAGTGAAAGTCCTGATGCCCTTAAAGAAGGTCAAGGGAGGTTCGTATTGCAGGGCATTGGTGGCCATGTTGAAGAAAAAACGCTCCAAGGGGGCATTTAGTTGTTCTTCCATGTAATCATGAAGTTCGTTCAGAATGCTGAAATCTCCATAAATAGGTCGATTGTCAAAGAAAGTGGAATATTTCATGACCGTTTCTTGGGTGGATTCCATCATCCAAGAGTCATAGTTTCGCTTCCAGTGTGAGAGCGAATGGGTCCATTTGGGGTTTTTGGCCATAAATCCGCCTTTACAAAAGCTAAAGCCAATGGTGTCGAGGTGTGTGGAAATACGATCCGCAAAATCCAGAAAATATGCCCGCACCTCTTCACGGTGTTCATTGGCTTTGTCTTCATAAATGATGGCATTGTCCTGGTCGGTTTTGAGGGTTTGTTCTTTCCGGCCTTCACTGCCAAGGGTGATGAATACAAACCGCGATGGGGGTGGCCCCACTTCATGGATGACATCGTCAATCACTCGCAGCGCAATGGTGTCGGAGACGGTAGTGATGACCTGGTTGACGGTTTCGGATTTGACTCCCCGCTGCAAGAGCTGCTCGACAATAGCCGGTACTTGGCTCCATTTTTCTCGGAGCTCTTTCACAGAGGTAGCTTGCTTTACGGACTGGATAAACAAAAAGGGCGATTGAGACTGTTCACTGAGGAGTTTGGTCCTTGAAATAAAACCGGAGAACTTCCCGTCATTGACGACCAGGAGGTAGCGGGTTTTGGTCTGAAACATCAGTAACAAGGACTCGTAAATGTACGCGTCTGCATCTATGGAGACAATGTCCTTTTTTGTGATCGTTTCCACGGGTGAGGAAGGTGGGATGTTTTGCGCGATGACCTGATCCCGAAGGGTGATGTCCGTGACGTACCCGATAATATTGTCTGTGTCATCAGTGATGAAAATACAGCTGGTTTTTTCTTCTCCCATGATTTTTGCCGTAGCCGCAATGGAGGCCGTGGCTGGAGAAGTGATCAGGTCCCGAGGGTTTAGTGAGCCTACTTTCTGGGTGTAGAATGTGTCCGATGTGATGTTGTTTTGCTGCGGATAATAGGTGGCACCTTTGATAAAGTGCACAAACTCTGGCTCCAGCATCCTTTCCCCAAATTCCCGGACAAAATGATCCCTAAACAAAGGATGCTCCTCACACAATGTCGCAAATTCCTCCGGGGTCAAGCGATAGATCACGGTTTTAGGGAGAATGTCCACCGTTTGCAGAGAAATCCCTTTGTTATACAGCAGGGATATTCCTCCAAACCAAGTTCCTGGGCCATACTGTTCTATTCGCCGCTTTTTTTGGTTGCGGTCATAAAAATATCCTTCAAAACCACCTTCTGCGATAAAGTCAAACCCCTCTATACCGGATTGGTTTTGGAGGTAAAGCCGTCTGGATTTGGGGTACTTGACCTCCTTAAATTGCTGCCGAAGGCTGTCTTGGGCAGTAGGGGGAAGATCGGAGAAAGGTTTGGTGAAATCTACCATGGATAATGCCTATTTTAAAGTTGGTTTTCTAAAAATATAAAAAAAATCAGGAGGGAGCTACGAACAGGATTGTATTGAAGCGAATTAGGTGCACGAATGGCCTTGAGTCCCAATAAAGAAGCAACGTCCATATGCTAAGCCACCGTTTAACTAGCGGTATCTCCAAAGGGCATGACCAAACTGCTTCTGATCTAGCAGGCCAAAAACATGCACCAAACGGCCATATTTTTCTGGTGGAAATAGAACCAAACGAGGAATATGGGTGTTTAAAAAACTTACTTCAAACTTGTTTAAACCATTGATGACGATGAGCAACAAAGATTTAACGTTTATTTTTGACATGAACGGGACCATGATAGATGATATGCATTTTCACACCAAAGCCTGGCACCAGCTTTTTAATGAGGACTTAGGTGCGAACCTGAGCTGGGAGGAAGTGAAGGTGGAAATGTACGGAAAGAATCCTGAGGTACTGGATCGGGTTTTTGGAAAGGGGCATTTTACACCCCAGGAAGCAGAAGAGTGGTCCATGAAGAAGGAGAAAAGGTACCAAGAAGAATATAGGCCTCATTTGGCATTGATCAAAGGCCTGGATGAGTTTCTTGAGAAAGCCAATGATGCTGGCATCAAGATGGCTGTTGGGACAGCCGCGATACCGTTCAATGTGGACTTTGCGCTGGATAACCTGGACATTAGGAAATACTTCTCGGCCATTGTTACGGCTGATGATGTAAAGCTAAGCAAACCACATCCGGATACTTTTACGATGGCCGCAGAAAAGCTGAAAAGAGAACCGGAAGATTGTATCGTTTTCGAGGATGCTCCCAAAGGTGTGGAAGCTGCCCAAAATGCCGGAATGAAAGCCGTGGTGATCACGACTGCCCACCCCAAGGAGGATTTCCAGCAATACGATAATGTGCTAGCTTTTATTGAAGATTATGACGATCCGTTTATCAAGGAATTGATCTGATGTTCGAAGGGCTAAATTGTAGAACTGGGATGTAGTGTGATTGTCAAATGGAAAGGGCATGCCCTGCTTCTGGTTGGCAGCTTCACCATCATTCAGTTCTACAATTTTTAGGTTTTATAGCCTATTCGTCAATAATTCAGCGAGTTGCTGTGCCCAAGATCGGTAAACATTACCGCTTGGATGAAGGCCATCAGCGGCAAGGTTTTTATCCTGATGTCCGATTTGGCGATACTCGGTAGTAATGTCCAAAAAAGTGACACCCTTTTCCTGGGCGATTTGCTTTTGAGCTTGGTTGTAGGCGTCAATTTCGTCAGCGATTTTTTTCTTGTCTACCTGCTGCTGGTCGGCAAACCTGGTGACGCCCCAGTCGGGAATCGAAATGACCACGACGCGATTGGTACTGCCGCCGGCAAAGGTGATTGCCTGAGTCAATAACTGCTCAAATTCTACTTTATAATTTTCTACTGTTCTGCCCCTATACTGATTGTTGACTCCGATAAGGAGGGTGACGAGGGAATAGGTGTTTCCTTCAATTTGGGCTGCCTCAATGCCCTGTTGGAGCTCGTCTGTCGTCCAACCTGTGGTGGCGATGATGTCAGTGAGTGAAATGTTAATCCCTTGGCCATTCAGCAAATCGATCAGTTGGGCAGGGTAAGTTTCGTTTTCACTGACCCCTTCACCGATGGTGTAGGAGTCTCCAAGGGCCAAGTAGGTCATTGCTTCAGTGGAATTGGTCATGTCCTTATCGTTTGGGGGTTGGGATGGCTTCGGTGTGGGAGATTGGTGCGTGCCGTTCGTGACACAGGCCGATAGGCCAATGGCCACCAGGCAAAATAAGGTCGAAAGGAACAGTGGGGTCTTCATGCTTGTACATACGATGTTTTGTTGGGCTAGGATGATCTGAAAATAAATTAACGGACGATTAGATCAGTCAAACTGGAACATGATTTCTTGGAACCGATGGGTTTTAGCTCTCTTCTTTGGTACTCTATCGCCAAGGGGGGAGAGAGAAATTTACCATTACCATCCGTTAATTTTGAAAGATTTTTTCGGTCATTTCAAATGTCCCATTGACAGCGTCCATTTTTATGCTGGCTCCTATGGGAACGATGAATTGTTTGCTGACATGCCCGATCATGGCACCACGATAGGCAGGAATGTTCAGCGGCTTGATATAATCCTCAAGGATCTGCCAGAGGGTCAATGAACCGTATCCGCCAGAAGGTTCACATTCAGAACATTGGCCGAAGATAAACCCTTTTATTTCGTCAAATACCCCCATGAGCATCAGGGTACTCATCATTCGGTCCACTCGGTAAGGGTCTTCCCCGACATCTTCCAGAAACAGGATTTTATCCTTAAAGTCTGGCAGGTAGGGAGATCCGGCGATTCCTGTCAAGACCGTCAAATTTCCCCCCACAATGATGCCTTCTGCGGTGCCCGGTGTGATGGTCTGGATCCGGTTTTTCTTGACAATAAGGTCGTCGCCCTTTTCCTGCTCATTTTCAAATTTCACCAATTTCTGGTCATAAAACATTTGCTCAAATTGGTGGACATTAAAGCTGTTCCAGCTTCCTGTGCCGTTTGGGCCATGAAAGGTGATGAGGCCTGTCTGTGCATAAATGGCGTTATGGATGGCCGTGATATCGCTGTACCCAAGGATAGGTTTAGGGTTTTTTCGGATAGTTTTATAGTCCAAAAGCGGTAAAATCCGTGCTGCGCCAGAACCACCGCGAATGCAAATGATCGCTTTGATTTCTTCGTTTGCAAACATGGCATTAAGGTCTCCGGCCCGGTCTTCATCTCTGCCGGCAAGGTGGCCGTACCGATCGGTAAGATGCTTTCCTCTCAGCACCTTCAAGCCCAATGCTTCCAGGGTCTCTTGGGCAAATTGGAACAATATCTCGTCATTGGTGGCAGCAGAAGGACTCACCAGCCCGACAAAGTCTCCGCGCCTTAAAGCATGGGGAAGGATGGTTTTGGCATCTGCGGTAGCGGCTGCGAGGACATCGCTTTTCAAGGCCATCATCGGCGAAAGACCAGCGGTCAGTCCCAATGCTTTGATAAATGTGCGTTTGTTCATGCAGGTGTTTTTTTGTTGAAGTTAAAAATTATCCCGAACATACAACAGGACCTTTTCCATCTCATTGATGACTTGACGGGCTTTGTAAGGATAATTATTGTTCATAAAGGCAAAGGCATAAAGCTTACCTTTTTTGGTTTTGATATAGCCTACCAGGGAGTGGTTGTTACTGATGGTGCCGGTCTTGGCAAAGATGTAAGGAGTGGGGGCACGATAGGCATTTTTGAGCGTTCCAGTCCTTCCGCCTTGAGGCAACAACCTGAACAGGGTGGTGTCGGGTACGATTTGATAGATCTTTTCGGCAATGGACACCATTGATCTTGGGGTAAATAAATTGTACCGTGATAGTCCTGAACCGTCCAGCCAGATGGGTTCATCTTTTAGGTCAGCAAGGTAGTTTTTTGTGATGAATTCAATGGCTTCTTCCGCGTTGAGTTTCGAGTGTAATTCATCTGCCACCATGAGCAGTAAGTGTTCGGCGAGAAAATTGTCACTTTCATGGAGCATTTCCCTGTAAATACTGTCCAGCGGGATGCCTTTAAGAACCAAGTGCTTTTCGGGGAGAGGGTCTTTGGAGGGGATGACCTCTTTGTCTAGCTCTTTACTGGCGAGCAGTGCAAAAGTTTCCGTGGAGGTAGCAAAAGGAATTTTGGTATCCCTTCCCCGAATCACATATGTGCTGGGATTATAGTAGAAACGATTGCTACGAAAGTCACGCTCGACGTCCTTGATGGCCTTGGTCGTGATGGTCAGGGCATTGGCAAAAAGCGGTGGAGCCAAGTGCGGGGAACGCTGAAGGTTCGTCACGGTGGCCAGGTTTCCGTATATGGGCAAGGGGGACCGTTCGGCAGCGTAGGCATAATAATAGTCGTCCCACTGCCAACCGTAGCCATAGGGGGTGTCTTCCCAGTTGCTGTCGGAAAAGTAAACTTTATCATAGTTGGCCAGGAACCCTTTCATGTCAATGTCGGGGACAGGTTTGTATTTCCAGGAAGGGTCTCCAGTGCCCCAAATGATGATGTCCTTTCCCTTGGGAAGGTAGCGAAGGCGTTTCGTAGTATCCCCTAAGGTGAGCAATGCGGCATAAAAGGTGAATAATTTGGTGGTCGAGGCAGGGGCAAAATACAGGTCGCTGTTTTTTTCATAGACGGTTTGCTGCTCCTCCAGGTCATAGAGCATAAAACCGGTAAGGTGCTTGGAAAAGAAGGAATGCTCTCCCAGTTGGTTTTCAAGCGCCGTGACCGATTTTGGGTTGGTTTGTGCCCATAATTGAAAGGGAAAGCACAAACAGCAAATGAGGATTAGTTTTTTAGTGTCTTTCATGAAAAAATTGGCTCAATAAAGTAAAACAAAGGTAAGGGTGTTTGCATAGGATCATTTTTGGGCACTGGGTTTGGCTCCGAGGAATACCATGATCCATCCGCCAATAAAGGCCAAGCCTCCTAAAGGGGTAATGGCACCGAGCCAGGTCACCCCGGTGGTAGAGAGGACATAAAGCGAACCCGAAAATATGATGATTCCGGTCAAAAACGCATAAACCGCGGTGTCAAGTATTTTGGCATTAGGAAGCTTTGCCTGCAAAAGCCCCACCAAAAAAATAGCCAAGACATGGTAAAACTGATACTTTACGGCCGTTTCAAAGGTGTCAGTGCGTCCATACTGTTCCAAAATATCCGCCAGCCCATGGGCACCAAAGGCACCAATGGCTACGGTCAAAGCCCCTAAAATCGCGGCGAGTTTTATCGTACTGATATAGTTCATCTTTTCGTTGGTTTATAATCTTGCTCTTGGTGTCTGGATACGTGAGCTGTTTTTTCCTGACTATAAGTAGTTTCGTTGGCCAAAAATAGCACTGCCAATGCGGACCATCGTGCTTCCTTCTTCTTGGGCAATTTGGTAATCACCGCTCATGCCCATGGAGAGTTCCTTGAGGGCCATGCCACCGGGAAGATCCAAGGTGTTTAGGTGGTTCATAAACTTTTTGAGGGCTGCAAATTCCGCTCGGATCACCGCTTCTTTATCGGTGTTGGTTGCCATTCCCATCAATCCGATGACACGGACATGTTCGAGCGCAGCAAATTCGGGCAGCTTGATCAGGTCCATGATTTCTTCCTCACTAAAGCCAAACTTACTTTCTTCTTTTGCGATATGCACCTGCAACAGACATGCGATCACCCTATCGGCCTTTTGGGCTTGTTTGTTGATCTCTTTGAGCAGCTTGAACGAATCTACGCCATGGATAAGGTGGATAAAAGGCGCGATGTATTTGACCTTGTTGCGCTGTAGGTGGCCGATCATGTGCCAACGGATATCATCCGGTAGCTGCGGCTGTTTTTCAGTAAGCTCTTGGACTTTATTTTCCCCAAAATGGCGAATGCCAGCATCATAAGCCTCTTGGATGTCAGACACAGGCTTGGTCTTACTGACCGCTATCAATAAACAATCTTGCTTTTTAAATTGCTTTTTTAACTCGGATAGGTTCTCTTTTATGTGCATTCCGTTATTTTTATGGTTGAAAGCCCAGCATGGCGGCATCCCTGTTCAAAGATAGTGGGGAAGACGGCTATTGGCAAATGATGAATGAGGAATTAAGAACTAAGAATGGCGGATTTAAACGGTCCCCCGTTCCATAACACTGCAACGACATTAATGCATCATAGAATATGGCAATTTTAGGAACATTGCTCAAAAGAGGCATCCGGTTGCGGGAGTCGCTTGAGCAGGAATACAGTTCTCCTTTAGAACTTCAGAAGCAGGAATTAAAAAAATTGCTTATTACGGCCAGCAAAACCCAAATGGCTGAAAAGTATGGTTTTAGAACTATTCTTTCTGAATTCCCGAAAGAGGGGGATGCATTTTATAAATCTTTTTCCAGTCACGTGCCGATTTATGATTACGACAAGATTTATGAAGAATGGTGGCATAAGCTTCAGGAGGGGGAGAAAAACGTTACCTGGCCCAAAGCCATTAAGTATTTTGCCCTCAGCTCAGGAACCTCTGGAAGTGCTTCCAAATACATCCCCATAAGCAAGGAAATGGTCAAGGCCATTCGAAAAACTGGCGTGAGGCAAATCCTGACCCTTTCTAAATATGACCTGCCTTCCAAGTTGTTTAACAAAGGCATTTTGATGCTTGGCGGCAGTACTGACCTGGAATTTAACGGAACCTATTTTGCGGGCGATCTCAGTGGAATTACCGCCGGCAAACTGCCCATTTGGTTTCAGCGTTTCTATAAACCGGGCCAAGAGATTGCCCGTAACAAGAATTGGGCAGACAAGTTGGAAAAGATTGTCGAAAATGCACCGAAGTGGGATATCGGCATCATTGTAGGCGTTCCGGCATGGTTGCAGATTTTGATAGAGAAGATCATCGAAAGGTATGAGGTCGACACGATCCACGATATTTGGCCAAACCTCACCATTTTTGTGCATGGAGGCGTATCATTTGAGCCGTATAAAAAGGGTTTCGAAAAATTATTGGCCAAGCCGTTGATTTATTTGGAGACTTACTTGGCGAGTGAAGGTTTCCTGGCCTTTCAAGCCCTGCCGAACCGCAGCTCCATGCGGCTGGTTTTAAACAATGGGATTTTTTATGAATTTGTCCCTTTTAACGGGCTATATTTTGATGAAAACAGTGAATTGAGGGATGACGTAAAGCCTCTCAAGATCGATGAAGTGGAGGAAGGGGTGGATTATGCCCTTTTGATCTCCACCTGTGCAGGGGCCTGGCGCTACATGATCGGGGATGTGATCAGGTTTGTGTCGGTTAAGGACAGCGAAATAATCATTACGGGAAGAACCAAGCATTTTCTGAGCCTTTGCGGGGAGCATTTGTCTGTGGACAATATGAACAAAGCGGTAAAAATGGCCGAGGATGAGTTGAATATTCATGTCCGGGAATTTACAGTGCTAGGAGTGCCGCACGGCACCTTGTTTGGCCATCATTGGTATATTGGAACAGATGATGAGGTGGACAGTGAGCGGCTTTGTGCAGTGATCGATGATAACCTGAAGGTGCTTAACGATGACTATGTGACCGAACGAAAACATGCACTAAGAGAAGTTCGATTGGACGTGCTGCCTTCCTCCGTGTTTTATGACTGGATGCGTGAGCAAGGTAAAGAAGGTGGTCAGCATAAATTTCCACGAGTACTAAAGGGGCCAAGGATGGAAGCTTGGCTGGAATTTTTGGAAAAACAATAGTCAGATGGGATTTTCACTGGTGGAAGGAATCGGAATGGGACTGGTGCTGTGTTTGATCATTGGTCCTGTTTTTTTTGCCTTGATACAGAATAGCATTGAGTATGGTTTTCGTCACTCTGTGGTCATGGCCTTGGGGATTTTGGTGAGTGACAGCATTTATGTGGTCATTTCCCATTTTGGTGTAAGCTACCTGACCCATAATCCCAGTTTCAAGGCGGGGCTTGGGTATGTGGGAGGAGCAATCATGATCGGTTTTGGCCTGGCCAGTTTTTTCAAAAAGACCTTCAATCGGCCAAATTCGGGAGGGGTGCTGGCAAAAGACCCGCCGAGAAGAATGAAAGGCTTTTTAAAGGGACTGAGCTTAAATGGGGTAAACCCTTTTGTGCTGCTTTTTTGGATATCCATTGCCGGGATGGTACAATTAAAGAAACGCTATTCGGAGGGAGATAGGCTGCTGTTTTACGGGGGAATGTTGCTGACGGTTTTTAGCACTGACCTGCTAAAGGCCTATATCGCCAAACGGCTGAGCAAGTTCATTACACCGATTTTTATGCTTTATATGAACAGGGCTGTTGGAGTTATTCTGGTGGTTTTTGGAATAAGGCTCCTTTGGTATGCGGTAAGCAAGTCCTGGTAAAAGTCTGGAGACTTTTTCAGTTTTGGTCCAAGTCTTCAGACTTGGACCAAATGCGGATAGATTGCCAATTGCCCCATCTTACACTTCTTTAACCCGGCCGCTTTACCGTTCTACGGTTCCATAACTCAACAACCCTGCCATCCTATACGAGCCAAATAGGTGG
>JGI2924J29684_1076700_pt1 | contig 10780 bp, 13 predicted proteins | sample BenlonsequencITS_FD_29684 | JGI IMG/M metagenome (IMG submission 29684)
ACTTTCTGTCTGACCTTAATTGCCAAATTTTCTAAACTTGAATGATTTTTAGCTATGCCAAAACACGAAGAAAAATCGTCAAAAACTTTAAACGAAGCAAAAAATTTGGTCATCGAACTTGAAAATGAACTTAAGCACGCAAGGGCTAGCTGGAGCGTGTTCACGACAGGAAATGGGCTACACCGACAATCACTTCGCGAGCTAATAAATTTAAGCGATGAACGTCACACCTTCGATCACATAATACGATCATCCGCTACTATGACGGTGTTATCACTTTGTCGTTTGACCGACTTTGACAAACCAAACCGTCTAACTTTAAGCAAACTAAAATCATTAATTAATCCAGCTCAATATATTGAAATATATGCCGAAAACGCTTCCTCTTGGCACTCTGAACATTTGGAATACAGAAAAATAGAACGAAAAGCAGTAATCGAACACATCCCTATACTGCATTCCCAAGTTTCAAAATTTCTAAAGTCCACACAACTAAACAATATGCGTAAACTCAGAGATGAAGCATTAGCTCATAGACTAGACCTACAATCACTTCGCCCAACCTACGATGACATTGAACTAGTTTTCAAAGACGCCCATAATATAGTCAGTCTTTCAAGTCGACTAATCAATGGAAAAAGTTGGGACCCTAAAGACTATATTGAAATTGAAGAGCTAAAAGCCAACGATTTTTGGGACCGTTTCGAAGATGGCATGAAACTTAAGTACGCTAGTGAGAATCCAAAATCCCCTCAATAGCCTCCACAATCGCGCGCATTTTTGTGTCGTTTAGGCCGTCTGCTTGGGGAGGTGCAAAGCGGTGATTGTCATTGTCATAATACCTGCCAGACATATTGCTAAATTCTTCGCTTAAGGCTGCGCGCACCAATATATCAGCCCCAATGCTGAGGTCATTACCGGCAACGCCAAAGCCCTCTTTGACCATTTTACTTGCCAATAAAGACCCCGGATTTACCGCACTAAAAACAACGCCGCTTGCGCCATAACGAGATGCAAATTCACGTGTCCACATCGTAATCGCCAGCTTGCTCTGCGCATAGGCTGCCATATCATCCAGCTGCTCTTTGCCCTGCAATGCCGCAATGCTCACGGGTGCTTGCGCCGCAGATGATAAATTCACCACGCGCCCATCTAAAGGTATTATTGGCAATAATCTTTGTGTCAGCAAATATGGCGCAATCGTATTGACCATAAAACGCACATCAAACCCATCCTCTGTACGCGTGTGAGCCGTTTTCAACACACCGGCATTATTGATCAGCACATCCAATTGCCTAAAGTCTGCTGCGATTTCATCGGCCATTCGGCGTACATCTGCCAGCCTAGAAAGATCCGCCACATAGCGCGAAATCTCACCGCCGCCATTCATGGCACGCAGCGTCTTTTCAACGGCATCCAGCTTATCAGGGCTGCGCCCATGCAGCACCACATTATGGCCCTGCTCCACGAGCAATTTTGCCGTTTCCAGACCAATCCCGTCAGTCGCACCAGTGATCAAAATTGTTTTGCTCATAATCATTATCTATCTCGCTGAAGGAACGAGTTTATCTTGTACTTCCATGACCAACTCCATAGAACGCAGCCTTGCCGCAGGATCATAAAAGGCGGAGGTAATAATAATCTCATCTGGATTTAACCTGTCCATAAATGGCTGCAATTCCTCGATGATTTGTTCTTTCGTGCCAACGGCTGTTGCAGCCAGCATGGTATCAATATGGTTTTGAACATGAGCTGGTAATTCAAGGTTTTCCACCGGCTTTGGAAACAGACCACGTTGGCCTGTCACCATGCGCGCAAATGCTTGCTGCAAAGATGAGAAATGGTAATTTGCCTCTTCCTGCGTATCAGCAGCAAACACATTGCAAGCAAACATGAAATGCGGTTTGTTCAAATATTTCGACGGGGTAAAAGCTTGCCTGTAAAAATCGGCCGCCTGCACTAATTGTTGAGGCGCAAAATGCGAGGCAAATGCATATGGCAAACCCATCTCTGCCGCCATCTGCGCACCAAACATGCTCGAGCCTAAAATCCATATAGGCACATTCGTTCCCTCACCCGGAACAGCAACAATTTTAGCGCTTTCATCTCGCTGCCCTAAATATCCAATTAGCTCACTCACATCACCAGGAAAGTTATCACCTGCATGTTTATTGCGGCGCATGGCCCGCATCGTGTCTTGATCCCCACCCGGCGCTCTTCCTAGGCCAAGATCAATGCGATTGGGGTGCAGAGTCGCCAGCGTTCCAAATTGCTCAGCTACAGCTAAAGGCGAATGATTGGGCAGCATAATACCGCCAGCGCCAAGGCGTATATTCTTGGTTTTGCTTGCAATATGAGAAATCAAAACAGCCGTCGCAGAGCTAGCAATACCTCGCATATTGTGATGCTCTGCATACCATATACGTTCATATCCCAATGCTTCAGCTTTTTGCGCCAGTTCGACAGAATCGTTGAAAGTCTGGGCTGCATCTCCACCCTCGACAATGTGTGCAAGGTCCAGAATTGAAATCGGAATCATGAAGAAGCTCCAGGGTATTAATTAGCTATCGGCTTCATCTCTATGTCGTGCGTTTTTGTTCAAATCCAACCCTTACCCTTCAAATTAATGAATTGTGACTGTGCATGATGGAACATCTGCCCTCGCTTTTGCGTTCAACTCTTGAGACCAAATAAACCGAGAGGAAACACCCATGCCAGCACAATCCAAAGCACAGCAACGCGCCGCCGGAGCCGCACTATCCGCCAAACGCGGCGACACTAAAGTTGACGACTTAGAAGGCGCTTCTAAAGACATGTATGAAAGTATGAGCGAAGACGAGCTGGAAGAAATCGCCAGCACATCACATGATAATTTGCCAGAAAAAGTCGACGACTAAACGCCCTTATTGCGTTTGGCCCAGCCCTGTTTCTGCATATAAATCTCGGCAAGCAGTTACGATGATATCAACGTCATCATCAGTAGCAGATTCATTGAGATTCAACAGGCGAGTATACATCCCTCGGCAACGTCTGTGGCACAATATCGTTGCTTTAGAATAAGGCGAAGCATTTTTACAGGCATTTGATTTTTCCTGCATCTCTTCCTTCAAGACATTAATCTTAGCCATATCCTCTAAAGCAGACGGCCTAAAATCGACCAAGTCATAAAGATCATCACATGCATCTTGGTAGCCTTGAATTTCTTGCTCGCTCCATTTTTCAGGTTGGCTCTTCAGCTGCATAGCGCCTATTCTGCAATTTTGCGCACACACGCCAGAATAGCCCCGCCCCTGAACAGCATTTGTGCAAGCCAAAGACTTCTGCTCTAAGTCTGCAATAATCTGGCTTAAATCCCGCGTTTGCGCGGACGATGCCGGCGACGCAAAACATGCGCCAAATACCAACAATAAAAACGCACTCATTTTTCCAAATTGATGTTTCATTTTCCGCCCCAACTTGCTCATGTGTATGATCATTTTTCAGAAAATGCAGGCTACCACACTGCACGTCATTCTCTAGGCAAAATCCCACATAAAAATAATTGAGAAAAAACGCTTCACCCGCGACGGATTTCAAAATGTAGAACGTTAAACTCTCAGAAGCTGAGAAAACCCGGCTCATATTTGCAGGCATTTGTCCCCACCCACTTAAATGCCTGCATTGCCTCTTCTGGACAAAATAGTCCGGAAGAGGCCTCTAATTAGCTGGACACTCAGCTTTCATCTAGACACTGGTGAATTGCGGGGATACGATTTTTTTAACCCTCCCACAAAGAATCATATCCCCGTAATGCCTCATTCCTATAAAGCCATTTCTAAACATATGGCGCGCTTCTTTCCCAATTGTCCAAGCTCTGACCGTGATGCAATAATTGCTCTTGTTCAGTCCGATCAGTATCGGGACATTGATCTAAAAACAGCAACTGCCATGTCTGCTCGCGTGCATGTTCGCAACACGCAGACAGATTTTGACAATCTAAAGCAGGTCGATGCAATGACCCGCAATGAAGCAATCTTGATTGTAAAAGAAGAAGTTGCTGACATCATTCAAAGCTGGAAAAAATAAAGTATTTCTCGCGATAAATTGTCTCTAAAACACAATTACAGCTTCCCAAATATGCAAAAGAACATACGCTTCCAAAATCCAATACTGTCTGACCAGAGGCATGAGTGGAATGTGGAAGCATAAAGATGAATAATAAAATCCCTGATGATCCTCTACCAGAACCCAGCTCACCTTTGTGGGTCGCTATCCGCCTAGCTATTATTTTAGCTTTCGCTCTAACAGTGAGTTTAATATTATTTCTTATATCTGAAGCGATTAGCAAGGACGGTGGCGGCGGTGCCATCAGCCTAAGTATACTCGTCGTTTTGCCATACGCCTTGGGCTCTGTCTTCTACCTGCTATCTGATTTACATGGTCAAAAGCCCAAACGCGCTACCATCATCCCTGTTGTTCTAGTGTTACTCATCCTCATCATTGGCGCGATAATTCTGCGTGAAGGAGTGATCTGTGTCGCCATGTTAGCACCGCTCTGGTGGCTATTTGCATGGTTTGGAGCGACGACCGTAAAAATACTGCACAACCGATATCGGAAGCGCACCACACTGCACTCTAGCATTCTACTGGCGCTACCTTTTTTAATGCTGGTCGTTGATGCCAACACAGTCTCACCAATCACCACCAGCAATGTCGAACGCTCAGTGTTGATCAATGCCACACCAAATGAAATCTGGCCTCACCTTCTTAAAATGGACGATATCCAGCAAAGTGAAGGTCGATGGAATGTCACTCAAAATATCCTGCAAGTTCACCGTCCACGTTCTGCCGTCGTAATTGGAGAAAAAACCAATGCTATCAGATATGCCGCTTGGGGTGCCGATATCACATTTGAAGAACACATACGCGAATGGCATGAAAACGAAGACCTGAGATGGGAATTCGTCTTCGCAAATGACTCTGTTCAAAAATACACAGACAGACACATATCGCCCGATGGTGCTCACCTCAAAATCCAAAATGGCGGCTATCGGTTAGAACCAATTAATACGCAACAAACACGGCTCTTTCTTGATACAAATTATCTTGTATCAACGCCCGTAAACACCTATGGAACGCTGTGGGGAGAGCTGATTCTTGGCGACATCCAGTCCAACATTCTCCACATCGTAAAAACGAGAGCAGAACACCACAAAGGTTGATAAGAATGTCACTTTCAAACATCGTTATAACCTCCAAAGATACACCGTTTAACGAAACAGAAAATGCATCAGAAAAACTAGAGGCAGCGCGCACATCAAGTCTCGTTCGCAATGTTCCTCTGTTAATTTTATTTGGTGGAAATTGGTGTCCTGATGCTCGGCTAATGTCAGCCACGCTAGAGCATGAAGACGTGCTAAACGTGATAGGGAACAAGTTTGAAATCGTCCAAATTGACATTGGAAAACACGAACGTAATCAAAGCCTGTATGCAGCACTTGGATTTGAAGAACTGGAAGGCCTACCAGCGATAATGGTTCTTTCTCCAAATGGTGAATTACTCAACAAAGCAGACGTGTTTGCTTGGCGCGATGCTCGCAATATTCCAACCGAACAATTTGTGTCTTCTATGTGCTCACTCGTAGATTAAAGTATCGGCGTTTCCACAACCTGCAAGGCTGGTGCACCAAGGCGGTCATTCACCCTGAACCAGCCAGCAATAGAATATCTATCAGCATAAGCTGGAAGCACTTCATGCGGCACATCTTCAGAAAGAAACAAGACTAATGTTCCAGCTTCCGGTGGGATGACTGCCAAGGCAGCGGTATCTTCATTTTCACTATAGATAGCCAACTCACCGCCATGCGCCTCGACCCAATCGGAATTTAGGTAAAACACAGTCGATAGGACACGATTTTTAGCGCCTTTAAAAGCATCATAGTGGCGCGCATAAAATCCACCCTCTTCATAAACAGCATAATGCGCTTCATACGAAAAAAGCCCCAAAAATAAAGAGCTATTCAAGGTTTGTCGTACATTTTCCATGACTGAAAGATAGTCAGCCTGCACATCATCCTGCGAATTAAGCCAGTGTATTTTATCTCTGCGAATGTCTGTATCAATTGTCAGGTCTGCAGCGCGACCAATTCCTGCACGTTTCAATTTATCGGCTGCGTGCAAACGACAAGCTTGAACATAAAGCGCACGCGTCAATTCTGGAGGCACGACATCATAGGCTATCGCCCAGTTTTCATCGGCCAGTTGTGCTAGCCAATTCCAAGTCGGTAATACAAATTCTTGGGGAACTTCATTGTTTGGAGAATATGGGTGCACAATTTTATGTCCAAATTGACGAGGCATTCCCCCTAGCACCAAAACCAAACAATAGCGAACATTCTCTTTGCAACTGTCACAAGATTTTCAAAAGTTTGTACATTGTCATTCAGCACTAAAGGCACCATGTTCAGCTTTGCTTTTAAGGAGGATTTACGATGCGAAATTTGCTTATAACAATAACATCTACACTCACTTTTTTGACACCTTCGGCACTCGCAGAAGAAACCAAAGCGCCTGAAACCATCGTCCACACATCTGATCTTGGACATGGTATTTATGAATTGCGCACGGATAAAGCCGGAAACGTCGGTGTATCCATCGGTGAAGATGGTGTCTTCATGATCGACACCCAACTAGGCGAGCTTACCCCCCTCATTGATGCAGCCCAGCGCAAATTGTCAGGCAAAGATGTTGAACTCATCCTCAACACACATGTCCATTATGATCATATCGGTGGCAATGCCTATTTCGCCGACAAAGGAGCGCTCATTATGGCGCATCCCAATGTGCGCCCGGGAGCTGCAAACCCCGTCACATCTAAAATGACTGGAGGCACACCAGAAGCTTTACCCGCTAGCGCACTGCCAACTATAAATGTGAACGCTGGTGACAGTGTGACAATGAATGGTGAAACAGCTAAATTTTATCACGCACCTAATGCACACACGAGCGGCGATATTTTTGTCTATTTTGAAGAAGCAAATATCCTTCACGCTGGCGACCTCCTCTTTGCCAACCGCTTTCCGTATATCGACCTAGATAATGGCGGCAGCGTTGATGGCTATATCGAAGGCATGCAAGCCATATTGGATGTTGCAAATGAGGATACAGTTATCATTGCAGGACATGGGCCCACATCCACTGTCAAAGAAGTCAAAGCAAGCATTCGCATGTTGGCTGACACGAAAAAATTGATTGCTGGATATGTCTCTCAAGACAAAGACCTAGCAACCATACAAGCTGCCAACCCACTCTCTGATTATCACGATGATTGGAATTGGGGATTCATCACCACTGAGCGCATGGTGTGGACACTTTATCGAGACCTAACTGGAAAAATTGAATAATCATCATCTAAAAGCAAAGTGCAGCCAATACATTATAGGCTGCACTTTATTGCTCTAAGCTCTCGCGGTGATCTTCCAGCAGGCAGCAGTAAATTGCGCCCGATCAGCTGAAATAAATTTATCAAACGCCGTATTCACAACCGAAATGATCTTGTTGCGGACATTCTCATCAAGTTCTGGAAGCAAAGTCCCCAACACGCCCAACCGCGTGTTATATTGTTCAATTTGTTCAGCTGGAAATGAGCAAAGGAAATCGACTTTTTCTAGCTTTGCATCTTTCCATCCAGCCTCTTCTAAAACCGACATGACATAATCAGGGTCAGCAAACCCAAACTGCCCTGCTGTGTTTGGCTCTGGTTTTGGCATTGGCGGTAAAAATGGTGCTGCTGCACGCATGGCAGTTGTCATAAAACCATTCTCTCCCGGGTGTCTCCACGCATACATATGCAATCTTGCTTCTTCATTTGCCGCTTTGTGTAAATTGGTAAAAGCAACCACCGGATCAGAGAAAAACATCACACCAAAACGTGAAATAATTAGATCAAAAGCATTCGACGCAAATGTATATTCTTGAGCATCTGCACATACAAATTGAGCCAATGATTTCGTCTTTTTAGCTTGTAATTTCGCCGCTTCAATGAGTGGAGCAGAAATATCAAGTCCGGTTAGTTTCCCTTGCTCACCGAGTGCTCTTGAACATGTCAGAGTTGTTGTTCCAGCTCCACACCCAATATCCAAAACATTTGACGCACCGCTATCAATAGCAGCTTTGACCAAAGCTTGCTCAATGGGTTTAAACATCTGATCAAGTAAACTTTGAGATTCAACCCACGCATTTCCGGCTGCGCCATTCCAAAGCGTCTTCATATCTGACTGAATATTATGAGTCTTGTTCATAAGGTGTCGTCCTTGCCTTGTTTTAGTTTTACCATTCAACCAGCCTACAAACTCATGTTAACTTGAGGTCAAGAGCATAAAAAATCTAATTATTTGACGATTGGCTTAGCAGACTGTTTTCAATTTTAATAATTTAACGACTTGCCGCGACCAAAAGACTTGATAAGCTCTATTTTTGAACAAACGTACAAAGAGACGTATGTCAAATGGGGAGTGAAATTTATGAGCACAACAGACACAAGCATTGTGACAAATACAGGAAATAATTTCGGTAGCTTTGGCTATCGCTCATTTGTCCTGTGGACACTGACTATTGTTTACACATTTAATTTTATCGACCGTATTCTCATCAGTGTGATGGGTGGTCCGATCATCGCAGAATTTGGACTGAGCAATTTTGAATTTGGTATTTTATCCGGCATCGGTTTTGCCCTTTTCTACACCATGCTCGGCATTCCGATTGCGAACTTTTCAGAGCGCCACAATCGCGTTCGTATTATCGGCATCTGTGTCATATTATGGTCTCTAGCGACAGTTTTGTGCGGCTTTGCAACTGGCTTTGTGACCTTACTCCTCGCTCGTCTCCTTGTTGGTATCGGCGAAGCAGGCTGCACACCACCTGCAAACTCCCTCATCAGTGACTATTACAAACCTGTCGCTCGCCCCACAGCTTTGGGGATATATGCAATGGGCGTCACTGCCGGTGGTGTTCTGGCTCAACTCGGCGGCGGCTGGGTTATTCAAAATTTCACATGGCGCGAAGCATTCATCTATGTCGGTGCTCCCGGCATAATTATCGGAATACTAGTCTTACTGACAATAAAAGAACCGCCGCGTGGCTATTCAGATCCGCCGACTACCAAGTCGGCAAGTCAAACAAATTTTAAAGATGCTATTGTCGAAATCTTCAGCAAACCCACTTTCTGGATCATGGCTGTTGGCGCAACTTTAGCTGCTTTTGCAGGGTATGGACTTGTCGGTTTTACACCATTATTTATCCAATATGTTCACGGATATTCAGCCGGTGAAACTGCAATTATGTTTATGGCCCCCGTTGGATTAGCCGCCACTCTTGGTGCATTTCTGGGTGGTTACCTCACCCAAACCGCATCCAAAAAATCAGAAACCGCACCAACATGGGTTTCCGGCATTGCGTTTCTTATTGCCGTACCATTCTACGCATTTTCCTTCTTCGCATCCGACCATAGATTAATGCTTGCTATGCTGATGCTGGGTAGTGTTTTACAGTATTTCTACATTGGCGCGCAGTATAATATAGCTCAAGCAGTTGTGAGTGTACGATCTCGTGCCACGGCCGTTGCTGTATTGCTATTTGTCGTCAACCTGATCGGCTATGGATTTGGTCCCCCGATTATAGGCCTGATGGCAGATATTTTCGCGTCCAATCAGCTCGCTTCGGGTGAGTTTGCAGGCACACTTTCATCATCCTGTAATTTTGCGGATGCTAGCTTAAGTGAAGCTGCCCAATCGGCATGTCGTGCTGCAAAAGGGTATGGCATTCAAATGGCCTGTGTTGCTGCCACGGTTCTGTTTGCATTGGCGGGTCTCTTCTTCCTCATATCTGGGCGAACATTTGTGCGCGACAGATATGTATCGGAGCCAGCAACATAGATCCAACCAGACAAAGGATGCGTATAAGCATTATACTTCCCCGGCCGCAAAGGATTTCTCGATGAAAAACCCCTCCCTCACATTGAGTCTTCCTTTGCTAATGGCGCTTGTAGCTTGTTCATCTCAAGCCGATTATCGTAAAATTGATACTCCGCCGGCTACAGTCAGTGAAGTTGACCTCAACCGATATGCAGGCAGATGGTATGAAATAGCTCGCTATCCCAATAGTTTTCAAAAAAATTGCGAAGCTGTCACCGCTGAATACAGCTTACGTGAAGATGGCAATATCAATGTCACAAACACATGTCATGCAGGTGAAGTGCGCTCTGCGACAGCCATAGCTCGCATTGTAGAAGATACGGGAAATGCCCAGTTAAAGGTAAAATTTGCTCCTAAATGGGTGCCTTTCGCTTGGGGCGATTACTGGATATTGCACCTAGAAGAAGATTACTCAGCCGCACTTGTGGGTAGTCCCGATGGAAAATATCTCTGGATATTGTCTCGCACACCTAAACTTGATGACAAAATCTACCAAAGCATCACAAAGCGCGCCAAAGAATTAGGTTATGCAACAACCCCGTTAAAAATGACTGAGCATCCAAACTAACATCCTTTTAGTTGAACAAAAATCTACGCAATCAAGTGTATTTAAAAGTTAAAAATGACACTGGCGCTGTTTCTAATATACAAATATAGACAGCTGCATGTCAGCTTTTTTCACACTACTCTCCCTTAGCCTGAGTCTTTCGACCGACGCTTTTGCGGCATCTATCGCTGTTGGTGCCAAAGCACCGCGTCGCGGTATCATGCAAGCATTGAAATCCGGCCTGACTTTCGGCCTTGCAGAAGGATTGATGTGTCTTGTCGGG
>JGI2924J29684_1076699_pt1 | contig 10775 bp, 11 predicted proteins | sample BenlonsequencITS_FD_29684 | JGI IMG/M metagenome (IMG submission 29684)
CTGAGCCAGGATCAAACTCTCCATTATAGTATGTTCAACATCCGAAGATGTTGACTTCTTACTTATAAAAAGTCCTTATCCTAACCCGTTTTCGCTCGCGTCGGATACTTTTCTTCCCTTCCCTATTTCCTCTGACAAAGATCCTTTCTCACTCACTAAAGCTCCTCACTCTCATGAGCGTGACGCCAGTTGTACCAAATCTCCTCAACCTTGTCAAGCAGATTTAGACGCTTTTTGCGGTTTATTTTCAACCGGCATTCACCAAGTAAGCTACGGTCGAACCGTTGCTCAATCGGTGAAGCGTATTATATCAACAGAACATTTTGTGTCAACCAATTTTTCAAAACTTGCGAGAAAAAACGTTACTCATCCGCCGAAGCATGCTCTCCGTCGCTTTCGGCATCAAGATGCTGTAAGGCTTCTCGCTTCTCGGCAAGCCGAGTTGACACATCTTCAAGCTCTGCAAGCATATCCCTTAGCTCTATGGTGCGAGAGGAGATCGAACCGCGCCCTTCTTCTACAAGAAGATGAAAAACAGAAGAACCAAGACGGCTGACAAGATCATCATGTCGAGCCTGAAGTTGCCGAATTTCCAATGAAAGGACACTATAATCGCCGATATCCCTGGCTCGTTCTTTGGCCCGATCAAAGAGCCGTTTGGAAGAATCCACTCCGCTCTTTAGCCCCTCTTCAACCTTTTTTTTCCAATCCTTCATATCTAAAAGGTAAGAAGATATCATGGCAAAATCAAGAGACAAACCATGCCACTCTTGTGTATACTGGGTTTTGATGGATGAATCGCACACACCCCTTTATCGTCGCTGCATCAATTGCGGAGCATGGATCGAAGAGGGCTCACGTATTGCCGATAGATTTTGCAGCATCGAATGCTCACTTCGCTATAAGCGTTGTGTAAACTGCGGAGCTTATTATCACGCCGCAGGCGATAAGGGGGAGACGCTCTGTCCGATGTGCGGATATCGTCAGGAACAGAACGAAGAGGGAGGAACATAGTATGAGGCTCATTTTTCTCGGCCCTCCGGGAGCCGGCAAGGGAACCATAGCGGTGAAAGTGAAAGAGGCGTATCAGATTCCCCACATATCAACCGGCGATCTTTTTCGAGAGGCTATTGCCAACCAGACTCCTCTTGGGAAAAAGGTTAAGGCCATTCTCGACAGCGGAGAGTTGGTGCCTGATGAGGTGACGGTGGAGATGGTAAAGGAGCGATTATCTCGTCCGGATGTAAAGGGCGGATATATCCTCGACGGATTTCCCAGAACAACGGGTCAGGCGGATGCGCTCAAGGCCTTTGCATCTGTGGACAAGGTGCTCAACTTCGTGCTGAGTGAAGAGAAGATTGTCGAACGCCTTTCCGGCAGGCGAATAGCCAAGAAATCCGGTAGGGTGTATCACATACAGTATAATCCCCCGGCAAAAGAAGGCATTTGCGACGAAAGCGGAGAGCCCTTGATTCAGCGTCCGGACGATAAACCGGAAGCAATCAAAAATCGACTACGGGTCTATGCAAAACAGACGGCGCCGCTTATCGATTACTACCAAAAAGAGGGAAGTCTCGTTGATATCGATGCATCCCCATCCCCCGAAGAGGTGTTCGAATTGGTACGAAAGGCCCTTTCAAAGCTCTCATAGTAGGATCAGGGAGAGGCTCCTTTTTTCGAGGCATCCAGAACCTGCCGGATTGCATCCGGATCGAGGAGGTCCGGCTCGGAAAGGAGCTTCTCTATTGCAGCATCATCCGTGAACCCGGCCTCAAGGGCGAGGCGAAGCTCTTCAAGCCCTTCCGGATAACGTTCCAGATCAACGAGAAGTATACGTGCAAAATTAAATGTAGCTTCAGCCGTAAGGGTGCCGGCATCGGATAGTTCCTGGTAATACGTGACGGCCTCTCCAGGCTCCCCCTGATCGGCAAGAAGAGCAGCAAGCCGTAGTTTGAGAGCCGATTCATCGTCTTGCTTTTCGGCCTCTTCTGAAGGTTTCGGGCCCGAAGAAGCGGCCCCTGCCCTGCCATCCGCCCCCCCCTTTGTCTCAAGGGCTTTTGTAAGCCAGATAAGCTCATCCCCCGGCATAAAGGCCTCGGAAGCAAGATCGGCAAGCCTGAGGTAAAGCTTACGCTTGCCGAATCCGGCAACCGTCTCATCCTTCCATTCGTCGGCCGACGGTCTGAGGATATCGAAGGCCTCACGATAAGCTCCTCGGCGCTCAAGGAGCAGAGAAAGGTTGAGTGCAACAGGGCCATAGCGCTCATGTTTTTCAAGAAGCTCCCGGTAGAGGCGCTCCGATTCATCATCCCGTCCCTCCAACATGCAGCCGTAGGCAAACAGTTCAGAGACAAGCACATTCTCCGGGTAACGGCGATGGAGGGCTTCGGCCTGGCGCGTACCATATCGAACATCGCCTGCCAGAAAAGCAAGGCGTGATGCTTCATACCGATAGTGCAGGGAATCAGGTTCAAGCTCAAGAGCCGATCGAAAGGCGTCAAAGGCCTCTGCATAGCGACCATCTTCTTCAAGAAGCATCCCGCGTCCGGCCTCGCTTTCCGCCAGTCGACGAGATAGCACGGCATCGCTCATACAGCCGGAAACGAGCAAGAGAAACAGGGCACAAGAAATAAACCGCCGTAGTATCATCCGGCCGTCAGCCAAGCACCGTTTCCTCAATTTCCTGTACCTGGGATCGATAAAGACTGGCGATATTCGCTCCATAGTCGGCAATAAGCTGGATAATATTCCGGGGCCGGTCATCCTCATCAATGCCATTGATCCGGTCTCCTGCATCCCCAAGACCGGGAAGGATATAGGCATCCTCATTGAGAACGGGATCCATCCAGAGAGTATAGACCTCGACATTATCAAGAGCCCGAACAATGCGAAGTGCTCCCTTAAGAGCCGATATTACATTGATACACTTGATAGATCGGGGCTGCACCCCTTGACTGAGAATATATTTCACGATGGTGACGAAACTACCGCCGGTGGCATTCATGGGATCGGCAAACACGAGATCCTTCCCCTGAAGCTCCTCGAGAGAAAAATAGGAACGCTCAAGATCGAGAATATACTCCATGTTGTACTCTTTCTTTGCATCGTCACGTTTAATCTTAAAAAGGGCAAAAGGGGTAACATAATTGGTCGAACTATATTCCTGAATCTCCTTACTGACGATCATCGAAGGAAGCAAGGCGCCACGAAGCATAACACACATGACCGTGTTTTCAATGGCTTCATCGACATCGGGGATTTTGTGAACGGCAAAGTTCTGTACAGGAAGGACGACAGGAGTTTCGGCAATGAGATAATTTTTTTTCGGACTATGCGACTCGACAAACGAGAGATTAAAAAGCATCTCATAGGCACGCTGAATATAGTAAACAAACTCATCGTGAGGGGTATCTACCGTTCGGAGCTTGGCAATCAAACGAGATGCCTCACCATGCACCTCATCGGGAGTGTCGAAGCAATAGACATGGACATGATCCTCCCCCTGGACAATATCCTGCATCTTCTTTCCCATTCGGTCGTATACATCGATAAGGCGTTGTTTTGCATCACTGAGACGGCGCTCATTAGCGGCCTTGTTCAGGACCTCGAAAATTTGCTGAGCCTCATGATAGAGACGATCCATCTCCGATAATTGTTGCTTATCACTGTCCGTGAGATATCCATCCAAATCCGTCGCTTTTAGGACAATCTTACTCATTCTTCTTCTCCTGCTATATATGCAGCACCACTCTACCCCATCTCCGGGACACCGTCAATTCTCGCTTTTTTCCGCTTTTTTTGCCGGCAGATTGACTTTTCAAAATTGGGAGATATACTAGTGAAGGAATAGAATATAAAGGAGTTTTAGTGCATGAAAAAGCGAATCTTTGTGGTCGGCCTACTTCTCTTGTTTACGGCAAGTACAAGTGTTTTCTCCCTCGGAATCGGTGCGGCCTTCGGACTAAACGGAATCGGAGATGAAAACACCGGCGGCAATATTATGCTTAGTGCAAAACTTGACCAGCTTCCTATGGTACTTGGACTTTCATATAACCTTGACGATCCTTTTTCTTTTGGTCTTTATGGCGATTGGCAGATGGTTCGGCAGCCCCTCGTTAATTTTGTAAATATCTATGCAGGTCCCGGTTTCTTCTTCAGCTACACCGATGTTTCCGACGATGCACTCCAGCTCGGACTCAGGATCCCGGTGGCCCTTTACATCTTTCCCGTTGATTTCCTCGAGCTGTTCCTCGAGGTAGCTCCTGCTTTTAGCTTTGTTCCCGAAATCGATCTCGGCTTCCAGTCGGCACTCGGCTTTCGTTTCTGGTTCAACTGATACTAAATCTATTATTGCATCCGTTCCGGCCGTCCGCATTTAGCCTGCGGGCGGTCTTTTTGTTTGGTCTTTTTATTTCCTTTGCCTTTTCTGCCGCCATTCTCTACAATAGTGCTATGAGCGATGAATTCGATCTTTTCGACGATCTTGAAGAAGAGGCAGAGACACCTTACCTGCTCTTTTCCGTGGGAAAAAGACTCTTTGCAGTCGAAGCTCTTCAAACTCGAGAGATGGTTAAGCTTCCTGATACCGTTCCGGTCCCGGAACAGCCGCCGTGGGTACGTGGTATCATGAGCTTGCGGGAAAAAACATATCGGGTCATAGATTTCAGGAAACGGATTGGTATGAAGGGGAGCCGAGAAGAAATCAGTGATCTGGCGGAAGAGCTTGATAAGCGGGAGACAGAGCATAAGCAGTGGCTCAAAGCACTTGAAGAGTCTCTTGCCAATGGGTCAGAGTTTACAGGTGAAGAAGATCCGCACCAATGCGGCTTCGGCCGTTGGTATGACCACTATACATCCGACAACGTGAACGTAACAATCGAATTAAAGAAGTTCGAAACGCCCCATCAGCTTATTCACGAAACGGCACATCAGGTTTTAGCGCTAAAACAAAAAGGCAAAAAAGAAGAAGCGATCACATTGATCAGACAGCGAAGGGAAGGCGAACTTGCAAAGATGATTGAGCTTTTCGAGAGCCTAAAGGAGACGCTTTTTTCAACCTTGAGAGAAATCGCAATCATCATCGATTCAGAGACTCATCCAAGTGCGATTTGCGTAGATACGGTAGTCTCAGTGGAGCCCCTGGAAAAAGAGGACTCGGCAGAATTTGTCTTTGCCCAAGACAAGGCCTCTTCCCTGAGCAGAAATGCGGTGATAGGCAAAAGGCGCGGCGGAGAAGAACTGGTTCTTATCCTTGATCCCGAATGGATTCTCAACGAAACAGAAGAATAGAAGCCGAAACGAAAAATGGTGACCGGACCTTCCAATAGGAAAATCCGGCCACGCATGCCGAAAATACTACACCCGTTCGATCCGTGCCACGACCCGCGCTTCTGGATCGGGGCATGCGACAAGCGCAACGCCGTCCTGTTCCCAGCGCAAACTTCCGCCGGCGGCAAATGCCATACAGGTTGGGAAGGCGACAAAAAAGAGTTCCGGACAAAAACCATCGCTGTTCTCCAATTTCATGCAGCCATGGTCCCTTATGATGAACGAGTCACCTTTCTTTAGGCCCGCCGAACAGTGGCCAAAGATAGATTCAACCGTCACTTGTACCGAATGCCTCATGCGGCCACAGCCTCCTTTCTCTTTGATTTACGAAAAAGATACGCAGCAATGAATAGACACACTGCAAGACTGATGACATTTACCAGAATGAGGTGGCTTAATAAGCCGAGACCACCCACTAATAAGAGTATCTGGGCAATCCGATCGAGTTTCATAAAAAGGAAACGACTGAAACCGGCAGAGAGAAACAGTACGCCCAAAAAGGCGGAACCGACAGAAAGAACGATCGAAAGCGGAGTGCCTATTGCCATAAGAGCGGGGTTGTAGACAAAGGCAAAGGGAACAAGAAAGGCTACGATAGCCAAGCGACAGGCGGTCAAGGCCGTTTTATTATGATCCGCACCGGCGATCCCTGCAGCGCCGTAGGCAGCCAGGGCAACGGGAGGAGTTAGCGCAGATGCAATACCGTAGTAGTAGACGAAAAAGTGTGCAGGCAGTACCGCAACCCCCATATCAAGCAGTGCGGGTACCGTCAGGGCCGATACAATGACATAAACGGCAGCAGCAGTCATCCCCATGCCGAGAATGATGGAACTGATCATTGTCAGCACCAATACGATAAATAGGTTGTTCCTTGAAACGGCGAGGATCATCGAGCTGAATTTGATTCCGAGTCCCGTCCCGGTAATAACGCCGACCACTATTCCGGCAACGGCACAGGCAACGGAGACCATGACAGTATTCTTCGCGCCCTCTTCCATTGCAGCCAGGATATCCCAAATCCCCATTCTGGTCTCTTTACGAATAAAGCTCAAAAGAACCATGGCAACGATTCCGACACTGGCGGCAAGCATCGGGCTATAGCCCATAATCAGCATGGCAGCCAAAACAATAATCGGCAGCAGATAATACCAGCCCTTTTTCAGAACCTCTCTTTTGGACGGAATATCTTCATCACGCATGGGTCCAAGACCGAGTCGTTTGGCCTCAAAATGGACCATTGCCAACACAGCGGAAAAGTAAAGAAAAGCGGGGAATATCCCCACCAACATGATCTTTGAATAGGGCGTATTGGTAAACTCCGCGATAAGGAATGCAACGCTTGCCATAATCGGTGGCGTAATCATACCACCGTTGCTTGCAGCCGCCTCTATCGCAGCCGCGAAATGAGGCTTATATCCCACACGTTTCATGAGGGGGATGGTGATACTACCGGTAGCAACGGCATTTCCCACACCGCTTCCGTTGATTGTGGCCATCATGGCACTGGCAACCACGGCAGCCTTTGCAGGGCCTCCCCACATTTTCCCCGTCAAGCCGAATGCAAGATCAATAAAGAAATTTCCCGCACCACTTTTATTGAGGAAGGCCGCAAAAAGAATAAACATGATGACATATTCCGCAGCAACCTTTATCGGAATACCCAATATGCCTTTCGTTTGGTTGTAAATAAAATCGACAAAGCGGCTTATACTCATTCCCCGGTGATAAAGCGACGAAGGGAAAAGATAGCCGAAGAAGGCATAAAAAAGAAAACAGACGGCGATGATCGTCACCGCCCATCCCAGCTTTCTTTTGCTTGCCATCAACGTCACCAAAACCAACAAAATGCCGATAACGATATCGCCGTGGTTCGGCCTGCCCATTCTCAGAATAATGTGTTCATAATCGAGAAATGAATAAAGCGCGATCACTGCCACCAGAATGATGAAAATAGCAGAGATTACCTTTTTTACCTTTCCCGCCTGAGGCATATTCAGATCGGTCAAAAACGCAATCATTAAGATACAGACAAGATGTATCATTCGGTGAAGCCAGCTTTCGAGTAGACCCGTAAAGCCGGTATAAAGGCTAAAGCCGCTCAGGGCCAAGGCAAAAAGACAAAGCAGGGCCTCTCCGACCCTTATATTTCGGATTCCACCCGAGCGGAGCTTTTCGACTATTGTATTGCCAGAACTTAGCTCTTCAGTCATTGTTGTGTCCTTCTAAACAGCAATTCCGGTCCGCCTGAACAACGGATCGGAATTGCAGGTTTTTACTGGATGAGTCCGATTTCTTTGTAATATCGTCTGGCTCCGGGATGGAGGATACTCTGATCGATCCCCAAGAGAGCATCATCTCCGATCTCGATACCTTCAATCTGATTAAGCTTGTCCTTGTTTTCAAGGATCGCCTTTGTAAGCTGATATACAAGCTCCTCAGGGAGATCATTGTTGGCAAAAAAGACCGAAGTATGGCCGATGGTCAAAGCGTCGCTATCCTGACCCCTGTAGGTTCCTGCCTTGATCGTGCCTTTGAAATAGCCGAGATTCTCTGCAAGAAATTGATTCAGCTTTTCCTCACTCAGCCCTATGATCCTTGCCTTATTGGTCGCATCGATCTCCATAACGTTGGAATTCGGTACGGCCCCTTTGAAGGCTGCCATATCCGCATGACCGTCCTTGAGCAGGCTTGGAGCCTCCCCCCAACTGACAAAGCTCACCGATCCACCATGTGCCTTGATTGAATCATACGAAAAACCGTATAGATCGCAAACCGCTCCGGTCAGGGCTTCAATCCCCCAGCCCTTTGGCCCCGGAAGAATCCGCTTGTCACCAAGCTGGCCGAATTCGGTAATGCCACTATCAGCAAGAACGGTAAACTGAACATAGTCAACGGCAAAGTTCATGATAGCCGAAATATTATCTATTCCGTCCTCGGCAAAGACCCCTTTTGCATCAAGAGCATCTATAACATTCGGAAGACTAGCCATACCAACATCCAGGTCACGGCCTTCATTCGTGAGCCGAACATTACTGATTGCTCCCCCCTCAATAACCGAAACAGAGACATCGGGCATTTCCGCTTTCAGGATTTCGCTGATCTGGGCAGCCAACAGATACCACGAACCGCCTGCGCCTCCGGCCCCAATGATGATGTTTCTCCGCCCACCGTCTTTCTGCCCGGAAGCAAAAAGTGGAAAGCCTGCAAGTAGTGCACATAGTACAATACCCACCAAAATCTTGTTTTTTCTGGATTTCATATCCTTAACTCCTTTTAGTAGTTGTTTTCTCGGTCCTCTAGAACATGTATTTGCTCATTTGCACCTCCCCTTCACCGACCAATGATTTTCCGGCGGCAATAAGCAGAGTCCAGTAGGCAAGACGTCGACCTAGAGATCGCAACGAATTTCCCGCCTCTTCATCAAAAGAAAGGACATCCTTTCCCTTATCACCACTCCAAACCATCGCCCCGGAATAAAAGCCCGGCTCTCCGCCGATATACACAATTCCACGTGTTAAGCAGGCATGAACGATATTGCTGATCGCAAGCTCCTGCCCGCCGTTGCGTCTGCCTCCCACGGCAATGGCGGTAGCAAGCTTGTTTCGGAGCTTGCCTCCGTCTCGATCATGCAGTGCCCGCATACGGCTAAAAAATGCCGACAGCTGCGGAGTCATATTCATCGCATATACCGGAGAAGCAAAGATAAAAGAATCTGCTTCAACCAAAGACTCGTATAACGGCGTCATGTCGTCATCTACGACACAACGCCCTCCGTTTCGCTTGCAAGCGTTGCAGTGATTGCAGGGGGCTATTTTTTTTCCCTTAAAAGAGACAAGTTCAACATTCAACTCATCGGCGCAAAGCGTTTGTGCCCCTTCCAGGGCAACCTGCAGGCTCTCATAGGTCGCAGCCTTTCTGGGACTTCCTGCTATTCCCAAAATCTTCTTCTGCATAACAAAAACCCTTACGATTAGTTTTGGTTATAATACAATAGGTCTGATGAGCTGTCAACCTGACCTTAACAAAAGGTAGTGTTCTGAAAATTGGTGGTATATGGCGTATAATTCCTTTACCGCTTTTAAGTTGCGAGTTCTGATTTTGAAGTGAGCAGTTACTAGGAAAAATAAAAGGAAAATTCCAGTAGAAAAGTCTGTCGATCACCAGGATTCGAAACACTACACAAGAGCCCAATAAAAAAGGCCGTCCGGTTTTTACCGAACGGCCTTTAAGGCATCTCCTGGGGGAGTTGAACCCCCGTTGCCGGGATGAAAACCCGGTGTCCTAACCACTAGACGAAGGAGACACGATGTAGAGTGGATATTATCCACCGGAAAACCTTCTGTCAAGATGGCTCAAGCATATCCTAAGAACCCTCTTTTCTGAGCCGCACAGGGTTCGAACCTGTGACCCACGCCTTAAAAGGGCGTTGCTCTACCTACTGAGCTAGCGGCCCAATTGCTTGTGCGGTGGCACTATACCAGTGGTCAAAAAAAATGTCAACCTGCTTTCGATTTTTAATAACGAAACTCAAAGCCCAGCTGCAGATTGTACACAGGGCTCATTCCAGGCTCGGTCGACCGCTCGGTTCCAAACATCGAGGCATTTAAGGTAAACCACTTGAGGTTGACGCCTATTCCGGCAGCAGGCAGCCCCTCGGAAAAACCAAGTCGAATAGCAAGGATTCGGAGCATGGTCAGCTCCGCCCCCAAGCTTACGTGGAGAACAGGGTTGACCGCCAGCGTCGGATACAACCAAAAATCCAGTATATCAGCATAATCAAGATAGAAATTAACTGTGCTTATAAAAAGATTTTTTTCCGATAGATCGAGGAGATAGCGTGTACCTATGTTCAAAGTGAAGGGAACCACCCCATACTCCTGCGAGAGCTCTGCATCACCATCCAGAAAGGCCTGAAAACTTTCATAGTTTTTTTTACTTGTCGGTGTATACACGTCCTTTCCCGTAAGGCCGACGAACAAACGCTCTTGCCAACTATAGAGCAACCCAAGATCCATACCGATTAGGTTGATAAAAGCAAATGGCTCGTCGTCGGTAAACTGTGAGGCATCAAAATCCTGAATATCGACAGCGGTGACCTCTGCCTCCAACTCTCCGCGAAAGCCCCCCTTGAGCAGGACACCTCCGTCGAGTCTGTGCCCCTCCGGCATAATATTGATAAGGAAGGAATAGCCGCCTACAAGAAGCAGGTCTTGCCGAACCCTGGCGGTTGCAGCCAACGGAGTATAACTGGACAAAAGCACATCCGAGGTCCCGATAATACCGAGCCCAAGGCCGTTTCCGACATACCCGAAAGAAAGAGGTCCGCTGAGCCCAAGGCCTGCGTAGATGCCGGTCAAAAGATCACCGATCGAGGTAAGATCGGTATCCCCGTCGACAATGGCATCGGCTATGGAGAAGATAGGGCCCTTCAAACCAAGGGTAATCTC
>JGI2924J29684_1076698_pt1 | contig 10773 bp, 9 predicted proteins | sample BenlonsequencITS_FD_29684 | JGI IMG/M metagenome (IMG submission 29684)
CCACGGCCCACGCCGAAATTATTGCTTTACGACGAGCCGCCCGCCGTTTTTCCGACGGCTGGCGGCTGAGTGACTGCACCGCGGTGGTCACCTTGGAGCCCTGCAGTATGTGCGCCGGCGCCTTGGTGGGTGCTCGAATCGGACGCATCGTATTCGGAGCATTTGAGCCCCGAACCGGCGCCTGTGGATCTGTATTTGACGTGGTTCGAGACCCCGCGGTGTTGCACAAAGTGGAAGTCAGTGGAGGAATCCTCGAGCCTGAATGTGCTGCCTTGATGACCGAATTTTTCGAACTTCACAGGTAACGGATTTATATCAATTTCAGGGCGTGGCGAGCTTTTAGTGATTCACGCTCCTACGGTGGGTATCACAAATACCTCAACTAGAAGTAGGAGATGAGCACCACATGAGCGATTTTTCCAACAAGGCAGAGGACCTCACAGGTAAGGCTAAAGAAGGATTCGGCGAGGCAACTGATAACGAGTCCCTCGCTGATGAGGGCCGTGCGGATCAGGCTAAGGCAGACATCAAGGATGCTGTCGAAAACGCCGGTGAAAAGGTAAAGGACGCAGCTAACAAGGTTCTGGGTGCGTTCAAGAAGGACGACTAATCCCGTACTTGTTCAGGATTAGAAGCCGAACTCTGGATTTGTTTGGCGCGCAACCATTCCGATAGACTGATCGGCGGTGGCGTGTCCGAGCGGCCGAAGGTGTTCGCCTCGAAAGCGAATGTTGGGTAATCCCCAACCGGGGGTTCAAATCCCCCCGCCACCGCCAGTGTAAGAACCGGCTCTTAAGCAGTTTGTAGCTGCTTAAGAGCCGGTTTTTTTGCATTCTTAACCAATAAGTGCGGATGAATTGCTCTACTCTGTGGTCATGAACCTTGCACTTTTCTTTGCAATTGCTGTGACCGCTTTGGTCGGTGTTTCTTTGCTGCGGAAGCAAGCCTCAGAGGAGCGGGTGTTTCCGTGGTTTTGGGTGTTCTTTCCGTTGACGCTCATGTCGATTTCCGGAATTTTGATGAAGCCTGAGTCGCGGACTTCTTTCGATTTCGGATGGTCAATGTATGAGCCGTCCATTTACTCCAACGAATTCCAGCCAGATTTCTTCGATCTCTTTAATTCCTCCACAATTTCTTTAGTCACTTATGTTGTCACGCTGCTTGTGGGAGTAATTGGTTCTGTGATCGCGTGGAAGAAGCGTCGGATCTAGGAGATTTTCTCGGATTCACAGCTACCGCAGGTAAGTTAGTGGGGCGTGAAAAAATAGCTCATTTAAGAGGAGAAGCAACCCCGTGGCGAAATTGCTATTCAGGTTGGGGCGATGGTCCTATAATCGCAAGTGGATTGTGATTTCGGCATGGCTACTTATTTTGGCCATTGTTGGTGGTCTGGCCCTGACGATGCAGAAGGGGTTCAGTAACTCTTTCACTATTGAAGACACCCCTTCGATTGATGCCACTGTTTCTCTGGTTGAAAATTTCCCTGATCAGACGAACCCGGTGACGGCCGCCGGAGTTAACGTGGTTTTCCAATCCCCGGAAGGAACCACGCTTGATGATCCTCAGATGATGACTGCGATGGATGCAGTCGTTGATTACATTGAGGACAATTTGCCTGATTTTGGTGGGGGAGAGCGCTTCGGCAATCCTGTTGAGGTGTCTCCTGCGTTGGAAGAGATGGTCATCGAGCAGATGACCAGCATGGGGCTTCCTGAGGAAACCGCTGCAAAGGATGCTGCCAATCTGGCGGTGTTGAGCGAAGACAAAACCATTGGCTACACCTCTTTCAACATTGATGTTGAGGCCGCAGAATATGTGGAGCAAAAACACCGCGATGTGATCAACGAAGCGATGCAAATCGGTGAAGATTTAGGTGTCCGGGTGGAAGCCGGTGGACCTGCTTTCGGTGATCCAATTCAGATTGAAACCACCAGTGAGATCATCGGTATTGGCATCGCGTTCATCGTGTTGATTTTCACCTTTGGTTCTTTGATTGCTGCAGGCTTGCCTTTGATTACCGCGGTGATCGGCGTGGGCATTGGTGCGCTGGCAATTGTGCTGGCCACGGCGTTTACTGATCTCAACAATGTGACTCCAGTGCTCGCAGTGATGATTGGCCTGGCCGTGGGCATTGACTACGCGCTGTTTATTTTGTCTAGGTACCGTGCGGAGTATAAGCGCATGCCACGTGCCGATGCTGCCGGAATGGCGGTGGGCACAGCTGGTAGTGCGGTGGTGTTTGCTGGCGCGACGGTGATTATCGCGCTGGTAGCCCTCATCATTGCGGATATCGGATTCCTCACGGCCATGGGTATTTCTGCGGCGTTTACGGTGTTCGTGGCTGTGCTCATTGCGTTGACGTTTATCCCGGCGCTGTTGGGTGTGTTTGGTGGTCATGCGTTCAAGGGCAAGATCCCTGGAATTGGTGGAAACCCAACGCCAAAGCAGACGTGGGAGCAAGCGCTTAATCGTCGTTCCAAGGGTCGCTCATGGGTCAAGCTTGTACAGAAAGCACCGGGTCTTGTGGTGGCAGTGGTGGTCTTGGGTCTTGGTGCCTTGACCATTCCTGCAATGAACCTGCAGTTGTCACTGCCTTCTGACTCCACCTCCAATATTGATACCACTCAGCGTCAGTCGGCTGATTTGATGGCAGAGGGCTTTGGCGCGGGCGTTAATGCGCCGTTCTTGGTCATCGTCGATACGCATGAGGTCAATGCTGATTCCACCGCATTGCAGCCACTGATTGAGGCACAGGAGCCTGAAGAGGGCGAGTTCGATCGGGAGCAGGCGGCTCGTTTTGCTACCTATATGTATGTCACCCAGACCTACAATTCCAACATCGATGTGAAGAATGCGCAGATCATCAGCGTCAATGATGATTTCACTGCGGCGCAGATTCTCGTGACTCCATACACCGGACCTGCGGATAAAGAGACCCCTGAGTTGATGCACGTGCTGCGTGCGCAGGAAGCTCAGATTGAGGATGTTACGGGAACTGAACTGGGTACCACTGGGTTTACGGCGGTTCAGTTGGACATTACTGAGCAGCTGGAAGACGCAATGCCGGTTTACCTCGCTGTGGTTGTTGGTTTGGCTATTTTCCTCCTCATTCTGGTGTTCCGTTCCCTGCTTGTTCCGCTGGTTGCTGGCCTTGGCTTCTTGTTGTCTGTGGGTGCGGCCTTCGGTGCGACGGTGTTGGTCTGGCAGGAGGGCTTCGGTGGCTTTGTGAACACCCCTGGTCCGCTGATTTCCTTCATGCCGATCTTCCTCATCGGCGTGACCTTCGGTTTGGCCATGGACTATCAGGTGTTCCTTGTGACTCGCATGCGCGAGCACTACACCCACCACAATGGCAAGGGACAGCCTGGTTCCAAGTACACCCCGGTTGAGCAGTCAGTGATTGAAGGCTTCACGCAGGGCTCCCGCGTGGTTACAGCAGCGGCACTGATCATGATTGCCGTGTTCGTGGCGTTTATTGATCAGCCGTTGCCATTTATTAAGATCTTCGGTTTCGCGTTGGGTGCGGGCGTGTTTTTCGATGCTTTCTTCATTCGCATGGGTCTGGTCCCCGCGTCGATGTTCCTGATGGGCAAGGCCACGTGGTGGATGCCTAAGTGGCTGGATCGAATTCTGCCAAGTTTGGACATTGAAGGCACCGCACTGGAGAAGGAATGGGAGGAGAAGCAGGCTGCACGTTAGACTTGGCACCTATGTCAGATCTTTCATTCACCCTCAACAACAAGCTTGCCGATGACGCCCCCGGCAAGCATGGTCGTACAGGTGTAATCCACACACCTCACGGTGATATTGCCACCCCTGCTTTCATTCCTGTGGCTACCAAAGCCACGGTGAAAACCCTTACCCCTGAGCAGATTCGGGAGACCGGCGCACAGGCTATTTTGTCCAACGCCTACCACCTGTATCTGCAGCCTGGCCCCGACATCGTGGACGAGGCTGGCGGTGTGTCTGCCTTTGAGAACTGGCACGGCCCCACCTACACCGACTCCGGCGGATTCCAGGTCATGAGCCTGGGCTCCGGCTTTAAAAAGGTGCTGGCCATGGACACCACCAACTTGACGCGCAACGATATCAAGGCGGCTAAAAAAGAGCGCATGGCGCTTGTCGACGAAGACGGCGTGGATTTCAAATCTGTTATCGATGGCTCAAAGCACCGATTCACCCCAGAAGTCTCCATGCAGATTCAGCACCAATTGGGCGCAGACATCATCTTTGCTTTTGATGAACTGACCACCTTGGTTGATACCTATGACTACCAGGTGGAATCTGTGGAACGTACCCGCAGGTGGGCACAGCGCTGCCTCCTGGAGCATGAACGTTTGACTCAGGAACGTGTGGATAAACCACTGCAATCCCTATGGGGAGTGGTGCAGGGGGCGCAGTTCGAGGATTTGCGTCGACAAGCAGTAAAAGGCCTGTTGGACCTGGATCGCCAGGCCGCCGACGAAGGCCGTCGCGGCTTCGGCGGTTTCGGCATCGGTGGCGCCCTAGAGAAGGAAAACCTGGGCACCATCGTGGGCTGGGTGTGCGATGAGCTGCCCGAGGACAAGCCACGTCACCTGCTGGGCATTTCCGAGCCGGACGATCTGTTCGTGGCTGTCGAAGCCGGTGCGGACACCTTTGACTGCGTGGCGCCGACTCGTTTGGGTCGACGCGGCGGTGTCTACACGCTTGATGGACGCATGAATTTGACCGGTGCGCGTTTCAAGCGTGACTTCAAGGGAATCGATGAGGAAGTCGGCGGATACGCCAGCGAGAACTACTCCCGCGCGTACATTCATCACCTGCTCAAAGCGAAGGAATTTTTGGCCGGCACGCTGTGCACCATGCACAATCTGCACTTCATGATCACCTTGGTGGATAAGATTCGTGCCAGCATCGATGATGGCACGTACTACGAATTCAAGGAAGAATTCTTAGGCCGGTACTACGCGTCGAAGGTTTCATAACCTTCGCGGCGTTTCACCCACCTAATGACTGCGTAGGTGATGGGCATGAGGATGACCTCTAGAAGGGTTTTCCACACGAAGCCCACCACAACGTAGTTGATGAAATCCGGGGCGGTGGCAATACCGATCACTGGCGCTGCGATGGCGCAAAACAGCAGGGTATCGACAAATTCTCCGACAACGGTGGAACCAATCAGGCGCGCCCACAGGGACTTTTCACCCGTGCGCTTTTTGATAGCCACCAGAACTTTGGCGTTGAGCAGCTGACCCACAATATAGCCCGCCAGTGATGCCACGATGATCTGTGGAACAAGGCCGAGCGTTGCTTCGAAAGCTTCTTGGCCTTCCCAGAAACTTGCGCCAGGCAGCCAGATGGAAATGTAGAAAGACAGCGCCGCGAGCATCGTGATGCCAAAACCAGTAAGAATGGCACGACGAGTGGATTTGAAGCCGTAACATTCGGCTAGAACATCGCCCAACACATATGAGATGGGGAAGAGGAAGAACGCACCGTCTGTCACCAACGGGCCGATTTCTACGCCCTTGGTTGCGGTGATATTTGAAATTAGAAAGACTGCAACAAACAGCGCCAGCAAAATGGGGTACAAGCTTGGCTGAATGTGAATGAACGTGGAGTTTCCGGACGCAACGGGGGTTTTCTTGGCTGCGCCCTGCCCAGGTTGAGGCTGGGTTTCTGGGGTGTGTGATTGATTTTGCACGTCCACAACCATAGCCAGAAAACGTGGATGAAAAAACTCTCATGTTGGTTTCATCGTGGTTTCATGAGGCGGGATTTAACTAGAGATTGTTAGCCAATCGGCCAGACACTTCCTCCTAGAAAGGTCCCTCCTCATGACCATTGCTCTTGAACACCCAGTACTGCACTCCACGGCGATCGCGTTGCCTGCTCGTTTTCAGGCGAGCTATACGACGCGTTTGGTGGCGGTGGGCGTCGATAAGCGTCCTTCTGATTTTTGGTTGGAAACAGCCGGCACGCCGCAGGCGGGCGATGTGGTGATTGCGCGGGTGACGGCGATTAATAATCACAAGCGGGTGGAGACGCCGGAGTCGCGCAAGGCCATTTTGTTTGAGGGGGTGTTGGTGATGTTGGCGTATGGGCACCGGTATGCGGCGGATCAGTTTTTAGCGCATGTACCGGAGGATTTGGGGCCATGCCATTTGGTGGCGGCTGGTGGCATCGCGGGAACGGTGACGGCGCTGCACGATCGGGTGGATGAACCCACAGAGATTGAACCGTTGGGATTGCTCACCAATGCGCGCGGAACTGTGAATGTACGGGACTTTGCGGCTTTTGATAATCCTTTGAAAGTGGAGGCTCCCAACAAGCGTGCGCAGGTGATCGCGGTGCTGGGAACGTCGATGAACTCTGGAAAATCCACCACGCTTGCCTGCTTGGTCAATGGTTTGGCTGCGGCGGGGCAGAAGGTGGCGGCTGGAAAGATCACGGGCACTGGTGCTGGAAATGACCGCATGATTTATCACGATGCTGGTGCTCACAGCGTTATTGATTTCACCGACTTTGGCTACCCAACTACGTTCAAGCTGAATTTCGCGGAGATTCGTGCGCTGAGCGTCAACATGATTAATGTGCTGGCTGATTCTGGTGCGGATACCGTGATCGTGGAAATCGCGGACGGAATTTATCAGGGCGAAACCTCGCGGCTGTTGCGCGATCAAGTGTTCCAGGAAGCCGTGGATCATGTGGTGTTCTCCGCTGTTGATGCCTTGGGCGCGAAGGCCGGTGTGCAGGAACTGCAGGCGGCGGGGCTTCATGTGGCTGCGGCCTCGGGAGTGATGACGGCTTCGCCGCTGGCCACCGCGGAAGCTGCCGCTGTGCTTGAAGTTCCAGTGGTGCCCACTTTTGATCTCACCAACCCGGAGATCGTCACAGCGGTGCTAACGGATCATGCCTAGCTTATGGCGTGCTCGTCGCAGACTTTTGCTCATTGCCCTAGGTGTACTTGGTGTGCTGCAGGCACTGCTGGCGATCATGGTGTCGTTGAGCGTAGCCGCCATACTTGAGGGAAACCGAGCACTTGTTGGATTGCTGCTTGCTACCACGTTGGGTTTGGGGGTGGCGCAGTGGATTCAAAAAGTAGTGGCAGAAGATCTAGGCCAGCATTATGTGCATGAGGTGCGTCGTGAATTGGTGGGTGCTGCGCTGGTGCCTGGAAATACGGCCTCGTTGGGCGTGACTGTCACCCGAGCCAGCAATGATCTCACCGCGGTGCGCAATTGGGTGGCTTTGGGCATTGTTCCGATGGTCACCGGGCTGCCGTTGATTGCGATTGTGCTGGTGGCGTTGTTTATCCAAGATCTCCGCACAGGCGTGGCTGTTACTGTGCCACTGCTCATGTGTGTAGCCGTGCTGCCGGTGGTGGCGCGGTGGACTTTGAAAAGAGCACGTGAACTACGCAAAAAACGTGGACGCATGGCTGCGCGGATCGCAGATTCTGTCATGGCTGGAGAATTACTGCACGCAACAGGAGCAATAGACCGTGAGCTCAATGCAGTCACCCGAGATTCCGACCGAGTGGTGATAGCTGCTGTAAGACGTTCCTGGGCCACCGGTTTTAGCCGCGCATTGATGGCCATGGCAGCCTCGCTTGGCACTGTCAGCATTGTGATTTCTGGCCACCTGGAAGTAAGTGAGGTTGCGGGAATAATGATGCTTCTTGGCGTTCTTGCCACTCCAGTTGCAGAACTTGGCCGCGTGGTGGAATATCGCCAAAATTATAAAGCCGCGACACGCATCCTGATTCCACTTCTGCAACGAGGCTCAGAATTTAAACACTCCCAACAAAAACTACCCGGGTTGCAAGCAACAGAAGGAATCCCCGGTGTCTATGTCAAAGGTATTTCCGCCCTTCCTGGAGAACGGATCTACCTCCACGGCTCTGCAGATGCGACGAGAAAATGGGTCACCTCGTTGTCTGCAATGGAGGAAGGCACAGATGTAATAGTCAACGGTCAAAGGCTTTCGCAGCTTCCTTTGAAACAACGACGCGCCCTCATCGGAATCGCCTCAGCACACCACCACTTAAGCCGTGGTTCAGTATCGCGCCTGGTTGGTTTGCGAGTGCCGGATGCCACCGTGGAAGAAATTGAGCAAGCACTGGAACAAGTTGGTCTGAACAACACCGGGAAACAACGCTTGAAAAACGGCGGACACCCCTGGAGTACTTCGCAGATCAACAAACTGAAAATTGCCAGCGCCACCCTTCGAACCCCACCGCTTTTGGTACTTGAAGGCATCACCCCTGAAAACCTCCTCAACTATCCCGGAGTGATCATCTCCACCGTTCAGGAGAACCCATCCGAAACATGGCGGCAAGTGAACATCTAATCTAGAAACATGGCAGGACGATACGCACCATCACCAAGCGGCGACCTTCACTTTGGCAACCTCCGCACAGCACTGCTGGCCTGGCTGTTCGCGCGCTCCGAAGGAAAAAAATTCCTCATGCGGGTCGAAGACATCGATGAACAACGCTCATCCAAGGAATCCGCCGAAAGCCAACTCGCAGACCTATCCGCCCTGGGTCTCGATTGGGATGGCGACGTCCTCTACCAATCCACACGCTACGACGCCTACCGCGCAGCCCTTGAAAAACTAGACACCTACGAATGTTATTGCTCGCGCCGGGACATCCAAGAAGCCTCGCGGGCACCCCATGTGGCTCCGGGAGTGTATCCGGGAACGTGTAGGGGATTGAAGGAGGAGGAACGCGTCGAAAAGCGTGCAACCTTGGCTGCGCAAAACCGGCACCCCGCCATCCGCCTGCGCGCGCAGGTAACCTCGTTTGATTTTCACGACCGACTTCGCGGCCCACAAACTGGCCCCGTAGACGATTTCATTCTGCTCCGCGGCGGGCAGGAACCCGGATGGGCATACAACTTAGCTGTCGTCGTCGACGATGCCTACCAAGGCGTTGACCAGGTAGTCCGCGGCGACGACCTACTCGATTCCGCCGCGCGCCAAGCCTACCTCGGCTCGCTGCTGGGCACCCCCGCGCCCGAATACATTCACGTGCCGCTCGTGCTCAACGCCCACGGCCAGCGCCTCGCCAAACGCGACGGGGCAGTGACGCTTAAAGAAATGCTTATCGACGCCCCCCTCCACACCATTTTCTCCCGCCTCGCATCATCGCTCGGCTACGAAGGGGTAAATTCCGCACCCCAATTGTTGGAAATTTTCGACCCCACAACCCTCAGCCGGGAGCCGTTTATTTACTGAGGCTCAGAGGGAGGGGTCATTCCATCTGGAGGAGTCATGCCGCCTGGTCCTCCTTGTCCACCGGGGCCTCCCTGGCCTCCACTTGGCATGTTCATGGACTGATTCTGTTCCGTGGTTGGATCAATCGGCACATCAATCGAGGCAATGAAACCGCTGGTAGCATCACCGGTCAGGTTAGCCATCTGCTGATCCCAACCATCGGAGAAGACATTGTCCGACTCCAACGTGATGTTATTGAGGTTGGTCAAAGAATCTCCATACACATCAAGTGCATACACCGATGCTGCTGATGCTTCATCCAAGGCAATCTGCGACGTCAAAATGTTGTTCGTGGAATCCGTGATGCTGTCTCGATCCGGGAACACCTCGAAATGAATATGCACCCAACGGCCCGCATAACAACCAGGGAAAATGGTATCGAACGTGACCTGGCCATACTTATCGGTAATCTGCACACCGCGTAAATAGGTCTCATCTTCCAGCTCAGAGTCGTACATCGAATATCGACCCGGCGCATCACAGTGCCACACGTACACCGCAGCACCCTCCATTGGCTGATTGTTGTTGTTCATGTCCAAAATGGTCATAGTCAACGTCAGAGGTACGCCCTCTGCCACGGTGTCAGAATCAATCGACTTGGTGATGTCCTGGCGCTCCACACCGGAGACCTCCAACACATCCGGACCATTCGAACCATCGCCCGGGTACGGACCAGCAGTCTCCGACTTCATCTCAGTCAAAGTCTCTGCTGCTGCACTGGTGGTTGCAGCTGCGCTGCTGGACGCGCTTGAGGTGCTCGATGCCGCGGAAGAACCAGAAGGTGAACAAGCAGCAAGTGCCACACCTGCTCCACCAACACCGATGAATCCCAAAACCTTCCTGCGGGAGAAAACGGTTCCCAGGTCAAATCCCAAACCCTGATCTTCCAAGTCCTCGGATTGATTAGGGAGGACCCTGCCTTCAAATTGACGCAACTGCTCAGCCATGGCTTTTCTAGCCTTTCATGTTCGGACGTTTACGCTGATAGAGACATGCTAAGAAAAGATTCTGAATGGTTCCTGAATGCTTACTGGGTAGATTTTTCTAGATTTTTGCCAATTGACCTCTTGGCTGTATGGGGTTGTGGGAATTTCTGTACGTAAGGCGCGTGTCCTGCCATTTGAGTGGGGAAGTTCCGAGGTTGTGCTGGTTTGGCATAATGAAGCTTTGTTTCTCAAGTCACTATTTAATTTAGTTGGGGCGATTTAACGGGTCGAATGCTCGAGGAGGGTATTTGTATGGGTGCTGTGATGTTGGTAGCTCAGGAGCGATTCTGAAGGGTCACTTTCGAAGCCTTCAATTGGGAATTTTGGGCTAGATTCGGCGGGCCGCATATCTAGGCCAAACGGCGGTTGGGGATTGGGACCCTTGGTTCCAAACTGCAGTATTGGCGCGTGAATGCGCTCGCTGCCAGGGGTTTGTGAACCAGGGGGCGATAAGAACACATGCTAACTCAAGCACTTAACAGCGACGCTACACCACCAACCCTCTCCTGTACAGACCCATCAT